>Ga0265303_10000205_pt1 | contig 30881 bp, 28 predicted proteins | sample Helome_2_FD_192494 | JGI IMG/M metagenome (GOLD analysis project Ga0265303, IMG submission 192494) | Marine sediment microbial communities from subtidal zone of North Sea - Hel_20160317 (Illumina Assembly) | ecosystem: Environmental > Aquatic > Marine > Subtidal zone > Sediment ... | reverse complement strand
ATATATCCGTAGTTGCAGGGATAATGCATCGAAGTACCCATGAAACGATCGACGAACATCGCACCGGTTTCCTTATCGACCTCGTATTTGATCGGGTCACTGTGTGATGGAATTTCTATAATGACGTTGATGTCATTGGGTACATTCTTGCCACTATTAACCCTGTCGAGGATCATGATTGGGTCACTCTGATAATTAAGGGGTAAAAATTATAACTGACTAAGCTGGATTGGACAGGATGTCGGTCAGGTTCAGGTAAATTTTAATTCTGTTTATTAGAGATCGAAATCTTCCAGTTTCTTGTCAATCAGCTCGTTTTTCAACACCACATAGCGCGGCATACCGCGTTCATCATAGTCGGGATAAGCTTCGCCCTGGATGAGTGGATAAAGATACTCGCGACATTTGTCGGTGATGCCGAAACCATTCGAGGTAATAAAATCGAGCGGCATCGTTTTTTCGACATTGGCAACGTCGGCCAGGTCAGCGCTGCCAATTTCCCATTGGTAGGGGTTGTTAGATAGCCGATTAATGGTCGGCATAATTGCATTTTTACCCGCCAGTGCCATTTCTACCCCGACCTGCCCAAGCGCATAAGCCTGTTCAAGGTCGCTGGCGGAAGCAATATGGCGCGCTGAGCGTTGTAGGTAATCGGCGACTGCCCAGTGAAACTTGTAACCCAGCGCCGTCTTGATCATATTGGCGACTACAGGAGCCACCCCCCCAAGCTGGGCATGACCGAAAGCATCTCTGGTGCCCTGCTCGGCGAGGAAACTGCCGTCGGCATTTCGCGCGCCCTCTGAAACCACAACCGTGCAGTAACCGTGAGTCTCCACCTTGGCCTGCACCGCCTCGATAAACTTGTCATGATCGAAATCCACTTCGGGAAACAGCAGTAACACGGGTATGCCGTAATCTTCGATCAACCCGCCCGCGGCCGCGATCCATCCGGCGTGACGCCCCATCACTTCGAGAATGAATACCTTGGTCGAAGTCTTCGCCATAGAGCTGACGTCAAATGAGGCCTCTAAAGCTGAAACCGCAATGTATTTAGCCACCGAGCCAAAGCCGGGACAATTGTCGGTAATCGGCAAATCGTTGTCCACAGTCTTCGGGATATGAATTGCCTGCACTGGAAATCCCAGGGTTGCCGACAGTTGCGAAACCTTGAAACAGGTATCGGCGGAGTCACCGCCGCCATTGTAAAAGAAGTAACCGATATCGTGCGCCTTGAAAACTTCGATCAGGCGTTCGTATTCACGGCGATTTTCTTCCAGGCTTTTAAGTTTGAAACGGCAGGAACCGAACGCACCTGCAGGGGTGTTTTTCAGTGCGGCTATATCGGCATCTGATTCGCGTGAGGTATCGATCAGTTCTTCACTCAGCGCACCGATAATACCGTTTCGCCCGGCGAAGACTTTGCCGATTCTATCGGGATGCTTGCGACTGGTTTCAAGGACGCCGCAGGCGCTGGCATTGATAACCGACGTGACACCGCCGGATTGGGCATAAAATGCGTTTTTAAGACTCATAATTCAGTTTCCACGTGATTCTGGTTCTGCGATCATTCAGCGCGGTGATTCTATGAGGGTAGTGCAGGCACTGTCCATTAGTACCTGCACTATGCTTTTATCTAACTCAGTAGCGGTGCGATAACCAGGCTGACGATTGCCATTACATTGATCAGGATGTTCATCGAAGGTCCCGAGGTATCCTTGAAAGGATCGCCAACGGTGTCGCCGACCACGGTTGCCGCGTGTGTGTCGGTGCCCTTGCCGCCGAGGTTGCCCTTTTCGACGTATTTCTTGGCGTTGTCCCAGGCACCGCCGGCATTGGCCATCATCAGCGCCATTAGCACGCAGGACAGCAGTCCGCCGGCGAGCATGCCACCGAGCGCCTCGGCGCCGATCAGAAAACCGACCAGCGGCGGAGCGCTGACCGCGATGACACCCGGTACAATCATCTTTTTCAAGGCTGCAGTGGTGGCGATATCGACGCATGTCGCCGTATCGGGCTCCGCGGTACCTTCGAGCAGGCCATCTATTTCTCGGAACTGACGCCGAATTTCCTTGATCATTTCGAAGGCCGCGTCACCCACCGCGGTCATCGTAATCGACGCGATGATGAACGGGATTACGCCACCGATAAAGAGCCCGGTTAACACTTCCGGGTTATTCAGTACGAGTTCGAAATTTTCGATATTGATGGCAACGGTTTCGATGTAGGCGGTGATAATCGCCAGTGCAGCGAGTGCTGCCGCTCCGATTGCAAATCCCTTGCCGATTGCCGCAGTCGTATTACCGAGCTCATCCAGCGAATCGGTGATCTTGCGCGTGTCTTCGCCGAGGCCTGCCATTTCGGCGATGCCACCGGCGTTGTCGGCTACCGGACCATAAGCGTCGATCGCCATGGTAATACCTACCGTGGCGAGCATGCCGACCGCGGCGATACCAACACCGTAAAGACCTGCGAATTCACTGGAGATCCAGATAATGCCACAAATCGTAAAAATCGGAACAGCGACTGACTGCATTCCGATCGCCAGACCACTGATCATGACGGTTGCCGCTCCGGTTTCCCCCGACTTGGCGATATGCTCGACGGGTTTGCCGGCGGTGTAGTACTCGGTAACCAGGCCGATGATAATGCCACCGATCGCGCCAGCCAGTACCGCAACCCAGATTCCGCTGTTAAGTCCGAGCATCGAAATCACGAGATAAGCGAGTGCAATGAACAACACCGATGATCCCATGGTTCCCATGCGCAGGGCTTTTTCGGGCGACTTGGCCGAGTTCATCTTGACGATCAGGATGCCGCCGATGGAGCACAACAGGCCCAGCGAGGACATCGCCAGCGGCAGGTTCATCATCGCCGCCTGGCCGCCCAGCGCCTCGGTAGCGGTCAGCGCCATGGTCGAGGCGATCGCGATGGATGCGATCATCGAGTTGCAATAGGATTCGAAGATGTCCGAGCCCATGCCGGCGACGTCGCCGACGTTGTCGCCCACGTTATCGGCGATAACGCCGGGGTTGCGCGGGTCGTCTTCCGGTATTCCGGCTTCGATCTTGCCCACCAGGTCGGCGCCGACATCGGCGCTCTTGGTAAAAATTCCGCCGCCGACACGCGAAAACAATGCGACCACCGACGCACCCATCGCAAAGCCGTGAATCGCGTGCACGTGCTCCAGGTCCGACGAGAACATGAAATAGACCATGCCGAGGCCGAGCAGGCCCAGCGACGCCACCGCGAGGCCCATGATCGAGCCACCGAAGAAGGCCACGGTCAAAGCCGCTGCGGCACCCTCGTTGTGCGCCGCGGTGGTGGTGCGCACGTTGGCGCGGGTGGCGGTATTCATGCCGATGTAACCGGCGGTGCCGGAAGCGATCGCGCCGAGCACGAAGCAGAATGCCGTTTGCCAGCCGAGGGCCCACCACAACGGTACCAGAAGCACCGCGGCGAAAATAACCAGCATCTTGTACTCACGTTTCATGAATACCATGGCGCCGAGATGAATCTGGTTGCCGATCTGCACGACTTTGCCTTCGCCCTCGGGATGTTTTTTGACCTGCGCGTAGACAAATGCGGCCGCGGCCAGTCCAAAGACGCCGAAAATCGGCGGTATCAGGTTAGTTAGCTCCATACTATTTCCCCAGGATTATTTGATGGTGTTGTTAAAATTCAACGCCCCGAAACCGGTCGAGGCTTAAAAAAAGGGGTGCATGATATCGGCTTTTGGCCACAGAATGAAACTTCTTTGTATATTTTCAGCGCTTTTTTGAGTATTTTTCTGTTATCGTCCGCACATCCGCCAATGATCCGCAGTCCCAAAGGTAAAATCCGTTTCAATGTCGAAGCGAGAGCAGCTAAAAGATGATTTTCTCGAAAACCGATTGATACGCCGACGCCTGGTGTTGTCGGCTATTTTTACGGTTATTTTATTGAGTCTTGTGCTGGGCAGACTGTACGTATTGCAAATCGTCGAGCACGAACATTTTTCGACCCTTTCTGATAGTAACCGGGTGCGCATAAAAGCGCTGCCGCCGACGCGCGGCCTGATTTTTGATCGCCACGGCGTCGTCATGGCAAATAATCTGCCAGCCTACCGCCTTGAGATCGTGCCCGAGCAAGTCGAAGACCTTGACAGTACCCTCCTGCAATTGAAGCAATATATAGACTATACCGAGCAGGACCTTAAGCGCTTCAAGCAATCATCAAAACGGCGCCGACCCTTTGAAAGTATCCCGTTGCGACTAAACCTGAGAGACGAGGAAGTCGCCAGGCTGGCGGTTAATTTACATAGATTCGAAGGCGTCGAAATCAACGCGCGTCTAACCCGGAATTATCCACAGGGAGCGCATGCGGTGCATGCCCTTGGTTATGTCAGTCGTATCGATGAAAGAGACCTGAGCGAGGTCAGTGAAGTTGAATATGCGGGTTCGACACATATTGGCAAACTCGGTCTCGAGAAATTCTATGAACATGAGCTGCATGGGTCGGTGGGTGTGCAGCAGGTTGAAGTCAATGCCAGGGGTCGCACCCTGCGAGTGCTCAATGAATCGCCTCCGGTGCAGGGCAACAATCTGCATTTAACCATTGATTCCAGGCTGCAGAAGGTCGCCGAGGAGGCATTTGCTGAATATACCGGTGCAGCGGTAGCGATCAATCCCAATAATGGAGAGATTCTGGCCCTGGTTTCGATGCCGATCTTTGATCCCAATTTGTTCGTCAATGGTATTAGTTATGACAATTACAATGCATTGCGAGATTCGATCAAACGCCCGCTGTTTAACCGCGCGCTTTCCGGGCAGTATCCTCCCGGGTCTACCAGCAAACCTTTCTATGGCCTGGCTGGACTGGAAGGGGCGATAACAACAGTGGAAAAGGATGTATATTGTATCGGCTATTACAAGTTACCAAATGAACCACGCAGGTATCGTGACTGGAAGAAGCAGGGTCACGGTCATATGGATCTCAACAATGCGATAACCCAGTCCTGCGATGTTTATTTTTATGATCTTGCCTATCGAATGGGTATCGATCGCATGTCTGAATTCCTGGCGAAATTTGGCTTCGGGGTTAAAACAGGGGTTGACAGTACGAGTGAACGTAACGGTTTGTTACCGTCGAGAGAGTGGAAGCGCCGCGCCGAGGGTATGCCGTGGTTCCCCGGTGAAACCCTGATTACCGGAATTGGCCAGGGTGCTCTGCTGGTAACGCCGTTACAGCTGGCTAATTCCACCGCAGCATTCTCGGTCAAGGGGCAGCGTTATCAACCACACCTGGTGAAATCGGTCGAGAAGGTACCCGAGTACAATTTGATCGATATTGCGAGCCGCGTGGCAGGTCGTTACGAGCTGCAAAGCGAAAAGAACTGGCAACATGTTCACGATGCCATGGTGAATGTTGTGCACGGTCTCAGGGGAACTGCGCATCGCATTAGTCAAGGCATGGAATACAGGGCGGCCGGGAAAACGGGCACCGCGCAGGTATTCGAGATTGCCCAGGACGAGGAATACGATGAAGAGACGGTGGCAGAGAAACTGCGCGACCATGCGCTGTTTATCAGTTATGCACCGGCTGACGCCCCGCAGATTGCAGTTGCGGTGATCGTTGAAAATGGCGGTCACGGTAGTTCGGTAGCGGCACCCATCGCGCGCCGTATCATGGATGCCTATTTACTGGAGGAATCATGAATCAGGCGCTGGGCTCTGATTCAATCTCGTATACGCGGCGGGCAATGGATGCTTTGCGGCTGGATCCGGTGTTGTTGTCGCTGCTGATTATTCTGGCCCTGTTCGGCAGTATGGTGTTGTATAGCGCGAGCGGTTCGGACCAGGCGATTGTAATTCGACAAATGACGCGCATCGTTGTTGCACTGATATTGATGATCGCCATTGCCAATATTCCGCTGCGTATGATCCGCAAAATCTCGATCTGGCTGTACCTTGCCGGGGTTGCCATGCTGGTTGCGGTTATGTTCTTCGGAGAAGTCGGCAAGGGTGCCCAGCGCTGGCTCGATCTTGGTGTTTTACGATTCCAGCCTTCGGAGATTTTAAAGCTCGCGGTGCCAATGATAGTCGCCACTTATCTTGCTAATCGAGTGTTGCCCGTGGGTCTGAAGGAATTGGTGGTTTCGTCGATACTGGTGCTGATTCCAGTGCTGTTGATTGCACGCCAGCCTGATCTCGGTACTGCGATCCTGGTAGGAAGCGCCGGTTTTTTCGTGCTGTTTCTCGCCGGTGTTCGCTGGCGCGTAATGATCAGCCTCGGGGTGTTGATGTCGTTGATGGCGCCGATACTGTGGAAGTTTGCGCTGCACGATTATCAGCGCAATCGTATTTTAACCCTGCTGGACCCGGAAAGTGACCCACTCGGGTCGGGTTATCATATAATACAATCCAAGATAGCAATCGGTTCGGGTGGTGTTTACGGCAAGGGGTGGCTAAATGGTACGCAGTCGCAGCTCGATTTTATTCCGGAAAGATCTACCGACTTTATCTTTTCCGTATTTGGTGAGGAATTCGGTTTCTTTGGCAGTGTTGTGTTGATATTAATTTACCTGGCAATTATCTTTCGCGGATTATATATCGCGGCGCATTCCACGGAAAATTTCGGGCGCCTGCTTGCCGGCGCACTAAGCCTGACATTTTTTGTCTATTTGTTTGTAAATACCGGTATGGTTGCAGGTATGTTACCGGTAGTAGGTGTACCCTTACCGTTGATTAGCTACGGTGGTACTTCAATGGTTACCCTGATGATGGGTTTTGGTTTAATTATGTCGATTCGGTCGGCAAAGCGATTTCTGGTTTGATGAAAAAATTTATATTAGTTCTGTCATTACTTATTACGCCGATAGCCTCCGCGCTTGAGATTACCGATGGAGATTACCAGGGGCGCGAAGACGTGGTCAGCTTCGTGCAACGCATCGCCGCTAACACCAGCTATACCGAGCAGGAACTGGTGGATTTGTTTGCCCAGGTTGAAAAGCAGGAACATCTGTTTGCAAAGCTTGATCGTCCCGCTGAAAAGGAACTCGACTGGTACCAGTACCGGGGTATTTTTATCAAGGACAAGCGGATCGATCTCGGCGTCAAATTCTGGCGGGAACATCGAGATTTGCTTGCCGAGGTGAGCGCGGAAACCGGTGTGCCCGAGGAAATCATTGTTGCGATTATTGGTGTTGAAACTTTTTATGGCATTTACCGGGGCAAGGATCCCGTGTTCGACAGCCTGGTTACGCTGGCCTTTGATTACCCTCGTCGCGCAAAGTTTTTTACCGTGGAACTGGAGCAGTTCCTTTTACTGGCCAAGGAACAGGGCTTTGATGCGCGGGCATTGCGCGGGTCTTATGCGGGAGCAATGGGTATGCCGCAATTCATATCCTCAAGCTATCGTAACTACGCCATCGACTTCGATCAGGACGGGCAAACCAACCTCTTCGATAGCATTCCTGATATCGCCGGCAGCGTTGCCAATTATTTCGTCAAGCACGGTTGGCAACGCGATGGGCGCGTTGCGCGACCGCTGGATACGATGAAGGATAACTCGGCTGACAGTCTCGAGCCCGCACTTAAACCCAACTACAAATGGGCGGATTTAAAACAAAAAGGCCTCGTTTCCCAGTTTGCTATTGAAGAAGAGACGCCGGTAGCCCTGGTCAGGTTGCAACAGAAAGACCATCCGGAGTACTGGGCTGGATTTCAGAATTTTTATGTAATTACGCGCTATAACCACAGTGAGCTTTACGCGATGGCAGTTTACCAGCTCGCAAAATTAATCAGTCACGAGTACAAAAAAGAAACATGAGGCTGTATCCAGTCGCTCTCCTGCTGATAGTTTTTGCGCTTAACGCCTGCACCTTCGGTGTGCCGATTGGCGACCGAGGCAAAGCGCAGCCTTCGACGACTCCCAAGACATCCAAATCAAAACGGGGAAACCCGTCATCCTATATCGTGTTCGGCAAACGTTACCACGTACTCGATAGTGCTGACGGTTTTGTGCAACGTGGTATTGCTTCCTGGTATGGCACCAAGTTTCATGGTCGTTCGACCTCAAGTGGCGAGATCTATAACATGTATGCGATGACAGCAGCGCATAAGACCCTGCCAATTCCGGTTTATGTAGAGGTGAAAAATCTGGACAACGGTCGCTCAATGGTGGTTCGGGTCAATGACAGGGGGCCTTTTGTTACTGGTCGTATAATCGATCTGTCTTATGCCGCCGCGAAAAAACTCGGGGTGGACGGACCTGGAACTGCCAAGGTCGAGATCAGAACCGTTGGCGCGGGACCGGCCAAACCGAAGAGCGTAGTGCGTACCATTCCTTTGGCCAAAGAATTTGAGCAGGATGTCCCCCTGTTTGTTCAAATGGGCTCGTTCTCCAGTCATGTTAACGCCACTAACCTGGTGCAGAACCTGGTCGATGCCAATGAATCAACGGCACAAATTTCGAGCCTGCAAACCGATAACGGGATCTTTTACCGCGTCCGCGTAGGACCACTGTTCGATATTGGCGAAGCGAATGCGATTCTCAGACGACTCAAGGGTAAGGGTTTTCAAACTGCGCGTATCGTGGTGCAGGAAGATGCCGAATAAACCTTGTGAGCATTTGCAGTGATCGCTACAATCGCGACTTCTTTTAAGCCCCCAGACTACAAATCGAAATGAAGATCGTATCGCTTTTTATCTGTCTCCTGGCCGTGCTGTATTCCGTGACAAGCTGGGCGGCCGCCAAACCGATTCCGGATCCGCCAACCTTCAATGCGACGAGTTATTTCCTGGTCGATTTTGATTCCGGCAGGATACTCGCTGAGAAGAATCCAGACGAACATGTCGAACCGGCCAGCATTACCAAGTTGATGACGGCTTACCTGGTCGACAAGGCGATTGCCGACGGTGATTTGTCCCTGGACGAAATGGTGACTATCAGCGAGAAGGCCTGGCGCATGAAAGGATCAAAGATGTTTGTCGAGGTTGGCAAGCAGGTGTCGGTTGATGATTTGCTCAAGGGTTTGATCATACAGTCCGGGAATGATGCCAGCGTTGCGCTGGCTGAGCATATTGCTGGCTCCGAATCGGCTTTTGCGGGTTACATGAATCACCAGGCCAAGCTACTGGGGATGGAGAACACCAATTTTACCAATGCAACCGGATGGCCGGATGAGAATCATTACAGTAGTGCTCGCGACATCGCGACCCTGACCCGGGCGATAATCCAGGACTTTCCGCAATCGTACCAGTACTACAAAGAACGAGAGTATACCTTTAACAAGATCCGCCAGTTCAACCGCAACCGCCTGTTGTGGCGTGACGATACAGTGGACGGGGTAAAAACCGGTCATACCGAGGCTGCAGGATTCTGCCTGGTCGCATCTGCCCAGCGGGAGGAAATGCGCCTGATCTCGGTAGTACTTGGAACGGAATCCGATAAGTCGCGAACCCAGAGCAGTCAATCGCTACTCAACTATGGATTCCGTTTCTATGAAACCCATCGGCTTTATCGTACGGATGAAGTGCTGCAGGCAGCAAGAATCTGGTACGGAGAGCAGGAGCAAGTCAGCATGGGCGTCGGCAAGGACATCTATATTACCATTCCGCGCGGACGATATCGGGATCTGGATATCTCTATGGCCATAGATCAGGAAATATCGGCGCCGGTAATTCGGGGACAACAACTCGGCCAGGTTAGTATCAAGCTGGACGAAGAGCTGGTGCTCAGCGAGAACATCGTGGCGATGCAGGCGGTCGACGAGGGAAGTCTTTTTGTCAGGGCGATGGATCATATCAAACTGATGTTTCGCTGATGGCCGGTAAGCCGAAGTCTGGCGAATCTGCGCTCGCACTGCTTGACTACCCCAGCCGATTTCCGTTAAAGGTGTTTGGCAACCAATCTGACGACTTCGAAGGCATCGTGATAAACCTGGTCAGGGCCAGGTGCCCGCAGGCGGAGCATATCGAGGTCCGTCGTCGATCCAGCAAGGGGGGCAAATATCTGGCTTTAACCCTCACATTCACCGTTTATAGTCAACAACAGCTGGAAGAGATTTACCAGGATTTATACGACTGTGAACAGGTCGTGATGTCACTTTAAGGTTTTAACATCCGACTGTTTTTGCCAGTGGCACAATGCTTTTTGTAAAAACGCTCGCTTACTCTGATGTAAACTTCACTTTTACGGGGGTTAATCCACCTAGCCTGCATATTGCATGAAGGCGGCGCAGCGAGTGTCATAAGAAATTGATTTAATGAGGAATAGTAAGGATTTAGTATGGGTGCTATTTTTTACAGTATGCGCCTGAACGAAACCAGGGAAAATCTAGCTTCCAATCCTGGACGATCCCCCTTGATGCGTAGCTATGGCTATGCATCGGCGGGCGATCGCCCAGCCTTGTTCGCCAGATTTCCCCTGGTTTCGTTCCCTTTATGCAATATGCAGGCAAGCGGTAACTGTGGCGATGTTACGATATCCTACTGAAATCAAATATCTGGGTAGATCCGATTACCAGGAAACCTGGGATGCGATGAAAGCTTTCACCAGGCAGCGCGCCCTGGAAACCCCCGATGAAATCTGGATTACGGAACATGCCCCGGTATTCACCCAGGGTCTGAACGGGCGCGCAGAGCATGTGTTAAAACCCGGGGATATTCCGCTGGTACAGATCGATCGCGGTGGGCAGATCACCTATCACGGCCCTGGACAATTGGTTTTATATTGCCTGCTTGACATTACGCGGCTGAACCTGGGTGTTAAGGGCCTGGTCGCGAAAATTGAAAATTCGGTGATAGATTTGCTGCATGACTACCGGATAGTGGCGCATACAAGGTCAGGTGCCCCCGGGGTCTATGTCGATCGGGCCAAGATAGCTGCTCTTGGATTGCGCATTCGAAAAGGATGTTGTTATCATGGGCTCAGTCTGAACGTCGAGATGGACCTGGAACCTTTCACCCGCATCAACCCCTGCGGCTACCCGGGCCTCGCGGTTACCCAGTTACGCGAATTTGGTGTTACCGATAGCGTGGAGCAGGTGGGTTACAGACTGGCCGATATACTTACTGGGAATTTAATTGAAAAAGAATCAGGTAGTACAAGGAGTTAAGCTCAAGGGTGCCGACAAGGTCGCGCGCATCCCGATCAAGGTTGTGCCTTCGAAAACGGTACAACGCAAACCGTCGTGGATTCGTGCCAGGGCACCGATCGGAGATCGGGTTAAACAACTTAAAGCACGCCTGCGAGAAAACAGTTTGTATACGGTTTGCGAGGAGGCTTCCTGTCCCAACCTGGGTGAATGTTTTTCCAAGGGTACGGCGACTTTCATGATAATGGGCGATATCTGCACCAGGCGATGCCCGTTCTGCGACGTCGGTCATGGCAGGCCGAATCAACTGGATGCCAATGAACCGGCTAACCTGGCTAAAACCATTCGCGACATGGAGTTGCGTTACGTGGTCATAACTTCGGTGGACCGCGATGATTTGCGCGACGGTGGCGCTGGTCATTTTGTCGATTGTATTCGCGAAACGCGCAAACTGAATCCCGCTATCAAAATTGAAATACTAACCCCGGACTTTCGTGGTCGCATGGATGTGGCGCTTGAAATCATGACCAACGCGCCACCGGATGTATTCAATCACAATCTGGAATCGGTACCCTCGCTATACAGGAAAATCCGCCCGGGTTCGGACTACGAGTGGTCGCTCGACCTGTTGCAGAAATTCAGGCAGATGCATCCACAGGTGCCGACCAAGTCCGGCTTGATGCTCGGACTCGGCGAGGAGATCGACGAGGTTAAACAGGTGTTACGCGACCTGCGTGCGCATCAGGTAAACATGCTGACGCTGGGCCAGTACCTGCAACCGAGCCTGGAGCATCTTGCCGTGGAACGCTTCGTCACGCCGGACGAATTTGACGAGCTCGGTGCCTATGCCGAATCAATCGGCTTCGACCAGGTTGCAAGCGGCCCGATGGTGCGCTCTTCATACCACGCCGACCTGCAGGCCGAATCCGTCCTCAGTCCCTGATCAATTCGTCGCCGCAGGGCATTTAGGCCAACGCTATCGATGGTTTGCGTTTGAGTCAGGTAAATATATTCAGGATTTTTTTGCGACTAATGCAGGAACGCACCAGGCATTTTTTACTGCATTATCTAATCAGCGTATTTTCTCTGACTTCTTCCAGTTGATCTTCCAGTTGTCTGATTTCACAGCGAAAATATTCCAGTCGATCAGAAGACGGATTCTTGCGTTCAATATCTTCGAGAGTCCGGGTCATATCTTTAATCGCCTTCAATATCCTTATTTCTTCGACCGACAAGTCAAAGTTTCTTAATTTTCCACTCCTCGCCGGAGCATCATTGCCTGATTTCGAAATTTTCATATTTCAGTACCGCCATCATTGAAATTACTTGAAGACGCTTCCTGTACCAGCTGTCGATTAATAGCTTTATAGCTAATTACGCGGAGTTTTGGAGAAATTGATTAATTTTACTGGTCGTAAACGGTGGCGATGGGCTGGCGCTTGTGCGCGGTGGTCAGAAAGATATGAATAATGCGTTGTTCGGCCGCGGGGTCGATTTTTTTGCCTTCGAGAAAATCATCGATCTGGTCGTAGCTCAAACCGAGCGCTGCTTCATCCGGTTTGGATGGGGCGAGGGTTTCGAGGTCGGCGGTCGGCGCCTTGGTGATGATACCTTGCGGCGCACCAAGTTGCGCCGCCACTTGCCGGATCTGGCGCTTGTTGAGACCGAACAGTGGAATGAGGTCGCAGGCGCCATCGCCGTACTTGGTGTAGAAGCCGGTTACGTTTTCGGCGGAATGATCGGTACCGAGTACCAGACCGCCGAGTAATCCAGCGATTTCATACTGTGCGATCATGCGCATTCGCGCCTTGACGTTGCCTTTGGCGAAGTCCTGAATATTTTCGCTCAGATCGTCCAGTCCCGCTGCACCCAGGGCGCTCATGGTCGATTGATGGATCGCATCGGTACCGGGCTGGACATTGACCGTGAGACTATGGCTGGGTTGAATGAAATCCAGCGCCTGTTGCGCATCGACTTCATCGACCTGGCTGGCGTAGGGCAGGCGCACCGCGATGAAGCGATAATCACTATCCACCTGGTTGAGTTCTTCTATCGCCAGTTGTGCGAGCCGGCCACAGGTACAGGAATCGATACCACCGCTGATTCCGAGCACCAGTGTTTTTTGCGCGGAAAGTTCCAGTTGATACTTAATGAAATCCACCCGGCGGCTAATTTCGTAGCCGACATCAATCTCGGGCAGTACCCGCATTTCAGCAACTATGTCTGTTTGATTCATGATCTTATTAACCCGGCGACAAAGTATATCGTATTCAGCCATCGCGTGTCTGTTCGCAGCAAGGCATCAAAACGCCGCTGCAGTTATTCTGCAGCAAGTTTTGATAACGCCGTCTGCGGGCAGACACGCGATGGCCTTTCATGTTTAATATCAATTAGTTAGGGGCCTCAAGAAAGCGTCAGCTCCGCGTTGCAGCTTTTGCCAATAGAATAACTATTGACTGCAAGCTGCGCCTTGATCTGACGCTTTCTTGAAGCCCTGAATACGATATACATTGTCGCCGGGTTAATAGCTAGTAGGGTATCGGGTGATTGCGATAAACGCTCTGAATATCTTCGAGTACTTCATCGCCAAGATCAATATCGGCTGCGCCGAGATTGAGCGCAAGTTGATCGAGGCTGGTGGCACCGATAATGCTCGACGTCACGAATGGTCTCTGATTGCAAAACGCAATAGCCATCTGCGCGGGTTCTATCCCGTGACGGCGGGCAATCGAGGTATATGAGTCGACCACCGGCCAGACTTCATCGTGCACGCGCCCGAAAAGATCAGGGCTGATAGTAAGGCGGGAACCGTCGGGTCTGGCGCCGTTTTCATATTTGCCGGTTAGCATGCCGCAGGCCAACGGAGAAAAAGGTAATAGTCCGACCTGTTCGTTATGAGATAGCTCGGCAAGATCGAGGTCGTGGGTGCGATACATCAGGCTATATTCGTTTTGCAGCGAAACCACCCGCGGGAATCCGTTGGCTGCGGCGATCTGCAGGAACTGGCATGTGCCCCAGCAGCTTTCGTTGGAGAGGCCAATACTACGTATGGTTCCCGCAGCCACCAGTTCGCCCAGGTACTCGAGAACCTCGAAAATGTGATCCAGGGTTTGTTGCTTGTTCTGCCCGGTGGGATCGTATCTCCAGTTATTACGAAAGTGATAGGAGCCCCGGTTCGGCCAATGCAATTGATACAAATCGATATAGTCGGTTTGCAGCCGTTTAAGACTGCCTTCAATGCTGACGCGAATTTTCTGCGGGCTGATATCTATGCCGTTTTGAACGGCGCTGCTACCTTCCCCGGCGACTTTACTGGCGAGTATCACCTGGTCGCGTTGACCTGAAGCCTGCAACCAGCTGCCGATGATTTCTTCGGTTCTACCGGTCGTTTTGGCGCTCATCGGGGTTGCCGGATACAGTTCCGCGGTATCGATAAAGTTCACCCCTTGCTCGAGCGCATATTCTATCTGCGCGTGTGCTTCGGTCTCGCTGTTCTGCGTGCCCCAGGTCATTGAGCCGAGACAAATCTCGCTGACACGAATGTCGCTACTGCCAAGTAGTCGATATTCCATCACGAACCTTTATTGTAATTTAAATCAATTATTCTCTGCGTATCGTGAGCGAGGTCTTCCAGCTCCAGTGCCTGGTAAGCCCTGAGCTGTAACTCGAGAGTGGACTTGATCACGCTCGAGCCCTGGTAATTTTGCAGGATATATTTGGTGCGATTCGTTACTGCAACCCAGGCCTCCCGGGACGCATAATAGCTGGCAATCGCCAAATCTGACCGGGCCAGCTGATTGCGCAGAAATACCATCCGTTTGCTCGAATCGGCGACATATTTACTGTCCGGAAAGCGTTGCGTCAGTACGCGGAAATCATTGTAGGCGGCAAGCAGAAGATTCTTGTCGAATTCGGACAGATCGCGTCCCGATATGACATCCAGCACGCTGCCGCCACGTTCAAAATTCACCACTCCCTTAAGGTAATAGGCATAGTCTACCCCCGGGTTACGTGGATGAAGCTTGATGAAGCGATCGATTGCGGTGATCGCTGAATCCGGCTCTTCAAACTTGTAATAAGCGTAGGCAACATCGATTTGTGCCTGGGTCGCATATTTGCCAAAAGGAAAACGCGATTCAAGCGTTTCGTAGTACTCGATCGCGGTAAGGTAGTTCTCTTTACCGAGTTCCGCACGGGCAGAAATATAAAATTTTTCCGCCGACCAGTCCGCGGTGACGTCAAGATCGTCCTTTGACGGACCACAGCCAGCCAGGCCAAAAGCGATAGCGATGTAAATTATAAAACGTGTTGTCATAACTTCTTTGTCAGGGGGAGATCACTTGCTGAATAAACAAACAAACAGTATAACCAGCGCATGAAATTAATTCAGCAAAGTTTCCAGATCGAAAAGCACCAGGCTGGGAACCGCCTCGATCATGCCCTGCAACAACTACTACCCGACTATTCACGCAGTAAAATCCAGCAATGGATCCAGCATGGATTTGTCAGTCTTAACGACGAGCTGTGTAAACCCAGGCAAAAAGTCTACAGTGGCGATCTGGTCGATCTCGATGTTCCCGAACAGGCGAGAATCTCAGACCAGCCGCAAGCGATCGAGTTCGGTATTTTACATCAGGACGATGATATTTTTGTAGTGAACAAACCGGCGAATCTTGTCGTGCATCCCGCTGCCGGTCACCCGGACGGAACTCTGGTCAATGGGTTGCTTGCCTGCGATTCACGCCTCGAGCAATTGCCGCGGGCCGGTATTGTGCATCGCCTCGACAAGGATACTACCGGGGTGATGGTGGTAGCGCGCAACCTGACCGCGCATAGCTGGCTGGTTGAACAGCTGCAACAGCGGCTGGTGAAACGTGAATATGTAGCGCTGACCCGGGGAGTTGTTACCGCGGGACGGAGTATCGAGACGGGCATCGGTCGCCACCCACAGAATCGAAAGAAGATGGCGGTGCTAAGCGGTGGTAAAGCAGCGATCACGCATTTCCAGGTAGCGCGTAAATTCGGCCATTACAGCCTGGTGAAATTACAGCTCGAAACTGGACGCACCCATCAAATTCGGGTGCATATGGCGCACATTAATTACCCGTTGCTCGGTGATACTGTCTACGGTGGGCGAGCGCGTATCCCGGCAGGAGTCGACGATGCTTTGCGGCAGGTGATCCAGGGCTTCAAGCGCCAGGCCCTGCATGCCGAGCGTCTCAGCTTCGAACATCCGCGCAGTCGCGAGATGGTCAGCTTTGCCGCGCCACTGCCGGACGACTTCCAGGGCTTGCTGGATGCGTTAATTCAATATGATTGAAACGATTCAGCCGAACTGGTCTGCCCCCTCCACGATTCGGGCCTGTTGCACTACCCGTCTGGGGGGCGTTAGTGCGGAACCATTCGACAGTTTGAATCTGGCGTTACATGTCGGAGATGACCCGGCCCGGGTTGCGCAGAACCGTAAATTGCTGCGCGAGCAACTAAATCTTCCAGCTGAACCTTGCTGGATCAATCAAACCCATGGCACGCAGACGGTTACTCTGGAACAGGACGTTAGCCGCGATGCTGATGCTGCAGTCACGCGACTAGCCGGTACCATCGCGGTAGTGATGACCGCCGATTGCCTGCCTATTCTGCTGTGCAATCGTGCTGGCAGCGAAGTGGGCGCGGTACATGCCGGTTGGCGCGGTCTGCAGGCTGGCGTCATTGAATCGGCGCTGGCGACGATGAATTCACCCAATCACCAGTTGATGGCGTGGATAGGCCCGGGTATCTCGCAGGCCTGTTTCGAAGTCGGTGACGACGTGCGCACTGCCTTTATCGATTCGATGCCGCATGCACAGCCTTTCTTCAGCGCGAATCGTCGAGGACACTGGCTGTGTGATCTCGCCGGTCTTGCCGAGCAGGTATTAAAAGCACAGGGAGTCGATGAAGTCTGCCGTGATGCGCATTGCAGCTATCGCGATTCAGGCAGGTTTTATTCCTACCGGCGCAACGCCAACACCGGGCGTATGGCAACCTTGATCTGGATCAATTAATCAGTAACCCGACCGGTCTTGAAAAAACGCATATCAGTCCTATTTAACCCTGTAATTTTTAATGTTTAGAGGACTGTATCAATGCGTATGGATCGCTTGACCAGTAAATTCCAGGAAGCGCTGGCTGACGCGCAATCATTGGCTGTTGGACGAGATCACCAGTTCATCGAACCGGTACATTTAATGATTGCCCTGCTCGATCAGCAGGGTGGCTCGGTGCGCCCGTTGTTTACGCATGCGGGGATTAACATCAATTTGCTGCGCTCTCAGCTCGCCGAGCTGCTCGATCAGCAGGCAAGCGTCGAGGGCACCGCCGGTGAGCTGCATATTTCCAATGCGCTTGGCAAATTACTCAATGTCACCGACAAGCTCGCGCAGGAGCACAAGGACCAGTTCATTTCCAGCGAACTGTTCGTACTCGCGGCGATGGATGATAAGGGGCCGTTGCATGATGTGTTGTTGTCGGCGGGTGCCAACAAGAAATCGATCGCCGCTGCGGTGGAGGCAATTCGTGGTGGTCAGTCGGTGAATGACGCCAATGCCGAAGACCAGCGCATGGCGCTGGAAAAATACACCGTCGATTTAACCGAGCGTGCCGAGCAGGGCAAGCTCGACCCGGTCATCGGGCGTGACGAGGAAATTCGGCGTGCGATCCAGGTTTTACAGCGTCGCACCAAGAATAATCCAGTGCTGATCGGTGAACCCGGTGTCGGCAAGACTGCGATTGTCGAAGGTCTTGCGCAACGTATTATTAATGGCGAAGTTCCCGAAGGTTTGAAAAACAAACGCCTGTTATCGCTGGATATGGGTTCGCTGATCGCGGGTGCCAAGTTTCGCGGCGAATTCGAAGAACGTCTCAAGGCGGTGTTGCATGATCTGGGCAAGCAGGAAGGGCAAATTATCCTGTTTATCGATGAGTTGCACACCATGGTTGGCGCTGGCAAGGCCGAGGGTTCAATGGATGCCGGCAACATGCTTAAACCCGCGTTAGCGCGCGGCGAGTTGCATTGTATCGGCGCGACCACACTGGACGAGTATCGCCAATACATGGAAAAGGATGCGGCACTTGAGCGCCGTTTTCAAAAGGTCCTGGTGCAGGAACCCAGTGTCGAGGATACGATCGCGATTCTGCGTGGTTTGAAAGAGCGCTACGAAGTTCATCATGGGGTCGACATCACCGATCCGGCGATCGTGGCGGCGGCGACGCTGTCCTATCGTTATATCACCGATCGACAGCTGCCGGATAAGGCGATCGATCTGATCGATGAATCAGCCAGCCGGATTCGCATGCAGATTGATTCCAAGCCTGAAGATATGGATCGGCTCGAAAGGCGGTTGATCCAGCTCAAAATCGAACGCGAGGCATTGAAAAAGGAAAGCGACGCGGCGAGTTTGAAAAGGCGCGCCTCGTTGGAGGAGGAAATCGATAAACTTGAGCGTGATTACTCGGATCTCGACGAAGTATGGAAGGCCGAGAAGGCCGCATTGCAGGGTAGCGTTCATGTCAAGGAAGCTCTCGAGCGAGCCCGTCTCGATCTCGAAACGGCACAACGTGCCGGCGACCTCGCGCGCATGTCGGAATTGCAATACGGGCGTATTCCCGAGCTCGAAAAACAGCTCGACCTGGCCGCCAATGTTGAAATGCAGGACATGAAACTATTGATCAACAAGGTTGGTGAAGAAGAAATCGCGGAGGTTGTGTCGCGCTCGACTGGAATTCCAGTGTCGAAGATGCTCGGCTCGGAGCGTGAAAAGCTGCTGCAGATGGAAACCACGCTCGGTGATCGGGTGATTGGTCAGCGCGAAGCGGTAAAAGCCGTCTCTGACGCGATTAGACGTTCACGCGCGGGCCTGGCTGACCCGTCGCGCCCGAATGGTTCATTTCTGTTCCTGGGTCCAACCGGGGTAGGTAAAACCGAATTGACCAAGGCATTGGCACATTTTCTGTTCGACACCGAGGATGCGATGATCCGCATCGATATGTCGGAGTTCATGGAGAAGCACAGCGTGGCGCGGCTGGTAGGTGCCCCGCCGGGATATGTTGGTTACGAGCAGGGCGGTTATCTTACCGAGGCTGTACGACGTCGACCCTACTCGGTGATTCTGCTGGACGAAATCGAGAAGGCGCACCCGGACGTGTTCAATATCCTGTTGCAGGTACTTGATGATGGTCGACTCACCGACGGTCAGGGGCGCACAGTAGATTTTCGTAATTGCGTTATCGTCATGACTTCCAACCTCGGATCAACCGAGATCCAGGCCCATGCGGGAGAGCAGCATTATGATGAAATCAAGCAGGCTGTCATGGAGCAGGTATCGCACCATTTCAGACCGGAATTCATCAATCGTATCGATGAATCCGTTGTCTTCCACCCATTGACTCAGGAGCAAATCCGCGCGATTGCCCAGATTCAGCTACAGGCCCTGACGGCACGCCTGCAGGAAAGGGAGATCGGTATTACGATCAGCGATGCAGCGATGGATTTGCTTGGTGAGCTGGGGTTCGACCCGGTCTACGGTGCCCGTCCGCTCAAGCGTGAGATTCAACAGGCGATCGAAAACCCGTTGGCGATGTCACTTCTGGCGGGGGAATTTGAAGCGGGGGACCAGATTATGGTCGATATTGACGACGCCAGGCATTTTAATTTTGCCAAACAACAGCTGCACTGATAACTGATGCGCATTAATTAAGGTCGAGCTAGCCATTTTAGTCTGATTTATGGCTATAATCCTTGTCTGAATGCTGCAGTCACTTAGAGCAAAGGCGAAAATATAAAAACATGGCAGTGCTAGGCTCAATTCGTTACAAAAGGATGCTGAAACAGCTTCTCGATTGCGATGATCTGGAAAGTGCTAAAGCTGTAGCGCTTATCGAAAAGCTGCGCCAGACGTCCAGGGATTCGCTGGAACATTTAATCAATATGATCCCGGCAACCTCCGGGGTGCATCGAGAAATTTTGACGGAAATCTGCCTCGAGAATGTCGAGGGTAGTACCGAAGAGCTGTTTCTCAAGAGTCTGGATAACGATGCTACCGATATCCGCACTACCGCTGCCTCCATACTTTCCCAGACTGCCCAGATTAACCCGAGCAAACTGTTCAAGAAACTGCATGAATCCGATGTTTCGAAAACTGAAATTATCGATATTCTCGCTTTTCAACGCGCGCAACTGAAACCTGAGCAAATAATAACCAACGCTCTCAAGCTGGATAAGACCCATGCTGAGCAATTGCTCAAGTTGGCGGCGGATTCGGAAATGCCGTTAGATCTGGATGTGTTGCACCTCGATCCGGCAGCGATCGGAAGCCCCTCGGTTAAAATCATGCTGTTGCGTTACTTTGCCAAGGTTGAGCAGGCGGCGGTGGCGCAACAAATTGCTCGATTCTTAACCGATGACAACAAGACGGTCGTTATCGAAGCCCTGAAGGCCCTGAAAAATCTGCCGGTTAAATTTGATGCCTCGGTGCTGCTGCCGTTTGTCGAATCCATGTCTGAAGTCGAACGCGAAATGGCAATCGATGTGCTGCGCGTGCAGGCGGATGCAGAACTGGTTCCCAGGCTGGCGCCGTGGACTTGCGGTAAATCAGATGAAATCCGCGAAATCTTTATCAAGTTGTTCGTCAAGTATGTGACTCCTGAAGGATTCGAAACCTTCCTGCGCTTGCTCGAGCAACAAGAGTGGTGGGGTGTAGAACAGTCATTGAAATGCCTGCAGAAATTCGGCAATGACAAACTCTATGCAGCGGCCGAGGGGCTGACCGACCATGACAACGATTTCGTCCGTGAACAGGCGCAAAAATTTGCTTCGCAAAGTATCGATCCGTCGGATCTCAAACAACTCTGGGATAATGCCCTGCATGAAAACTGGCAGGTGCGCGATTCTGCCATCGAGGCTATCGGCAGATCGAACAAGCGTGAATCGATTGGAATTTTGAAGAAAGTGGTTGAGAAATGGCCTGAGTCAGCACCCACGGTGCTCAAGGCGGTGGGTGATCTCGGTTTTAGCAAGGGACTCGAAATTGCATTCGCGTGCCTGCGTATGCCCGAGGCACTGATACAGCGTGAAGCGCTTGAAGCCATTGGCAAGCTGGCCAGCAAGCGGCACGCGAAAACTGTACGTGACAAGTTGATGCAAAAAGTCCCTCAGCTGCAGGCTACAGTGCGCGATACTGCCGGTGAAGTCGTCAATCGATTGACCGAGGACTACGAGCTGGCGCCGCTCAATGTCGATCAGGAAGCTTATTTCGATACTCGCCTGCTCAAGTTCGATACCCAGGCGGTCGACCAGGGTGGCAATCAGGTAGCAGGGGTGGCAGCAGCGCCGGCTGCAGAGCCACAAATGCAGAATATTGAAGATTTAAAGAAGGGCGACCTGTGGCTGGATCGCTATCGCATCGACAAGGAAATCGGCCGCGGCGCGATGGGTCGGGTCATGCTGGCCACGGACGAGATGGTGGGCGAACCCCTGATATTAAAATTCATGCATCCCGAATTAACCGCTGAAGAGGCTTCGCGAGAACGCTTCGTGCGCGAGGTTAAATATTCGCGCAGAGTGAGCCACCCGAATGTTATTCGTGTTCACGATATGCTGTTCAGGGACAACTTGAGCGCGATATCGATGGAATACTTCGAAAGCCGGGGGATCGACGAATACCTCAAGGAAAGAAAATGTTTTGCACCCAAAGATGCCCTCGATATCTTGCTACAGGTCGCCCATGGTATGGCGGCGGCACACAATCAGGAGGTCATTCACCGCGATCTGAAACCGAGTAATATCTTGATGGACAAAAATGGCCTGGTAAAGATCGTGGACTTCGGTATCGCCTCGGCCTCGTCCAATACCGATTCGACCCTGACCAAGACCGGCTCTATTATAGGTACCCCGGCCTATCTTTCACCTGAGCGTGCCAAGGGGCTGGACGCCGATCATCGTAGCGATATTTACGCGCTGGGCATCATCGCCTACGGCATGCTTACCGGGCAGCTGCCTTATACTGGCGAACCCATGTCGATGCTGTTTCAGCATCTCGAAGGTAAAGCGGCACCGGTGCATGAAGTAAAGAAAGATCTGGGTCCTCGCATCAGCCTGCTGGTACAGAAGTTGATGGCAGTCGAACTCGAAGACCGATTGCAGACCATGGAGGACGTTGCGGAAGCAATCAAAGAAGTGCAGCAGAAAATAAGATAGCGGCCGGGTTTACAGTTAATGTCAATACAGACCATCATCGAACAAAAACTTGCCAGTGAATTTGAAATCGAGTTCTTGCAGGTTGAAAATGAAAGTCATATGCATAACGTTGCACCGGGCTCGGAATCGCATTTCAAAGTTACTATAGTCAGCGATTCGTTCACGGATCAGATTTTGCTCAAGCGACACCGCATGGTGAACAAAGCGCTGCAACAGGAAATGCAGCAGATTCATGCGCTCGCGTTACATACCCTGACGCCGGATGAGTGGCAAGCGCGCGCCGGCAGCGTTGCCGATTCGCCAGCATGTCGCGGCGGAGGCAAGAATCAGTAGAACAGGATTTCAAATAACGCCACGACCTACCGGGTTGGTGTTATAAATTACGGCAAGTACCCGCATACAATCAATCTCGAGTCGCTCCGATAACTCTACCGCCAGTTGCATATATTGCGTCATTTCGAGAGGAGGCGGAGGCGAGCGAATGCCGTAAGCAATCGTGTTTTCAAGTCCCTGTACCGGCAGGCACAGGGTTTGCTGCGCAAACACCAGGCGTAGATCGCGATAAAAACAACTAAAGTCATGCTCACTATCGATCAGCAGGTTGTAGGCCAGTGCTCCCCGGTTGGTGAGCAGGCGAAACAGATTGTTAGTGGTCTTTTTTTCGAGTAGCCAGGCGGGTGATTGCGCACCGCTGAAGACGTCGATCAGGATCAGGTCATAATTCTGGTCGCAATGTTCGATGAAGCGTGCCGCATCGTCATAAACATAGCTGAGTCCTGCCTGTGCGGGTGGCAGGATTTCCATGTCCAGTAATTGTTCGATCAACTCAACATCGATATCCACTGCGGTGATTGCGGCTTCAGGGTAGTAGTAACGCAGGAAATGCAGTAACGATCCCGCTGCGGTGCCCAGCATCAAGACGCGTTTCGGTTGTGGGATAAACAGTAACACCGCCACCAGGTACTCGAGATTCTTCAGCACCAGTTGATGGGGGTTTTGCAGGTCGATTGCGCTTTGGAGTGCGCCGTCACCGCTGCGCAGCTCGAGACGTCCCGGCAGAAAATGCGCATCGATACGGTTATAGGCCGTTTCAATCTTGAAATTTTTACATTTCTCTTCCATATTATATTTTCAACGTTAACAAATACTTTATCGATATGTGGAAGTTCACTGGACCATTGCTGATTACCAAGCTAAAAGCGACCGGTGTTCATCTTAGTATGAGCATCATCGTGTTTGTTTACCTGGCATACCAGATATATTACAACTGGTATCCGCAGCCTTATTTTACAGTCGACGGCGGCTGGCAGGGGATTCGCCTGATCGGAGCGGTCGATCTGGTGTTAGGCCCATTTATTACCTTTCTAATATTCGATCTGCGCAAGAGCCGGCGCGCAATTTTATTTGATTTGATAGTAATCGCTGTGATCCAGTTTGGCGCGCTCGCCTATGGTATCAATCTTACCTATAACCAGCGACCGGTTGCTATCGTAATGATTGATGATTTCGTCGTCGGGTCAACCATGGAACACTATGGGGGTAAACTCGAATCGGCGGATCAACTCAAGCAGTACAGCGACGAAAAACCGCCCATTATTTACGCGGAAATACCGCTGGACAAAGACGCGCTTGCGGAGATAAACCGTATCAAGATAGAAGAAAAGGTGCTTGAGAATGCGCAAATGGATCTTTACAAAACCGGCGCTGAGCTGACGGCGGCCCTCAAATCGAAGCAGGTGATGTTTATGACGCGCCTGGATGAACATGAACAACGGGATCAGTACGAAGCCTGGTTGAAGCAACACGGTAAATCTGAGGATGAGGTTTTGATTGCTCGTTTTAACGGGCGTTATGGATCGGTATGGCTGGTATTTGACCTTGATGGCAGATACCTTGACTATTTCTAGGTAGATATGTTGGAAATTACCCCAGACTATTATAAAATCCCGTGCCCCTTTTAGTGAGTCCAGTTACCGTACACCAGGGACTCGCGGGATTGTTTAGCGGAGACAAACATGCCTATTTACGAGTATGTATGCAACGAATGTGGGCATCAGCTCGAAGCGTTGCAGAAAATGAGCGATGCGCCGTTGCTGGACTGCCCTGCCTGTGAGAAAGAAGCGCTGAAGAAGAAAATTTCGGCGCCCGGTTTCAGGTTGAGCGGTTCCGGCTGGTACGAGACTGATTTCAAGTCGAGCAACCAGAAGAACCTGTCGAAAGGAGACAATGCGGAAAAGGATTCTTCCCGCAAATCGGACAAACCCGCAGCTAAAGATTCAACCAAATCTGCCAGCAAGGGCAACACGGCCAGCAAAGAGGCCGCCGCCTGAAGACTCTGCCCGGTAGCTATGCCGGGCGTCTCGTTATTTAACTCTTACTCGGATCAGTCACTATGCGCACGCATTATTGTGGTGAGCTCAATCAACAACATATCGATCAGCAGATTACCGTCTGTGGCTGGGTTAATCGTCGCCGTGATCATGGCGGAGTAATTTTTGTCGACCTGCGCGATAAGAAAGGACTGTTGCAGGTCGTGTTTGATCCTGACGATGCGGCCATGTTTGAGCAGGCCGAAACCTTGCGCAACGAATTTGTGCTGCGGGTTGACGGCAAGTTACGAATTCGCCCCGAAGGCACCAGCAATCCCGAAATGGCGACTGGCGAGGTTGAGTTACTGGCACATAAGCTGGAAATTCTGAATGCATCGGAAACCCCGCCGTTCCAGCTCGATGAGGATGATGTCCATGATGATAACCGCTTAAAGTATCGTTACATCGATCTGCGTAAACCGGAAATGCAGTACCGCATGCAATTGCGTGCAGGGGTAACGCATTTTCTGCGCAGCTGGCTGGAAGGCAACGAATTTCTCGATATCGAAACACCAATGTTAACCAGGGCGACACCCGAAGGCGCACGTGACTACCTGGTGCCAAGTCGCACTCATCCAGGCACATTTTTCGCATTGCCCCAGTCGCCGCAACTATTCAAACAGTTACTGATGATGTCGGGTATGGATCGCTATTATCAAATCGTGCGTTGCTTTCGCGACGAGGATTTGCGCGCTGATCGCCAGCCCGAGTTTACCCAGCTGGATATCGAGACTTCGTTTATGGACGAAGCTGGAATCACGGGGTTGATGGAGGAGATGATGCGCGGCCTGTTCGCGCAGGTGCTCTCGGTCGATGTCGATGGTCCATTTCCGCGCATGACATGGGCCGAGGCGATGGAGCGATTTGGCTCGGATAAACCCGATTTGCGTATCCCGCTGGAGCTGCAAACGATTTCCGATCTACTCGAAGATGTCGAATTCAAGGTATTTTCCGGCCCCGCCGGCGATCCCGGGGGCCGGGTGGCGGCGTTACGCGTACCCGGTGGCAACAGTCTGACGCGTAAGGAGATCGACGATTACACCGATTACGTCGGTCGCTACGGTGCCAGGGGACTGGCTTATATTAAATGTAATGACGTCTCGCAGGGCAGGGACGGCCTGCAGTCCCCCATTTTGAAGTTTTTGCCCGACGCTGCAATTCAGGCCATCATTGAACGCACCGGGGCTGAAACCGGCGATCTGATTTTCTTTGGTGCTGACAAGGCGAGTATTGTCAATGAGTCGCTGGGAGCGCTGCGTTTGAAAGTCGGCCAGGATCGAGGCCTGGTTGAAGCAGGTTGGCGCTTCCTGTGGGTGATTGATTTCCCCATGTTTGAACGAGACGCAGACGGCAGTCGCTGGAATGCATTACATCATCCGTTTACTGCCCCGGCCACTGACAATCCCGACGAACTGGAGGCCGATCCGGGTGGGATGCTGTCACGCGCCTACGATATGGTTTTAAACGGTACCGAACTCGGTGGTGGTTCGGTGCGTATTCACAGTATAGAAATGCAGCAGCGTGTCTTCAAATTGCTCGGTATCGGCGAGCAGGAAGCAGAGGATAAGTTTGGATTTCTGCTCACCGCGCTGAAATACGGGTGTCCGCCGCATGGTGGCATCGCTTTTGGTCTCGATCGCCTGGTCATGCTGATGGCAGGTGCGACTTCAATCCGCGATGTAATGGCCTTTCCGAAGACTCAAACCGCTTCATGCCTGCTGACCCAGGCGCCAGCTGTGGTGAGTGAGCGACAGCTGCGCGAACTATCGATTCGACTGCGTAAGCCCCAGGTAGAAGGCTAACCTGCATATTGCACGATTGGCAGCTGCTGCTGCAGGTGATAGAATTTTCTATTCGTCTGACAAATACAGAAAATCATGGCTGCCAGCGCAATTGATCTGCAACCCTACGCATCTTTAAATGATCAGGATTGCGATAAACGCATCGTCCGTGCCAAACAGGCACTCGGGGATCGTGTTGTCATACTGGGTCATCATTACCAGCGTGATGAGATTTTCAAGCATGCGGATTTTTCGGGGGATTCACTAAAACTTTCGCGCCAGGCGGCTGATTCAAAGGCTGAATTTATTGTCTTTTGCGGAGTGCATTTCATGGCCGAGGTCGCCGATATTATCTCGCGCCCCGAACAGGTTTCCATTCTGCCTGACTTGTCTGCCGGTTGTGCGATGGCTGATATGGCCGATCTCGAGCAGGTGGAACGAGCCTGGCAGGAATTGAATTCGGTGCTGGCTGCCGATGAATGCATTACGCCGGTGACTTACATCAATTCGGCGGCCGATCTGAAGTCTTTTTGCGGTCGACATGGCGGTATAGTCTGTACCTCCACCAATGCGCAGAAAATTCTCGACTGGTCGTTTGCGCGCCGCGAAAAAGTTCTGTTCTTCCCGGATCAGCACCTGGGCAGAAATACGGCTTACAAGATGGGCATACCGCTCGAGGAAATGGTGGTCTGGGACTATGACATGCCCATGGGCGGTCTCACCGCGGAGCAGATCAAAAATGCCAGAATGATTTTGTGGAAAGGGTTTTGCTCGGTGCACCAGATGTTCAAACCCGAGCAAATAGAAAACTTCCGCCGCGAATTTCCCGAGGGCAGGGTGATTTCACATCCAGAGGCCAGTTTCGAGGTTTGCCAGATGTCGGATTATGTCGGTTCCACGGAATACATCATCAAGACGATTACCGAAGCCGAAGCCAATACTCAATGGCTGGTTGGCACCGAGCTGAACCTGGTCAATCGATTGCACCAGACCCTGGCAAGTGAAAACAAGGTGGTGCAATTCATGTCACCAATGGTTTGCATGTGTTCCACCATGTTTCGTATCGATCCACAGCATCTCGCCTGGGTGCTGGAAAACCTGGTTGAAGGCAGTATCGTTAACCAGATATCGGTACCCGCGGACGTCGCAAGTAACGCGCGGATTGCGCTGCAACGTATGCTCGAAATATAAAACTACTGTGCTCGAAATTCGATCCGGGTTCTAGTTCATGGCAAACGAAGAAAACGCCTATACCTTTACTACCGCTGCTACTCGGCGTGTGAAGCTCGAAAACCTGGGAGAAGGCGGTTTCAAGATGTGGCGCGGTGGTTGTTTGCCCGAAGTGACGCTGGCTTACGAATCCTGGGGAGAATTATCCGCTGCTGCCGATAACGCGATACTGATTTTTACCGGCTTGTCGCCGAGCGCGCATGCGGCTTCGTCAGCGCAGGATTCATCACCCGGTTGGTGGGAATATATGATCGGTCCGGGTAAGGCAATCGATACCGATCGCTTCTTTGTCGTCTGTGCCAATTCGCTGGGCGGCTGTTACGGTAGTACCGGACCGGGATCGGTAAATCCTGAAACCGGTGAGAGTTACGGGGCTGATTTTCCGGACCTAACCGTAGAGGATATCGCGAGCTCCGGATATTATCTGATGCGTCAACTCGGGGTGGAGAAGTTACATGCCGCGGTAGGCTCGTCGATGGGGGGCATGTCTGCAATCGCCTACGCAATGCAGTACCCGGGCCATATCAATTACCTGGTATCGATTTCTGCGGCTACCCAGGCCTTGCCACTGACCATTGCACTGCGTTCTTTGCAGCGTGAAATTATTCGTAGTGATCCTGCCTGGAACGGGGGACGCTATGCCGATGATGCCAGGCCATTGGTCGGTATGTCGCTGGCACGCAAACTCGGGCTGGTGTCTTACCGCGCCGCGGACGAATGGAATTCCAAGTTCGATCGCAGTCGCGTGCCGGCTGAAAAGCTGACCGGCAGGCGTTTCGAGCGGGAATTCGAAATCGAGAACTACCTCGAATATAACGCCCAGAAATTCATTAACAGTTTCGATCCCAACAGTTATCTTTACCTGTCGCGGGCGATGGACTGGTTCGATATAGCGGAACATGGCGAGTCGATCAGCGATGGCATGTCAAAACTCGAGGTTGACCGGGCACTGGTTGTCGGGGTAACAACCGATATCCTGTTCCCGTCCCGACAGCAGAAAGAAATTGCTGAAGTCATGCGCGCAACCGGCACCGATGTTGATTATGTCGAGATCGACTCGGTAAACGGCCACGATGCTTTCCTGATCGACGACGCGCATTTTTCACCGGTTGTCAGAAAATTCCTCGACCAGTCTATCGACTGAGAGTACCCGTCGCCCATACCTTCGAAGCGGACGGATCACTTTTTTCGTTGCTTTACGTGCCAGCAGAATAATATTTGGCGGAAAACGGGCCTGTCCCCGATTTCCTCGCTTGAAATGATGCGCGATCAGGAAATTTCGACGCTGGCAGGTTTTGCCGCCTTCACTGCGGGGATTAATTTCTTTTCCACCAGTTCCTGGTATGAATGCACCGCATTGCGGGTGGTTGTTTTACAGTAGTACAGGGCACTGTCAGCCTGGCGGATTAATTCGTCCAGCTGAAGGTCCTTATCGAAGCGGGTAAAGCCGATACTTATCGTAACCTGGTCGACATTGGGGAAATCATAGGCAGCGATCTTTTCCCTGAAACGCTGTAGCGATTGCTGCGCCTGTTCAGTACTAATATCCATTAAGACCATGGCAAACTCTTCACCGCCATAGCGGAACAGCAGGTCGTTTTCACGGAAAGATTCGGTCATTTGTTGCGCCAACAGTAACAGTACTTCATCGCCGTAAAGGTGCCCCATGTTGTCATTGACCGATTTAAAGTGATCGATATCGAGCATTACGTAAACCGTGGGGGAGAAATTCATCGCGCGGCGTTTGTAATCGTTGGAATGTTCAAGCAGTTGCAGCATTTTTTCATTGAAGGCGCGGCGATTATAGAGACCGGTTAATGCGTCGCGGTAAGTCCCCTGCAACATTTGCAGCTGGTGGCAATAGAAATGAAACAGAAACTGCAGGTATTCTTCTTCGATTAACTTGTCGGGGTCGCTGCATTTGACCAGCAGCACGAAGTGTTTGCTGGTTAGAGGCTTATAGCTGCAGAACCAGCCCTCGATCTCGCTATCGTAGTACCAGCTGCCGACGTCTTGTACCCCGAATCTATGGGTTAAGGTGGCGAGAATCTGCTGCGGAATATTTTGATCCAGCGCACCGCTGCGGGTTAATCGATTCCAGCGGCTGTCGCTATGCTGAAAAACCTCGATCTCTATTTTGTCAGTATGTCCAGGCGCAATTTGTTGCTGAAACGCCTCGTACAGTAACTCGGGATCGCTAATTTTCGCGAGCGCGTAAAATGAATAATACTTGCATTCGGCCATATTGCCCTTCTACTCAAATCCACGTATTTGAGAACAACTGCTAAGAAAAAAAACCGTATCAAAAATCGATTCTAAAGATCGACCTGAGTAAAGTCAAAATGACGCGCGCAGCGCCAGGCCGCTATCAGCTGTCAGCGTTCTAGAAACTGTAGTTTGTCGGGGACGCCTTCCCATTCGGCAGCGTCGTCAGGCGGGGGTTTGCTCGCGGTTATAACCGGCCAGTTTTGGGAAAGTTCTTCATTCAGCTCGAGAAATTGTTCCTGCCCTGCAGGTATGTCATCTTCCGAGACGATCGCTTCTATCGGGCATTCCGGCTCGCACAGGGTGCAGTCGATGCATTCCTCGGGGTCGATGACGAGAAAGTTCGGTCCTTCATGGAAGCAGTCGACCGGACACACATCGACGCAGTCCATGTACTTGCACTTGATACAGTTTTCGAGAACGACAAATGTCATTATTTTCCCCTGGGCTACTCGGTTTGCAGCAGGCGAAGTCTAAATTGATGCCCGCAAAAAGCAACAGGGTTATCGTAATACTGTTTTACGATTTGGCAAGGTTTTTCAAATGGTAAATCAGGTCCAGAGCCTGTTTGGGGCTCAATTCATCCGCGTCAATCGCCTCGAGCTCGAGCAGTAGCGTCTGTGCAGTTGTATCTTCGACCGGTGCCGGCAGGCGGAACAAATCTCCCTGCGGCTGGGTCGATTGCTGCTCGAGCAGGTGCAACTTCTGGCGCGCGAGCTGAATCGTCTGCGCGGGTATGCCGGCGAGTCGTGCCACCTGCAAACCGTAACTCTGGTTGGCAGGGCCGGGTTTCACGCTGTGCATAAAAATAATATCGTCGCCATGCTCAACCGCGTCGAGATGTACATTTTCAATATTTGGATACTGTTCGGGTAACTGGGTTAACTCAAAGTAATGGGTTGCGAACAAGGTAAAGGCATTCGATTTCTGTG
>Ga0265303_10000203_pt1 | contig 30923 bp, 27 predicted proteins | sample Helome_2_FD_192494 | JGI IMG/M metagenome (GOLD analysis project Ga0265303, IMG submission 192494) | Marine sediment microbial communities from subtidal zone of North Sea - Hel_20160317 (Illumina Assembly) | ecosystem: Environmental > Aquatic > Marine > Subtidal zone > Sediment ... | reverse complement strand
GGGAGAGGAATTCGATAGCACCGGCGCAAACCGAACGGCCATCCGCAGTTCTATTTCCCGCCGTTTCGATATCGAGAGCGTGGCTGAAATCCGGGCGAAAGACGTCAAGGTTACGCCCGTGGACGGCGGCTTCGAGGTTGCGGCCGTTTATTCCCACAAGGCGCCATTCGTCGCGAATATCTCGTTCGTGGTCGATTTCGACAAGCGAATTACAGTTCGCCGGTGAAAGTATCCGTTGCCGTCATGGCGGCCGCGCACAAGAGCGAAAACATTGGAAAAGGCCGAGAACTGGCTTTACAGGAATCTTCAATACCGGTTTAGCGACGTGGCCCTGTTGCGCCAGGCCCTGACTCATCGCAGCGCGACCGGTGCCAATAATGAGCGCCTCGAGTTCCTGGGCGATGCAGTACTCGACTTTGTCATTTCCGAAGCCGTCTTCAATGCTCGTCCCGACGCGCCGGAAGGCGACCTCAGCAAACTTCGGTCATCTCTCGTAAAGGACACGACGCTCGCGAGCATCGCACTGGAACTGGGTCTCGGCGAGCACCTCGTTCTGGGAGGCGGTGAAATGAAAAGCGGCGGGCATCGCCGTGAGTCGATACTCGCGGATGCGCTTGAGGCAATTTTCGGCGCCGCATTCCTCGACAGCGGTTTCGACGCCGCGAAGCGCATCATCGAACACGTCTTCGCGTCACGCCTCGGCGCGCTGCCGGATGTCGAAGAACTGCGTGACCCGAAGACACGCTTGCAGGAATGGCTGCAAAGCAGAAGAATGGTATTGCCCGTATATGACCTGGTGACGGTATCGGGCAAGGGCCACAAGCAGTTGTTCGAAGTGAGTTGTACTGTGCAGGAGAGGGCGATCGTTACGCAGGGACAATCGACAACCCGGCGCAAGGCCGAGCAAAATGCGGCAGCCGACATGCTGGCGGCGTTGCTCGAGGGGGAGTCGTGAGCGGACACCGGTCAGGCCTCGTTGCCGTCGTCGGCCGCCCCAATGTCGGCAAGTCGACGTTGATCAACGCCGTCATGGGACGCAAGGTTAGCATCGTTACGGCGAAGCCGCAGACCACGCGACACCGCATACTGGCGGTGCTATCTCTGACCGACGCACAGATTATTTTTGTCGACACGCCGGGCTTGCATCGGAAAGCGGGCAAGGCGATGAACAGGCTCATGAACCGGACCGCAGCAAACGCGCTCGCCGACGCGGATCTCGTACTGTTCGTCAGCGATGCGACGCGCTGGACGAGCGAAGATGACGACGTGCTCAAGCGCCTGAAATCATGCCGGGCGCCCGCTATTGCACTCCTGAACAAGGTCGACCGCGTGCACCCGAAGGAGAAGTTGCTCGATGCGATAGGCCTGATGTCGGCGCGGCACAGCTTCGCAGAGATACTACCAATCTCGGCGCAAAAGGGTGACAACCTCGACGAACTCCTGGCCTTGATACCTGCGTTCCTGCCTGAGTCTCCACCGCTATTTCCCGAGGACATGCACACGGATCGTAGCCGCGAGTTTCACGCGGCCGAAGTCATACGGGAGAAGCTCACTCTGCTCCTGCACCAGGAACTGCCTTACGGTCTGACAGTACAGGTCGAGCGCTTTCTCGAGGAAGACAGTGGCATCACGATGAATGCCGTCATCTGGGTCGAACGGGACAGTCAGAAAGGCATCGTTGTCGGCAAGAACGGCGGCGTTCTCAAGAAGGTCGGGCGCTCTGCACGGCTTGAGCTGGCCGAGCAACTACAATGCCCGGTACACCTCGAGCTTTGGGTCAAGGTCAAGAGCAATTGGGCCGACAGCGAGAAGGACCTGCTCAGTCTCGGCTACGAAGCACCCTAGCCGCCATGGTCACGCCTCGGCGCGTACAGCAGCAGCCGGCCTATATCCTGCATCATCGACCGTTCCGGGACTCGAGCCAGATACTCGATATCGTGACACGCGATCATGGCAAGATCGCCGTCGTTGCTAGGGGCAGCAGGGGCGCCAAGTCGCGTTTGCGGGGGGTCCTCAGGCCATTCCTGCCATTGAGAGTCTCGTGGGTGGCGCGCTCCGATCTCGGAACGCTGACAGGCGCGGAGGCGGCCGGCACTCCGACAGGGCTGCGCGGTGACGCAATTCTGTCTGCCTTCTATGTCAACGAATTGCTGCTTAACTTTCTGCACCGGCATGATCCCCAGCCCGAGATCTTCGCGCTATATGCGGGGACTATTGTGGCACTCGGCAAGGACGCCAACCTGGCCGGTGTGCTGCGCAGTTTCGAGGTCGAACTGCTGAGCCTGCTCGGTTATGCGGTCAGCTTCGAACACGAGTCCGGAACTCACGAACCACTCGATCCTGCAAAGCACTATGAGTTCCGCATGGAGCAGGGGCCGGTCGCGGTTTCGAGGTCGAGCGGGTCACTCGTATTCAAGGGTGCGATGCTCTTGTCTATTCACGCGCAGCGCTTCGAGGAGCCCGAAGTACTGCGTGCTGCCGGCCGATTGCTGCGGGAGGTCATTGCGCATCATCTCGGCGGCAAGGAGCTAAAGAGCCGCAAGGTGCTGCTCGAGGTGCATCGCGGTAGAATTGCGCCACAAGAAATACGGAAACACCACAGTGACTGACACGAATCCCATATTTCTCGGCGTGAACATCGATCACGTCGCGACGCTGCGGCAGGCGCGCGGCACGAGTTATCCACGTCCGGCAGAGGCGGCCTACGAGGCCGAGGTCTCGGGTGCTGACAGCATTACCGTGCATCTGCGCGAGGACCGGCGTCATATCCAGGACGCAGACCTCGACGCAATCAAGGAAGTCATGCGTACGCACATGAATCTCGAGATGGCCGTTACCGACGAGATGCTGGGTATCGCGGCTCGCATCAAGCCGTCCGACTGCTGCCTGGTTCCCGAAAATCGCGAGGAACTCACGACCGAAGGTGGTCTCGATGTTGCCGGCCAGCAAGACAGGATCAGGGCCGCCTGTGAGCAACTTGCTCAGAACGACATACGGACATCACTGTTCATCGACCCCGACACCCGACAGCTGGATGCCGCCGCCGCCGTGGGCGCGCCGGTCGTCGAGTTGCATACGGGCAGTTACGCCGATGCCGCGGGCGACGAACAGCGGGCCGAGCTCGAACGTATCCGGGACGCGGCTCGCTACGGTCACGGTCTCGGGCTCGTCATTAACGCCGGCCACGGTCTGCACTACCAGAATGTCCTGGCAATTGCTCAAATCGAGGAAATCGTGGAGCTCAATATCGGGCATTCAATCATCGCGCGTGCTGTTTTCGACGGCATAGGCAAGGCCGTTGCCGAAATGAAGCGGCTGATGCTGCAAGCGCGGGACATGACGCCGTGATATTTGGCGTTGGCACCGACATTGTCGAATACTCACGTGTCCAGGCAACCTATGAGCGCTTTGGCGAGCATTTTGTACGCCGTATCCTGATGCCCGAAGAGATCGAGCTTTTCCGCCGCAGCAAGCAGCCGGAACGATTTCTTGCGATGCGATTCGCGGGGAAGGAAGCAACGGTGAAAGCAATGGGTACGGGTTTCAGGCACGGGATGTGGCTGCGCGATGTTGGCATACTCAACAACGACTGGGGACGCCCCGTTATTATCTGGTCCGAACGCGGCAGGAAGGTCTGCAAGGAACTGGGCGTTGGCAGCGGGCACGTCAGTCTCACCGATGACGCCGGCCTCGTGCTTGCATTCGCCGTGGTCGAGGCCGCTACCCCGGACAGGCTGTAACGTCATCGCGGACGGAAACGTAACACCATGCATTGTTTTTCATTTGATATAGAGACAGTACCGGACGTCGAGTTCGGTCGGCGCCTTTGGGATCTCGACGGCCTCTCTGACGCGGAAGTCGCCACGGCCATGATGTTCAAGCGCCAGCAATCGGCGGGCACCGATTTTCTGCCGCTGCATCAGCACCGTATTGTCGCCATCTCCGTGACGTTTCGGACCGCCGACACGTTCAAGGTCTGGAGTCTCGGCGACGAGACGTCCGATGAGGCCGAGATTGTGCAGCGCTTTTTCGACGGCGTCGCCCGCTATACGCCCGATCTCGTTTCATGGAACGGCGGTGGATTCGATCTGCCGGTCCTGCATTATCGCGCACTCAAGAACGGTATCCAGGCTGCACGGTACTGGGAGATGGGCGAGGGTGACCGTGACTTCAAGTGGAACAATTACCTGAGCCGATTCCACTGGCGCCATATCGACCTCATGGACGTACTTGCCGGTTTCCAGCCGCGCGGCCGTGCGAGCCTCGACGAGATGGCCGTGATGCTCGGATTCCCGGGAAAGCTGGGGATGAGCGGCGCGAAAGTCTGGGACAGGTTCCAGGAGGGCGCCATACGCGAGATTCGCGACTACTGCGAAACGGACGTCCTCAATACCTGGCTGGTATACCTGCGCTTCGAATTCATGCGCGGAAACCTGGACGGCAAGGACCTCGAAAGAGAGTTTGCGCTGGTTCGATCGACGCTCGCGAAGATGGACCAGGCACATCTCAACGAGTTCCTGGCGGCCTGGCCGGAGTAACTCCGTGGCGAGGCGGCGGCGCGAACCCGAGACGGCGATCATCGACTCCGTAACGCATGACGGTCGCGGTATCGCGTCCGGCGTCGGCAAGAAAGCCTTTGTTGCGGGCGCGCTGGCAGGGGAGAATGTGAAATTCGTGCGTCGCAAGTCGCGCAGGAATTTCGACGAAGCAGAACTCCTCGAGGTCATCGAAGCTTCCCCCGATCGCATCGACGCTCGTTGCGCGGCATTCGGGCGATGCGGCGGATGTGCTCTGCAGCATGTCACGCCCGCCACGCAGCGAGCGATCAAGGAGCAGACACTGCGCGACAATCTGGAGCGTATTGCTCGCGTCGAGCCGTTGGAGTGGCTGCCGTCGATGACCGGCCCCGAGTGGAACTACCGCCGCCGCGCACGACTTGCAGTCAAGCATGTGCCTGCCAAGGGACGCACGCTCGTAGGTTTTCGTGAGCGGCATGCGCCTTTCATTACCGACATGCATCGTTGCGAGGTGCTTCTGGAGCCCGTCGACGGCATGATCGATGCGCTGAGCGAACTGATCGGCGGACTCTCTATACGGGCACGTCTGCCGCAGATCGAAGTTGCCGTGGCAGAAAACGCCGTCGCGCTCGTCTTCCGCGTACTGGACCCGCCCAGCGATGCTGACACGGTTGCCCTGATCGAGTTCGGGAAGACGCACGGACTACGCATGTACCTGCAACCCGGCGGGCTCGATACGGTCGCCTTGTTGTACCCGGATTCCGTTCAGGAACCACTCGCATACTCGATTCCCGAATTCGATATCCGGATCGAGTTCGAGCCAATCGACTTCGTCCAGGTAAACAGCGACATCAATCAGCGAATGGTGCATTTCGCCGTCGAACAGCTTGCGCCCGAAGAGGGCGACCGGGTGCTCGACCTGTTTTGCGGCATCGGTAACTTCTCACTGCCGCTGGCGCGCAGGGCGGGCACGGTCCTCGGCGTCGAAGGCGAGGCCGGCCTGGTCGCACGAGCGGCCGATAATGCGGCACGGAACGGTCTCGACAACGTCGAGTTTCGCGTGGCGGACCTCAGCAGGATTGACGGCAGCGAGGGCTGGATAAAGTCCGGCTGGGATCGCCTGCTGCTGGACCCGGCGCGCAGCGGTGCCGCCGAGGTCGTGAGCCGCATGGACATCCTGCGTCCGCAGCGCATCGTCTACGTGTCCTGCCACCCCGGCACATTGGCGCGCGACACAGGTACACTGGTTCATGAACAAGATTACAGGCTCGAGGCGGCGGGCATCATCGATATGTTCCCGCACACAGCCCATGTAGAATCTATCGCGATATTCACGAAGTCGTGATTGCGAACTGCGAGGCACAGCGGATGTCACTGGGACCCGTGATGCTGGACATTGACGGACTCTCGCTAAGTCCGGCCGACCGCGATCTCCTAAGGGAGCCGGCCGTGGGCGGCGTCATCCTGTTCGCCCGCAATTACGACTCCGCGGAGCAGATCGCCGATCTCGTAGCGGAGATACGTGCATTAAGAAGCCCCCCATTGCTCATCGCCGTGGACCACGAAGGCGGGCGGGTGCAGCGATTTCGTGACGGCTTCACATTGATCCCGCCGATGCGCCGCATCGGACGCGAATACGATCGGGACACGGAATCAGGCATCGAAGCCGCGGCGGCGGCCGGGTGGATGATCGGTTCCGAACTCAGGGCCGTGGGCATCGATCTCTGCTTTGCCCCCTGCCTGGACCTGGACTGGGGCGTCAGCGACATCATTGGCGATCGTGCATTTCACGGCAAGCCCGAGGTCGTGAGCGAACTTGCGAGCGCATTCTGCCGTGGCTTGCGCCGCGCGGGAATGGCCGCAGTCGGCAAGCACTTTCCGGGCCATGGCGCAGTTCTCACCGATTCTCATCTCAAACTTCCCGTGGACCGTCGTGAATACAGTCTCGTGCTCGACGACATGCGCCCGTATGAGCGCCTCATCGGTAACGGGCGCCTGGCCGGGGTCATGCTTGCGCATATCGTTTACGAGCAAATCGATGCGCAGCCTGCGGGCTTTTCAGAATACTGGATACAACGTGAACTGCGTTCCCGACTCGGGTTCGGCGGTGCGGTATTCTGCGACGATCTGAGCATGAAGGCGACGCGCGACTATGGTTCCATGGCGGATCGGGCGCGCCTGGCGCTGCAGGCCGGCTGCGACATGATCCTGGTCTGTAACGATCGCGACGCCGCTCATCATGCCGTGGATGCGTTGAGTGACTATTCGAATCCGCTATCGCTGGTTCGCCTGGCGCGCCTGCATGGCACAGGTCATCCGTTGCGCGAGACCTTGCTGGCCAGCGAAGAGTGGCAGTCGATCAATGAGCAGTTCGCGCACTGGAATGACCGGCCCGAACTGCATCTCGACGCCTGAACGAGGAATGCAATGACAGCATCATTCGCGCTTATCATCGGCAGTGGCTTCGAATCGTTAGCCGGCGAGGGGACCAGTCGCGTCATCGAGACGCGGTTCGGCAAACCGTCGGCGGCAATCCACGAGGTGACGCTGGAAGGGTGTCCGTTGCTGTCGATCGCGCGCCACGGCGACGCGCATTCGATTCCGCCCCACGCCATTAATTATCGCGCGAACCTTGTGGCGCTGCGTGAACTCGGTGTCCGTTCCGTCGTCGCACTCAACACGGTTGGCGTGGTTTCCGATGTGCGCGATCCCGGCCAGCTGGCCGTTCCCGACCAGGTCATCGACTACACGTGGGGACGCGCGCACACGATATTCGACGGCAGTGACGGCGTTGTCGAGCACATTGAGTTCACGGAGCCCTTCGGTTCAACGTTGCGCAGGATGCTGCTCGATGCAGCCACCGCCGCGGACATCGACTGCCATGACGGCGGCGTTTACGCCGCGACACAAGGGCCGCGACTCGAGACCGCCGCGGAGGTCGATCGTCTCGAACGTGACGGTGCCGATTACGTTGGCATGACGGCCATGCCCGAGGCTGCTATCGCATGCGAACTCGGCCTCGACTACGCCTGTATTGCGATGGTCGTCAATCGTGCAGCAGGACGTGGCGACAAACCGATTCATGACGATGTGGAGGCAAGCACCGAGTCTGCGAGACATGCCGCAATGAAATTGCTGCTGCAGTTCTTCAGAACACAGGGCCAGGAGGGGCCATGAACGCCGTGGAGCGAGACATTCTCGAGCAGGTGATCGCGGCGACCACGGAACCGCTCGTCCTCGTGCGCATCGACCAGCCGGACTGGCCCGTCGTGCTGGCCAATCCCGCGTTCGAGAACATCAGCGCCGGTAACGTGCTGGACCAGCCGTTCGCGGACGTCATCGAGGAGTTGGCAGGGCGCGAACTGGCCCTCGAAATCAGCGAATGTGTGCGCTCACAGCAGGAGACGAGTTTTCCTGTCGAGTCCAACAGTCGCGAATACCTGCTGGTTCTGAAGCCCATGCTCGTGTCCGGGGAAGACGTCGCGCGCTTCTATGCAGCCTACTGGCGTTCGGGTGCAGGTTCCGGCTCGGCGGAAGGCGCCGAGATGCATCATGCGTTGCTCAATGCAAAGCGCCGCATTCGAGATCTCTCCAGGGATGATCCTGTGACAGGCTTGCTCAACGCCCGTGCGTTTCGCGACATCTTCGACCACGACTGGGCAGTTGCGGCGCGGGAGAAAAGCCGGCTTTCGCTGGTTACGTTCACACTCGACGATTTCGACGCGTATGTCGAGGTCTTCGGCCGGCACGCGGCAGACTCCTGTCTGCGACGCGCGGGGCGCGCGATCCGACGGTGCCTGCGCCGGGCCAGCGACGTCGTTGCGCGGCCCGAAGGCGCGCGCTTCGTGGTCCTTTCCCATGCATCCGACGAGGAGGGTGTGCGTGAATTCGCTGCGCTAATAGCGACGGCCGTAAGGGAGTTGGGGTTACATCACCCGCGGTCGAAATCGTCGAAGTTCGTGACCGTATCCTTCGACGTTGCCGTGGCCGACGCGGCGAACGAGGAGCGCGACGCTGCTCAGTTCCTGGATGAGTTATTCAGCGGGATATCCGAGTAACTCGGTCTCGCCGTCGTCATCGAGCTGTTCCTCGGGATCCTCTTCGACGCGTGTGACCTTCGCAAGCACGCCGAATTTTGGATGATCGAAGTAGCGCAACTCACCGCTGCGAAAAATTCGGTTCTCGTCGATTTGCCAGCGGACGGGACCGGACTGCGTCGGGTCCTCGAAATCGGTGAGCGTGCGATAGTCGCCGTAACTCAAAACGCGGTCCTCGGGCTCCTCGATCTCCGGCTGCGGTTCGTCCATCTTCAGGTCGACGACCAGGTGCAGGTAACGGCTGAGGTATAGCGTCAGGCTGCCTTCCAGGCCTTCTGGCGGCTGCCCGAATCGGTCGATCAGGAGCGCCTCTCGCTCGTGCTCCGGCCATGTCGACTGCTGCCAGGCGAAGTGCATGACCGGTTCGTACACCTCAAGGCGCTCGAGCATCTTCGCGGTGTCGCCCAACGTGTAGTCCTCGTCCCCGAGAATAACAATATCGCTGACGTATACATCAACAGGTTCGTCCTCGATGACCGGCTCAATGATCGGGGGCAGCTTTTCAATGAGTGGAATTTCTTCGATCACGATTTGCTCGGGGACAAAGATTTCGCTGCCGGCCCCGACGTCCTGGGCATAATTGAAGATAATGACCTCGACCGTATAACGCCGGATCTCGGGTAATTCCTCGGCCTCGGGTTCTTGAGCATGCGCGGCCACGAGTGACAGCGACAGTAACGACGAAATGAGAAATCTGTGCATCAGGTGTTCCGTTCCGGGTCTTTGACCGCCAAATCGGCCAGGATGTTCTCGATGGCCGTAAACCGTTTCTCGATGTCCGACAGGTCGTCCCTGATCTGCAATCGATGGGAGCCCTGCAAGCGAAAGTTCCGGCTCTCATTTTGCACTAATTGCACGAGTGCGACAGGGTCAATCCGGCTGTCGTCGCCGAAAACGAGATAGCCGCCGCCGTCCGCGGCATCGATTTTCTCTATGCCCAGTGCGGCGGCTGATTTCTTGATGGCCGATATTCTCATCAGGTTCCTGGCGCCCTCGGGTAACAGGCCGAAACGGTCGATGAGTTCGACCTGTAACTCGCGCAGCTCCCCGGCTGTTTCGGCCGCGGAAATCCGCTTGTACAGGATCAGGCGCAAATGCACGTCCGGCACGTAGTCGTCGGGCAGCAAGGCTGGAATGTGCAGGTTGATATCGACGCCGGCATGCAATGGTGCCTCGAGATCGGGTTCGGTGCCGGCGCGCAATGAATCGACGGCCCGGCCGAGCAATTCGGTGTAAAGCGAAAAACCGATCTCCTGGATTTGCCCGCTTTGCGTATCGCCGAGCAGTTCGCCGGCGCCGCGTATCTCCAGATCGTGTGTCGCCAGCGTGAATCCCGATCCCAGGTCTTCGAGCGAATCGATGGCTTCCAGCCGTTTTACCGCGTCCGCCGTCATGACGGCTCGGGGCGGTGCGAGCAGGTAGGCGAATGCACGATGATGGGATCGGCCAACGCGTCCGCGCAGCTGGTGCAGCTGCGCCAGGCCGAAGCGATCGGCGCGGTTGATAATTATTGTGTTGGCTGTCGGAACGTCGATACCGCTTTCGACGATCGTCGTGCAGAGCAGCACGTTAAAGCGTCGATGATAGAAATCGAGCATGACCTGTTCGAGTTCACGCTCGGGCATCTGACCGTGTCCGATGCGAATACTGGCTTCCGGGACGAGTGTCTCGAGCTTCTGCTCGATGCGGGCAATATCTTCGACGCGGTTGTGAATGAAGTACACCTGCCCGCCGCGCTTGATCTCGCGCAGGCAAGCCTCACGAATGATTACGTCGTTCCATTCGGATACGAAGGTTTTGACGGCCAGCCTTTCCGCAGGCGGTGTCGTGATGAGCGACATTTCGCGCAGGCCACCGAGCGCCATGTTCAGAGTGCGCGGTATCGGCGTGGCGGTCAACGTCAGGATGTCCACCTCGCTGCGCAGTGACTTGATGGTTTCCTTGTGGCGCACGCCGAACCGGTGTTCCTCGTCGACGATGACGAGACCGACATCGTGAAAATCCCTGGTGTGCTGTAGCAAGCGGTGCGTGCCGATGACGACGTCCACGTTGCCGGAGCGCAGTCCCGCGACGATGTCCTTGACCTGCCTTGCTGTTTGGAACCGGGACAGCACTTCGACCCGTACCGGCCAGTCGGCGAATCGGTCTCCGAACACCTGGCCGTGCTGCTGCGCCAACAGCGTTGTCGGTACGAGCACCGCTACCTGCTTGCCACCGTGCACTGCGGCAAACGTGGCACGCAACGCGACCTCGGTCTTGCCAAACCCCACGTCCCCGCAGACGACACGATCCATCGGCTGGTCAGAGCCAAGATCGTCGAGCACGTCGTCGATCGTGTGCGCCTGGTCCTCGGTAAGTTCGAAATGGAATCCGGACTCGAATGCGCGGTAGTCGTCCTGCGGCCAATGGAAGCTGTGCCCTGGGCGCGCGGCGCGGCGCGCGTAGACGTCGAGCAATTCGGCGGCGACATCCCGGATCTTCTTGATCGCGCGCCGTTTCGCCTTCGCCCATTGGTCACTGCCCAGGCGGTGCAATGGAGCGTTTTCGGGCGACGCCCCCGTGTATCGCGAAATCAGGTCGAGGGCGTGTACCGGCACGTACAGCTTGTCGCCGTCGGCGTACTCGAGATGCAGGAATTCAGCCGCGATGCCGCCTGCTTCGAGCGTCGTCAGTCCACAATAGCGACCGATTCCGTATTCCTCGTGAACAACCGGGGAGCCAGGTTGTAGATCATTGAGTTGGCGTATGATGGTTTCGGGGTCGCGCTCGCTCGCCCGCCGGCGCCGGCGCGACTTGCTGCGCTCGCCGAAAAGCTGCTGTTCGCTGATGATCGCGACGCCCGCCGCAGGCAACAGCGCGCCCGAGTCGATGGGAGCGACCGCAACTCCGATGCGCGTCCCGAGTCCTTTGAATGCCTTCCAGTCGTCGACGCGAACGATGTCGAGGCCGCGACCCGACAGTAGGTCGAAGAGCTGCTCGCGGCGTCCCGGCGAGTCGGTCGAGAACATGACCTGCCCGTCGAAGGCATCGAGGAAGCGGAGCAACGCGCCAGCTGCATCTTCATAGCGCGCCTCGATCTTCATGGCGGGCGGCAGGCGGGTGTCGAAATTATGATTGCTGCGTGTAGCGGCCAGCGACTGCGCTGAGTATGTAACTTGACTGAAACGTTGCAGCCAGGCAGGAATTTCGTCCGCTGCAAAAAAAGTCTCCGTTACGCTCAGTATCGGCCGTTCGGGATCGAGACTGCAAAGTTCGTAACGCTCCCTGGCCTCTGACTCGAATTGCTCAAGCTGCGATGCGAGGTCCGTCGGCGCGACCACGACACAAGTGGCTGGCAGGTAGTCGGCAAAGCTCGCGGTCTCGTCGAAGAACAGGGGCAGGTAGTACTCGATGCCGCCGTGAGCGATACCGTCCGATACGTCTCGATACACGCGTGACTTGCCGGGTTGGCCTTCGAAGCGCTCGCGGTAGCGGTCTCTGAAGTCATGAACCGCGTCCGGGTCCAGGGGCACCTCGCGAGCGGGGAGAACATCGACTCGCTCGATCTTGTCGCCTGACAGCTGCGTTTCCGGGGAGAAGAATCGCAAGGATTCGATTTCGTCGTCGAAGAAGTCGATACGAACGGGCGTATCCGTGCCCATCGGGAAGACGTCGATCAACGATCCGCGTACCGCGAATTCTCCGTGCTCCGAGACCTGCGGTACGCGCAGGTATCCGGCTGCTGCCAGGGCATCCGTGAATTCCCGGCGGGGCAGGATCTGCCCGCAGGTCAGCGACAGCGATCGTGCGGCAACGTAGTCGAGAGGCGGCAGCCTCTGTGGCAACACGTCGACTGCAGCGATCACGACGCCTGTCCGCAGCGTGGGCAGGGCGGCCAGCACCTTGAGTCGCTGCGAGATGATGTCCTGGTGCGGCGAGAAACTGTCCCAGGGCAGGGTTTCCCACTCCACGAAATGGTGCACCGCGAGGCCGGGTCCTGCGAAAAACCGGACTTCAGCCTCGAGCTGATCGGCGTGGCGCGGGTCGTTCGCGAGCAGCAAAACAGGGCGTTCGACCTTCAGAGCAAGCTCGGCGGCAAGCAACGAGGTACTGGCGCCGATCAGCCGACCCCATCCGGCAGTGCTGCCGGGCGAGGGCAGTGCGGGCGCGTCGGATATGAGCAGGGAGTTCTTCAAGGGCGGTGTCTTGGATCGATGGGGCCGCGATTATTGCACACCGTGCCGCCCGCGGGTGGGCTCGCCAGGTCAAAAAAAAGCCCGGTCCGCTCGCGGACCGGGCTCCTCGATATTCTGCGGCTTGAGACTAGCGCTTCGTGACGGCGTGAATCACCTTGTCGTACTCGAAGAACACGACGAAATCCTGGTATTCCCAGCGCGTGATAGGCGGTTCGCCCACCGGCGCCTTTACGTTGACAGGGCTGCCGTACTTGGACTCGACGCTGGCCTGCGTCATGCCGCGGGTCGGGCCTGGGTCACTACTTCCGGCGGAGGCGCCTCCCATCTGCAAGGTGTCGGCGTTGGCTGTGCCAAGCGCCGCCAGGGCGAGGGCGACCAGCGAAAAAGTACGCAATCTGGACATGTAATCATCCTCCGAAAACCGGTGTTCAGACTATAGCACTGCCTTGGCACATTCCATATGCGAACTACGTCACAAACTCCGGGCGGCGAATCGGCGCTCTCGCAGCGCATGAATGTGGTTTAATGCGAGCCGATGATCAACCCGGTCGAACTATTCGTCGGGCTGCGCTACCTGCGGGCCAAACGGCGCACCCGATTCGTGTCTTTTATCACGCTCATATCCCTCCTCGGGATAGCGCTCGGTGTGGCTGCGTTGATCGTCATCCTCTCGGTTATGAATGGCTTCGAAGGGGAGCTCAGGAACCGCCTGCTGAGCATGTCGGCCCATGGCACCGTCCGCGCTACCGATACAGCGATCGAAGACTGGGCGGCACTGGTCGGTGATATTGATGCCGAGCCCGGCATCGCCGCGGCGGCCCCGCTGGTGCGAATGGAAGGCATGATCCAGGCGGGGGGGAAGCTGTTCGCAGTGCTCGTACATGGCGTCGATCCGAATTACGAGGCGCCGCTGTCGGGCGAGTTGATCAACATGGTGGAGGGCGACCTCGGGGTGCTCGAGGCCGGTAGCCGCAGCATCATACTGGGGCGCATACTCGCCTACGACCTTGGCGCCAGGATTGGTGACGGCGTCCTGCTCCTGATTCCGCGACCGGTCGGCGACGGGACCCTCGAACCCGTACTGGAACGGTTCGTGTTGCGGGGTGTATTCGAGGCCGGGTTGCAGGATCACGACGGCTCCCTGGCACTCGTGAACGCATCCGACGCGGCCGCTATCCAGGGGCTTGGCGAAGCGGTGAGCGCGGTGCGCTTTCGGGCCGACGACGTCATGGCCGCGCCGTTGCTTTCGAACAGGCTGCAGCAACGACTCGGCGATGGTTTTCTCGCGAGCGACTGGACGGTCGAGAACGGCAGCTACTTCCGCGCCATTCGTCTTGAGAAGATGATGATGTCGCTGATGCTGTCGCTGATCATCGGCGTCGCGGCCTTCAATATTGTCGCGAGTCTCGTCATGGTCGTGACGGACAAGACTACCGATATCGCCGTCCTCAGGACGCTTGGAATGGGGCCCGACGGTGTAGTCCGCGTATTCTTCGTGCAGGGGGCGATGATCGGATGGGCAGGTGTGTTGCTCGGTGTATTGCTCGGTGTAGTCCTTGCCGTCAATGTGCCCGTCATCGCACCGTTCCTCGAACAGCTCTTCGGTTTCCAGATCATGCCGGGCGACGTCTATTACGTAACGCGCATACCGTCCGAGCTCGAAATGGCCGATGTTGGCATTATCGCGCTGGCGGCGCTCCTGCTAACGTCGCTCGCCACACTTTACCCGGCGAGACGTGCCGCGCTCGTCAATCCTGCAGCGGCACTGCGGTACGAGTAGATGGGCAGGAGTTTCGAATTCTGGGTCGGCATTCGCTACGTGCGATCGCGCAGCAGCAACAGCTTCGTATCGCTGATCTCCGCGATCTCCATGCTGGGCATCGCGATCGCCGTGATCGTCCTGATCGTCGTGATGTCCGTCGTGAACGGCTTCGAAAGAGAACTCAAGGATCGCCTGCTGGCGATGACTTCGCATGCGAGCATCGAGAATCCCGACGGCGAGCTGCTGAGTGCAGATTCCTTGCTCGATACGGCCCTTGACAATCCACGCGTGCGCGCGGCCGCACCCTACGTGGACGGCCAGGCGTTGCTCGTTTTCGGTAAGCAGCTTAGCGGCGCCGAGCTGCGTGGCATCGAACCCGCGGCGGAGGACGCCGTATCGGGCATCGGCGCCGTTATGCGCGAAGGAGCATTGGACGATCTCGTGGCTGGAAGATTCAATATTGTGCTCGGTACCGAACTGGCCGCAGCGTTGGACGTCGGGATCGGCGACAAGGTAACGGTCACGCTCGCCGAAGGCCGGGTTACGCCTGCCGGCGTGATTCCGCGCACCAGGCGGTTCACGGTGAGCGGCTTGTATCGCGTCGGCATGTACGAATTCGACCGCCGGCTGGCCTTCATTAATATCGGCGACGCGCAAAAACTGTATCGAAAGAAGAGCGCCGTGACGGGAGTTCGCCTGGCGCTGACCGAGATTTACGAGGCGCCCGCAATCGTTCGTGAGGTTGCCCTGCAGCATGGCGAACTCGTCCTGGTTAGCGACTGGACGCGCCGGCATGTGAACTTCTTTCGCTCGATCCAGATAACGAAGTCGATCTTGTTCGTGATCCTCTTGCTCGTTATCGCCGTCGCGGCGTTCAACATAGTGTCCACGCTCGTAATGGTGGTCAAGGACAAGCAGGCGGATATCGCGATCCTGCGAACGGTAGGCGCGAAACCGTCCAGCATTCTCAAGATATTTATCACGCAGGGCAGCATCGTGGGCGTTACGGGCACGCTGGCCGGCGTCTTGCTCGGCGTGCTCTTTGCCCTGAATCTCGAGTCGATTGTCGGTTTCTTCGAAGCTGTTTTCGGTATCAAGTTCCTGGCGGCCGATGTCTATTTCATTAGCGACCTGCCGTCAGAGCTGCGCTATGGCGATGTCATCAGAATTGCCGTTATCGCGCTGGTCCTGGCCCTGATTTCAACACTTTACCCGGCCTGGGTTGCAGCAAAGACTGCCCCGGCGGAGGCCCTGAGATATGACTGAAGCAGATCGCGTACGACCCGTGCTCGAATGCCGCAACATTGTTCGGCGTTTCCACGAAGGCGCGTCGATGCTCGAGGTCCTGCGCGGCGTCGATCTCCAGGTGATGCCGGCCGAGCGCGTCGCAATCATCGGGGCATCGGGCTCGGGCAAGACCACGTTGCTGCAAATCATGGGAGGGCTCGATGATCCCGACGAGGGCCAGGTACTGGTCCACGGCGAAGCGATGCACGGAACCGGCGAATCAGTCAAAGGTGATTTGCGCAATCGCTACATCGGTTTCGTCTACCAGTTTCATCACCTGTTGCCGGAGTTCTCGGCCGAAGAGAACGTCGCGATGCCGTTGCTGATCCGCCGCGAATCGAGGCAGGCGGCACTCGAGCAGGCGCGGCAATTGCTGGCACGCGTGGGCCTCGGCGAGCGCCTTACTCACAAGCCAGGCGAACTATCGGGCGGCGAACGCCAGCGTGCCGCCGTCGCGAGGGCACTGATAACCCGGCCGCAGCTGGTCCTGGCTGATGAGCCAACCGGCAACCTTGACGCCGGGAACGGCGAGCACGTGCTGAGCCTGATGCTGGAGCTCAATCGTGAGTTGCAAACGAGCCTCGTCATAGTCACGCACGATCATTCGATCGCGGAGCGCATGGACCGCATTCTCGTACTCGAGGACGGCGTGCTACGGTCCTCAGTCTGACGACGAGTTCCTGCGTTCATTGCGCTTGCGGCTCTTGTAGTCGGCGAGCGAGTAGCGCCAGAGTCCATTGAGAACGGCGTAACCCAGGGCAGCCGACAGGCAGCCGAGTAGCACGCAGCCCAGCAGCATTGGCTGCCAGATGTTCACAAACGTGTGTGTTACCCAGTCGATCGACATTTCGAAGCCGAACGGCTCCATTTCCGTGCCCAGCAGACTGGAGCCCAACCGGTAGGCGAAGTAGTACATCGGGAACATCGTCGCGGGATTGCTGACCCAGGTCGCCAGCGCCGCGACCGGAATGTTGACACGCAACGCCACCGCGAGGAGTGCGGCGGTCACGGTATGTCCCGGAAACGGCAGGAAGGCGATGAACAGGCCCAGTGCGAAGGCGGGCACGACCCAGCGGCGGCTGATGCCCCACAGGCGATGATCGTGCAGCAGATGCCGGAACGGCGTCATGAACCACTGCTGGCTCAATTCGTGGCGTTTAAACGCGAATTTCCTAAAAAAGCGTCTTGGCATCGAAGGTAGGTCCGGTTTCCATGGTGAGTGCCGACCTCAAGGACCGACAAACATGATCAGGGCCTGCCTTCTCGTGATCGCAGGCGGCCTCGCGGCGCAGCATAGCAGGGTTCCGCTAAGCTCGGACCTCTGTACGCTCGGATTAGTTGCATCGCTGTCTCTCCTGTGCAGCAAGCGAACGCGCGGGGCCGGTTTTCTGTTCACGGGATTCCTGCTGTTCATGCAGGCGGGACTCGAAATAATCGATGATCGTCTCGACGATCGCTTCGCTGGCGACAGCATGCTGACACAGGTCCGGATCGTCGATTTCCCGGAAGTCTCCGGCAAATCGGTGCACCTGCTTGTGTCACCGATTCGCGATCCGCGGTTGCCGCGCCTTTCCAGGGTCAGCTGGTACGCGGCGCCCGTAGCACCGGCCCTGGGCGAGACCTGGGAACTCGAACTCCGTCTCAGGCCGCCCCGTGGCAGCAGTAATCCCGGCGTTTTCGACTACGAGGCCTGGCTGTTTCGCCAACGGATCCATGCGACCGGTTACGTGGTGCCCGGGAAGCGCAACCGGCTGCTGGATTCCACAGGCGCAGGGCCACGGAATGCGGTCCGCCAGGACTTCGTGAACCTTGCGCTCGAAGCTTCTTCGGCGCAGGCAGCCGTAATCGCTGCTGTCGGTGTAGGGACGCGTCACCTGGTGTCGAGCGATCAGTGGGAGCGCTACGCTGCCTCCGGTACCAGTCACCTGATGGCGATTTCGGGACTGCATGTCGGCCTGGCGGCTGCTTCGGCCTACCTCGCTTTCTCTGTCGTATTCGGCGCATCCGGAATCGTTGCCAACCCACAGGCCATGGCTTTGCCCTGCAGCGTCCTCGCGGCGGCGGCCTACGCGGCGCTGTCAGGATTCGGTGTACCGGCGCAGAGAGCGACCTTGATGCTGGTGATCGCCACCGTGGCCGTGGCGCGGCGCAGGCAAGTCGACCCTGCTGCGATCCTCGCTGCCGCGGCGCTGGCCGTGTACCTGGTCGACCCGGTTTCTCTCATGGCGCCGGGATTCAGCTTGTCGTTCCTTGCCGTTGTCGTGCTGCTCTGGCTCGCGCGTCACCAGCAATCGCCGGTCGCGGGATTCCGGGCGCGCCGGCTTCGTGCATTGCAACGCCTGCTTACGATGCAGTGCTTCCTGTTACTGGGTTTGATGCCGCTCACCGTTCTTCTTTTTCAAAGAATGGCGATCCTGGCAATGCCGGCAAACCTGGTCGCAGTGCCCGTGTTCAGCTTCGTGACGGTGCCGCTTACCCTTGTGTCCCTCGCAATCGGGCCCCTGTCCGAGTCCGCTGCCCGGGTGACGCTGCAACTGGCCGCCGCAGGCGTCGCCTGGGTCGAGGCGTGCATCGACGGTCTGTTGCACCTGCCGCTCGCGGACATCAGGATCGCGAGTATCAGCGGCTTCATGTGGATCGGTGTATTCCTGCCTGCCCTCTGGGTCCTGCTGCCCAAGGGGTGGCCCGGGCGCCGGCTCGCGCTATTGGCCGCCGCTGCGCTTGTTATGCAGGTGCCCGATCCACCGCCGCGTGGCTGCCTGGATGCCCATGTACTTGACGCAGGGCAGGGCCTTGCCGTGGTGATCCAGACGCATCGTCATTTTCTGGTGTACGACGCGGGTATGTCGTTCCGCGGCGGAGGCAGTGTGGGGGAACAGGTCGTCCTGCCATTTCTCGTATCGAAGGGCGCCACCCGAATTGACTGGGTGATTATTTCACACGCCGACCTCGACCATAGCGGCGGGCTCAAGGCATTGACAGAGCATGCCGAAATCGGTGCGTTACTCGCAGGCGAATATTTGCCGGGTGCGCTGCAGTGCATGATTGGGCAGGCATGGTTTGCGGACGGCCTGCACTTTCGCATCCTGCATCCTGCGTCGTCCGGAGACGGCGTTGGCAACAACGCATCCTGCGTGCTGCTCGTGACGGCCGGCCGTCACGGAGTCCTGCTGACCGGGGATATCGAGGCCGAAGCAGAGCGCGAAATCCTGCAGCGCAGCGATCTGCGGGACATTGACGTCGTCGTCGTGCCGCACCATGGCAGCCTGACTTCGTCGATCATGCCGTTCGTCGATGCCGCTTCGCCGTTCGTCGCCGTCGTTTCTGCCGGCCACCGTAATCGATGGGGGTTTCCTAAGGAAGCCGTGGCAGAGCGCTGGCGGTCGGTTGGAGCAGAAGTCGTAACCACGGCGTCATCCGGCGCCGTGAGCCTGCGGCTTTGCCGGGAAGGCGGTCTGGTTGGTTTCACCGAAGACCGCGAGAGGCGTCGTCGCTTCTGGCGCGAAGGCCCGCGTTGACGGCGTCAAAAAGCGCTCCGGATCGCGGGAATTTTGTGCGCGGTCGCTGTATATTCCATTTTTCCTCCTTGGGTCAGGTCTCTATGGTTGAGATAGTAAAATCCGGCGGCTACCTGATGGCGCCGATCATCATCTGCGCGATTATTGCTATGGGCATCATTCTGGAGCGTTTCTGGACGTTGCAGCAGAAGCGCGTGATACCGGAGGACCTGACGAGCAAGGTGTGGGGCTGGGTAAAGAAAGACCAGCTCGACCAAAAGCAGATTCAGACGCTTCACCAGGGCTCCGCGCTGGGCCAGATACTCGCGGCGGGTCTCATCAACCGCGACCGGGACCGGACGGTGCTCAAGGATGCGATCGAAGACACGGGCAGGCACGTCGTCCATGAGCTCGAGCGCTATCTCGAAACCCTGGGAACCGTCGCCGCCGTTTCGCCGTTGCTGGGGTTGCTCGGGACGGTGATCGGTATGGTCAAGGTTTTCACAGCGATCACGACACACGGGGTCGGTAATCCGACGGTACTCGCAGGCGGTATCGCCGAGGCGTTGATTACGACGGCCGCAGGCCTGACCGTGGCGATTCCGGCGCTCATTGGCTATCGCTACTACCGGACACGCGTAGACACGCTGGTTGTGGACATGGAAAAAGAGGCGATCAAGCTGGTCGAGGCGCTGCACCGCCGTAATGAGAAAGGGTAACTCATGAAACTCAACCTGCGGCCGCGCGCGCAGCCCGAGGTGAACCTGACGTCGCTGATCGATGTCGTGTTGTTGCTGTTGATTTTCTTCATGGTGTCGACGAGTTTCGTAAAGCAGTCGCAGATCGCGATACGCCTTCCCGAGGCGGAAAGTGCGGCCGTCGTCGAAGAACCGCGGGAGCAGATCGACGTAATGATCACGGAGACCGGCACCTACCTGGTCAACGGTCGCGAGCTCATTAACAATCGGCCCGAGACGATTCGCAACGCGCTGCAGAAAGTGTCGGCCGGCGACAATTCGTTACCAATGACGATCAGTGCCGATGCCAATGCCAAACACCAGCATGTTGTCACGGCGATGGACGTGGCGGGGCGGCTCGGCTTCACCCGGATCAGCATCGCAACCGTCAATGACCCGGTCGATTGAATGAGCCTGGCATCATGAACGACCGTCCGGTAGCCGCAACACGTGTTGTGTACGCCCGGCTATGGCGGTACGTGACGCCGCACAAGTTGATCGGCATGTTGGCGATTGTCAGCATGACCGTGACGGCCGCCGTTGAAGCCGGTCTCGTGTCGCTGCTCAAGCCCCTGACGGACGAAGCGCTGGTTGCACAAAATCTCGAAGCCGCAAACTGGATACCGATGGCGTTCGTCGGTGTTTTTACGGCGCGCGGAATTTCAGGTTTTGCTACGCAATACTCGTTGGGCCGGATCGGCAGGAGTGTAATCAGTGATTTGCGCCGCCAGGTATTTGGTAAGTTCCTGACCTTGCCCGCGAGGTTCTTTGATGCGCAGGCCGCCGGACCGCTGTTGTCGCGCATGACGTACAACGTCGAAATGGTGGCCGAGTCGGTGACTAACGTGGTCACGATGGTCGTTCGCGACTCGCTGACCGTCGTGGCAGCTTTTGGAGTGATGCTTTATCACAGTCCGCAACTGACGGCCTTTGTCGTGATCATATTTCCGATTGTTGCCGTAATCGTGCGGCTACTCAATGTTGCCTTTCGACGTTACAGCACCCGTATCCAGGACTCAGTCGGCGAGGTATCGCAGGTCACGGATGAAATCGTGCGTGGCAACTGGATCGTGAAAGCTTTCGGCGGCTACGAATACGAACGCGGGCGCTTTGCGAAGGCCGATGGCAAGAATCGCAAGCAGCATTTGAAGATGATTCGCGTGCGGTCGCTGGGCGTCGCCGTGACGCAGTTTGTGTTCGGACTCAGTATAGCGCTGGTTGTTTATGTCGCAGGCCGCCAGTCCGTGGAAGGCGCGCTGACCGCCGGGCAGTTCATTTCGTTTTTTGCAGCCATGATGCTGATGCTGGCGCCGGTTCGGCGTATTACCAATATCAATGCGACGCTGCAACGCGGTGTGGCGGCGGCTGACAGCTTGTTCATGATCATGGACGAGGAAGATGAGGTCGACTCCGGCACTGTCGAAGTAGAAAGAGTCAAGGGAAACGTACGGTTCGTGGCCGTGTGTTTTTCCTACGGCGACGAGAACGGTCCCGTTCTGGAAGACATCAACCTTGATCTGGAGGCGGGCCGGACGCTCGCGATCGTCGGGCATTCAGGCAGCGGCAAGTCCACGCTTGCGAGCCTGCTGCCGCGCTTCTACGAAATGGACTCGGGTGAGATTTTCATTGACGGCCTACCGATTCGTGACATGACGCTCGAGAGCCTGCGCAACAACATCAGCTTTGTTACCCAGGACGTTGTGCTGTTCAATGACACAATCGCCAACAACCTCGCCTATGGAAGACTGAATTCTTGCTCGCAAGAGGAATTGCTGCGGGCCGCAGAGGCAGCGCACGTGCTCGACTTCGCCAACGAGATGCCGCGTGGCCTCGACACGATGGTCGGTGATCGTGGTGTCTTGCTCTCGGGAGGGCAGCGGCAGCGCATAGCAATCGGCCGCGCACTTCTCAAGAACGCTCCCATCCTGATTCTCGACGAGGCGACATCTTCGCTGGATACGCGCTCGGAACGTCGTATCCAGGAAGCGCTCGAGGTACTGATGAAGGACCGCACAACGCTTGTCATAGCGCATCGCTTGTCGACGGTGGAGAATGCCGATCAGATTATCGTTCTTCACGCGGGTCGCGTAGTCGAGTCTGGAACGCACGGTGAACTAATGGCGCAGGATGGGCACTACGCCTCGTTGCATCGTATGCAATTCAGCGCGGAGAGTGGGTGAGTACTGGGGCTGCCTATCACTGGATTCACCGGGTGTGGTATGAGCAAGCGCCCCTGGGCTGGTTGCTGCTGCCGCTGAGCGCCGTCTATTGGATCATCTCGGGTTGCAGGCGCCTGTTTTACAAGAGCGGTATCCTGAGGACGCACCATGCACCAGTGCCAGTGATCGTCGTCGGCAATATCACGGCCGGCGGCACTGGCAAGACACCGACCGTGATCTGGCTATCACGGTTGCTGGCTGAACGCGGCTTTTCACCCGGTATTGTCAGCCGCGGGTATGGCGGCAGTCAGTCAAAGTCGCCCATGCGCGTGGACGCAAACAGCGAGGCCGCGGTTGTCGGCGACGAACCCGTCTTGCTGGCGCGTCGCAGCCAATGCCCCGTGGTGGTGGACGCCGATCGCGTTCGCGCAGCCGCGATGCTTGTCGATGACGGTGTCGATATCATCGTCGCCGACGACGGACTGCAGCATTACCGGCTGGCGCGAGACTATGAGATATGCGTAATCGACGGTTCCCGGGGCCTCGGCAACCGACGACTGCTGCCGGCGGGTCCGCTACGCGAATCGCCGCAACGTCTGCATGATGTGGACCAGCTGCTCGTGAACGGCCGCCTTCGCACGAGCGCCGAGATTTCGGTCGCCGAGCAGAATGCGATTCCTTTCGAACTCGAGGTCACCGAGGCCAGCCGCCTGGACGGCTCTTTAAGCCGACCGATCGAGCGCTTTGCGGGCACGACCGTACACGCCGTCGCGGCAATAGGGAATCCGGGTCGTTTCTTCGACCTGCTACGCGCGCAGGGTATCCAGGTGATCGAACACGCGTATCCGGATCACGCGCCTATCAAGACGGCCGAGCTCGATTTCGGTGATGACTTCGAGGTGTTCATGACCGAGAAGGACGCCGTCAAGCTCGGACGCAGCATTGGCGACAGGTACTGGTACGTGCCCGTGGAGTTGCAGATGGATCCGGTATGCGCGCTGCCGCTGATCGAGCAGATCGAATCGCGCCTGCGCTCAGGAATGTAGTCCGAGCCCCTTCATCAGGTGCTCGCTTTCCCGGCGTACGTTCTCTATCTCTGCAGTGAGCCGATCAACGGGCAGCAGGCGGCGCTCTTCCTCGGTCTTGAGGCAGTGCAGGGCGACGCGTTCCTGGCGCTGTTCGTTGGAGAGCTCCTCGAGGTCCGGATTGTCGACGAGCGTTACCGAGAGCCGGTCGGCAACCTGTACACAAAATGTCGTGGCATCCGCGGAGCCAGGCTGGATCGTGCCATCCAGGGGTGTGTGATGGTGACGAATAATGTCTGCGATCGCCTCGGGTACTCCCCAGTGTTCACAGGCAAGGTAGCCGAGCTCGCTATGCGTGAAGTTGAAGACCTCGATATCGACGACTTCGAGATCGTCGGGCGTCTGCCAGTCATGCTCGTCCACCTCGAGGAGCTGTTTCGGCGCGTGTTCGAACATCACGAAACGGCCCACGTCATGGAGCAGGCCGACGAGGTACGCGTGGCCCGGTTCGATCATCAGGCCCGGTACCAGTTCCGAGATGCGCTGCGCACCGACTGCTGTTGAGATCGAGTGCTGCCAAAGCCGTATCTGGTTGGCTTCGGTGGGCATGAACACGCGCTGGACGGCGAGAGAGGCGACAAAACTCGCCACGGTCGTCGCGCCCATGCGCGCGAGAGCGTCCCGTATTACCGAAATCGGGGCGACGGGCGACGATGCTGCGGAGTTGGCGAGCGCAATGATGCGTACAGCGAACGCGGGATCTTCCTTCGCCGAAAACTCGAATTCCTCGAAATACTCTTCGGATTTGGGATCGAGCTGCAGGATTCGTACGAGCACCTGGGGCAGCAATGGAAGCTCCTTGATCTTCTCTTCCATGCTGTGCAGCGCAATCTTGCTCTGCATCCTGATCAGTGTCGTGTCGGATGTTGCCATGAATATGCGGAGCGAGGTCCGTGCCGGACCTGCTCCTGCCCCTGCTTTGCATCGGATGTATGCAGTAGGTATCGGCAGTCCGCGATTTTACTTAAGTCGTGCCCGTACGAAGCCGCTTACAGGCTGAGTTGAAACGACTTGTTACAGAATACCGGTGGCATTGAGGCGCTGCCGCGGGCAGCATACCGAACCTAAACAACCGTTTCGGAGTTGAACGATGCGCAAACTGCTTGGAGTACTGGCAATCATGGCCATAACAACACCCGCTGCTTTCGCGGGATCCCTGCTGGACCAGGATTTCCGCCGACTGGCGTCCGACGAGGTCGTCAATCTCGGTGACGAATACGCCGGCAAGGTCGTTCTCGTGGTCAACACGGCATCGAAATGCGGTAACACGCCGCAGTACGAAGGCCTGGAGAAACTTTATGAGGAATACGGCGACAAGGGGTTCGTCGTGCTCGGCTTCCCGTCCAACGACTTCATGGGGCAGGAGCCCGGGACTGAGGCGGAGATCCAGGAATTCTGTCGCCTGACGTACAAGGTGAAGTTCCCGATGTTCGAAAAGGTCACTGTAAAAAAAGGCGATGCAAATCCTTTCTTCGATGATCTCGCTGCGGCGTCCGGAACGTATCCCACCTGGAATTTCCACAAGTTCCTTATCGGCAAGGACGGTGAACTCATCCGCGAATTCAGCCCGCGAACGCAGCCTTACGACGACAAGCTGATTGCAGAGGTGCAGAAAGCGCTGGGTAGCTGATCGCCTGGCAACGCCCGGGGGCCTGTCAGGCTTCCTGACGCTTCTCGTTGATCAGCAGGAGAAGTTCTGCCGCGGCTTCCGCATCGCACAGTGCCCGGTGGTGTTGCGTCAGCGACACGCCAAAATTGCTGCACAGGGCCGCGAGGCTGTATGAGGCCTGTCCCGGGTAGAGTTTCCTCATCGACGAGCAGGTGCAGAGCCTGGGGTAACGAAAACTGCGCCCGATGCGCTCGAACTCGCGGGCAATGAAACCGTAATCGAACTCCACGTTGTGGGCGACGAATATCGCGCCGTCGAGAAACGTCTCGAAGTCGTCGGCGATGTCCGCGAAATAGGGTGCGTCAGCCACCATAGCAGGCGTGATGCCAGTGAGGCGCGTAATGTTGCCGGGAATTCGCCGCTGCGGGTTCAGCAGGGTCTGGAAGCGATCGACCATTTGCCCGTGCTTGACCTTGACGGCGCCGATTTCGGTGACCCGGTGCCCATCGGCGCGGCCTCCCGTCGTCTCGACATCGACGACGACATAAACCTGCTCGGGATCGAGTACCCACCGGACGCGGACCACATCGGCGCGAAAGCCCGCCTCGCGCAGCTGCCGAATGCGGGTAAGCTGATTACGGCGTAGCTGGTCGACGTCCGTCTTTATCTCTACGAAGCGAACGCCCTGATCGTCGATGATCATGAGGTCGGGATAGCCATAGCGCGAATCCTCGTACTCCCGGCAAAATCTGCGCAGGATCGCGGCGATGGACTCGCCGTCCCCATGCTCGATGAGCGTGAACAGGGCGTCGTTCATCGAGCGGCGCCAGCGAAACAGGCCGTTCGGCGTGCCGTAGTGCTGCGCGCTCGTCTGCAGGAGTGCGTGCCTGACGGTCTTCGGATCTGCAGCGATTCCTGAGAGCCTGGATTCGATGCGTTCCGAGTGCGTCTCGTAGAAACTCCCGTTGGACAATGCCGAAGGCAACAGCTCGAACGGGGAATGAGTTGCAGCCTCCGGGTTGGCGTAGAGCTCGTCCCAGAACAACAGGCCGAAGAACGTCCGCCACAGGAGGTTCTCGGTGCGGAAGGCTTTTTGCCCCCGAGCCTCGAAATATCCGATCGCAGCGTTCTCCGGCGAGCCGCTCTGAGACTCGTCGATGTCGATGGTAGCCGCCGCGCGCAGCACGTCCGTGACCATCGACGTGCGTTTCTTCTCGAACTTGCGCTCGAAAATGTCGCGCGCGGTCAGCCATTCTTCGTCGCTTCGGGGGTCATCGATGCACCGTTGCAGGTAGGCCTGCGCCTCGTCCTTGCGACCCGCGGACAACAGGAGCCGGATCAGCCGCTCGCTGCACTTGGCCGAATCCCCGTGTTCGTAGAGCCGGATCGCCTGGTCCGCGGCGTCGTCCTTTTCGGCTTCGCGCCCGAGTCGATAGGCGAGCTCGTTGCGCAGTGCAGCACTGCGGGCGAAATTTGCGGACGGCCAGTCATTCGATTCGGCAGCGAGTGCGCTGTGCGATTTCCTGCTCTTGAGGTCATGAAGCCGCGTTGCGTAATAGTAGCTCTCCATTGCTTCGCAACGGTCACTGAACCTGGGCTCGTAGCTTTCCTGCGATTGCTGTGTTCTCACGAGCCCGAGGTCGCGCATCGTGAATTTCGCGAGTCCGTCCTGCACCCTTCCGAAATACAGGAACAGAAGGTAGCGCGCCGCGTCGACACGTTCCTGGACGAACAGGCGGTCGGTGCGAAGGTCGCGCATGAAATCGGAGGCGCTGACATTTTCGCGAACGAACTCGAGCAGTTCGGTTTTCTTGTAGGAGCGACTCAGCCCCGTAAATCGCGGCAGTAACTCGCTGTAGATCTCCGTACGTGTCAGGAAGCCGACGACGTCATCGAAATGCTCGACGCCCGGCGTGGCGATCCAGCCGTTTTCCCGGAGGGCGCGAAGCAGGGGCTCGAGTTCCCCGAGTTCCGGGTAGCGCAGCTTCCTGGTGGCGAAGACGATGCCCTTGCGATTGACCAGGCGCACATACAGGCATTGTTCCTCGCGCGACAGCTCACGAAATTCGCGAATGAACGCTGCGTGTTCATCGAGCAGCACGTGCGCGTAATGCGTTGCCACGAAGTCCAGCATCTCGACGAAATGATCGTGGTAGTAGAACGTCGGTAACGGACGTTTACGGCGGCGAGCTATCCAGTGTGTCTGGTCGAAAGTCACTGTGTCTCAAGATGAGAAAAACGTCACGTTTTTCAAATAGCTAGGTACAAACCCGAATTGCAGCGGTAACGGATAAGGCAGATAAACGATTTTGCCCTGATGCGGGGCGAAAATCGACTGGGCTGCAATGGTGTCTTCCTTGTCAGGACGGCGTGGATTCGACGCAAAAGCAATTGCCGATCGCCTGCGGCTACTTGGGCTTGACGGCGCCGATGCGGCTGAGACGAGCCGCAGGTTGCATGCAGTCGTGATCGTACCCAGCGCCGACGCAATCGTCCTGCGCTTCTTTCGATCGCTGACGAGAATCACGGCGTTCAGGAACATTGTCGCGGACGAAGCAGGTCAGGACCGTCTGCAAGATACGCTGAAACATTACGTGCTGACGCTGGGTGTCGACTTCGATAGCAAGGCCTATTTTGACGAACGTCGTCGTATCGGACAGATTCACCAGCAGCTCGGTGTCTCGCAGAGTCTCTACCAGTGCGCGTTCAGGGACCTGCAGGATCTACTGATCGAGCACATTCCACCCGCTATCCGTGAGAGCGGCGCCGACTTCGACGAACTCCTGCGCTTCGTGCTCAAGGTAACCACGCTCGACATGTCGCTGGCGGTAGAGAGCTACTGCGATGCCCGCGTGTCGGGCCTGAAGGAGTCACTCAAGAGCGAGCGCGGCGAGACCGAGCGCTTGCGCAAATTATCGATTACGGATTGGCTGACAGACCTGCACAATCACTCCTATTCGAAACGTTGCCTGAGTGCTGCGCTCGAACGTGTGCAGCGAGAGGACAGGCCTTTGTGTGTGATCATGGCCGACCTCGATCACTTCAAGACCATCAACGATGCACATGGTCACCTTGTTGGTGACGAGGTCCTTCGAATAGCGGCGGCGCGCATGGTATCGGGTGCACGTTCGGACGATCGCGTCGCCCGCTACGGTGGCGAGGAGTTTCTGTTCATTCTGCAAGACACGGATCTTGCCGAGGGCGCTGAGGTCGCCGAGCGCGTGCGTACTCGCATCAATAGCGATTTCGTGCATTGCGGTGAGGCGAGCATGTACGTGACGATGAGCCTGGGCCTCGCCCAGGCGCGGCCTGACGACAATGTCGATAGTCTGATCGAGCGAGCGGATGCGGCCCTGTATGAAGCGAAAGCGGCAGGACGCAACTGTGTCAAAACGGAAGCGTCGCAGGGCGAGGAATTGCTGGCGCCGGCCTAGGCCGTCGCGGGATCGCCGCGCCGCTTCTCGAGTTCCGCTCGGACCTCGTGTGCGCGCTCCTCGGTAATCGAGAACGTCGCGATCGCCCAGATTGCTACTCCGGACGCGGCGCACGGAATAAACGCATCGAAAAGCCGCATCAGGAATATTGCGCGCTCGGTCTGCTCGCCACCCAACTCGACGTCGAAGCCGGTCACGTTCAGAAGGATGCCTCCGCCCGCAATCGCCACGGCCATGCCTAGCTTCACGACCCACCAGAAGATCGACCCGTACATGCCTTCGCGGCGCTCGTTCGTGTCGAGTTCGTCCATGTCCACGACATCGGCGATCATCGAGGGCATCAAGGTGAACAAGCCACCGAGGCCGAACGCCATCAGGGGCGCGGGCACCAGGAGCAACCATGGAATATCCGGGTTATAACAGAACCACTTGAGCGCAAAGCCGACCATCGAGATCCCGGTCGTGACAAAAAACGCCTTTCGTTTGCCGATCTTGGTACCGAGCCAGGTAGCGAGGATGATCACCAGGAACGCGGACGCCTGCTGCACGAGTCCCGAATGGCCCACCCACGCGGCGCCAGTATCGGTATCGCCGGCGAAGATGTAATAGATGATGACGTAGGACTGAAAATGCGCGATGAGAATGAAGCCGTTGAACACGAGGAACGTCGCGGCGCACAGCTTCAGGAACGGGACAAAGCGCAGCGTTGTTGCAAACCCTCGGAAGAAATCGGCGACATTGCGCGCGATCACCGTCATTACACCATCGGGCTTACCATGACTTTCCTGGGCCTCTGCCTGCGCAATGTCCTTGAAGCGCTCGCGCAGGAAAATGGCTGGCATCACGCCAATCACAATGACGAATATACCGACTATGATGGCGAGGTTTCCGGCGCCGTCCACCATGTCGTCGCCCATCCGTTTGGATGCCATGATGGCCAGGAAATAGGGGGTAATGAGGTACGCGGACTGGCCGATAAAATTCTGTACCCCCATCAGGCGCGTGCGCTCGTGGTAGTCAGGCGTCAACTCGTAGCCGAGCGCCACCCATGGCGTCGCGAATACCGTGTATGCCAGGTAGAAGATTAGCGATCCGGCGAGAAAGTACCAGAAGTAGAACGACTCGCTCTTGTCCGCGGGCAGTTGCCAGAGCACCGCAATAACGATTCCGACAGCAATCGCACCGAAAAAGATATACGGGCGGCGGCGTCCCCAGCGAGAGCGTGTGTTATCGGATATGTAACCCATGAGCGGGTCGGTCAACGCGTCGGTCAGGCGGGGCAATGCGGCCAACAGGCCGACGAGGGCCGGATTCATGCCAAGACCGAGGTTCAGGACGATCACCATGCGTCCGATCGAATCCGCCAGCAGGTTGTTGACGAATGCGCCCAGGCCGTACGTGACTTTCTTGCCAAACGGAATCCTGTCTTCAGGCGCCGTCTCGTAATGCGTGGACTGGCTCACTTCGGATGTCCCCCCGGGGTATGCTGCGGCCCGTGTTGTTATTGCCTGCATCGTCCACGAAATTGACAGCGCTGTCAAATGTTGCTACAACCGGTGGAATCGCTGTGAAAACAATAAAGTACTTGCGAAAGCCACGTTTTTTTCAAAGGAACGTCGATGTCGCGCCAGTTGTGGCGGCGATTTGGGGATTGCTGTTGGTGACATCCATGAACGACTCGTACGCGAAGACGCCCCGGGATCCGATGCAGATCGAGCTTCGAGTCGACGCGTTACTCGCCCGGATGACGCTGGCAGAGAAAATTGGCCAGATGAGCCAGGCTAATGCCAGCGATGGCGATCCGATCGAAGGTCTCGGCGACCGGCTGCGCGCCGGGCAGATTGGCTCGATTCTCAACCAGGTCGATGTTGATACCGTAAACGAACTGCAGCGCATCGCGGTCGAAGAAAGCCGCCTCGGCATACCGCTCCTGGTTGGCCGGGACGTTATCCACGGATTCAAGACCGTGATGCCGATTCCGCTGGGACAGGCCGCGAGCTGGAACCCTGATGTCGTGCGTGATGGTGCCAGGGTTGCCGCCGAGGAGGCGGCAACCACGGGAATAAACTGGACGTTCGCGCCGATGATCGACATAGCGCGCGATGCACGCTGGGGTCGTATCGCCGAGAGTCTTGGTGAAGATCCGTTCCTTGCGAGCGAGCTTGCCGCGGCCATGGTGCGAGGTTTCCAGGGAGACGACCTGTCTGCACCCGGGACCATTGCCGCCTGCGCCAAGCATTTCGCCGGATACGGCGCCGCGGAAAGCGGCCGCGATTACGCCACGACCAATATTCCCGAGAACGAGTTGCGCAACGTCCACCTGCCGCCCTTCAAGAGCGCCGTCGACGCCGGTGTCACCACGTTAATGGCTTCCTTCAGCGACCTGAACGGCGTCCCCGCGACGGGCAACGAATTCCTGATGCGCACGGTCCTCAGGGATGAGTGGGGATTCGACGGGTTCGTCGTCAGCGACTGGGATTCGGTGCGCCAGCTCGCGATTCACGGCTTGACCGAGAACGACAGGGAGTCTGCATTCGAAGCTGCCACGGCCGGCGTCGACATGG
>Ga0265303_10000202_pt1 | contig 31154 bp, 35 predicted proteins | sample Helome_2_FD_192494 | JGI IMG/M metagenome (GOLD analysis project Ga0265303, IMG submission 192494) | Marine sediment microbial communities from subtidal zone of North Sea - Hel_20160317 (Illumina Assembly) | ecosystem: Environmental > Aquatic > Marine > Subtidal zone > Sediment ... | reverse complement strand
AAATACTATTAATTATTTCTTCTGTTGTCGCATCTTTGGAATGGTCAAGAACAGCAATGTCTACGTTGTTTATTTCATTGGTAATAGCAAAACCAAAAAGCAATATTTGAGCAACAGGCATTCCGAAAAGAATAAACAGCGATCGCTTATCCCTAAAAATGTGATAAAACTCCTTAATGACGAATCCTCTAAATTGCTTCATATCATAACCTGTCTTATCCTCTAGCCAATTTTAAAAACACATCGTTCATCGTTTCAGCATTGTATTGTTCTTTTAGGTTCTTAGGCGAGTCCAGTGCTTCAATTTTTCCGTTCACCATAATAGAAACTCTATCGCAATATTCAGCTTCATCCATATAGTGAGTCGTAACAAAAATAGTTGTACCCTTATTTGCTGATTTGTAGATCATCTCCCAAAACTGCCTTCTGGTTATGGGATCTACTCCACCCGTTGGTTCATCTAAAAAAACAATTTTTGGTTCATGTAAGAGTGATACGGAAAAGGCTAATTTTTGTTTCCAACCCAGGGGTAGCGCACCCACCAATTGATCAGTTAGGTCTTTCAATCCTAATTCTGCCGTTAATTCATTTGTCTTTTCCTTAATTTTTGCCCTGGTAAGTCCATAGATACCTCCAAAAAATGTAATGTTTTCTTTTACGGTCAAATCGTCATACAAAGCAAACTTCTGGCTCATATAACCAATATTTTTTTTGATATCTTCCGCTTCCGAGGCCACATCAAAACCAGCAACTTTGGCATCTCCGGCAGTGGGCTTGGAAATGCCAATCAACATTTTCATAGCTGTAGTTTTACCTGCTCCATTGGCTCCCAGAAAACCAAATATCTCGCCTTGTTTCACATCAAAAGTAATAGCACTGACTGCTGTAAAATCTCCAAACATCTTGGTTAATTCTTTAACTTCTATGACGTAGTTATTTTTCATCATTTAGCTAATTCCATAAAAGCATCCTCTATGGTTGGTTGCGTAATTTCTATTGAAATACCGGCCAGTTGTTTCTCTTCTAAATAGTGCTGCAGCTGGACCGGTATAAACCCGGCTCTTTTATCTGTATAATGGACAAATTCTCCAAAAGGATAAACGCTATGATTATGTTCGTAAGCCTTTAAATTTTGAATTAATTGATACATATTATCCGCTCTCACATTATAAATAGCTTTTGGGTAATGTTCTATAATGGCTGCAGGAGTATCTATTTGCAGTATGGTTCCATCCTGTATTAATGCGATTCGATCACATAAGGCCGCCTCATCCATATACGGAGTAGATACTAAAATAGTAATCCCTTTTTGTTGCAAACGTTTTATCATTTCCCAGAATTCCTTTCTGGAAACCGGATCCACTCCCGTAGTCGGTTCATCCAAAAACAACACTTTGGGTTTATGGATTAGGGCACAACTCAACGCCAGTTTTTGTTTCATTCCCCCGGATAGTTTACCAGCTCTTCGGTTCTTAAAGGGTTCTATCTGCACATATATGTCTTTAATTAAGTCGTAATTCTCAGCTATGGTCGTCCCAAAAATTGTAGCAAAGAATTTCAGATTCTCCTCCACCGTTAAATCCTGGTATAATGAGAATCTTCCGGGCATATACCCAACACTTTCGCGAATGGTTTTGTAGTCTTTGATAAGGTCATAACCTGCAACAGTGGCTTCCCCATTGTCTGCAATTAAAAGCGTGGTCAATACTCTGAATAAAGTAGTTTTACCGGCTCCATCAGGGCCAATTAATCCAAAGAGCTCGCCTTCCTTAACCTTAAAGGAGATGTTTTTTAAAGCTTTTACAGTTTTATAGGATTTTGATATGTTAGAAACAACTATGCTCATCAGTTGTTATCAGTAGTCATCCATAATTCTGCCGGCATTCCAATTTTCAGACTGCCATCGTTTGATACATCCACCTTTATGGCATATACCAGGGCAACACGCTCCTCTTTGGTCTGAATGATTTTTGGCGTAAATTCTGCTTCCGAAGCTATCCAGCTAATGGTTCCCTTAAGAGATTGCATAGTATCTGCATCATCAATTTTAATGGTAACTTCCTGTCCTATTATTAGTCCGGCCAATTGGGTTTCACTTAAATAGGCCCTTAGTTTCATGGTACTCAGATCTGCTATTTTATATAGGGGTCTGCCAAAAGAAGTGATCTCGTTAGCCTCGGCATACTTAGTTAGAACTGTGCCATTAACCGGATTTATTATTTTACTTTTTAGAATTTGATCATCAATTTGCCTTAATTGAACATCAATGCTTTTCAGTTCGTTAATCACCGGAGCGTTCTGAATTTCTACACTTACTATTTGTTGTTTAATTACATCTATTTCTCCATTAATATCATCTAATTGCTTTTGTGTTCCTGCATTGTCCGCAATAAGATTTTCTGCCCGTACCTTGTTTGTATTAGCTGTTTTTAGTTTTGCATTTAAAACTGAAATTTGGGACAATACACTTTTCGATTGAGAAGAGACCACAGCTTTGGAAGACAACAATTGTTCTCTTTTAAGGGCTAAGGGAATAGTATCTATATAACCTATTAATGCACCTTTTTCGAGAAGGTCTCCTTCTTTTACATTAAACTGCATCAGTTTGCCGTTATTTTCGGCAGAAATAGTGATTTCAGTGGCTTCAAAATTACCATAACCATCCGCTTTTCCGTTGTCACCACTGCAAGACCAAAGACTTTGTACCAGTATGACTATTCCTAATATATATGTTGCTTTATTTTTCATTTTTGTCCTTGAATTATATTATAGTTTGCCTTTGCAAGTTCCAATTGAATTTTATGCGTAATTAATGTATTCTCGTCCGTATATAGATTAGTAAGTTCCGTGATATACGCCGAGGATGTAATCACTCCGTTTCTCAGTTGTGAATCTGCTGCATTAAGCACTTCTTTTCGCAACTTAATGATCTCTATATCTGAAGTAATAAATCCTGAAATCTTTTCAATTTCAGATTGTTGTTGCTGGAGCTCAATATTGGTGTTCAGATTAAATGTGTTAGTTTCGGTATCTATGATGTCTTTATTAATGGACAATGATTCTCGTTGCTTTTTACTGGCATTCCAGTCGAATACATTCCAATTTAATTTTAATCCAACCACATAATAAGTCTTAAACGCATTCTCCAAAGGGTTTAATCCCGGATTCCCAAAACCGCCATCCGCAAAACCATAAACTTTAGGCAAATTTTGCCTGGAGAGTAATTGATCTGTGGTTTCTAACTGTTCTTTCTTAAGTTGAAATAACTCCAACTCGGGGCGATTAAGTTCAGTCTTCAAATCGGTCGTTATCCCAGGGTTCTGCAAGAGGGTAGAGGAAGAAATTTCCTTACCAATTAGGGATGCTAAGGTTTGAAGTAAACTAGCCTTGTTCAAATCCAATTCTATAAAACCCTGGTTAATTTTTAGTAGTTCTACTTCCAGTACTTTATCTGAGGATGGTAATATCGTACCATTTTTAATACCAGACTGCACTTCTTTAAGCTTTGCCCTAAGTTGTTCCCTTTTTGCCTCCAATAGAGCTCTATTTTCCTGCAGCAACAAAATGGAAAAATACAGCTGATTAACCTGTTCTTTTAATTGGTACAAATTAACTTCTACCTGCTTTTGTTTTGTCCTTAAACTGGCTGTTTCTGCATCAATGGATGAATTAATCAATCCGCCTCCATAGATTAACTGATTAACGTTTAGTGTAGCGCGATATTGGTCTTTATTGGGTGGCAAAATTCCCGTGTTTGGAAGTGGAACTTCAATTACCTCAGACTGGTAGGTTGCCTGGGCGTTCAAATTCAATTGGGGTAGTCTTTCGGTCTCAATAGCTTCTATATCAATTTCGTTTTGTTTTTCGAATAGGTCAGATTGCTGTGCTAAGGGATAATTGGTGTCCACCAAATTATAACAATCATTTAGTGTGAGTGGTTCCTGTGCAAAAGCACCCAAGGACACTAGTACTATCAGATAGTTACTTAATTGTTTCATTAGCTATGCTTTTATGGAGTTTATTATAAAATCGGCGACTTCTGTTTTTCTGTCCTCTACAAGTTGTTTAAAAGCCTTGTCATCTATATTTACAAAGGCTTTTATTAAAGGGGAAGCCATAAATGGAAAAATATTTAAAGCCATAATATTTATGAATAACTGTTCTCCTTTTATAGGCTTGAGTATTCCTTTTTGGATTTCAACAGCAATTTGTTTTTTAAATTTTTCAATATTGGGAAACCCTTTCTTCTCTTTCATTTGTAAAACAAAATCGGGATTCCTATTGAGTTCCTGAATAATAAAAGTAGGTAGATAGGGGTGTTTGCTAATAAATGAAATATAATTTGCCGTAAAGTTTCTAATCTTCTCCTCCACAGAGGATTCGTCATTTAGTATAGAGTTAAGTTGAGGCGCCAGGAGCGCGAAAGCATTATTAAAAACAGCTTCAAAAAGAAGTTGTTTACTCCTGTAGTAATAATGAAGCATAGCTTTATTGATCTTTGCTTCATCGGCTATCTCCTGCATTCTTGCCCCATCCATGCCTTTATTTTGAAATACCCTTTTAGCTGCATCCAATATGATATGTTCCGTTTTGGAGTCTTTTGTTTTTGTCATTTTCAACTATTCAGTTTAACCACATGGTTAACAAATATATAAAAAAAGAATGCCATTATTAGCTAACTGCGTTAAAATTTGTTTTTATAATTTCACATCCGATAATGCAAACAATTTCTTGATATTCTCAAATTAATTTAAGCATGAGAAAACAATTTGGTGCACGGGCCTCAAAAGCGGATATACAAAATTATACATCCTCCAAATACTGGGACGGAACTAAATTTGAGAACCTGGAGGTCACCAAAATGGACATAAATTTTCAAACGTTGCCCAAACTGCTTTACAAACAATTTTTCGAAAAAGAGGGTAGGGAACCGTTAAACAAACTACCTATAGCTCCTTTTGATAAACGTGCTTTTTTAAGTACCTCGGAAAACTCAAAGTTTATATGGTATGGACATTCAGCAGTACTACTAAGAATGAATGGACTCACCTTATTTATAGATCCAATGCTGGGTCCAAATGCAGCCCCAATTGCACCGTTTCCCGTAAAACGATTTAGTGATAACACCCTTAATCTGATTGATGAATTCCCTGAAATTGATCTGCTGCTAATGTCCCATGACCATTATGACCATTTGGATTTTGATAGCATTAGCAGACTTAAACCCAAGGTTAAACACTATTTTGTGGCTCTAGGTGTTGCCCGCCATTTGATAAAATGGGGTATTCCCCAAAAAGATATTACAGAGTTTGACTGGTGGGCCAACCAAAGTTTTAAGGATATAGAAATTACCTTTACCCCAACCAGGCATTTTTCCGGACGGGGCCTAACAGATAGAGCCAAATCACTCTGGGGCGGGTGGGCTTTTAAAACAGCTACAGAAAATATATGGTTTAGCGGGGACAGTGGATATGGTACTCATTTTAAAAATATTGGGGAACAATTAGGTCCGTTTGACTTTGCTTTTATGGAATGCGGGCAATACAATGAAAACTGGCATCAGATTCATATGTATCCTGAAGAGAGCATCCGGGCTGCTCTGGAAAGCAGGGTTGCCAAAATTATGCCGGTGCATTGGGCCGGATTTACATTGGCACAACACTCCTGGAAAGACCCTGTTGACAGGTTCGTAAAGGAAGCCTTGAAACAACATATTTTATACAGTCATCCTGTCATAGGTGGCTTGCATTCATATCAGGAAGATCTTACACAGAGATGGTGGGATGAAATGGTATAAGGCAATTTTAATATGTAACTTGCTTTTATTCTTCTTAAACCGAAAGTACTATCAGTTTTTAGCGACAAAGAAGCCATTAGTAAAACAGAACTTTTAAAAACGCATTTAAATTGAAAATTAAATTTATGAAACGCACCACAATATCCTTTGTATTTGCATTAGTTATTGCCTCTGGCAATTCGCTTATAGCTCAACAATCCGACGCAAAATCTAAAGAACTGCTAAACGCTTTAACAGAGGTTAATGGTGGTTATCAGAAAATTGCTGCCAAGAAAGACGTACAGTTCACATACATCTATGACAATATGGATAAAGGGAAAGATGTTTCTACCGAACGCCATATTTTTAACGGAGAACATTCATGGGGCTCTTACTCGGAGCATCAACGAAATGTATTGCCTGATCAAAAAGGGGTAGCTGTACAATCTTTAGTATATGGAAAACCTGCACTAACCCTGGATGGAACCCCTATAACAGACCAAAAAGCACTTGCCGGAACGGTTTTTTTGCGAAAAGTGAACTTTTATTGGTTTACTATGATGTATAAATTAAAAAACCCGGGAACTAACTATACCTATTTGGGAACCGAAAAAGTAAATGACGTTACCTACGATAAGGTAAGTTTAACTTATAATGCTGATATCACCAAAAAAGAAAAGAACGATGAATATATCCTGTATTTCAACCCGGACACCCATTTAATAGATCTTTTCTATTTTTCATTGCCAGATTGGGGAATAAACGATCCAATTTTAAAAATGACCTTAACCTATGAAATTGTTGATGGCATATATTTGACAACAGTACGCGAGTCATACGGTCCTAATGAACAAGGGGACTATGTTTTAAATGGCAGGTATACATTCAAAGACATAAAATTTAATAATGGTTTTAAGGCGGAAGATTTCAAACTTTAAAACTATTCCTGAAACTTATATACATTGCCTGACTCTGGCGGCCATGTAATAACTAACAAATGCTTTAGTATGTACTTCCAAAAAGCTAATATTGCTGTCTATTCTAACCCGCATGGAGTCTAAACGAAATGTACCTTTAATAATCGGCGCTTTCTTCGCAATTTATGTGATCTGGGGTTCTACCTATTTACTAAACAAGATTGCAGTAGCGGAACTACCGGCCTTTATGCTGGCAGGCGTTCGTTTTACCACAGCCGGACTTTTAATTTTTGGGATTGCCGCTCTACTGGGTAAAAGCCTTCGTATTACCAAAAAACAGCTGGGCAATACCATCCTGGTGGGTTTCCTTTTTCTGAGTTTTGGGAATGGGGTAGTGGTGTGGGCCCTGAAATATGTAGATAGCAATTTTGCGGCTTTGGAGATCTCTGCACAGCCCCTAATAGTGCTACTTATGATGTGGATCTTTCAGGGGAAACAAATACAAAGCAGTTCTATCGTAGGCATTTTTTTGGGCATCATAGGTATGTACTTACTTATCAACCAAAAAGCTGTCCTGGACCAGGAAAATGCCCTGTTGGGTATTGGGATGATCTTTTCCGCCATGCTGGCCTGGGCCTATGGCAGCCTCTTTGTGGGCCGGGCAGATTTCCCGAAAAACTTTTTTGTAAACACGGGTTACCAGATGTTTATGGGTGGGCTAATGCTGGGCCTTATGAGCCTGGCTTTTGGCGAAACCTGGAGCCTGCCCACTACCTGGAGTGCAGAAACCAATTGGTCCATGCTTTTGCTTATTATATTTGGCAGTATCGTGGCCTTTACTTCCTTTAATTATCTGTTAAAAAATGTTTCCCCGGAAAAGGTAGCTACCAATACCTATGTTAACCCAATTGTAGCCATGTTCCTGGGCAGTTACTTTCTAAATGAATCAATCACCTTACAATCCATAATTGCGGCCACTGTTTTGCTTACCGGGGTTTACTTTATTAACACCAGAAAAAAAATAATGCTATTATCCAGGTTTAGAAAGTTGCGTTAAGGATTTAGAAAAATCTTTTCAAAAAAGTATTCCTTTAAATCCAAATGTGTCAATTACAAGAGCTGCTTATACGCACATCCTGATGATTTTAAACCGTTGGGATAAAACCTGGGAACAAAGTAAGATAAAATTTATCACGGCAGGAAAAATCAACTTGTTGTATTCCTTATTGGGGGATACGGAGAGTAGAATTTTTTGGCTTGAAAAAATGTATGAACAAAATAGCGGCGACCTTCCTTATTTGGCAATCAGAAATGATGATTCTATTCAGCAAGATCCCCGATACATAGCTGTCATGAGAAAAATAGGGCTTTGGCCATGAGACCTATGCACAGAGCTTTGTAAACTTGTTTGTCCGGATTAGGTAGGACCTTTTTTAACTAATACTCTCTGTAATTCTATTCGAAACCATAAATTTAAAATGCAATAGATTTTAATTGCTTCGTCTCTATAAATGAGGAGCTTTTTTAATAGCGCTCTTGTATGGCTAAAACAACGGAAAATAACACCAATCTGAAACAGTTTTTTAATGCGGAATATCATGCACTTAAAAATTATGTGAGGTCGAGAATAGATGATACCGAAGACAGGGATGCAGAGGATATTTTGCAGGATGTGGCTTTAAACCTCTTTTCAAGGGAAGATCACCTGACTCCGATAAATAATATTGCAGGCTTTGTATACCGTTCCATACGAAATAAGATCATAGACACCATGCGAACAAAAAAGATAAGACTGGATTTAGATGAAGCCTTGGAAGGTAATATAGCCGAATTAGCTGAATTGTTTTACGGGGATTCTTCATTCGCAGAAGACAACGAATTAAAAAATCAATTAAAAGAAGCCATCCACCGCTTAAAACCAAATTATAAGGAGGTTGTACTCGCTATCGATTTTGAGAATCTTAGTTATAACCAATTGTCATCCGAGACTGGGATTCCACAAGGAACACTAATGTCCAGGCGGCACAGAGCACTCTCCTTATTATATAAAGAACTTGAAAAAAAAAGAACAACAATTAAATAAAAAAGAAATGACAAATTCACACACACAAAGGAATAAAATAAAAAAAGTAGTCACTGTGATATTTTGGGTGATTTTTGGAACAATCGCTATGGCGGCTTTCGTCCTCGTATTCGGTTATGTAGTCATGCTCTTGTGGAATTGGCTAATGCCGGCCCTTTTCGGACTGGGTACCATTGGTTTTTGGCAAGCGGTAGGTATATTGGTCCTAGCCAAAATACTTTTTGGTGGATTCGGCTCAAATAAATTTAGAGGTAGGTCTAGAAGAATGAAGTCGCGTTTTAAAGAAAGGTGCCGTGAAAAAGGAATATCCAAATGGCAACATTATGACAAATTCTGGCAGGAAGAAGGGAAAGCGGCTTATGAAACCTATAAGGAACGTCTGGAGAATAATTGAATCGCATTCATACCAAGCTAATTCGCTGCCTCGTCTTGCAGATCATAGGTTTGGAGCTATTTAGGTAACAAACACTGGTCCTAAATGACCAATAACAGTGAGATAGTTTGGAATAGCTTAATGTAGTATCTTAGTATTTATAATGACAAGAGATTTTATAGAAATAAATGACTTCATAGTACTTTTAGAATATGCAGATTCTGAGGCCGAAACCATTGACATATGCGGTTTTGATGAGGATGTCATGGCCTTTGCCTTTTATGGTTCGGGGAATGTGGATTTAAATGTAGAATACAGCGATAAACAGCAAAAATATAAAAATACCAAGGGGTTGGCGATGTCTTTTTTTGCCAATGAAAATGTTAAGTTTATACATACTGTTTCAAAGAATAAAAAACTGTCTTGTGTAGTCATTCTGTATAGTCTTAAGAATTTAAAAGAACTACCGGATAGTGAACGCGAAGTCTATTCACAATATGTTAATGAGCTTATAAACCCAAATAGCGATTATGTTGAGGGCCCTACTTTTTTTATGGGTCATAACATGCAAAATGCGGTCGATAAAATTTTTGCAAACACTTACGAGGGTCCGGCCGGGTCCTTATTTCTAAGGAGCCAGGTTACAGAATTATTAGCCCATTTTTTTGCCAAAGTTTCGGGTTCAGCTAACAGCAAAAACAATACAATAAAGGATGTCGAAAGGGAAAAGTTATATGAGGCTCAGGAAATCCTTACTAAAAACATGGAGACCCCTCCATCCATAGCTGAACTTTCGAGAATGATTGGGTTAAACGATTTTAAACTCAAAAAGAATTTCAAAGAACTATTTGGTTTTCCCGTTTACAAATACCTTCAAAATGAACGTCTTATAAAGGCCCATGATCTTCTAAGCTCCAAAGAGGTTACTATACAGGAAGCGGCATGGTCTGTAGGCTATGAAAGCCTGAGTTCTTTCTCAAATGCCTTTATCAAAAAGTATGGCTTTAGACCCAGTGAGGTAAAGTCATAATCCTTTTCGAACAAATTTCAATCCTTTTCAAACAAATAAGTCATAAGGTTTAGCAGCAAATTTGCATTGTAATCTTAAAACAATGCGATAATGACTTCTTTAAACTTTGATACACAAACCATAATATTAGTACTGGCAACCCTTTTAACCGGGCTTACTGCAGGTCTTTGCTTTACCTGGAACAATGCGGTTACTCCCGGTGTTGGGCAACTGGTTGATATGGGCTATTTGCGCTCTTTTCAGGAGATGAACAGGGCTATTATTAACCCAATATTCCTAATAGTATTCTTTGGTCCGTTCTTTTTGCATATAGCCAATGTCTTCTTATTCAAAACATCTTCCGGCACCATATTATGGATGGTTATGGCATCAGCCGGGCTTTATATTATCGGGCTAGTAGCAGTCACTATATTCGGAAATGTACCCTTGAATGAATTATTGGATAAAACAGATTTGATGCAGGCCAGTGCCGAAGAACTAAAACTGTTGCGGGATAATTTCGAAGTAAAATGGAACCGGTTTCATCTTATCAGAACCGTAAGTACAGTACTATCATTCTTATTACTGCTTATTATCTGTCTTAGCAGAACAAATACCATAAATACATAATCTATAAATTTTAAAAATTAACATCATGAGAAAAGAACAAAACATTTTAGTATTAGGCGGCAAAGGAAAAACAGGCCGTCGCGTTGCAAACCGTTTAGTTGAAAAAGGGCAAACCGTTAGAATAGGATCACGTAGTGAAAATCCCTCTTTTGATTGGGAAGATCCTTCGACGTGGAAAGGAGCATTGCAAGGAATGGAGAGCGTTTATATTACGTTTCAACCAGATTTGGCGGTTCCGGGAGCAAAAGAAGCCATTGAAGGATTTACAAACCTGGCGGTGAAGTCCGGTGTTCGGAAAGTAGTACTACTTTCAGGGAAAGGGGAGCAAGAAGCAGAGGAATGTGAGCGAATTGTCATGAATTCCGGTTTGGATTGGACCATTGTGAGAGCGAGCTGGTTTAATCAGAATTTTAGTGAAAGTTTCTTCCTGGATCCTATTTTAGCGGGCCATGTCGCTTTACCAAAGAATGAAGCCCTGGTACCTTATGTTGATGCCAATGATATTGCAGATGTGGTGGTTGCTTCATTACTTGATGATAAGCACAATAGCGAAATCTATGAGTTAACCGGTCCACGTACGCTTACTTTTTCAGATGTGGTCCGTGAAATATCTGAGGCAACAGACAGGGAAATTCAATTCACACCAATTAGTATGGAAGAATACAATGCAATTATGAAGAAATTTAATTTACCTGATGACTATCTATGGTTAATCAATTATTTGTTTGAAGAAGTTTTGGTAGAAAGTAACTCAATTGTCACCAACGATATTGAAAAAGTATTGGGCAGAAAACCTATTGATTTTACTACATATGCCAATGAAGTTGCGAAATCTGGTGTGTGGGATGGAGTAGGAGCGGAGCGGATATAAAGGATGCTTAACATATATATCAGTAAGCTATTATATAGACCTAATAACATAAACACAATGCAAATTAAAAGAGCAATAATATCAGCAGCAATGATATGGGCCCTGGGCGTTACGGCATATATCTTATCATTTTTTGTAACATTCCTCGAAAATCCGGAATTACAGGCAAATATTGTACTCACTTCGGCTTTGATACCAAGTGTAATCCTTGGCGCAAAATATTACTATAAAAACGGAGCAGTTACTCATGGTTTTAAATTAGGGGTTTTCATGTTTTTGGTAACTATTTGTTTTGATGCCTTTATAACGGTTCCCGTATTTATTATCCCGGCGGGTGGAAGTCATCTTACCTTTTTTGGAGATCCCTGGTTTTGGTTTATTGGACTGGAGTATATTTTGGTGATAGGGATTTATGCAGCCTTCAGGATAAAAATCCTGGGAGAAAGAGCCGGTTAGAAATTTTCTTGTAACATTTTATAAAAAGAATTGTCTAATTAGGAACATATTACACTTTTTAAGTTTAACATCTAACGATTACTTATATGAACAAATTATTTTTATTCGCTGCCCTACTAATGCTTTGGCAGGTACCGGCGCAGCAAAAATTTACAAGCTCACAATGGCAGGAAGACCTGCGGTTTTTGCAAAATACCGTTCATAAGGATTATCCTTTTCTATTTAAAAAGACCACGGCAGCGGCTTTTGACGAAGCTATAGCTGAATTTGATAAGTCCATTCCTCAAATGCAGGATCATGAGATTCTTGTTGGTTTCAGTAAGATAATAGGGATGTTCAAATACGGGCATACAAGAGTAAGTTATTCTGAAGGACCTGTACAATACCATGAACTTCCCATCTATACTCACTATTATAAAGATGGAATTTATATTCATGGAGCACATAAAGCGTATGAATCTATAGTAGGTGCAAAAATCCTGGAAGTAGAAGGGAAGCCTATAGCAAATGTTTTAGAGGCAATATATCCTGTAGTTCCTGCAGAAAATGAGCAATTTTTTAAAGCCTATGGGGGTAATTATTTGGTTGTCCCCGAAGTGCTGCACGCCCAGGGCATAACTAATACCTTAAAAAACAAGATTACCTTTAAACTGGAGAAGGAGGGCAAAACCTTTACTACAGAAGTAACTGCCGGAGAACCAAAACACGGATATCTTTCCTATGGTGAAGTAAAACCAGATTCAGATTGGGTAGGGGCAAGGGACCAGTCAGAAAACCCTTATTACCTAAAAAACCTGGATAAGATCTACTATTTTGAATACCTGCCAAATGAGAAGGCCGTTTATGTGCGGCATAGCCAGATTCAGGATGACCCAAGTGAAAATATTCCATCATTTTACAAACGCCTGTTTGAATTTATTGACAACAATGAAGTAGAGAAATTAGTGCTGGACGTGCGACTTAACGGTGGTGGCAATAACTATAAGAATAAGCCCATAGTTACGGGAATAATTGAACATCAAAAGATCAATCAACCCGGAAAATTCTTTGTGATCATAGGGCGTCGCACATTTTCGGCTTGTCAGAATTTAGTGAATGAGCTGGATAATTATACCAATGCTATTTTTGTAGGGGAACCTACTGCGGAGAATATTAATTTCTATGGAGACAACCGCCGCGTAGAACTACCAAATTCCAAGCTACCCGTTTACCTATCTTTTGCATGGTGGCAGGATAAGCCACAATGGGAAAATGCAGATTATACCGTGCCCCATTTGGCTGTAGAACCGACCTTTGCACAATATAGTGCCAATGAAGATCCGGTATTGGAGGCCGCTCTCAATTTTTCTGCCGATAATTTTATCATAGATCCTATGGGTTATCTTACCCAGCTCTTTATGGATGAAAAATATGAGTTTTTGGCAATAGAAGCCCAACGGTTGGTACAGGATCCTGCTTACAAGTTTTTTAATTTTGAAGTTGAATTTAATAAGGCAGGTTATCAAATGCTGGAATCAAGCCAATTTGAAGGAGCCCTGTATGTCTTTGAAATGAACACCAAACTTTTCCCAAATTCTGCTAATACCTGGGATAGCCTGGCGGAGGGTTATTGGAAATCTGGCGACCTGTTGAAGGCCCAAGAATACTACAATAAGGCCATACAACTAGATCCTGATGGTGCTACTGCCAAGAATTCAAAAGCCATGCTAAAGAAGATGGAAGCAGAACAGTAGGGGCATGTAATTTCTTAATGGTACGTAAATTATGTCAGCTTTTAAAACAATCCCATAATTTCTTTTAGTTCCTGATTAAAGTGTTACAATACATACAAAAAATACCAGAGGGCTATTCTGAAGGAATATATAATTCAAAAAAGTATGGTATTACTAAAGAAACCTTTAATAATGGCAGGTCTTTCAAAATATATGGCAAGGAATTGCAAGGTAACAATGTTGTAAGCTTAAATTATTATATTACAGCTAACGAAGAGCTTGTAAAGCCCTGCGAAATGACGAAACAGAAAGTAATTCATTTTTTGGAGAACGTTCAAATTATATAAAAAAACATATGCAGTTAGGATTAGGAACTGCCGCTTTAGGCCGCCCGCAATATATTAACCTGCGCCAGGAAGAACCTAATGCACAAGATCTGAAAGCTTTTAAAGAACAGGGTTTTGCTGTTTTAGAAAACGCTTACAATCTTGGTATTCGTTATTTTGATACGGCTCCGGGCTATGGGTTAGCAGAACAGTTGGTATTAGAATGGTTACAAACTAAAAACGACCCCAACATACAAATTGCTACAAAATGGGGATATACCTATGTGGCCAATTTTGATGCAAATGCTACTATTCATGAAATAAAGGAACACACTTTAAAGAAACTATGGGAACAATGGGAGGTTTCCAAAGCACTCATACCACATTTAAGGGTTTATCAGATACATTCGGCTACATTGGAATCCGGCGTATTGGATAATAAAGATGTACTCGATCATTTAGCGTTTATAAAACAGGAATATCTTTTGGAAATAGGTATTACTGTAACAGGGGCAAATCAGCTAGCTATCATCAAAAAGGCACTGGATGTCACCGTAGGAGGTAAGCAGCTGTTTGATGCATTTCAGGTAACCTACAATATGATGGATCAAAGTTTGGATCAAATATCAGTTGAACTAGCACGGCAAGAGAAAAAAATAATCATCAAAGAAGCCCTGGCCAATGGCAGGGTTTTTAGGAACAAAGGGTATAAGCATTATGATGGCCTTTATGATAATCTTGAGCGATTGTCTAACAAATATGGGGTAGGAACAGATGCTATTGCCTTACAATTTTGTGGGCAGATGTTTCCAAAGAGTATCATTTTGAGTGGAGCCAGTAATATTACACAGCTGCAGGAAAATTTAAGATTTAATACTTTCCGTCTTTCAGAGGACGAGTTACAAGAATTGACCGCTTTTAAGATTGATCCAACTTCGTATTGGGAAGAACGGAACCAATTGGCATGGAATTAATAGGGCTGCGCTGACAAAATCAAATACTATCTATTGTAATAACAAAACCCGGTAAACTAATAATCTAAATTCTTATATCTTTATCAATATCAAACCGTTCAATTATGAAACTATCCATTTATGCTTTATTCTTTTTCACTTTTACTTTGATTTGCTGTAATATGCCTAAGCCAGACAATAAGATTAGTGATGAAAAAGAATCTATAAAATCGCTCCCACATTTCACTTATCAAAAAGAAAATGTGTTCCCGGGGGATGGAAGCTTACTTCGTGCTGAAGACGGGGTTTATCTGGAAGATGGTCATATTGTGGTCGTGGATCAGGCCAAAGGTCTGCGATTAATTGAAAAAGATGGTTCTAACCGCCCGTTTGGTGATTTCGCAGCTGCGGGTTTTGTACATCTTCCGCCAGAGCAGATTGCCTCACCCAATGGTATGGTTTTAGAACATGATGGTAAACATATTTTAATGTCTGACGTTGCAGACGGAAAGATTTACAGAGTGAATATAGACTCGGAAAAAGTAGAAATGATCTATGATCATCCTTATGGGGTCAATACCATATATAGGGATAAAACCGGAGCATTATGGTTTTCCCAATCTACGGAGAGTACTAATTTAGAAGAAATGTTTCGTGATGTAAATATACCAGTACCGCATGGTGCGGTTTTCAGAATGGCCGACTTAAACAGTGTACCTGTTAAAATTGCCGACAGTCTTTATTTTGCGAATGGCATTACCATGGATAAGGACGAAAAGCATCTTTTTGTTTCTGAAACTATGATGGATAGAGTACATAAATTTGAAGTAGATATAAATAGTGGTGTGGCCAAATATGCCGGAGTGGCGGTCAATGTAGGAACTCCGGATAATTTATTAATTGATCAGAAAGGAAGGTTGATTATTGCTTCGCCTATCTATAATCAAGTGGTTGCAGTAGATTTTGAAAATCATTCTCAGCATGTCATTTTTGACGGTTCCACAAAAGATAATTTAAAGAATACGAATGAATGGAATCGAAGGAGCCATTTGGGAATGGAGAGACTTGAAGTACTCTCACCAGACCTGTTTCTTCCACTACCGGGATTACTTACGGGGATGTTCTTTTCTAGTGATGGCCAAACACTTTATATAACAAACCTCGGAAATGATCTTTTGAAATATGATTTTTAATTAAAAAAGGCCCTGATATCAGGTAAACAGAGTTTCCTGATTAAAGATTATTGAACTAATTCGATGTATTTTAAAAAAATGGTACCATCTTTGACATCTAAAAAATATTATAAATACATTTAAATTAAATTACAATGAGTAAAGGAACGGTAAAATTCTTCAATGATTCCAAAGGTTATGGTTTCATAACTGAAGAAGGTTCAAACAAAGAACATTTTGTACATTTTTCTGGATTAATTGATGAAATTCGTGAAGGCGATGAAGTTGAATTTGATCTTACAGAAGGGAAAAAAGGATTGAATGCAGTTAACGTAAAAGTTATTTAACATATACGCTTAAACTCTGTCCAAAGACTTGGTAAATGCTGTCTAAAAATGTCTTTGAATTGTAGATACTAGGTAAAAATTAAAATTAATTTTAGATAATTTCAGACACCTCTTCCATCACATTCAAATCGAGTTCATTAAAATTATTAGCTGCCTTTACCAATAGGGTAGACCCTATGGTTTCAAACAATTGGTTGGTTTTTAATACAAATTGAGCCTGTTTTTCAATTTTAAAATTCGGTATCCCTACCAAGGTCAGATCAGTAGACGAAGATTCCTGTTCTATGATATTATAGAATGGTTTTTGTTCTACGGCATTATTTATAATTCTTATTTCAACATTAACTCTTAAATCTTCAACAAGTTTAGAAATTTTTGAATGTATTTGGGTACTATCCACATTGTTGTTATTCACGAACAACACCCTAATTATGGTACTGTTCCACCTAGGGGAGGCAATTATAAATCTGGCTATATTTAGCATCATCTCGGCATTCTTGCTGTCTGTTTCCCGCCACCAAAGATCTACTGAACTGTAGTTACCAAATTTGGTTTTTCTGTCAAAATCCAAATACAATAAATTGTAATCCAAATACAGCAAAGTCTTGGTCATTTTGGCATATTCCCATGAATTTTCCAAACCTTTGGGCCAACCCATCATTATGGTATTGGGTTCAACGCCTGAAAATCCAAAAACAGTGGCAATATTCGTAATACCACTATAGATGTTATCCACTTTTACCTGCCTTCCAAAAATACCAAGTTCCTTAAGGGATTCATCGCGAACAATTTGATCTGTCTTTTTTAAAGGAGTATCATCTTTAGTATCCAGGATCAGCTTAAAGTTAGTAACAATCCCGGTACGACCCGAGACCGTTTTACATAACTCCAATAAATAATGTTGATGATCACTTTTACCGCTAAAGAGAATAATATTTGGATTCCAATTGGCATTTTCGTCCTCTTCGGCATCTATTTTTTTTAGTCCTTTGTTTACCACATTCTCCCAAACACTTCGCCATACGTCATTGGATTGCAGCTTTACTTCCTTTCGTTGCAGGCCAAAATATAAACCCCCAATTACGGCCAATGCCGCTAACATGGCAATCATATCTAACTTAAACATAACCACAAAGCAGGCAACAAACCCAAGCAGACCAATCCAACGTTTAATTTTAAAACTTGGCTGAAAATCAGGATTCGCCCAGCTTTCCAGGAAATAGGTAATATTGATAAAGCCATAAGCGGTCAGATAGAACATAGAGACCACACGTGCAATAATATCCAATTCCCCTATGAGAATACCAGCTTCTGCAATAATAAAAACCATTAAAAGGGCATTGACCGGTTCATTATTAGTTCCCTTTCCTATGCTAAATATTTTAGGGGTTACCTTGTCCATTGACATGGCCTGCAAAATTCTTGGTCCACCAAGAATGCCACCTAAGGCCGAAGATAGAGTAGCACCCCATATTCCGGCTACAACAGCGGGTGCAAATAGGGCAATTTTCATTAGAATGTTATAGTCAGTTTTCAATACATCTGAATTGATGGTAAAAGCTATAAAAACAGCGAGAACAAGATAGACTACCAGCCCAACACCAATAGCGGATAAGGTACCTATGGGGATCGATTTTTTAGGATTTTTTAAATCCCCACTCATAGCAATACCCGCAGTAAAACCGGTAACCGCGGGAAAAAATATGGCAAAGACCACCTCAAGCGGTACGGAGCCTTCTGTTGCTAAGAGGCGTACTGTTTCCGGTGCAAACTCAGAAGATCCAAAAAAGATAGCAACCAGGGAAACGAAAATGGCCGCCAGAATTAAATATTGCGCTTTTAAAGCTAATGACGTACTTATTAGCGCAATCACTGTTAAGGATAATAAGGCAATTGTTCCTGTTATTCTGATGTCATTGACGGACAACCCAAAACCGAAATATGCATTAAAACTTTCAGAAAAACCTACCAGATAGAGGGCAATAGAAAATGCAGTACCTACTGCCAGAGCTATACCAATTGAACCCCCAATGGGAATACCCATACTCCGTGATAGAACATAATAAATACCACCGGCTCCAATCTTTTTGTCGGTGGCCACTGAAGATACACTTAAACCTGTAGTAACAGCAATGACATGGGCTATAATAATGATAACAATGGTACCTAACAGACCAGCATTACCAACTACCCAGCCCAAGCGCATGTACATGATAACCCCTAAAATAGTAAGTATAGAAGGGGTAAAGACTCCTGCAAAAGTCCCAAACTTCTTCTTTTCTGCCATGGATTAGCGTTGGTTGCCAGTGAAGGTTCTCAAAAGACTGGTAAGATAGCCAATATTTTTGTATAACATCCAATGCAAAGCATTCGGGAACTTAAAATATACTCTAGAAATAAAGTACCTAAATGGTATTTAAAGTGTGCAATAAACTATTTAAATCAATTTCCTTTTACCATTACCATTCAAATATCTTTTAGGGTGATGATAATAATTGATTTACCAACAAATCTCTTCCATTTAAAGCAAGCACCCAATTCTGATAAGGCTACCCATAACTAAGGTATACATTTTGGTACTGGCTGGTATAATTCCTGTTTTCTATAAGGAACGCTTAATAAAAAATGACTCTATAGAATAGCTGATAATTGTCATATCTCGATTAGAAGTGATTATGTAGTTTTAATACCTCCTATGTAAGTTATTAAGTTATGAAAAAATACGTTTTAATTTGTTTGTCAATTATGTTATGCTTTAATGTAGGTATTTCTCAAAAAAATATAGCTGAAAATACCAAATTCAAGGAAATAATATGGCATGTTAAGGCCTTTAAGCCTGAAATGAAGTATCTAAAAATAAAGGCAATTGACAAAAAAGGTAAAACATATGATGTGAAAGCTATTCAAAATTCTGAGCAAACCAGTTTTCTGGATGTTAAGGCCTTCGTAAAAGGGAAAAGGTTGCCAATTAAAATGTTAGTAGGAGAAGAAAAATATCACCCGGTTAAAGCCATTGATGAAGAAGGAAATATATTAGATATTAAGGCCATAACTGATGATGGAATAGTCTTACCTGTGAAAGGTGTCAGTAGATCGGGGAATATTGTACATATTAGAGCCATTTATGATAATATGATCTTTTATAATGTTGTAGCTATTTCTCCAGATGGGACTACCAATGCGGTTAAAGGTATTAAGTTGAAACCTGGAAATATAGAAACGACGATAAACGGGATTGAGGTTTTCGCGCATATAAAATCGATTCCTCAAGTTAGATATTGAAAATAGTATGTGTCAGGTAAGCCTTTACACAACACTAACATCGTGCTCAACAATTGTGTTAAACCTAAAAAGAGTCAATATATGGTTTAATATGCCTCCATAATTATTGATAATGTATGAATAAATGGCATTTAATTTACCTTTATTACAATCTTTAAAGTATCATAAGCAAATCCAAAAACCTATGCGTTTCCTGTTATTTCTAGTTGTATTTCTCGTGATTTACAGTTGCAAGTTGGATAAGAAATCAACAACGGTCAAAGATAATGGGGTACCCCAACGTGCGGCTTTAAGCAAGGACTCCCAAATTTTTTTGGGGAACCGATTATTCTCTGAAAAAACCTGTATTACCTGCCATGATGTCAACAAGACAAAAATTGGACCTTCCGTCAAAGAAATCATGAAGATCTACAAAGCCAAAAATGGTGACATGGTTGCATTTTTAAAGGGTAATGCTAAACCTATTGTGGACACTACTGCTGCACAAGTTGCAATTATGCAGGCTAATATTGACGGCTTTTTAAGAGATATATCTGACGAAGAATTAAAAACCATAACAACCTATATGCTGCATGTTGATGAATTAAACCCGGATTAGGTGGGTCTCAACGCTTGGATATACTTCAATTAAACCCATTGTGGCGCCGGATTAAAGCAGCCTTACAAGTCAGGCCCTCTTCATTCAGGTAAACAACCATTTTTAACCTCGTTTGGAAGTAAGCATTGCAATCTATGAAGACATTTTGTTTAAATGTGATTCATGCAGGGACACTATCCTTATTGGGAGAACCTGTGAAATTATTGTAAATTGATACAAATATTAATTAGTTTATAAAATGAAAGATCCTCGGATTATTTTTGCAGTTATACTCGTAATGCTGATGGGCTGTAATATCGGCACAAAGCAAAAAAAAGAAGAAAAAGCGCTTGCGGACAAGAACATTCCCAAGGTAGTTACTGCTGATATAGAAGCGGGCATTAAAGCCAATATCAGACAAAAGGTAGAAGAAGGAGGCGGTTATTTTATAATGACTACAGAGGAGAAAGAACTGCGCCTGGAATTGGTACGTGTACATACTGAATACCTTTCAAATTTAGGTCTCCGGCGTCATTTTGCATGTGTAGATTTGGCTGATGTAAGCGGCGATGTATACGATGTGGATTTTTTCCTGGATGGAGACCCGGGTAGCATGAATGTTACGGAAACTACCCTGCACAAGCTTAATGGGAAGCCTTATTACACCTGGAAACAACGTAAGGACAAGACGTGGCATAGAATACCCGTCCAAAACGCATCATCAGATCTGCTTGGGGTCATCGAAGGAGATGACCAGTTTGAATTTCATTATGAAGTTACCCTGCCAGAAATAAAAGAATTGGCAAAAATGTGGATTCCTATGCCACAGAGTGATGATTATCAAACTGTTGAAGTGCTGTCTATTGAGGCTCCCGTGGAGCATCAGATACTCGAGGAAAAGAATTATGGCAATTCTATCTTTTATATGGAACTTTCTCCGGAACATAGCGGAAAGAAATTGGAACTTGTTTACGATGTTCAAAGGCGGGAGAAAAAGCCCTATGAGGATGATTCGTCGCTTGCAATATATCTGAACCCCAGTTTACTGATGCCCGTAGGTGACCGCTTTAAAGTGCTGGCAGATTCCATTATAGGGTCAAAAAACAGCGAAGGAACCATCATGCAGGCAAGAGCATTATATGATTATGTAATTGACAATATGCGTTACATTAAGGCGGGCAAATATGGAACGGGCGATGCTGTTTACGCATGCGATGCCCTTACCGGCAATTGCACAGAGTTTCATTCACTTTTCATTTCTCTGGCCAGATCTGCAGGAATCCCATCACGATTTGCGGTAGGAGCATCAATCCCATCAGATCGTGACGAAGGAGGTATTGATGGATACCACTGTTGGGCAGAATTTTATGCAGAGGGAAAGTGGTGGCCTATAGATATTAGTGAAGCTAATAAATATAGTGCTCTGTCTACTTATTATTTTGGCCGGCATCCGGCAAATCGCATTGAATTCACCCGGGGACGGGACCTTCTATTAGAACCCGGTCCGGTTACAGGTCCTATAAACTTTTTGGCATATCCGGTCATGGAAATAGGCAAAACACCTGCGTTCCCCAAGACATTTTTTTCGTTTCAAAGGAAGTCATCAAAAGAGGCATCATAATATCCGTATACTATGATACGGTATCTTTAGGATGTTCTTCTCCTTCTTTAGTAGGGTGCTCATCACCTTCTTTAGTAGGGTGCTCATCACCTTCTTTAGTGGGGTGTTCTTCCCCTTCTGCTGAGGGATGTTCTTCACTTTCAGAACCGGCTTCTGTAGGATGCTCCTCACTCTCAGCTTCTGCTGCCGGCTCTTCGGTACTTTCTTTCTTCTTCTGGTCCCTGCAAGAGCTTATGGTGCCGGCTGCAATAAAACCAAATAAAAGTAGTACAAGAGTAAAGTATCTAAGTTCTTTTAATCGACTCATAATATATCTGTTTTATTAATTAATAATTAATGATCCAAGAGTATTAATTGATTGATTCTTCTAAAGGTAAAAAAATTTGTTCGAACGCCCTGAATCCGACCTAAATTTATGCGGTATATTAAAACGGAAAAGAAACTATATTGGAACCTTCAACTATATTTCATTCCCGGAGGATCTCAAAACCACAACAGGAGAGAGATCAGGAACAAGTAATACTACAAGTTTTAAATAATGTTGCCAGATGTTGCTGCCACGTACTAACCGGAAGATGTTTAGTTTATTTTTCTAAGGCATTAGTATCCGGATAGTTTCATAATGAATTAGGAATCAGAAAAAGAAAAACATAATTTACAAGGTATATTTGACTGCTTTTTTATGCGACTTTTTGTATTTTAACATCTTAGTTACAAACTCATTTATGAGTCATCAAATAATTTGCTAAAAATCAAGAAAATATGAACGTAAAAAATATCAAGGCTTACGGTACAGAAGCTCCGGAAGCTTTAATAGAACCGTTAGACATTAACCGTAGAGAAGTAACCGCAAAGGATGTTGAAATTGATATTCTGTATTGTGGCGTATGCCATTCAGATTTGCATTTTGCCCGTAATGATTGGGGGTTTAGCGTGTATCCCGTAGTTCCCGGGCATGAAATTGTGGGTAAGGTTATTAATGTAGGCGAAGGGGTAACCAGGTTTAAAGCGGGCGAGGTGGTTGCTGTTGGTTGTTTGGTAGATTCGTGCAGGACATGCGGCAATTGCAAAAATGACCTGGAACAATATTGTCCGGAATGGGTAGGTACTTATGGTGGCCATGATAAGCATTTAGACATGCCAACCTTTGGTGGCTATTCCGAGAGTATTGTTGTTGATGAACATTTTGTTTTAAATATTCCTGATAACCTCGATCTTGCCGGAGTTGCTCCTGTACTTTGCGCAGGAATCACTACCTGGTCGCCCTTACGTCACTGGAATGTTGGAAAAGATAGTAAGGTAGCCGTAGTTGGCCTTGGTGGCCTGGGACATATGGCAATAAAACTGGCTGATGCATTAGGTGCAGATGTAACCTTATTTTCAAGGTCTCCGAATAAAATACAGGATGCCAAGGATTTAGGTGCTGACCAGGTTGTGATTTCAACCGATGAGGAACAAATGGCAGGCGTTCAGAATCATTTTGATGTTATTATTGATACGGTACCCTATGCACATGATATCAATCCTTATATAGGTACCCTGAATACAGACGGCACCTTGGTTTTGGTAGGATATTTGGGGCCATTAGACCCAATGATAAATTCAGTACCTATGATTATGGGGCGTAAAACAGTTGCGGGATCTTTGATTGGTGGTATAGCGGAAACTCAGGAACTATTGGATTTCTGTGGAAAACACAATATTACTTCAGAGATCGAGATTATTAAAATCCAGGATATTAATCAAGCCTATGAGCGTATGCTTAAAAGTGATGTACATTATCGATTTGTGATTGATATGGAATCGCTTAAGAGCTAAAAATAAATTCAGTTTTAAACCCAAAGCAATTCATTACCATTATAGCGCTTAAAAGATATAACTGATTTCAAGATCAAATAGTTAAACTATAAGGAAATTGTATCAAAGGTATTTGTTCTATAATGTACTTGCGTTAGGTAACATAAACTTTAGATAAAAGCAGAACAGTAAACATAAAATGTTGACTTGGCGTTATGAAAATTTAAAAGAATTAGAATTTAAATCTTTACCAAAGTATATATTTATACAAGGTTTGTAAGTAGAATGTCCTGTGATAATTATATTTTGTTCTTGGTAGGAATAATTAAATTCTTGTTATCCATAAGGAATATATTTTCTTATCGATTCTTTTTCTGATAAAAATTGATTTATTAACAATCTTAACAATCTATTGTTTTTATGCATGCGTACTTATTTCCTGGTCAGGGCACACAATTTCCCGGTATGGGGAAAAAAATATTTGAAAAATCTGAATTGGCTCAGAACTATTTTAAAAGGGCTAAAGAAATTTTAGGATTTTCAATTACGGATGTAATGTTTGAAGGGTCTGCTGCAGATCTGAAGCAAACCAAGTACGCGCAACCGGCCATTTTTTTACATTCATATATTTTAGTAAAAACCCTCGGTGCCAATTTTAAACCAGATATGGTTGCAGGGCATTCTTTGGGTGAGATCTCAGCATTGGCTGCTATTGATTCTTTAGATTTTGATTCGGCCCTGAGACTTATTTCCAAGCGTGCTTCATCCATGCAAAAAGTTTGTGAAGTTGAAAATACGGGGATGGCGGTTGTGGTTGGGTTATATGATGTTATTGTTAAGGATATCTGTAATCACGTAGATGGAGTAGTTGTTCCTGCTAATTATAATGCGCTACACCAGGTTGTTATTTCAGGTGAAAAGAACGCACTAAAGGAAGCTTGTGATAAATTAAGGCCAGCTGCTAAGGCAGTGGTAAATTTACCGGTAAGTGGGGCATTTCACTCGCCCTTTATGGAGCCAATGGTTGAAGAGTTTAGAGTAGCCATAAAGGAAACAGAATTCAAAAAGCCAATTTGCCCTATTTACCAAAATGTTACAGGTCGCCCAAGTGAAGATATAGATGTAATTAGGGAAAATTTGATTGATCAATTAACACATCCGGTGATGTGGAGGCATACCATTCTGCATATGATAGAGGATGGTGCCACTGAATTTACGGAAATTGGTCCAGGTAATTTTTTAAGGGGGCTTGTTCGCCAAATCGATAAAAACGTAAAAACATACGGTATTTCCTAACAATCATTTTGTATTAGGTCGTCTTACACCGTCTGCCAACCGGCATAAGAAATAATAAATAGAGATACAGGAAAAGTAACTGGAGGTTTGAAACGTACTACTTTTAGATAAAATCTTCTATGGCTTCCAGCCATAATGGAATTTCAAAGCGAGTAGTTTTCATATACACGAAAAAGGATTCAATGACCAGGGTATAAATTAAGAGGGTGAAGTTAATCTCCATTGAACTGAACAGGCTAAAGTAAATGTCATAGACTGCTGCGGAAATTCCGAACATTTTAATCGCTTTGGTGAAAATTAAGATTGCGAAATTAAACATCACTTTGTTTTTTAGTTGTTGTCTTTATGCAATAGACGACAGATAATATTTTTTGTTACAGTACTATGTATAAAAAGGTACTATATTAAGAAATATTTAACAATTTTATGATTTGGCAGGGGAGAGGGTATACTACAATAAGGTATGCTACACGCGTTTGTATAGAAGTTTCACAATTTATTTCTTTTAGCTGTAATCCTATACTTTATTTTCAGGCATCCTATTCCAATTAGATGATCCTTGCGTATAAACACTTTCTGTTAGCAAGGTTATGTAGAAAGCAATGTTTTTTTGAATTCCTTCTTCTAACCATTTAATACCACATATATTTGCATCGTTTTTTTATAAAATTACAAACTAATAATTATGAGTAAAGTAAGAGAAAATGACGTGGTAAAAGTTCATTATACTGGAAAACTAAATGATGGACAAGTCTTTGATAGTTCATTGGAACGAGAACCATTACAAGTGGAACTTGGCAAAGGCCAGTTAATTCCAGGTTTTGAAAAAGGCTTGATTGATATGGCGGTAAATGAAAAGAAAACAATCAGAATAGATAAGAATGAAGCTTATGGCGAGATTAATGAGGCGCTTTTTCATAAAGTCTCTAAATCAGAACTGCCTGAAGACATTAAGCCAATAGTTGGAATGGGTTTAGTTGGTTCTAATGCTGATGGATCTCAACAACAATTCAGAATTGCAAAAGTTGAAACCGAAGATATTATAATAGATGCCAACCATCCCTTAGCAGGCCAGGATCTGGTGTTTGATCTCGAATTGGTTGAGATACTATAGAACTGTTAATCCTAACATTAAACAAAACGTCTTATCCAATAGGTAAGGCGTTTTTTATTTTCCTTTTTTAGTTTGCTCACATTCAAAAACTGTTGTAGTAGAATTCAAACCAACATGTAAAACTGCTATGACATACGCAGCTAATCACAAGGATCCTTCGGATGCTTATAATTACTGGCAAGACGGCGCGGTTGGCAATTTATCTAAGAAAACCGTTCAAACCAGTACACGTAATTTGTTTTTACATACGCGGTAAACAAAATTATCCGTTGGATGATTTTGTGAGACGGCGAGATGATGTGGTGGCAAAGTTATAGCACTAAAGCACTATAACTCAATTATGTCAAATATCGCATATATGCACTATTACGCGAATTGCTATAAATGAACCATAAAGTACCGCGTTAGGTAACTTGAGCTTTGGGTATGGCCGAATGAAAAAGGTCTAGTAGACCTTTTGAAGTAGGAGCGAGGTGAAGCCAGGCTAAGTGTTACCAAAGTTTCTTGAAAAAATTTCTTCCCAAAAGTTTCTCTACAATGTTAATGGAACACTCTTTTCACGAAGCGACGATAGGAGAGTAGTGAAACCGACCTTTAGTGAGGTTCATGAATACCTTATTATAAAATCACCATTCATGAATAAATGTGTATAGAATTGATAAAACTAGATTAGAGGTTGGAATATGAGAATTATAAAACTGAGAACTCAGAGTTAAAATAAGTTTTATTAATAATTCCTAGTTTTAAAATTGGACATAAAAGATGTTCTGCTTTACTCAATTTATGCCTAGTCTCAAATAGCATAATACCTTAAATATGATTATATTAGTACAGGCTTTTGTTCAAAAAGTTGTGTTTAAGTTTTATATTGATTAAAGATGCTAACAAGTGTAATAATCTCAGTCATTGCAGGCGTTTTATGTTTATTGTTTGCAATTCTATACAAAAAAAATTACAGCCTTAAGATAGCGTTGGGTATTGTTGGGGTGGTGTTACTATTTTACGGCGGTTTTAGTTATGGAGCTCTGCATCCCATAGCACATTTTGAAACTTTCTACACCGGAAATAAATTACAAGTGGAATACCCAGTGAATAAGGTAAAGGTAATCTCTCCTGTTAATGGCGATGCCGTGAAATGCCGTATTCTTACCATGGGTGTTTATCCTGAAACACATAATAAAGACATTTGGGTGCTGTTAAGACCTTCAGACAAAAAATACTATCCACAGTCAGACTACACCAATACGTCATATAAAGAAAGTGGAAAGTGGCAAGTGGTTACCAGATTTGGTGGTGACCAAGGAGAGTCTTATGATTTATTTGTTTATGAAACAAATGCTTCGGCTTCACAATTTTTTAGTGAAACCATTACAAAATGGAAAACAGCCGATGATTATGAAGGTTTAAAAATGGAAGAATTACCACCTGGTGCTAAAGAAATTGATAGAATTCAAATTACCTTAGAAGGTAATTGCCGAGGAATACATTAATTGTTAGGATAGTTTACTCACTGAAGGCAGGATTATGTAACAGTAGTGGTTTTTAAAAATATTAATTGACCAAACAATAGATCTGTTCTATAATGTACCGCGTTATGTAACTTGAGCTTTGGCTAAAAGTGAAAGTTGTTACTACAGTTTCTTTAAAAAATTCATTCTATAATTTTCTTCTGCGATGTTAATGAAACACTCTTTATGCGACGACGTAGGAGGGAAATATAATGTGTGTGGAATGAATATTTATAAAATATATTTAACTAACTATGTAGTTAACTAACTAATATTTTTATATTTGTTATAATAAATTTTCTAGATGGAAAAAGATTTCATAAAAGAACTCGGTTACAAGGCTTTAGATAACAGATTAAAACGTATTAGCGATAGAATGTCCCACGATACGAGAAAATTCTTTAAACAAATTGATATAGATGTTGAACCAAGTTGGCATTTAGTATTTAAATTATTAAGGGACTATAAAATGTTAACTATGGTTGAAATCGCTCAACAGTTGGGTTATACACATCCATCTATGGTTGTTATGCTTAAAAAAATGACTGCAAAAGGTTATATAGTTTCAGAAAAGGACACTAAAGACAAAAGAAAACAAAATATAAAACTAACTCAAAAATCTATTGACTTACTTCCTGAATTAGAACAAATATGGGACAGTTGCGAGGATGCCATTTATAAAATGCTAAAAGAAGATTTATCTATACTTAATCAGCTAGATGAAATTGAAGCATCTTTAAAATCTATTCCATTTCACGATCGCTTTTACAACGAATACAAAAAACAAAAAAGATGAAGACTCACAACAACAGAGAACAAAAAAAATTAGAGCTTACAAGAAGAGGTATGATTAGGACTTTAGGATTGGGGTTAAGTTTTGCAGCACTTCCTTCCTTTATGTCTTCTGCAATGACAGAAGTTTCCATAGATGCATTAGATCATGGAGAAGAAATTATTCCTGTTGAGGAAAGGGAATTAATAGAAATGCAAAAATTTATTGAAGAATGTATTGCTGCCAATAAAGATACTAGCCCACAGGAAGCGGTGAAAGAAGTTTTAGCCAAAGGTGTTTCTAATCCACAAGCAATGCTTAAAGCAATTGGTGAACCGAAAGAAGCAGGGTTGAAGGTGTTTTTACGCTCAAAAGACTTAACCATTTTCGCAGCTTCATGGACACCTCAAATGAATCTAATGCCACATAACCATCATATGTGGGCAAATATTGGCATATATACAGGAAGAGAAGACAATATTATATGGGAACGTAATAAGGAAAGTTTAGATGCGCATGATGTAAGATGTTTATTTGCTGGAGATGTTGCAACATTAAACACAAATGCTATCCATTCTGTGACAAACCCACTTCCAAGATTTACTGGAGGTCTTCACATTTATGGTGGCGATTTCTTTGCTACAGAGCGTAGCCAATGGGATCCAGATACACTTACTGAAGAACCTTCTAATGGTGATGTAATCCGAAATATATTCAAGAAAGCAAATGAACAAATGCGTAGAATGAAAAATGACTAGTTTTATTCTAAATATAAAATTATGAAAAGAGAATTAATATCAGGAGGAAGCCCTTATGAGGATATAGTAGGATTTAGTCGTGCTGTTAGGGTTGGACCATATATTACAATTGGAGGAACTGCGCCAATGGATACAAATGGAAATACTGTAGGCATTGGAGATATTTCTTTGCAAACCAAACAATGTTTGGAAACTATTAAAATTGCATTAGAAAAAGCAGGTTCAAGCTTAAAGGACGTCGTTAGAACACGAATATTATTAACTAATATAGAAGATTGGAAAGCTGCTGCAAAAGTAAGGGCGTCTTATTTTAAAGCTATAAAACCTGTTGATACAATCATGCAAGTATCTCGTTTTATTAATCCAGATTGGTTAATTGAAATTGAAGTGGATGCCATTGTGGCCTCATAAAATTTTGGCTAAAACAATAGGAAAGTGGAGCGTACATATTTTAGGGTTTTAGTAATACAGTTTCTTAAGAGTTTTAATTATACAAGGTATTTCAAAGCAATGTTAACCTGTTACAATGTTTCCTAAAATATAGCGAATGAGCCGTTAATTGTTTCCAAAATTATATGCAGCCTTGAATTTTTGTTTCTTTTGTTTCAAGACAAAAGATAATGAAAGATGAAAAAGAAGATTAATTGAAGCTCTAAATATAACAAGTGTATAGAAATTTATTTTTCTTAAATTTTATACTCTTGTGACAATCCACGAGAATCGTCTAAAATTTTTTATGACGTACATTTTATCGAATACGCGAGTTTTAATAAGAGCAAAAAGGTTAGCTTTTATTTTGGCGTTGGCAAGCGATGGATAATTGTGTGTAAAATAAATTGCCAGAGCAATTTGATTTTATAAAACAATCGAGCGCTTGGTAGCGGCTATTTTACATAACGGCTAATTATGGGACAAATGTTCTAATGTTTTATTCCAGGAGAATTAAATAAAATGAAAATCTTCAAGGATAGTACAGAATATTCTAGTTATGCAGGATGTACTATTTGAAATAATATAGAATTATAGTTAACAGATGGTTCACCTTTTATGAGTATAGCGTGTAGTTTCCTTTGACATAAAATCGGGGCCGTTATGTGCCTGGCGGCACAGAACTGATTTTATGTACAAATAGCAAAGCTATACGGAAACCTTTACCCATATACATTTGTTCTATAATTTATATTATGTCAAATAGTAAATTTCGAAACTCACCTGCTATATTCCTTTTGGTCGTTAAAAATAACTATAGTAATTAAGCTTCATTTCCCGGCCGCTGTGGTGTCTCATACACTTACTTATAACTAATATTTGGCAGAAATACACCTAGTAATACATCCGGTTCTTACGTGTGCCAGAAGAATAATCTTTCAAACTCTTAAAATTACGTTAAACGATTTAATAGAACATCTCACCGAAAAAATAACTAATTGCGTTAAAACAGCCAATTGCTTTATATAAATTCGTGTAAGAAAAGAACCCTTAAAAAAAAGAAAATGAAAAATGCCCCTTATTTATTGATGTTATTCGCTATTGTCTTGTTTACAAACTGTAGCGGTGATGATAGCATAGAACCAACAGGAATAAACGAAATTATTGTAGATGAACAGGTCTACAATTTGATGGCCATGAATGGCTCAGGAATAACCGGGACAGCTACCTTTACCAGAGATAGTAATAGCAATACCACGATACTTATTGAACTGGCTAATACGAATACGGAAGAACACCCGGCCAACGTCCATTTAAATAGTGCTGATGAAGGCGGTCCTATTATCATTACTTTAGAGCCTTGTACCTGTGCCGT
>Ga0265303_10000201_pt1 | contig 31156 bp, 44 predicted proteins | sample Helome_2_FD_192494 | JGI IMG/M metagenome (GOLD analysis project Ga0265303, IMG submission 192494) | Marine sediment microbial communities from subtidal zone of North Sea - Hel_20160317 (Illumina Assembly) | ecosystem: Environmental > Aquatic > Marine > Subtidal zone > Sediment ... | reverse complement strand
AAAACAACAAGCGGCACTGGAAGTCTATTTCAAAGAGGCGGCTAGACGTCTAAACGATGCAGGCATCTACCACCAGATGAACGCTAAGTTTATGAAGGGTGACATTGAGATACCGTGGACACAACAATCATTTAAATTATTTTGGAAGCAGATTCAAAACACCATGTACGACATAGAATCTACTACCGAGATACACTCTGACAAAGTAGCTAAAGTATATGACGCTATCAATCGGGGTTTGGTGGAGCGAACTGGTATACACATACCATTCCCTTCAAAAGACATGACAGAGTAGGAGTTAACATGGATATTTTATTAGGAATTGCATGGCTTATACTAATCGGAATATGTATGAAAGGTTGGTGGGATATGGTTAGTGATGAGCAAAAACTTTGGGAAGAAAGAAAGAAGAACAACAAACGCTAGGGTATACTCCGTGAAGGGTTCTGGAAGGGCGTTTAAAGGGCTTGTAGAGCTTTCTAAGCGCGTTTAGGTATAAATATGATCTACCCCACAGGGTATGGTAAAATGAGGTTATTTATGGCTGTTACATTACGTTCTAAGTGTTTGACTGCAATCCAAAAGTTAGCAAGGATTTCAGCGGCAGATGAATATGGACTGGTTCAGTGTGTATCTTGCGACAAGAGGATGCACTGGAAGGACTGTGATGGTGGTCACTACATAGCCAAGGGTAGTAGTTCGTACTGGGCATTAGAGGTTGAGAATGTCCACCCCCAATGCAAGGGCTGTAACGCTTTTGGTATGTCCAAGGGTAGTGCTGAAGGACAGTACACACTATGGATGATTGATATGTACGGTGAGGACTTTGTTCGGCAGATGCACCAAGACAAAAGAAAGATTAAGAAGTTGTACACTGCTGATTACAGAGATATGTTAAAAGAGTTTAATGATTTAATTAAATACCATGAGGAAAGATTGTTATGACTAATGGATTTTTAAACGATTTACGGAGCAAGGCCATTGATTTAAAGATGCATCATGTTCCAGTACAGATGGATTCTATCTTCGAGGCTGTGCTGTATGGCTCTGCCCTGCCTGCTTATGCAGTAGAAGAGATAGATTTAATCTGGTCTGAGGTAGAGGCTGAACAAGAGGCTTTTGCTGAACCACCAACAGATGAAGAATTAAGGTTGCATCACCCTACGTTTAGTGTAGAATAGATTCTGTGTTAATGAGTTACACAACCCCCTAGTATTCGTGCTGTAACACGATTACTAACTCTTAGGACTCGTGCTTGAACACGATTACTAAAATATAATTTTCTATTTCATGTGTGTTACCTAGTGTTGTTTTGCCCCTTCGGGGGCTTTTTTTGGTATAATCAGAGCATGGAAAAGAAGAGTCTCTTAAAAAGAATTGGCGTATCTGGGTACAACAAACCTAAGCGTACACCTAACCATCCTACTAAATCCCACGTTGTTGTTGCCAAGTCTGGAGATCAAGTAAAGACTATTCGCTATGGTCAGCAGGGCGTATCAGGTGCAGGCTCTAATCCTAAGTCAGCTAAACAGAAGGCTAGACGTAAATCATTCAAGGCTCGACACGCTAAGAACATCGCTAAGGGTAAGATGTCTGCGGCATACTGGGCTAACAAATCTAAATGGTAGGAGAATACAATGCCACAAGGTAAGGGTACATACGGAAGTAAGGTAGGACGACCAAAGAAAGTAAAAGCTAAACGCGCACGTTCTATGCCGCTAGACAAAGAGCAAGCTGAAAAAGCTATACAGGCTTTGCGAGATGAGGCAGGCAGAAAGAAGTACCGTAAAAAGAAATCAATGTTGAAGAAATAATGAAAGGTTTATACGCAAACATACACGCTAAGAGAAAGAGAATAGCCGCTGGGTCTGGTGAGAAGATGCGTAAGGTTGGGTCTAAAGGCGCGCCTACAGCCAAGGCATTCAGGAAGTCTAAGAAGACAGCAAAGAGCCTGTTAAGTTAATACGTCCAGATAACAGGCATAGTCTTTCTAGTATCGACATGGATGAAGGTCTTAGCTACCCCTATCCCATTGAAGCCCATTGACTGAGCGTTCTTTATAATCTGGTACGCTTCGTTTCCGTTATTAATTCTAATGTCTGCCGCTATCCCTTGTCCGTGGGTTCCGACCTTTGCCTTTCTAGCTTCAATGCTGTGGGTCTTGTCCCTGTACCCACTGGTAATGATAAACGGAAATCCGCATACATGGCGTAACTCATCCAACTTATCCATAAAATCAGAACACATCTCATTGTTGCCTGTCTCCTGACAGTTGAAGTCTTTTAGCTGGAAGTATCTCATTTTCCTACACCCTTCATTCTTTCTGCTGTACGCATTCCACCTAAGCCCAGCATTCCCATTAATACAGGCATCATTACAGATGTGTCCGCCTGAGGGATAACTACACCAAACCCTGCCGCCAGTGGTGAGATTAGGAAGTTGACTGCGAATCCAAGTACGCAGACCCATCCTGTTGCAGGCCGCCAACTTGATTGAAACCAGTTTCCTTGGGCTTCTGCTTTGTTGAGTTCAATCTGAGCGACTGCGAGTTCCTGCGCGTGGCGTTCAGAAAGCGTTGAGAGTTCATAAGCAATCTTCTGCTTTTCGGTGGCATCAGGTATCCATTTATCAAGTAGCCCAGTGACAGGCGCAATTAGGGAGGTTAATACGCTCATTATATAATCTTCTTATATTACTTTAATGGGTTAGAAAGGTAGTCCATTGCAGACCACAGGTCTTCTACCTCTCGCTTAATTGTAGTTATCTTTGCTTCAAATCCACTGACCTTTTCTGTGACTAACTCAGCCTTTGTTACTGTAGCTTTCATGGATTCAATTTCTTTTTCAAGGTCATTTACATTTTCATCAATTAATAACAACCTATCTTGCTGGTCAATTATCGTTTGTAGATTAGCCCCTAATGTTGCTAGTTTGCCCTGTAACTGCGACACATCATTGTCTGCTAGTTCTTGTTTAATTAACTCAATCTCACTCAAAAGTTCTTGTTTGTTTGTTACAACTTGTTCTTGAAGAGGCGTAATGTTTGGTATCTCATTCAACTCTACAGACTCAAGCCGTGAATACAAACTGCTTGCTGTCCATACACCGCCACCCAAGGTTGTTGCAAGACTAAACAAAATTGCAATGTACACACCTTTAAAGGATGTGCCGCCAATTTTTAACTCAGTCTCTTCTAGGCTCATGTGTTATCACTTTCTTCATCTTCACAATCAATTTGATACATGAAGCAATTAAACCCTAAAGCCGTTGGGCCAGTGTTGTAGAACAAACTCTCGTAACCAGTGTTAAGAATTTCAGTTTCCGTTGCATAAATGTCTAGGCCGTAATTACCCTGCCCATTAAGATACACACTGCTGACTGTCTCGCTAGATGCCCAAGCTAATTCAACAGCTTGGTTAGTAGAACTGTAAGTAAGCGTGTTATTTTCGACGCGAGTGTTGTTGTCCATTGCACCTTGATCTAAAAATGCTACCGCTTCTGGGTTCCCTGCTACAGCTAAGAAAGCTCCTGCCGCGTTAGCGTGTTCTTCAATATCATCTAGACTTTGATTGTAAGTATCAGCGTCCTCTTGAGAAACTGACATATCATTCTGCGCTATGTAGTCTTGGACTTCTGCTTGATCATCGGGGGTTTCAGCCGTTTCAGCGCGTTCTGCTACTTCCTGTACCTCAAGCATATCAACCACTACAGTAGTAAATTCCTCAATAGCATCTTCCATTGCATCGAGTTCACTTTGCGCTTGCTCGTTGAGGTAATCTTCAGCAGAACCATAAGGCAGGTAATTAACCATGCCAGACAAAGCAGAGTTGTAAGCAGTGACTTGCTCGCTAGATATGTAATAGTTTCCTGAAAGCTGTCCGCTAGAAATACCCATGCCTGTCTGAGATGCGTGGATTGAACCTCCAACAAACATAATGCCTTTATCTATCTGATCAACGATTGCGCTAGACGTTTCTATTAGAGTGTCAAGCTCACTTGATTGAACGCCTGAACATAACAGACACAAGCTCATCAGAACCGCTTTCTTCATTTTCATCATCATCTGTTCCTATCCCTAAAATTGAGTTGTACCATTTTTGCGTGTCGCTGTATTTCGGCGTTGGTGGCTTTTTAGACCATGTTGCAGTGCGTTTTACTGCTACTTCACCATAATCAGGGATGTACAAATTAGGTTGTGTTTTCATTAACAGAAAAGCACGTTTACCTACAACTAGTTTTCCGCTGGCTATTAAAGGACAGGGGGTTGCTGAAAGCATCATTGATCTAAAGGTTTCAACACTGCCTTGGCAAAGACGACTGATAGCCGCTACTTTCATTCCTAAATCATTTAAAAGCTTGGCATCCCTGCGACGATTACAATCAACATCTTTTTCGTAAGAGCCATCTGTATAACCAATCAGTCCTGTTTGGATACTACGGCCTGATCCTTGCAGACACGTTTCCATACCGTTAGACATATAACTAGGGGCTATCGCTGAACCTACTGGCATTGATGAGCTAGATCCTGCGCCATTGTAAGTATTGCTTACTGACTCATCCTTGCTATTGTTGTTACTACTAACTACTGATCCTACGGTGTTTGTGTTGAGCGATCCATCTTGCGTATTCTGACTGTCCGTATCGCCCATTGGTTCTTCTTGTGCAATTAATGATCTGCTTAAAAAGAATATAAAAATAAGAACTTTTTGCATTTTGTATCAATTATTGTTTTGTGCTTGATTAATCCTATGCATTACTTTCTGCCTGTAAATGTTTTTACCGTATCACTTTCCCAAATACGTATACCTGTATAAACGATTGTAAACAATGCCGCGATAGGAGGAAGAATCCCTGCTAGGCTGAACACAGCCGTCGAGCCAGCTAATACATCCAGTGTATCTTTCGTTACGTCTATCATTTCAGGTCCCTCTTTAGGCATGATAATATCCAATTAGTTAAGAAACAGGCTGTCTCCAGATTCCACCAAACCGTAGAACCGTGCTTGATCCAGAGCCAAACTCTCCAGTCTTAACACCAGCCCTATATCGCATTGCTGGTTCAGGCTCAAACCCTACCGCCTCTTCTATACCAGTAAAGGTATCCACATCATGCCAAGTAGATCCATCTATACTTCTTTGTACGGTAACTATGTTTCCATTAGCAAACGTGCCTGAAGCTGAAAAGTTAAAATATCCGTCAAAAAATACTGTGCTAGTAAAAGTATTCTCAGCGGTAATAGTTGCTGTAACATAAGTTGTCATTTTAAAATCCTTCGTTGCGTTTAATTAATGTTAGGCCGCGTTATTAGACCTAGATACTTCAAGCCAATTACTGCCAGTGTATATAAGAACTAAGGCATCATTGGCATTATCCATAGAAAAGTCACCTTCTAGCTTTAAGTTGCCAGAGTTGTCTTTTGCAACAATAGTTCTTGCATTATTTTTAGGCTTTAAAATTAACATCTGCCCTGCACGACCACCATTGACTGTATCTAAATCGTCAGTAGATGCACCGCCTTCTGTGTCAACAGACAAGAAAGAACCCACAGCCGTAATGACTCCAGATGCAACAACAACTTCAATAGGGTTATCGCCAAAGTTTAAGCTGTTTGCCTGTACATTGTTAAATGTAGGGTTTCGCCCAAAGACTCCACCGTATTGTTTAATGCTCATATCTATTTCCTATTATTAAGCGTTGTTGGAACGGCTTAGTTCACACCAATTACCGCTACTATTTTTAATCAGCACAATTTTGTCGTTTATAGTATCTAAAGAAAAATCACCTGCTAACTTAAGGTTTCCACTACCATCCTTTAATACGACAGTTCTTGACCCGTTGTTAGCTGTACAGATTAGTATGTCACCAGAGCTACCACCATTAATAGTATCCAGATCATCAGTAGATGCTGAACCCTCAGTGTCAATAAATGCGTTAGCCCCAGTGACAGTGATAACACCGCTTGCTATTGTAACGCTCGACTGGTCAACAAGACGTATGAAATTACCTATGTTATTAAGAGTAGTGTAGTTCTCAATCTTTGTAGCAGAAGAAGATCCATCGAAATATGCAAACTCTAGCTTATTGATTCCATAGTTCTCTAAGTCCGCATCAGAAGAGTACACAGCTTTAGTAATGTTCTTCTCTGACCTGACACCATTTAAACCAACAGATACTCCCTCGCTAAGCTCTAAGTCACTATCAGTCATATTGACGAGATAGAAGTTAGTTGGGTTTAATCCATTAATAAATCCAGCAGTAGAAAGGCTAACTGTGTGGCTACTTCCTGAACCTGTTAAGGTTGGAGTTGATCCAACAGTGGTAGTATAATAAAACTTAAACCCATCTTTTGCATCATTTAAAGAGACATCGAATTTTAACGCGTCGTAACCTGTGCCTCCTTGTATTGCAGTTACCTGTTGAGCAAGCGAAGTGTAGGTTGCACTTGGTATACTAACTGTTGTTACACCGTCACTAACTACAAGAGTTGTTGTTTCTGAAGCCGTAGCTGTTGCATTATATATTGCAATTAACGCATTAACTCCTTCTGCATCGGCAGTCACAGCCCTAACAGAAGTTTCAGTTGCAACAAATGAAGGTTGTTGAGTTCCATTTCCTGCTATTTTAAACACACTAAAGTGACTTGCTTGTCCTGCCCCTGTACCAGTATTTACACCTAGCTTGTTAATATGTACGCCACCTAGGACTAAAGAGCTAGAAGTTGTTAGATTTAAAAAAGACCCTGCTGTAGCTGAAGTAGGCGCAATAGTGACATCTTCAACGTGAATAGAATCAAACACTGCGCCACGTATATTCTGCATATACATAACTTCGTTAGCTACTACGTTACAGGCTTCTATGTTTAATTGATTGAAGGAACTGTTTGCTCCCTCTCTGTAATCAAACGCTCGATTCATTAATATGCCATCGCCCCTTTGGTTAGCAAAGTAACAGTTGTTCCAGAGACATCCACTGTTGGCTGAACCGCCAGGATTTAGCAATACAAATGATCCATTAATTTGTCGGCAGTATATGTTTTCAAATGCCGCACTAAAAACGCCACTTTCTGTAGCATTCCAATCATTTTCTATACCAGAGTAACCATTCCTTAAAGACATATTACGTATGGTATGCCATCCTTTTCCTTTATTATTATCACCATCTGTTTCAGGCCAATACAATAGTGCGCCCTGTCCAACATTAGAGCTTGTTCTAGCTGATTCTATCTCTAACTTGTTAGGTAAGGAAGTGTGCTGAATAGTAAAGTTATCAATAGTAATACGCGGATATCTCATTTCTAACACAGGACTAGTTGTGTTAGTACGTTTAATTTTACTATCTACTCTACTCTCACCATACAAGCGTTGCCCTGCTGTTGTAAGGTATATAGTAGCTGATACTTTATAATCACCAATAGGAATGTATACTGATTTGCCTGTATTCAAAGCGGCCTGTATAGCGGCAGTATCATCTGTATCGTTGTCACCTGTTGCGCCAAAGTCTTTAACAGAAACGCTTTCTTCAAGTTTTGCTTGTACTGTTGTTGCAACTGATCCTGTCTCACTGCGTTGATACGAAATATCACTAGCCGCTGTTGGTGTTACTGCGCCAGCTTCAGGGGAGCCAGTAGAAGCATTGAAATACAAGTATTTTCCTACGCGATCTGCTTTAAGAGGAAGAGACATTGATACTGTAGGCTCTACTTCTTGCAAACTTATACTGCGATCAAGAGAATTTTCGTTCTGAACCGCACCAATGTAAATCTTATCAAAGTCTTCGTTGACATCTGCGGCAAGAAAGTCACCACTGTTCTGATAGTTGGTAGTACGATCTAATGGCATATTAAGAACAAGGCTTACAATCTGCCCTGCGCTTGCACCGCTATCTAAAACAACAGTACCACCAGTCACCGTACCAACATTGTTTACAGTGTAACCAGAGGACAATAAGACACCATTCTGGTATACGTCCATGTCAGTAGCGGCAAGAACCCTAAATGTATAGGTAAAACTTGTCTGGCTGGCTGTAGCCGTTATGTCATTTCTTGTTACTAAGGCCGTTACGGTCATTATCTTGTCCTATATTTTATTTGCCAATTATACTATTTTATGAGTTACAAATCACCAACTGCTTATTTTTCTAAATCACGCAATGCATCAGAAAGTGCTTCATTAGCTATTCTAGCGGCATCAAGTATTTGGTCATCGTAATCGCGTAACACTTGTTCTTTTTCTTTGCCACTCATCCCTAGGTCTTTGTATATGTTTTTTCTTAACCTGTTAATTTGTTTAATACGTTTGCCTTGTGCGTTGATAATAGGCGTAACAGAAATTAACGCTTCATTTTCTTGCCTGTATTCTTCAAGCCGCTCATCTTTAAATATCTCTAACCCATTTTTAACTTCTGTTGCTAATTTTTGAGTTTCATAAAACTGTTGCACACTATTAGACATGCCCCCAGTAGGATACCTCATGGTAAATGCCCTGACTAAAGGTATGTCAACAGGGCTTGTTGGGTCTTCTGGAAACTCTTCTCCATTCCACTCTTTTACTTTTTTAAGCAATACGTCACCTGCATCTGTAATGTAAGGCCCAGATGTTGCAAAAGTTCCCCTGATAAGATTGTCTATTTTTGCTGGAGAATAGTTAAACGCCTTGCCTAACTCTTGCGCGGTCAGTGATGTGCCAGCGGTCTTTCTTTCCTCTGGAGGATTAGCATCCATCCATTCTGGATAAATACGTCTGCCTTGGAAAAAATTATAATTAGTAACTTGTTCAACAGCAGTTTTAATCGGGCTAGGAAAAACAGCACTTGGATCATAAACAGGGCTTAGTGCCGCGACTAAGCCTTTAGACAAGTCAAAGAACATATCAGAGACAGCCGTTTCTCCTTCGGAATCTGCCCATATCATCCATCGCTCTATTGTGCTTCCAAATGCAAAACCTACAGTAAAAGGCTTTGGATACCTAGCCCATGTGTCTCCTACTTTAAATACCCAAAACATATCTCGTTGCCACTCAGGTATTTCTAAGTATTCTTTCTTTTCTTCTTCTGGAGCAACATGCAAATAATATCCTGTAATCAAAATCTGAGGGATAGTAATCGTAGCAGAAGCATACATTATCATTGCTTTAGGGTTCTTTCTAAAAGCGCGAATAGCCTTGTTTGAGCCTTGTACACCAGCATTGAAGAATGGCACGTATTTATTTATTTCTTTGCTCGCACTGCCTCCTCTAGCAAAGTCTATGCTTGCATCCCTTGCTTCCATAGCACTTTCAGCATCTGTCATTCCTTTTCTTTTAGCCGCGTTGTAAACTCCTATTCGTACACTTTGCTCAATTACAGCACCAATGTCTTGCGGTAAATTTAATGGGTTCTTCAGATATCTTTTTAGCTTACCCTCTTCTTTAAAAATCTCTGCATAAGCATTCTGCACACCCTTGTCAGACATATTCATGTAGCTGTTAAATGATGCTCCTGACGCTCGCCACCTTTCATACAAGTCGTTCTTGCCAATTCGAGCGGTTAATCCCTTAACTACGTCAATAACATTTGGTCTAGCTTCACTTAATACATAAGATCCATGTACATCTCTAATAAAGTTTCTAGCCATAAACTCTGGAACAATAGTTGCACCAGTACGCAAAATACTTGCAGGTCTACTTAACAACCACCCAAGACCTGTAATTTCTTGTGGTGACATAGATGTCATTGCGGCAACAAGAGATGGATGCACTTTGTAATATTTTCTTTTTCCTTTTACTAAAACTGTAATTACATCCGCAGGTTGCGTTTCTCGAGGTCTCGATATTTTTGTTCCTGTTTTCGGATCTGTTACCGTTTTCATTGCAGGCTTGGTAGTGCTAATGTATTCAGGCATAACATCTGCAAGATCCACTAGCTGATTAGCTACACGGTTCTGGTAAGCAATGTCAGTAATCCTCATAGTATTTCTTATGATAGATTCTATTGGGTCAACAATTTCTTTGTCGCTACCTTCTATTTTTTTAATTACTTGCCCTAACTTTTTACCAGCAAACGTAGTGCCTGCTTTTACCTGCAATCCTTGCAGTCCTGCTGTTTCACCATACTCTTCATCCATAACTCTTTGGAAAGGAATGTAGTTAGGATTCTCTGCTTTAATAGTGTTGTACTTATCTTGCGACATAACACCAAAAGACACTAGCATTTGTAGCATTCTGTCTTGGTAGTCGTATATCTCTTGTGCAGAAGTGTCTAGCAATACAATGTCTTCACCATATTTTTCACTAATTCTAGCTAAATCTTTAATAGACTTTTCTTTTTGCTTTTCAGTAATCTTTACATCATCCCTGTCCTTTAGGTCTAGGGCATACCTACGCGCAATTAAGTAATCAATTAAGTCTTTCTTTCTCTTTTTCGGATCTCTCTCAATACGCATAGCGTTAAAGTCAAAATCATTTAATATAGACTTTAATCCTTTTCCTGTCTCAATCAGCTCTCCCTTCTCATTTAAAACAGTTGTTCCGTTGTTAAGTGAACTAAGAGCCATGCCTGTTACACCAGCATACAAGCGCACACTATTCTCTAAGAAAGTTTCTTTACCTCTCTTTGCCGCTTCCTTTGCAACATCTACTAACGCACCTAGATCGTCAATCCACTTATAGTATACTTCATCAAAAATACTTTCATCTGCCGCAATAGTATCTGGCTCTTTACCAGCACTTAGTTGGTCTTGTTGTGCGCTAGTTATAAGGTCAGGTGCAGGGTTGTCTATATTTTCAATAGACTCTTCTATGGCTTGGTCTACAGTTATTTCTACGCCTTCATCTGTTAAAGGAGTGTCATCAACAGTAAGCTGGTCATCAACTAACGCGTCTTGCTCTAAAGAAGTTAACTGATCTACTGATTTCTGAGCGTCTTCAAGAGCCATCCCCTTGCGAACTAATAAATTAACTGCCGCTGATGCCCCTGCTTTTGTACCACCCATGGTCATAATTAAACCAGACTCAAGCAACAACTGCTCTGCATCAGGCGTTATGCCTTCAAGTACGTCAGCCATTGTGTACCCTTCAGTCAGGGCTAAATTAACAGACTCTCGCAGAATGTCAGCAACTCTTTCCTCACCTAGTTCCATTAACATGCCATTCCAGCCAGCCCTAGTAAATACTTCTGACATGCGAGCATTAGGCTTAATTAGCTGATACGCTTTGTATAGATTGTTTTTCAAATTAGCTGGAAGTTTATTGATGCTAGTAATCGCACCACTTGCAAGAGCGACTTTGCCTTTTTGGAAACGCACAGATTTACTTAGCTTTGACGCTACAGCTAGACCTGTTAACTCAGCCGCTATTTCAGCACTTACATATCCGTATGCTTTTAATGCACTTATGGCTGGGCTTTCTTTAGCTTCACGAAATATTAACTGGCCTGTTTCAGAGATCTCTAAGCCTTGCGAAATGCGTATATTGCCGTATGCTTTATATCCTTGTACTGGCATAAGCATAGCACTCTGTGTTGCTACCCTTGCTGTTGCTCCAGCTACCTGCCCTAATACACGGCTTTTAACAAGCTCCTGAGTCGTTTTAAGAGCCGCTACTTGAACACTCTTACCAACACCGCCTGTAGCCGCAAACTCTGCTACAAACGCAGGAATCTGCTCTCCATAGTACCTAAACTTGCCGCCAAAGGTCATGCCTCTGACTTCCATCTCTATAGACTTGTCTAGCCACTTATCTAAGTATTGCTTGTCTGCCTCAGAAACATCTTGGCCTTCACGAATCCTGTCTGATATACGCAACAAACCAACAGCTTCAGCGCCTTGCACAATCCCACCAGCAGGAAGAATTTGTGACCAATCTATAAAATCACCTACTTCACCAATGCCAATAGGATTGTTTAGCCACATATCAACAGTGTGTTTAGGAAACCTAGATCGAGCAAGTTCTACAGTGCTATTTCGTTCTTCCTCTCGCTGTTCTATAAGAGGTAAGCCATTCTCTTCTGTGCTATCAAATGTAATTGCATTATTAATAGAGGCTTCATTTTGTTGCATAACACTAGGGCCAATATCTTCAAAAAATATTTCACCTGTTTCTTCTGGGACATCAATAGCTATGCGGTCTTCGGTATCAACGCTCTGTATAAAACGTGCAACAGCATCGTTCATAACCTGATCTGACGCTTCATCAGGGAATTCTAAGACACGACCATCTGCTAACTCTGCATATTTTGGCATTAAATTCCCTTATTAAATCCTATTCCCTTGAGCATCAAACTTAATAATAACGGCTCCAGCAGGGGGTGTGGCCTGTGTTCTGCTTAAAACATCTCGAATGCTTTCTTGAGATCGTTGTCGCTCTTCATCTATCACTTCTGTAGATGTAGATAGTGCATACTTTTCCCATAACTTATACACATCACGGCTCTTTAACTCTTCTCCAGCTTCTTCCGCGCTTCTCACATCATCTTGAACTCGATCAAAAATTCGCGCTCTAATATCATTTCTTAATTCTGGAGGGCTATTGTCATTAATAATTCTATTAGCCGCACCATATCTTGCAGACAATCCAGCAAGCGCACCTGCTTTTTTAGCGGCTGTTAAATTACGCATCTCCCTATTGAGTTTTAATTCATCATCTCTATTAAGATTTCCAGCAGTTCTTTCTTCTTTAATGAACTCGTCAATAGACTGTACGCCTTCTAAATAGTCAGCATTGTTTGCTTGCAATGAAAGGTCAGCATTAAGACCATATATGCGGTCAATAATAGCTCCATAGATTGAACTATTTGTTTTTGCATTTACAGCTTTTTCAGACTTTACATATCTTCTTAAAATACTTGCTTGCTCGGTTTTTAACTTACCGTCTTTTTCTGCTCTATCAATTTCTAATAATCTTTCATCAGCATCTATTTCTGTATCTTCTACAGAAGAAGACATTGCCATATAGTTGTCAACACTATTAATTGTGTCTAGCAACGTATTCTTAGTAATCTGCTGTTTAACCAAATCTTTATAGTCTTTAATTTCAGACTCAACAGCGGCAATAATAGACTTGCGCTCTTTTTCATCAACGCTTACCATTTTAGTTGGATCTTCTGGATCAAGAACCTTTAAAACAGTCATTTCTTTTAAACCAGCAAGCGAGTTATTTAAAATTGTAATTTTTTCTTTTGGTTTGTTTTCTAATTCTGGGTTGTTAATAATGTCTCTTCGTAGCTCGCCTAGGACTCCAGCCTGCCTATAGTCAGCCATTCTTTTTTCTTTTTCTTTATAGTATTCTTCAAAATTAACAACATCTGGGCCAGCAGATATAACAGCGTTATCTTGGTCGAGTATAGATTGAGCTAAACCTTCAGCATCACCTTCAGAAGCAAGGTTACTTTGCTCGTTATAAAAATTAATACCTGCTTGAGTAATTTCTATTTTAGAATCTCTAATTGCATTTTTAGCTTGCTCTTTAATTATTTTATTGCCAGCAGTATTGGACGAGCGATAAAAATAGTTATCTACACTAGCTTTGGCCTCTACTGGTAAATTAGCAGACAAACCCTTATAGCCTTCAGTTACTTGTTTTTGAAACGCTGTAAAGTCATTAGGATTTTCTGTTGCTACTCTAGCAATCATGTCACTAGTTTCATTTTGTATGCCAGCCGCATAACCTTGAATTAATTGATTGTTGTAAGCTGTAGCGCCCCACGCTAACGGATCTCTTTTCTTTAACTCCTCACCTTCTTCTATTGCTTTTTCAGCGGCCTGCTGTGCTTGCTCAGGAGCCAACTCGGTAGCCTTAGCCCTTCCAAACTGTTCAGCAACGCCTGCTACAGTCTCTCCTAAGCCTGCTAGAGCCTGCATACGCCTAGCCGCAGAGTCATCTACACCAGTAGGGCGGAACTCTCCGTAAGATAGAATACGTTGTTGTCTAGGTCGTTTAGCCATTATTGTTTCCTATGTATCAGTTATGCAAACGCGTTTGCAACTTTTGCCGTACCTTTAAGCAAAGTAGATGCCGCGCCAATATTAGCAGTTCCTCTAGCCATTCTAGCTTTTCTTAATGTTTGTGCTTCGGCTAACCTTTCAGTTAATCCTATCATTGCTTCACTTGTGCCTATTTGTTTAGCAGTTTCTAAAGAAAGACTAGCAGTAGATCCTTCACCTGTTTCTCCAGACATAGACGCACTAACAATGTTAGATGCAAGGACTTTGCTTAACTCTTGTCGTCTTTTTAGTTCACGCCCTTCAGCCGCAATCTTTTCTTGTCTAGCTTGCTCTTCTAAAGCATCTTGTTGCGCTTTGCCAGATTCAACTTGACCGTAAACATTAAGCCCTGTTCCTACGGCTGTCGCGGCTACTGCCGCACCTACAGCGGCACTTCCACTACCTATTGCGGTTAATGCCGCCACTATTCCAAAAGTCATCTAAATATCCTCTGGCTCTAACAAAGCCGCTTCTATCTCGTCTATATCAGTTAAGTGTGTAGGGTGATACGTAATCCATACACAGTCTGTTTCAGCGTATATAACACGCTTAGTTTGCGGAATAGTCTCTCCCATAAACGGAGCCTCTATATCCAAGTTACCAAATTGGCTAGACACCTTACATCTACCCTTTACCACCATGTACAAGTGAGTCGTCTTGTGTAACGCTCCGACCAAACATACGCCAGCAGGTATAAACAACTCTCTTGCATATAAGCCATCACTAAAATGATGCTTGGTTTCTAACTCTACAGTATCACCTTGTAACATCAATGACTGTAGTTTTAATATCTCATCTTGCTTTGCTACTTGATTTAAGATGATTCTACCTCGTATTCTATAGCCTGTATGTGGAACGGTGTAGGCTCAGGAATAGTAATCTCTGGCTGTACCTCTATATCCCATCCATTACCGCCATTGTTATCTTGTATAATACCAGTTTGTTTAGGAAGATTGGAATCTAATGGCGAGTTAGCCGCATCACCAAACTGTCTAATAGGTACAGGATTACCATCAATATACACACCTGAGCTTTCATACACTCTTAGATTCATGCGATTAATCTTCTTCTCACGCATTTGGTTTTGTCCTGCAATCCTATTTGAATTAGTATTCAAAGGCATACCCACAATCTTAGGCGTAAAGTTATAACCTACCTCTACGTCAATAACACCAGTAGAAGGGTCTTGCTCAAGGATAAATGACTTTTCTTCATCAGTTAAAATAATGTATCCAGAAGCAGGGTCAACCTGTACTACGCGGTTATCTAATGTTGTTCCTCTTGCTACAACACTAACTGTCTCTCCATCTAAATGATGTGAAGCTAAAGATAAATTATTTCCACTTATACTTAAACTGGTTTCAAGTCTAACAGATGAGTCCATTAGGTAGTCAAAGTCCCACTTTTCTATTGTGTAAGTAGTAGTAGTGTCAGTTGTTCTTTTGTTTACTAAGAATAAATCATTGTTAACAACAGATACCGATACAGTCTTGAGAGGGTATGCAGAGTTAGTATCTCCATTAATCCACTTAGTAAAACCATTAATGTCTTGTGATCTAAGCGTATTTAAAATACTAGAAGTGCCATCTTGGTTTACAATAAATACCCAGTTAGCATCTTCAGACAATGATCCTGTTAAAGATCCTAAGTCTACTGGATTATCAATAAGCTGTGAGGACAACACAGAGATGTCTGTACTGTTATAAGCATCTTCATTGTAGTTATACAGATAAGATCGTAGTGTTCTACCGTTTTGGTCTACAAATAATGTTGCACCATCTACTGACTTAACCTCTAAGAAAGATGCTCCATGCTGTGTTTGCGCTTCAATAGTAATGTCAGACGGAGTATTACCCTTAACAATAAACTCTGCCCCTGCTGTAAACACCTGTAGGCCACGATCAGGGTTAATGTCGATAATCTCTGTTAGCTGTCTTGAGGATATTGTTGTAAAGATACCCTCGTCATCATCACCTTCTTCTGTGTAGAAATCAAAGAACGATCCAGACCTAGATGCAAACAAACTCTGTAGCTTAGACTTTGTACCACCTAACCATAACCTTCCTGCATAGAATGCGGCTGTCTTAGGGTATCCTCTAGTTGAAGACCATACGTCTTCTTTTCTAGCCACTCCTTGCGTAACTAAAGCAAAAGCTATTTGGTTAGCAGTACCGCCACTGTCTGAAGTTGCAAAACCAGAAAACAATTCAAATTCTTTTGTAGACTCACCAGAAATAGTAATAGTGTATGCGGCTGTTCCTGTTCTGCTTACAGACACACCTGTATCACCAAAAACAGGCATTTCTTGTAAATTTTTCTCTATGTTAAATGCAGAAGATGATTGTTCATTAGCATTAGCATCTCCAGCAAAAGTAATGTTTTTACTTAACACGCCCTCGACATCTATCTGAAACCTATCGCCTGTTTCAAAATGACCTAATGTCATCGTTGTTACATAACTTGTAGGTGTAGGGCTAGAAGCATCATCATAATCGTACTGAGGCACGTTAAGAAAAGGAATGTCGTCAACACTAAACGCAGATAAACCTGTGTGTATTATTCTTTTAGGATGATGATTCTCATGGAACATTAACATAACATTTTCTGTTTGCACATCACGTACGTTTGCAACTTCAGTAGACTTAAAAGGTAACGGCAAATAAGCTACAGGAACAAAGTTAAATGTTTGATCTGTTACTCTGTAAATAGACATATTACCAAAAGAAGGTGACGTATCAGCACCTCCAGTAACAACACATAAATAATGCCTGTCTGTCTCAATGCTAAAGTCAAACGTCTTAACGTCAGAAACATTGCCTGTTGAGTAAAGAACATTAAACTCACTAAGTTGTATTTTTAAAGTTCCTAAGTCGCCTGTATCACCAGTTCTTACTATTCTGTAGTATTGACCAACAAAATCAGAATCTAAACGAATACGAATAGATTGCGCTTCTGCTGTAACAGTTAAAGTCTCTTCGGTAGTCCAAGAAGAACCGTTGCTAGAAACTTGAATTTTAAATTGACCAGAGCCAGTTCCGCTTAGTTTAATGTCTTTAACATCTATAAACACACCTCTATCAGTTGTCCCAAGAACATTATATAAAGCTACTATATATTCATCATCTGGCGCAGATTGTCCTGTTGTTCCTAATACACCAATATTAGTTGTTGTTAGTCCTACCGTTGTCCGATCAAAGTCATTAATATTAGCAACAGTACCGCCTCTAGGCATACTTGAAGTAAATGTTGTAAATGCAGAATATGCAAGGTTAGGTGTACTAACTGTTTTAGTAAGAGTACCACTAGCACTAGGATTATTAGTCCCAACCGTCCTTTCTGCGTAGACAGTATATGGAAGACTTGCTCCAGTAAAAGAAAGCACCGTAAAAGTAGAGGAATTATTTGTATATGTAGCGCCAACAACAGGCAAGCCAGAAGTAACATTAAACGAAAATAATTGCCCTAATCCACTAAAAATAAAAGGAGCTACAATGTTTTCTGCGGTATCTACGTGTTGTGTGCCTGCTCTACGCTTTAACCCTCCCTGTGGGACGATAAGGACGTTTTCAGCAGTTTGCATTCCCTGATAGTATTGCTCAAGATCAACGCGGCCTTTAAGTAATGGTGACAACTCTCCGCTTACAAAAGAACTTTGTAGAAACTTCGACTTCGCCATAACTAAAACCTTACATCAATAAACGGACGATCTGTAATAGGGGTTATTGGGTATTGTTGAGAATCAGTAAATCTTGCCATTCGAGAAGCGTTTACATATTGACCAGCGTTAGCTTCCATAGATGCGGCACTGTCCCTGATAGATGGAGCAAAGTCCATCGCAAGTCTGTACTCAATCATCTTACTAAAGTATACAGGCCATGCTGATTCTGGAGCGTTGTAAATGTAATCAGCGTATATTGCGCCAGTTGAATTTGAGTATAGCTTGTCGCCATAGATAGTGTAATTAACTTGAGGATTAATTTTGATAAGAAACAAGAGGTCAGCAGGAAGTTGGTAGATAGACTGCCACTCAGTGCCTACTGGAGTTTCTGTTGTTAAATCTAGCTGTGCTTTCTTTTTAGCAAAGCCCCAACGGTATTTAGTTAATTCGTTTTGTACGATGTTGTCATACAGATTGTTAGCAACAGTTTGAGCGCGTGAGTTGCCGACTAAAGTTGTAATAGGCAAATCCCCAATTAAAATTAACGCATTAGATATTAGCTGGATTTTGCTTGCCATAATAAACCTTTATGTAAGAAAGGGGGGACGAACCCCCCAGACGTTTTACTTTGTTACTTACGCTGTTACTGTAGTACCACCAGCCGCAGTAATGCTTGTAGCGGTTTGGGTCTTAATGTAAGTAATAGTTACTACTGGAGCAGTTGCAGTGGTAGTATCTTTACAGATGATTAAATCACCAATGTTAAACTCATTGATAGCGTCAAGGAAGTAATCTGCGTTATCAACAACTGTTTTAGCATCAGTAGAAGTATACTGCCAAGTGCTTCCACCTGTTCCTGAACCGCCAATGCGGCATAAACCTGATCTTGCAAAAGCCATGATATTTCCCCTTATACGTTATCTTTGTATTCAACTTTAACGACACCGCTTGAGTCACGGACAACAGAGCCAGCTTTCAAACAGCCGTTGCTCAACCATGAAGTACGATCTGCAATCCAATCAACAGAAGTTTTCATGTCCATGCCAATAGCAAGACCAACAGCGTCGCGCGCGAAGAAGAATGAGTCAACAGTGTTACTAGCAACAGTCAAACCACCTTCAGAACGATCATCAAGAACAACAATGTTGAAACCTTGCAAAGTGTTAATGTCACCACTTACAAGAGCCTTAACTGTTTGATAATCAGAAGAAGTAGCTTTCTCATCTTTGAGAAGTCCACCAAGTCCAGCGGCATTGATTGCACCAGTAAGACCTTCGTTTGGTACACCAGCGGCACGTAGGTTTACGTGAGCTTCAGTCAACTTAGCCATAGTTAAAGCCGCAGAACCGTGAGCAACAGTAGAACCACTGCTTGCATTCATTGCGTCAATTACTAGTTGGTCAGAACGACGACCAAGAGCACCAGCGATAGTGCTTGCTAGTTCTTGCTTCTCGTCAAAGTTTACTTCAGTTGCGTCAAAAATATCAGTGTACTCTGGAGCATTCCAGTTTTGCAAAGTAGCAATAGCGAAATCATAAGTTACGTCCATAGGAGTGACTAGATCAGAAGTAGACTTCTGGTTAGCTAGACCTTTACCCATGTTACGGAATTTATAAGTGTCACCAACTACATTGTTACGAACAGTTACGAAAGGCTTGAGAAGCCCTTTTGTTGCATAAGCGTGTTTTACCATGCTATCGAATTCAATCGACGCTACGGCAGATAGATTCTTACTCATAATAGTTTCCTCGAAAAAGAGTAATTAAAAAAGTTTTTCAAGGTTTAAGCTGAGTACCCAGTAAAATTGGTCAGCATTCAACCTAAAATTACTGGGCCTTGGTGAAAAGGGTATCCAGTGTCTTGATTATACACCTTTTACCCTGTATTAATCAATTATTGAGAACCGCCCCACGCTTCCATCATTTTCTGAATCTTGCGCTCATGGTCAATATTGGTACTTCTGAGGAGGTTTCCTTGCTCATCTTTCTTAAACATTTCTGTTTCAATAGATTCCCAAGACAGACCTTCTGGGTTATGCCCTCCCTCCATTGGGAGTTTAGCAGGAGCAGTTGCTTGTACTAACATCTCTACTAATGCAATGGTATCAGCAGTAGTCACTAGACCTCTGGCTTCTTCATAAGTCTCTGCATCTAGGTTGTTTTTCATAAACCCTTCAACAGTCTTAATTCTTTCCTGAGCGTTATCGCCTAGCTTAGACAACTCTTCTTCTTGATCTACAGCTTGTGCGGCATAGTCTTGAGCAGATAGCAATTCCCATGCTTCTCCAAATGCATCAGCACTCATATTAGTCTTAGTAGCAAATGCCTCTAACTCTTGATACAAGGCATCGTCACTCTCAATTCCTTCTGGGGGTGTGTAACCATCTTTAGGCGCACCCTTGAATCCTCCAAACTTTTTAGACAGTTCAGCATAACCTTTAGCTTGATCTGCTACAGATTTATACTTGGTGTCTAACCATTCAGGGACTTCTCCAGTTCCTTTGATACCTTCAGTTAAATAATATTCCCCTTCTGCAAGGGTGGGTTCAGAACTATCTAGCAAGGTATCGCTTTGTTCAGCGGCTTGTTCTTCTGACATAATGTAATCCTTAAATTATTTCGGCTTGCTTCATTTGATTGATTAAAAACTTAACTACACCAGCCTCACCGTTATGGTAAGCAGATTCGTAATTAATGTTTTCTGAGCCAAAAGGAGTATCATTATCATAGACAAACCTTCTGGTCAGGTCTGCTAAGATACGCGCTCCATCGTCAGTTGTAAAGACCCTATGATATGCCTTGGCAAGATCAGCCGCATTCTGTCTACGTATTCCTGCTTGTTTTTTAGCAACTTCTGGATCAGCAAGTTGATCAATATTTGACCAACTCATTGAACAGGCATCGGTGGTTGTGATGTCTTCATTCCAGCTTGAGCCGCTTGTGCGCCTGCCTGAATAACCTGTGCTTTCTCAGTAGGTGTTCTTACTAACTCAGCAGGCATTCCTGTCTTAGACGCTACCCACGTTCCAAAGTCTTCCTGCTTAAACCCAATTTTAGCCTGATCTGGGCCAGCATTCTGCAGAACGAACTGTACAGCTTGTTGAACATTGATAATATCTTCAGCATCCTGCGCTCTAGCTAAGGGCGATAGGAACTTAATCTCGATATCACGACCATCTAACTGTAATGGCTGTAAGATACCTCTACGAGTTAGGATGTGGACAACACGTTTTAAGATAGGGACAAGCACTTCTGTTTGTAATCGACCAAACGCACTACCGATTCTCTTAGCTAATTCTCTTGACTCAATAGCTACCTCTGTCGCAGAACGCACAGCACCAGTAGGATCACGCAGATCGTTAAACAAAGCGCGTTTAATAGAGACTTGTAAGTCCTGCATTTCAAATTGCGCCAATGCAAGGTTAGCCCCTGTGTCTAATCTCTGGATAGACGGGTTAGATGAGTTGTTAGAACCAACTGGAATAACAACCCCTGGGCTTATAACTATATTGTAGGGGTTAGTCACGCCATCATCAGTAGCGGTGTACATACCTGATAGGTCGATAGCGGCTTTTTGTAGGACAAACTCTTTTACTTTGTTTAAAGAGCGTACATCAGGTAAAGCCTGTACAGCAGGGCCACGACCACGTATCTCTCCTGCTACTTTAGAGTAACGACCAGTTACCCAAGGGCTAGATTCCCCAAAGTCTTCCATCCAACTAATACGATCTTCGCCTTTAACCCATACACAACCGTAATATTTTTTAGCTTTAGGCATAAATACAACGCCTTCACTAATTTCTACTTCTGCATCTGGTTGAGTTTCTATTAGGGCAATAACACTTTGAGAAGGCTTAAACCCTCTCCACTGTCTTTTTAGATTTCTTGCTTTAACATTGAATCTACGCCAGTGTGTTTCAATAGAACCGTATGGGCCTTCCTCAAACGCAATGCCTTTTTGTGGAATAGCATTAAACACTAATGGCATATCATTGTTGTCAGTCTCATCAATCCGTAAAGTACCTGTACCTACTAAAAGATCAAGAGCGTGTTCAAAGAACTGTGTAGCAAAGTTAGAACGGTTAATGTAATCAAAGACAATATCAGCCTGATCTTCTAGGTTTTGTCTAACTTGTTCTTCAGATACATCAAACTCGCCTGATTCTAATGCCTTTATAACACTGAGAGAAGGAGCAAAGGTTGCCCAGTTACCCCAGATAGGAGCAATGTTTTCTTGTAGCTTACTTGCTCCCTGCTGGATAGCTTCGATTGCAGTGGAGTCAAAGATACGATCCATCTTCTTAGAGCCAGAAACAACAGTATCAAATAGGTTTCTGTTAGGTAGAAAATACTCATAGCAGTCATCAAGCAAGTCATGCCATTGCGCCATTTTAGAAAACGCTTGCGACTCTCTTGTCTTTAAGTCTTGTAAAGACCCTAGCTCTTTTGGCAACTTCATCTTATCTTGCCGCCTTTTTATCTATCGTAGGGTTAGTTGCAGTATATCCTGACCCAGAGCGTAGGCCAGCACTTCCTGCTCCTCTAGAGCCACCAACATTACCGCCAAATGAATATCCTCTTGATGCACCAGGCTGCCCACTAGCACTAGCACCTTTTGCTAACAAAGACTTAGATCCTAGCTTCCCACGAGCCAAAGCCTTTAGTCTTTTTTCATCTTCTTCCATTTGTTCATCAAGCATTCTACTTTGTCTTTCTACTACAGCTAGTTCTTGTGCGGTAGGTTTTGGGGCTTTAGGACTTTTCATTATTCTTCCTCAGATGTTTTAGCAGTTGATAAGGGGTTAGAATGAAAGGATTGTTAATACCTAATATTTGTTTAGTATGCCCGACACAAGTATTCAACATAAATAACGATCTTTTACATTCTTTCGGTACGTAACTTTCCATTATATAGTTACCTTCGATTATACTCTTTTGGTCGGAAACAGTAAATAAATCAAAACTTTTGGCTGATTTTCCGTAAATAATGTAAGAATTTGGTATAGGTTTGATTAAAAAGCAGTGTCGAATGCCTTTTTTTAAGAATTTTGACCACCAATGTTTAGAATCATCCTCAAAAACGATATAAACCTTAGAAGACATTTACTTTAACTTTTGCTGTATGAGTCTTAGAAAAGGTATCAGTACGTCTTAGTGCGGCACGACCCTCGCCTTCACCTTGTAATGCGTACTCCAAAGCCTCAACAGGGTGAGAATATTCGTTCTTATCAGGCTCATCAGTGTACCTTTCCCCTGTAGTCTGGACTCTACGGTAGCAGAAACCACCTTGTAGACCCTTACGGATCATAGATGCTTTAGGTAGGACAATGAATCTAGGCTTACCATCCATGCACATCTCTTTCATAGGGACTTCTAGGGCGGCTCTACGCTTCATAGGATCATTAGACGCAGTAGGTTGACAGGGTATGCCTGCGGCTCGCATAATTTGGAACGGTGTTTCAGAGTTAGACTGGTTCTTATTGTTACCAGAGGGATCACCCCAGCCTTTAAACGTGTGATCAGGATAGACTTCTTCGATGTATCTTTTAAGACTAGGAGCAAAGTCAACAGCACCAGAGTCAGTTAACACGACCTCATCAAAGCAGACCCAACGGCCTATAGAGGTTCTTTGCAGAAAAGCACACGCTGGAGTACGACCAAAATCAAAACCAAGGACAATAGGTATAGACTTATCAGGCTTAAATTCCATGTGTTGACAGTGGACTGAATCAGTATACATAGGATGTACAGGTTTACCGTTAGATACAAAGCCGTATTCATTGGCTAGATTGACCTTGATCCAATCATCTGTCTTCCCCTGTAGTCCTCTTTTGTAATAGCCATCAGGAAGGTTAGTAAGGTTCTCAGCGTTTTTATTAATAATCCAGCTTTCACCATCCTTCAGTACCCCTCCTTGTTGTCTGTAGAATGCCCAATCATCAGGTCGTTCTATCTCTGCTAGTTTAAAATACCAATGGTCTTCATCAGGGGCGTTACTATCTCCTATGATTCCATGATGTGTAGGACGCGCACCTTCCTTGTTAGAGGGATATCTACCATGTCTAAGGTCTAACATATCTAAAACAGCCTTAGCGTGTTCCTTAGTCTCGTTTAACCACACCCATGTAGTCTGTATACCCCTAGCCTTCTTAACGTGTTCAGGACGGTCGAACGCAATAAAGACAACATCACACTCTACCCTTGTGCCATCTTCTAGTTTAAATCGTATGAAGTGTGTAGGGGGTTCTTTGTTGCCTTGTTTGAAGTCACCTAACTCTCCATGTATCTCTAACCAGTCTTTAATCGTAGTAGAGAACAGTTCAGAATAGGTGTTACGTGCGGCAATAACACGAGATAAGCGTACACCATAGTTCTTATGTTTCTTATCTTTAACAGGCTCTTGTTCACACATGAGGTCAAACAGTTTAAGAATACACTGGACGGTCTTACCAGAACCTAACGGCCCCATAATAAAGGAGTTTCTTGCACGGCAATCATTGAAATCTTGCAGGACTTGGCCTTGTGGCATCAAGTTGTATTCAATTCTCATCTTGACCAGTCTATCTTATCGTAATTAGATTTAAATACTTCTCGACTACTCGCTGTAGACTTACGAGCATGACTACCCTTACCACCATTGTATTCAGGGAAGTGTCTATCTCTTGTTTCTTTGTCTAACTTATGAATTATGTTTGTGCCTTTCTTTGCCATGTCACTACCTTCTTTACCATTTCCCGCATATACATTCTTCTTCTAAACAAACACACTCACTAAACATCTTATCATCTAACACATACAGAACTTCTTTCATCGCGTATAAGTCTTTATCAATTAAAGCCGTACAAAAAGCTTCAATCAATTCGTAATCAGCATCACTCACAGGTTCATCCGTATTAAGACTTATCATTCATTCATCATCCCTTAACCAATCCTTCATTACAAGTGTTTTTGCTAACTCAAGATAAAACACCTCAGATTCACTTCTAAGCGTACTTCCTACCTCAACCCCTAGGTCACCTATAGAAATGACAATAAAGTCCTTAGAATGCCTTATATGAGCTTCTATGAGGTCTTCTACGTCAGGCCTGATCTTATGAATCGTCATAATTTTTTTTTGCGGGGGACATATATATACACATAACGCTCGCCTTCGGAGGGGGGGGTACTGTATATCCATCCACTGTATATTTATCCAGCCCTAGTCCTAATCGTTTGCTCCGTCATACCTCTTAACTTGACGCACCACTGTAATCCCTGCATCTCCAGTGCTATGTTCTACCGCCTTTAATTTTGGAGCGATATACTCTGCTATCTTTAGCCATGACGCTATAGAGTCACGTTGATTCGCAACTGTAGGATCTTCCTGTGCCAACTGGTCGAGCGTGTGGGCTTGCTCTGCCGCCTTCATGATGGGGTCGAAGTCTTTGCCATACATATCCTTTAGACGATTGAGAAGAAATGCCTTGTTCTTGCCTAATGCTCCCTTGGGACGTGCCATATTATGTAATCCTCTATATTATTTATTCCTACACCATTGATTCGATTGATCATTTTTTAACCAGATTGATCATTATTTGACCAATTATACCTTATTTACCCCTTATATATGAGTAAAAGTTATATTAATCTTGTTTTTAATGAGTATTCATTATTGACAGGTGTCAATGTATAAAGTAGAGTTACTACACATCCATACACATATAGGTACATACACATGACTACATTAACTAACAGGCAACTTGATCAGCAACGTAGCGAATACAGAACAGCCCAGAGAATATTATTAGATATTGAAGCTAAAAAGTTACTTAAAGAATATCACAAGCTAAAAAAGTAGTTAAATCGGTAGCATTGGTTTAGATCAGTGCTACTCATTGTAACTATTTAAACAACTGAGGTAATACAACATGACAGACTTCACCGCAAAAGAAGAGGCGCTCTACATTTATAACAATTCTTATACCTATAGAGATGCCTATAAGATGTTTACCGCCAGTGACAAAGCAGACTTTAACACGGCATTTATGCAAGAAGTTAAAAACGAAGTATCGCGCCTATGTGAGCGTCACGGTTATTTTAATAAGTTTTTAAACTTACCTGATGAGACTATAGGGGTATAGTCGAAACGCCTTTAGGGGCGTAGTAAGACCCAATAACATAACTAGGAGTAACACAAGATGAAACTAAGATTGATTGGAAGTAACCAAACAGAGTTGGACTTAGGATTCGCTCAGGTATTCTTTAGCTACGAGACACCAGTAGCCGCTAGAATAACGGACGGCTCATTGATTAGAACTGAGCAGAAATACAGCGTTACAACGTCTAAGCACATAAACCGATGGCTAGATGGCTGTGAGCATACTTTAGTACCACAACAGCGTATAGACTGGCTCTTAACGTCCGCTAGTGAGTGCAACCCTGACTTTGATGAGGTGACGGCATGAATTATAAAGCAATATTAAATATGTATAGTGCAGAATGCGCGGCTTGCTTCGCTCCTTTCACTATGACTTATCACGAATACCACTACAGGTCGGGGCATGAGTTATGCCGTAAATGCAACAAAAAATATGAGGTGACAGCATGAGCGAATCAGCAATTACATTAGGTAGAATACAGGTTGAATTTAACTGCCTCTATGGAACCAAAGAGATGCTAAAACGATTGACTCAAAAAGATCGCATTAGTGAGTTATTGCGGATATGTAATCGAGAGAATGTATCTTTTAAAGGCTTTGAGTATTTAGAGCGCAAACTAATTTTAAAAAATGAGGTGACAGCATGAAACTTTTAAACGCATTCATCAAATCTAACCTTTCGCTGTATCTGGTTGCCTTATGGGTGACTGGATCGGTGATCTACATTCTATCAACTAACCTTTAAGGGGTGACAGCATGAGAATTACAAACGACAGACTAGCAGTGCAAAATAGGGCCAACAGGTATCTAATTGATAAGATGATACAGCGCCAAAAGAAGGAGCGGCATGATATGGATATGTTCATGGCGTTTATAACTGGATTAGCCGTTGCCGTGATTGTTGGCTTTGGTTATGAGATGTACATAGTAGGAGGGTTTTAAAATGACTCAGAAAGAACGCATATTGGACTACTTGGAGCGTGGGCATACACTGACGCGCTTGAACTCTTGGAAGATGTTGGGAATATTAGAATGCCCTGCTAGGATCTGTGAGTTAAAACAAGACGGCCACGATATAAAGACAGAACGGTTAACAGTAACTAATAAATTCGGTGAGAAGGTATCTATCGCCAAATGGAGGTTGTAATGAAAACAATAGAGCAAGTAAAAAAAGCCGTAGACGATGGTAAATTGGTAAACTGGGCTAGTGATATTTACGAGGTCAAATACTGGCCTATACCCAATATATACGTAGTAGTTTGCACTCTAAATCAATATGCTACTGGGCTTTGCAATGAATGCGTTAAGGATTGCTATATATCCTAAGAGTAGCTAACCCTGCCAAGCCTCCATCATGGGGGCTTTTTATTTCCCTTGGTATTTGTTCCGTAGGTAGTTCATCGACACTGGCATTTCATCGAACGCTCCATCGTTTACTTCATTCAAAACCCATACACCACGCCATGACAAATTAGTTTGCGGGGTAAGGTAATCCTCATCATGTTGGTAGAATATCCCTGCGAATAATCCTGTAACCCTTGTACCATCTGCCCTTTTCGCGAAATGAACCTCTCTATCTTGAACGTGCCCCATCACCGTTGATTGTAGCATTTTCGTTATCATTGCTCTCGCACTACTAACAGGCCGACCAAGAATCCCAGAGGTGAAGTAATGGGCATAACACACACCATCTATCTTGATAGGTTGCAGGAACGGAATAACCTCCCATCCCATCTCTTCCAGTTTGAAGTCTTTAAACCCTATTAAACCATCTAGCTTGGGGTCACTTTCAATGGCTCTTGTAATTCTGTTTTCGTGGTTGCCAATGGTAAACACCATTCGAGGGTTCCACTGTTTATGCTTGTTGACCTTCAGTCTTTTTTGCTCTGCCCTGATAGGTGCAAGGAATTCCTGCATGGCATTTATCCCTGCCTCGATATCTTTTATATATCTATTGCCTTCAAATGATTTGCAACCTGCTCCACTGTAACTATTTAGGCTTGGCATATCCCAGTGGTCGCCAATATGAACGATAACATCTGGCCGCATTTTAACAGCATACAATCCTGCCCATCTCAGGTGGTCAGTAGGTGAATTAGGTTTGACTTGGGTATCTGGAATAATTAAATGCTTCATAGAACCTAACAAAAAAACGCCCCGAAAGGCGTTATGAATTTGTTAAATCGTCTTTTGCAATGGCAAGCAAGCCGCACACTACAAGGACTATGTAGTAAGTAATCATTCCAACCTCGTTATGTCTGTGAAGCGCGATTATACTTACCTCCCATCCCTTTAGGTAATGACTTTTCTAAATAAGCGGCATACCAAAAGGTTATATTTTCGTTTCATGATCTATCAAGAAATCAATGTAGTGTTTAGCCTTACGAAGGTCATCTATTCCTCCCTTAGACTGCCACCTCGAAACGTATTTAACCACATTTCCCTCACAATATCCAAGTGAGTTGCCCAAGATGTAATCAATGGGCTGTATCGAAAGGTCTTTGTAGTGGGTTCCGCCTATCTGTATGTCCTTACTCATATACACCTCATTTTCCCCAAATAATTTCAGACTTATCAAACATAATTAGAGGCTCTATATCGTCAGGGTTTGGGGTTCTCCCTTTTGCAGTGCCGCCTGTCTGACATACTTTAAACTTTGCCCTATGCATAACACCATCATGGACTATTATATAACCAAATCTTCCTTCTTCTCTAAAAATAAAGTAAGACGGAAGCATGGTAGTTTGGCTGAGATGAAGAATCTCCATGTATTTAGGGACATTTAACGCACAAAATGCTTTCTTGCCGTCACCGTACCACTTACATTCTGCCCAACCAACCATGTCACCACGACTATCAGAATCACTGCCATTGTGAAACCAACCATCAAGCCTATACTTTTTAAGATTTGGTGACTGCTTGTACTGACAACCTAGTATCTTTGACATTGCCGCCAATAACCTTTGCTCCTTTGATCTGTCTGCTGATGTTTCTCGCATCTTAATCATATTAATATCCTTTTATTATGACCCGTTGTCGCCACAGGTGGGTCAATCCTGCTATGAAGGCCTTACAGACACCTTGGCTAGAAGGGAATATCTTCTGTGATTGGGGCAGAGTTTGCTTTGTACTCATCAACCCATTCCTTGTTAGTTTGTTGTTGCACTCGCTCAGTCTCTCCAGTGTAGAAAACCTTAACATTACCCAAGATAGGAGTCTTAACACCCTTCTCTCGCTCTTCTTTGTCTACACTTTGACTGATAAAGCCGTTGTTTTCATACTGATCTTGCTCGGCAGTGTCTACAAACGTGGTAAGGTCTAGGTAAGTACCCTTTTCTCCCTTGTATAGCCGCTCTTTATCTATCTTTGTTACATCAATTCTTACCGATAAACCTACTTTCATTTTAAATTCTCCGTTTCATTTACAATAATATCAACAGCCTTTTGTACTTCAGCCGCCAACTTCTCTATGTACTCATCATCACGTTCCACTCTTACGATAAGGTGGGGTATAGTTTCAGAGTACGCCATTAAATCGAACCACTTAACACCAGTAACCATCATGCAACCCATAATTTGGTGTTTGTATTTGCTGATAAACGATTTATTGTTACGATGATAGCCTATCAGGTTGGAATCAGTCGGGCATTTTATCTCTAGCCCTCCCTCAAAATTGCCATCGCTATCTTTAATAATACCATCTGGACTGCAACCAAACTCCTCAGAATCGTCCAATATAAACCCATATTCTGTGACTTCTTGCTCAGTTACAAACTCATACATCTCTCTGGCATCAGGTTCTAGCCTTGTGCCCCTTTCCATGTGCTCATTTACGTAGATAGGAACACGAACACCAGTTAATCTCTCAGCTATCAACTCATTTATGTACCCATCAGCCTGAGAACTAGCCTTCCCTGCGGAGGTAATCAGCTTGTTAAACATGGAAGCAGAGGGTCTACCCAATCTTGAGGCAAACCACTCATCACTGCCCTGAATATGCTCTAGGGCGATCATTTTTTAGCCTTAGCATTCAGTGCCGCCACAGCTTTAGAGTAGTGTACAGCTAACATCTCATCAACTGAGGTTGCTTTGAAGTGCTTTAGAAAGACTTTAACATCTACTCCATGCTCTGCAAGTAGCCCTTTGATCTCTTTAGCTTGATCGCCAGACAGTACAGCATTTTGTACAGCTTGCGGCAAGTCTTCCCCTGCGTAGATGTAAGCACCTAGCCCATGCATGGCAATAGCTTTAACTAAACAGCGCATACGAGCATCAGAAATGTCTCTGGATGTAGGATTAGGCACAGCTTTATTCCTATTATCCATAACTGGTAGCCACATAGAGTGTGTTTTCTCTTTCACTGTGACCGATACGTTGACTTCACAAGTACCATTCTCAAGAAAGGAAGGAGGACAGTATGTGTAGCTTGAATCAGGGTAGTGTTCCATCAAAGTAGACCACGCCCATGCCCAAGAGAGGTAAGACAGGTTGCCTTTCTTCTCTACGTGTTTACTGCAATCTATTGCTGATAATGTTTTCCATGTACTCATTCTGTTTCCTCCAGTTCTTTTAAATAAGTTTTAATATTTTTTTTAAGGTTTGCTATGATGTCAGACATATCATCAAAAGAAATATCACAATAAAGTGTTGGGATTGGGAAAGATATTTGAAATCCTTTCTCCTCAAATACATCACAAAAACCTCGTATCAATGCAATACCTCCATCTCCATCAGTGTATAAACAACAAGGCGTATCATCCCAAAAATATATTAATTCAGGAGAAAAACTTTGTGACCACTTAATAAATTCTTCTTCATCCATTTCAATACGATCGAGCAAATCTTGTTTATTCATTGTTCGCTCCTCGCTGTAGCATTCATCTCTAGGTTGTATGCCTTACCATAACCCTGTTCATAAGAGTCTGATTGATTAGGCAAAGCATCATAGCCTGCTATTCTATCGTACTCTCCACGATCATAGTCATTTAGATCATTCATATTATCCATGACTTTTCTCCATATTCTTTATCCATCGAGCCTCTATAACCTTGGCTTTCTTCTCGCGCTCATTCCAAAACCAGTCATCATTCTTCTGATCAGGGTCTATTGGTCGTCCTGCAAGTCTTGAATAAAAATCATCTAAATCATCTGGACATTGTATTGGATTGTCTCTCATGTTGATTTCCTCTTTTTGTTGTTTGTCATAGTATAATGGACTACGGTTAACTAGATGTCAACAAAAGTTTGACTAGAGATTAAAATTAATTTACAGTTCGCATTCACTACTAAGGAGTTAACATGGACATCAATAAATCAATAGATCATTTTATGTATGAGTTACGTTTAAATCAAAGTCAGCTTGCAGTCAATGCAGGGTTGGACATTGCTACCCTAAGTTTAATCAGAAAC
>Ga0265303_10000200_pt1 | contig 31249 bp, 29 predicted proteins | sample Helome_2_FD_192494 | JGI IMG/M metagenome (GOLD analysis project Ga0265303, IMG submission 192494) | Marine sediment microbial communities from subtidal zone of North Sea - Hel_20160317 (Illumina Assembly) | ecosystem: Environmental > Aquatic > Marine > Subtidal zone > Sediment ... | reverse complement strand
TATTGGTCTGCAATTAATCAGGGAAGCGGTTATCATTGTTGTCTTCGGTACGGCGACTGAAAATACAGGGCCAGTGTGATTGTCCTGGACAGCACTGCTGTTTGTTGAACCAACATCGATAGCAGCTCTGTCATTCCTTCACCGGTCGTTTGGCGAGCTTGCGCTGCAGGGTCCGGCGGTGCATGTTGAGCGCGCGCGCGGCGGCCGAGATATTGCCGTCGTGCTCTGTCAGGACCTTCTGCAGGTGTTCCCATTCCAGGCGTTTGACCGACAGCGGATGCTCTGCCGGGGCCACGCTTGGGTCACCTTCCTCGCGGTGCAGTGCGGCGACCACTTCGTCGGCCGTGGCCGGCTTGGCGAGGTAGTGTACGGCACCGAGTTTGATGGATTCGACGGCCGTGGCCACGCTGGCATAACCGGTCAGCATGACGATGCGCGTATTGTCGTCCAGTGCCGAGAGTTTCTTCACGAGCTCCAGGCCCGACTCCGTGCCGATGCGCAGGTCAACGACGGCATATTCCGGCTCGATCTGGCTGGCGATCTCCAGCGCATCTTTCAGGTTGTGCGCGATCGAGACGTTGTAGCCGCGCGCGACCAGGGCATCGCCCAGTACCTCGCAGTACACCTCGTCGTCATCGACCAGCAGCAGCACCGGTTGTTCGTTTTCCATGGCCGTCAGTCCTCGTTTCCATCGGTGAGCAGGGGCAGGGTAATACTCAGCACCGTACCGCCACCCTCGCGATTGTCGATCGCAAGACGCCCGCCCAGGCGGGTGATGGTGGCATGGGCAAGATACAGCCCGACGCCCAGTCCCTCGTGCTTCGTCGTAACCGGCGCCTTGCCGAGCTGGCTATGAATTTCGTCGCTGAGTCCCGGGCCGCGGTCGGTGATGTCGATGGCGAGCTCATCGCGGGTCCAGGTCGCCTCCAGGCTGACATCTTCAGGGGAGGCGTCGGCGGCATTATTCAGGATGTTGATCAGTGCCTGCGTCAGGGTGCGTTCGGCAAGGATGTCGGCATCCGGCATATCCTTGCCGATGTGCGTATGCAGGTCCGCGCCGGGCCGTTGCTGTTTCCATGTGTCGATGACCTCGTCGAGATACCGTCCGACCTGCATTCGGTGCCCGGACTCGGCGCGTTCCGCGCCGGCGGAGGCGGATAATGCAGACAGCGCGTTCTTGCAGCGGTCAATCTGGTTGCGGATGATGCCGAGCTTTTTCTTCAGTTCATTGTCTGCGTCTGTGCATTCGCTTTCGAGTTCCGCCGTCAGGATGGCCATGGTGCCCAGCGGCGTGCCGAGTTCATGCGCGGTACCGGCGGCGAGTGTGCCGAGCGCGACCAGCCGTTCGTTCCTGAGGGATTCCTCGCGGGCCTCGGCCAGTCTCCGGTCACGCTCGCGCAGACTGTGTGCCATGCCGACGATGATGACGGCAACGATACCCGCGCTCATCACAAAACCCAGCCACATGCCGAGCACGTGCATGGCGAACCCGTCATCACCGTCGTGACCGTGGTGGGCATGTTCATTCGCGCCGGGAGATTCGATAAAAAACAGTGCCGAGTAGCACAGTACGGTAATGACGGCCATGCTCCAGGTCTGCCAGCGCGACAGGATGGTGGCCGCGATCATCAGCGGCAGCAGGTAAAACCAGACAAACGGGTTGCTGGCGCCGCCGGTATAGAAAAAAATACCCGTGAGGCCGGCCACGTCGAGCAGCATCAGCGCAAAGATCTCGTTATTGTCGAAGCGGCTGCCCGTGCGCAGGCGGTACCCGGTATAGACATTGAGGACGACGATGAGCGCGAGGATCGTCAGCAGGGTCCTCAGGGGCAGGTGCAGGTCAAACAACAGCATGGCGGCCGCAATGCCAAGCCCGATGGCCGCGATCTCGGCATTGCGCAGCATGAACAGGCGGTAGTAATTATGCCGCGCAGTCTCTTCCGGGTTCATGTCCATGATTTCATGATGCAGTGACGGGAACTGGCCGACAACCGGGTGCGACAGATTGCCGCATGCTTGTCCGCAATGAAGTGTGACTGTCCCGGCGTATCCCGCGGGCTGTGTGCATGATGGTCATCACGATACCTGTAATTGTGGCTTATTCACATGTGCCTGCCTATACTTCGGCACGCTCCACTCATGAATACCGCGTAAATAACCTTCCCGTCACCGGTTGGCAGCATGCAGCAAATGGACAGACAGGCGCTGATAACAGACCTGGCGGGTAATGCGCATGTCTGGCTATCAAGGACAGATACGGTCACCGACCCGGACAAGCTGGCAGAGAGTGCTGCACTGCTCTCGCCCGGTGAAACAGCACGCTTCAACCGTTTCAGGTTCGCTGTCGACCGGCGCCTGTACCTGCTGTCACATGCCTTGCTGCGCCGCGTGCTGTCTGCCTATGCCGACGTGGAACCGGCGGCCTGGGTATTCAGCCACAGTGCCGCGGGCAGGCCCGAGATCGCCGGTCCGGATCACGGCCTGCCGCTGCGCTTCAACCTGACGCACACCCGCGGGCTGGCGGCCTGCGTGGTCACGCACACCGTCGACTGTGGCGTGGATGCGGAGGCATTGTCGGTGCGACGGCATCCAATGGGTATTGCCGCGCGGATGTTTGCAGCCGGGGAACTCGAGGTATTGCGCGGGTTGCAGGGGCGGGCCTTCCTGGAGCAGTTCTACGCCTGCTGGACGTTGCGCGAAGCCTATTGCAAGGCCCGCGGCGTCGGCCTGGCCGGATCGGGCAAACACTTTCGCTTCGAGCGCGACGCAAGCGGGGCCTGGCGGTTGCGTTGCGGCGACGAAAGTTCATGCGCTGGTCACTGGCAACTGGCCGTTGAACCTGTTGCTGATACCCACCTGGTGGCGGTCGCGGTCAATGCCGCGGCAGCCGGTATCCGGCTGCAGGAATTTGTTTTCTGAGACTGGAAAAACACCCCGCAGAGACCGGGCGGGGCGACAGGCACGCCCGTGCCGTGTCCCAGCCTGTTTTCGCGGGCCCCGATCGTCAGAATCATCCAGTCCGGCAGGTGATGCAACGGGCCCGGTGCATTGCGGCCTGGATATGTATATAATAAAATTAACATATATTAAAAATCTATCCACAGGAGGGCATCATGTCTCCGCAATACCCGGCAAGCCTGGTGTTGAAAGAAGACGTACCGGAAGCCTGCAAGGTGCTGGTGATTGCAAACCGGGACCTGTTCGCAGGCGGTATCATCCGCCTGCTCGAAGCCACCGATGACGATGTCGCGCTCACCTGCGTGGCACCGGGTGAGCCCTGTTCGCGTTATTTTGCGGGCGTGTGCCCGGACCTGTTGCTGTTGCAGCAAAAGTCCATGCCGGAACCGTTTGAGGACTACCTTCGGGAAATGGTCGAGGGTTTCCCGGGTCTGCGCGTGCTGATATTCGGGCAGGCGATGTCCGATGATTACCTGTACCGGGTCATTCGTGCCGGAGCGCACGGTTATATCAATGACAAGATGAATGACAACCACGTGATCGAGGCAATCAGTGCCGTGCGGGATGGCCGTTACTGGATCGAACGACACCTGATGGAGCGGTTTATCGCGGACAGTTCACTGGTCGACGGCGTTCATACGCGGGTGCGGTCAATGAGCCTTCGCCTGACCCGTCGTGAAACCGAAGTGCTGGGGTTCATCATGATGGGTCTGTCGACCAGCGAGATTGCAGAGCGTGTGTTTCTCTCGCACCAGGGTGTCAAGGCGCACTTGACGACACTGTTCAGAAAATTCGGCGTCAGGAACCGTTCACAGCTGATATTGAAGACGCTGGATGAAGTCACCCCGGTGGACAGTATCTCCGGGCTGGTGCGGGAGGGGCTGCAGGCCACCAGGATGGCGCACTGAAAGGAAGCGTTGCCCATTACCCCGGCAGCCGGGTTTGCGCGACCCTGTGCAGGCTAGAAATAGCGTGCCAGTTCCAGGCGCAAGCGGTTGTCATCCTCGAAACCCGAGAGTACGTTGTTTGCGGGTATGTTCATAACACCGCGCGCCTCCAGTGACAGTTTCCAGCTGTCGCCGAAGCGTCGGCTGGCCTCCAGGTTGTAACTCTGGCCGCCGTCATCGAGATCGACGATCACGCTTGCCAGTAACTCCGAGCTGGCGGCATCGTTCAGTGTAACGCGGGCACCGAGGACCAGGTCATTCTGGAACGGCGAAAGGAAGAAGGGTTGTCCGGCAAGGGCTGCGGCAAGATCGATATCATCTCCACGACTGTCATAGAGATACTCGGTGATCAGGCCGATATCGATCTGTGACTCGTTGACGCCTACAAAGGTGTATTCATAGCCGCCGGCCACGGCATGCACACGCTTGCCCTGGCCGCTGCGCACAACCGCTTCAAGTTTCAGCAGCCAGCCACCGAAGATGGCCTGCAGGTCGAGACTGGTCTGGTTGATGATTTCATAAAGCGGCGTGACTTTTGCGATGGTCGAGGGGGGTGTGAGGTCAGCGGGCAGCACGACGAAACGCGGCTCACGTGCGGTGCCGGCAAAGTGGGCGACGCCGATATCGAATTCGCCGATGCTGTGTGACCAGCGAACGGCGAAATCGGTATGGAGTTCTTCGGCGCCTGATTCGTACAGCACATCGTCATTGACCGGGATGCTGAAGCGCGGCCGGCCCTCGATGTCCGGGAAGGTACGTTCACGAAAGCCCGGCAGGACAAACAGGTCAACGACACCGTAGTCCCTGATCAGTGTCAGCTTGGCCATCGGCTGGCCGAGCTTGTCTTCACCGTCTTCATTAACAACGAGGTCGGTCTGGTTGATGATGTCCACCAGGTGAACCGCCTCGGTCACGCCCCAGTAGACCTTGCTGATGCCGATGTTCGTTTCCCAGTCACGTGCCGCATGGATCCACGACAGTTCACGGATGTCGACATGGGTGCGGTTGTCGTCGTGCGCGTCCACCAGGAAATACGGCTTGAAGGTGAACAGGTCGTCACGCCGGTTCCACTCGCGAAAATATTCCGGCTCGAACGCCAGCGAGGCGTAGGCATCATGCTGGCGCGCATCCCGCGGGGCTTCCTGGAATCCCAGCAACTCGGCTGCCACATAGCCGCGCCACTCGGCATGTGCGCCGAGGGTGTGCAGCAGGCAGGCGAGGGCGCAGATGAGGCGTTTCACTGCGGGTGCCTTTGGTTAACGGGCGCGTTTCAGTGAGTTCTTGTCGAAATCGCGGTCATCCAGGTTGGCAGCAAAATCGTAATTCGTCTGTAGCAGGCGTGTGCTCTTGCCGGTCTGGTGATTCACCATATGCATGTCCTGCGCACGCCAGAAACTGTCCCTGAACTGCTGATAATCGGCAAACGTCAGCGTCTTTAGCAGCGCCTTCTTGCGGTCGTAATACTCGATCTTGCGCTCCTTGTAGTGCTCCTTGTCCAGCCAGATGACCTGGCGGGTGTAGCCGGACTTCTCGTCTTTCGGGTAGCGCTCGAAAACGAACACATCAAGGCCGTCAAGCGTCTCGTCACGCAGGTATTTGTAGGTGTATTTCTCCACTTCCTGCGAGGCAATGTCTTCGTAGGCGAATTCACTGCCCATGAACGGTCCTGACTTGTTGTCGGAGGCGATGCGCTTGACGCGCTTCAGGGCCGGCAGGTACAGCCACTGGTCGTCCGGCCCTTCCTTGTGCGTGAAGCTGAGCAGTGCGGTGCCGGCCACGTCGCGCGGCTCATCGAAGATCACCAGGCTCTTGTCGCCGTCGTCCGCCACTTCCAGTGTATTGGAGCGGATTTCGCGCACACTTTCCCGGCCCTGTTTGTTCTTCAGGATCATTTTCACATCATTGCTATAGCTGCCGAAGCCGGAGTCGCGCCGGTCGGCCTCCTGCGCGATGCCAAGCGCCTTTTCCTCGGGGCTCTCGGCGCCGGCCCCGATTGGCAGCAGGCACAGCAGCAGTGCCGGCAGAAGCTTGTTTGATATCGTCATACTGTTCTCCAGGAATTGATTGAAAATGCGCGGCAGCTACACAGGCTCAGGCAACCCTGATGCCCCGTTAGTTCGAAGAAAATTGACAACCTACTGAAATTAAAGGGCATTATATCAGATGTCCGGTGAAACCGCGGTGCCGGCAAAGGGGCCCTCCTGCCGCGGGCACCCATCCCGCCCTGACTGCAGGCGCTGCATGGCTGCCGCGCTGCAGCGGCTGAATGGATTGGAGTCTCTCATTAACTTCATTTATAGTTCAACCGCTTGTCTGACCCGGCCCGACACGGGCACCCCTACAGGATGTTGAATGGCTGATCGCAGATTACAGGTTTTTCATACCGTGGCCCGGCTGCTGAGTTTTACCAAGGCAGCGGAAAGCCTGCACATGACCCAGCCCGCCGTGACCTTCCAGGTGCGCCAGCTCGAGGAGTACTTCAACACCCGCCTGTTTGATCGCACCCACAATCGCATCAGCCTGACCGCGGCCGGCGAGCGTGTCTACGAGTACGCGGTACAGATTTTCGATCTGTACGCAAAAATGGACAATGCGGTCCGCGACATCACCGGTGAGATCAGCGGTGTGCTGATCATCGGCGCGAGTACCACGATTGCCGAATACATGCTGCCGGCCCTGCTGGGTGATTTCAACAAGAAATACCCGGACGTAAACGTGCACCTCAAGGTGTCCAATTCCGATGGCATCGTGTCGATGGTCGAGAACAACGATATCGACCTGGGCGTGGTCGAGGCGCCGGTCATGAACAAGAACCTGGTGGTCGAAAACTGTCGCAACGACCGTCTGGTGGCCGTGGTGTACCCTGCACACGAGCTGGCCAGCAAGAAGAAGATAATGGTGCAGGACCTGGTGACACAGCCATACATCGCGCGGGAAGAAGGATCGGGTACACGGGAAGTCATCGAGGAATACCTCGCCGGTACCGGCATGAAGCCCGCCGACCTGTCCGTGACCATGGAACTGGGCAGCCCGGAAGCGATCAAGGGCGCGGTCGAGGCAGGCATGGGTGTGTCGATCGTCTCCGAAGTGACCATCCACAAGGAGTTGCAGCTCGGGACACTGGTCAGTCTGGAGCTCGATCCGCCGCTGGAACGCCCGTTCTCCTTCGTACACCAGAAGCAGAAATTCCGCCAGCGCGCGATGGATGAATTGCTTGAGTTTGCACGTGCCTACTGTCTCTCGCACAAAGATGATCGCTGACGGCCGCCAGCCACACATCGCGGCCCCAGATCACGCTCGCACCCGGTTATGAAAACGGAACAACAACTTCTCGACCTGTTCGCCGGTCTGGACGAGGACGCCCGGTCCAGCCTGCTGGCATTTGCGGAATTCCTGTCGACCAGGCGAAGCGCGCCGCCGGTTGCTGCAGCCAGGCCGCCGGTGGCAGTGCCGGAACCGGAGAAGATCGAGCGTCCGGCGGATGAATCGATCGTCGCCGCGCTGAAGCGCCTGGCGAAGACCTACCCGATGCTGGACAAGAGCGAGATGCTCGGGGCGACATCCGATTTGGTCGCGACGCATGTCATGCAGGGCACGGAACCGGTACAGGTGATCGATAAACTGGAAGCGATCTTTGCCGAGCACTACTGCCAGTTGCTGAAACGTTCAGGCGGATGAAGTCATGAATGTCGTTACCCAGTGGTACAGACGCTACGTGTCCGACCCGCAGGTCGTTATCCTCGCGGTGCTGCTCACGGCCGGCTTCCTCGTCATGCTGCTGCTGGGCAAGATGCTGGCACCGGTGCTGGCCGGCGTCGTGATCGCCTACCTGCTCGATGGTGTGGTCGAGAAGTTTCACCGGCTGGGCATGCCGCGACTGCCTGCCGTTGTCCTCGTCTTTCTGCTGTTCATGACATTCGTGGTATTTGCCGTACTCTGGCTGGCACCACGATTGTCGGAACAGGTCACGCAACTCGTTCGCCAGCTGCCCGATATCATCACCCACGTGCAGGGCCTCATGCAGCGTTTGCCGGAGAGATACCCGAACCTGTTCACAACCGAGCAGGTCAGTGAGCTGGGCGTTTCCATCCGTGCCGAGATTACCGTGCTGAGCCAGCGTGTCCTGTCACTGTCGGTACCTGCGGTGACCGGTCTCATAACGCTGCTGGTCTATATCATCCTCGTGCCGGTCCTGTCGTTCTTCTTTATGAAAGACAAGTACCGGATCTTTGCCTGGTTCAACCAGCGTCTCCCCCAGCAGCGCCACCTGGTCGATGCCGTCGCCAGTGATGTCAACGTGCAGGTAGCGAATTACGTGCGCGGCAAGGTCTGGGAGATATTCATCGTCGGCGCTGCGGCCTTTGCCACCTTCAGCCTCATGGGGCTGGACTACGCGCTGCTGCTGTCGACCATGGTGGGCCTGTCCGTGATCATTCCCTACATCGGCGCGGCCGTTGTGACGGTACCCGTGGCGGCGATTGCCTGGTTCCAGTGGGGCTGGAGCGCGGATTTTGGCTGGGTCGTGTTCGCCTACGCCGTACTGCAGGCGCTGGACGGAAACCTGCTGGCGCCGTTGCTGTTTTCCGAGGTCGTCAATCTACACCCGGTGGCCATTATTGTCGCAATCCTGGTGTTCGGCGGGATCTGGGGCTTCTGGGGTGTGTTCTTCGCCATTCCGCTGGCAACGCTGGTGCAGGCCGTCATGACGGCCTGGCCGCGCATGCACAAGGGTAGTGAGGAGCCGGTTGCGGATTTAATAAAGACATGACTCGCGCAAAGCCGCCAGGGCGCCAAGCAAGAAAAAACATACGCCACAGAGAACACAGAGAACAATAATAAACTAAATAATATAACCGTCATTCCCGCGCAGGCGGGAATCCAGTCATAAACATTGGGGTGCTGTGAGAGTCTATCTCACATTAGAAAAAAGTACTGCTATTTAGTCTCTGGGCATTTATCCGGACTGGATTCCCGCCTGCGCGGGAATGACCCGAGGATTTTTACATTCGGGAGGAATTCCCTGTTCTCTGGTTATAATTTTCTCTGTGTTCTCTGTGTTCTCTGTGTTCTCTGTGGCTGATTATTTCTTAGCGCCCTGGCGGCTTGGCGCGAGATAAGATAGTTACAGTTCCTTGATCGCCTCCAGCACCTCTTCCACATGACCGGCGACTTTTACCTTGCGCCATTCGCGACGCAGTATGCCCTTGTCGTCGATGAGAAACGTGCTGCGCTCGATGCCCATCACCTTGCGTCCGTACATGTTTTTTTCCTTGATCACGTCAAACATCCTGCACAACTTTTCATCGGCATCTGACAGCAGGTCAAACGGAAATTTTTGTTTGGTTCTGAAGTTCTCATGTGACTTCAGGCTGTCGCGCGAGACGCCGAGGATCGTGGTGTTGCGGCGCCTGAAGGTGTGGATCTTGTCACGGAAGTCCTGTCCCTCGGTGGTGCACCCGGGGGTGCTGTCCTTTGGATAGAAGTACAGCACAAGGTTCTTTCCCTTGCAGTCTGCCAGTGAAATATCCTTGTCCCCGGTGGCGGGTAAACTGAAGGCGGGCACCTTCTTTCCTGTCGCAACTTTAGCCATTGGCGGGTTTCTCCCTGTTCTTCATGGTGCATGGCAAAACGGATGTCTATTTGACCGGTTCGATGACGGCGTCCAGGTTCAGGTTGTCGCAGAATTCCGCAAATTCCTCGCGCAGGTCGGAAATGCGGATATTGCCGCGGATATCGACCCTGAGGTGAACGGAAAACATTGGCGTGCCGGAGTGTGCAGCAGGGTAGCTGCTGGTAATCATTTCCTGAATATTGATCTCGCGCTGCGAGAAGAAGCGGGCCAGGTGGTGCACGATTCCGGGCTGGTCCATCGCCACCACTTCGACCGCGTACGGCATCAGGTCCCTGCCGGGCGACGGTTCCCTGGTGCGGCGGGACGTGATCTTCAGGCCGAGACGGCTTTCCAGGCCCGCCAGCTGGTCTTCAAGTTTGGCCAGGGTGTTCCAGTTGCCGCAGATTTGCAGCAACAGGGCGAAATCGCCACCCAGCACCGCCATGCGGCTGTCGAGGATATTGCAGCCGCATTCGAGCACCGCACGCGACAGTTCCTCGATAATGCCGGGCCGGTCGGCGCCCAGGGCTGACAACACCATTTGATCGCTTTTTTTACCGGGTACTTCGTTCATCGAAACCTCGGCCCGTCCGGGGCCGTTGCAGCTAGCCGGGTGCGCAGTCTATCATTTTCGTGCCGGCCCCGTGCTGGAATAGTGCCGCAGACTCTGGATTGCCTTGTCAGTCCGGGGTGGCGCCAGTACCATGTCCGTTTCGGTTGGGCCCGGAGAAGGCACGATGTTTCAAGGCAGTATAGTGGCGCTGGTAACACCGATGCGGCCGGATGGCGCCATTGATGAAGACAGCCTGCAGCGCCTGGTCGATTTCCATGTTGAGAACAAATCCGATGCCCTGGTGTCTGTGGGTACGACCGGGGAATCGGCCACCCTGGACCACGACGAGCATTGTCATGTCATGCGCCGCACGGTCGAGATGGCGGCCGGCCGCATCCCGGTAATCGCGGGGACCGGTGCGAACTCGACGCGCGAGGCCATTGACCTCACCCGCTGTGCGCTGGAGGCCGGGGCCGATGCCTGCCTGCTGGTGACGCCGTATTACAACAAGCCGCCCCAGGAGGGACTGTACCTTCATCACCGGGCGGTCGCGGAAGCTGTGCCGATTCCGCAGATTCTTTACAATGTGCCGGGGCGCACGGCCTGCGACATGTTGCCGGATACGGTTGAGCGTCTGGCCGCGATCGACAATATCGTCGGCATCAAGGAGGCGACCGGGGATCTCGGGCGCGCGCGCGAGCTGATCGATCGCTGCGGCGACCGCCTCGCTATCTACAGCGGTGATGATGCCACGGCCATGGAACTGATACTGATGGGCGGGCAGGGCAATATCTCCGTCACAGCCAACGTTGCACCGGAGGCCATGCATGATATGTGTGCAGCGGCCCTGGCAGCTGATCGTGATACGGCGGAGCGTATAAACCGCCAGCTCGATATCCTGCACAGGACCCTGTTTGTGGAAGCAAACCCGATACCGGTCAAGTGGGCATTGCATGAAATGGGGCTGATCCCGAGTGGCATACGACTGCCGCTGACGCCGCTTGCCGGTTCTTATCACGATACACTCCGGCAGGCACTGGTGCAGGCCGGGGTGCTGGCGTCCGCCTGACGGCGAAGACAGGAAAATACTATGCAGTCAGTACAAAAGACACATTCCCTTCTTCTGGTGCTTGCCGCAACGCTGCTGGTTACGGCCTGCGGGGCGATGGACAAGGTGGCGCCCGGTCGGGAGAAGGTTGACTATAAAAAAAGCAAGGTCATCGATAATCTCGAGGTTCCACCGGATCTGTCGTCCAGCACCATCGATGATGCGCCTGCTTCGCTGGACGCCGCGGGCGCGACCTTCTCGGATTTCGGCGCCACGCAGCCGGCGCGGGACCGGACCGCCGTGATGCCAGAGCAGGCGACCGTGCAGGTCAGGCGTGACGGCGACCAGCAGTGGTTGCTGGTACAGGGGACCCCCGAGCAGGTGTGGCCCCGAATGAAGGAATTCTGGCTGCAGCAAGGCTTCCTTATCAGCAAGGAAGACCCGCGCCTCGGCATCCTCGAGACGGACTGGGCGGAAAACCGCGCAGACATTCCACAGGGTCCGATCCGCAATCTGATTGGCAAGGCGGTCGACTCGGTCTATTCATCGGCCACGCGCGACAAGTTCAGGGTGAGGCTGGAGCAGGAAGAGGCCGGTTTGTCGGAGATTTTCCTGACCCACCGGGGTGTCGAGGAAGTCGTCAAGGGCAGTCAGGATGACAACACCATCGTCTGGCAATCACGCCCCTCCGATCCGGAGCTGGAGGCGGAAATGCTCAAGCGTATGATGGTGTTCCTCGGTATCGAGGAGCAGAAGGCGCAGTCCATGCTGGCAAGGCGTGTCGAGAAGCAGGTGCGTGCGGAACTCATCAGCGACAGCTCCGGCAGTACGCTGCTTGTCCGGGAAGACTTCTCGCGCGCCTGGCGCAGGACGGGCGTGGCACTGGATCGGATCGGCTTTGCCGTGGAAGACCGCAACCGGACCGATGGCGTCTACTATGTGCGCTACAATGATCCGCTCGGCGAACAGAATGAATCGGGTATCCTTAACAAGCTGGCCTTCTGGTCTTCGGATGATGACGAGGATGCCACCGCGTACCACATCAAGCTGTTTGCAGACGGCCCGGTCACGCACGTAATCGTCAACAACAGCAAGGATGAAAGGGATTCGACGTCCACAGCGAAGCGCATCCTGACATTGCTGGAAGAGCAGTTGCGCTGACACGGATTCAGTGGCATTCCTGTGAAGCCTGTCCTGCTGTCGCATAATCCTCCTGGCAATCCCGGCATGGGCCGGTTGGTCCGCTGAACGGTATGCGGTTCGCTCTGCTGGGCAGCGGCAGCCGCGGTAATGCGACACTGGTCGAGCAGGGGCGCACCCTGGTCATGCTGGACTGCGGCTTTTCCACCCGCGAAACGGAACGCCGCATGCAACGGCTCGGTCGCAGCCCCGCGGATCTCAGCGCGGTGGTGGTTACTCACGAGCACGGTGATCATGTGCGCGGAGTGCCGCCACTTGCACGCAAGTACGATCTTCCGGTCTGGCTGACGCATGGCACCTGCCGCATGCTGCGTGACGATGACCTGCCCGATATCCGCCACTTCGATGGACAGGCCGTGCTCGAGATCGGTGATCTGCAGGTGCGACCGTTTACCGTGCCGCATGACGCCGGTGAACCCTGCCAGGTAACGTTCGATAACGGGCAGCATCGCCTGGGTGTGCTGACCGACACCGGCCGGATCACGCCGCATATCCGTACCTGCCTGGATACAGCGGATGCCTTGCTGCTGGAATGCAATCACGATGCCGACATGCTGGCTGACGGTCCATACCCACCCGCATTGAAACGGCGGGTTGGCGGTCCGCTGGGCCACCTGAGCAACACACAGGCTGCCGGACTGCTGCGGCGGCTGGACACGGGGAGGCTCCAGCACATCGTCGCGGCCCACCTCAGCGACAAGAATAATGCCCCGGCCCTGGCACGCTCGGCACTTGCCGGCGCACTGGACTGCGAGGCAGACTGGGTCGGTATCGCCGGCCAGGACGATGGCCTCGACTGGCGTGAAATTTTCTAGCCGTGTCCAGGGCGGATCATCCGCTGCGGGAGCGCCGGGCAAGCGTACTTGACATCCCGCGCATGACCGGATGGACGGCGCACAGTCCTGCCTTCTATACTCCGGGCATGCGTATGCTGCACTGATAAACGACTCGATTGGCCGGGGGGTTGCAATGTTCGATATTCAGGGGTTGCTGGGGGAGGAGGCCGAGTTCCTGCTCGGGCATGATTGCGATGGAATTCCACGGGAGATGCTGCACCCGCCAGGCCCGGATTTCATCGACCGCGTCATGGCGGACAGTGATCGAGGCCCGCAAGTACTGCGTAATCTGCAGGCCCTGTTCGACCATGGCCGGCTGGGCGGTAGCGGTTATATGTCGATCCTGCCCGTGGACCAGGGAGTCGAACACTCGGCGGGCGCCTCTTTCGCGCCCAACCCTCTGTATTTCGACCCGGGAAACATCGTCGAGCTGGCGATCGAGGGGGGCTGCAACGCGGTCGCATCGACGCTCGGGGTGCTGGGATCGGTGGGCCGGAAATATGCCCACAAGATTCCGTTCCTGGTCAAGATCAATCACAACGAGCTGCTGACCTATCCCAATCAGTTCAATCAGACGCTGTTTGCCAGTGTTGAGCAGGCGTTCGAACTGGGCGCGGTCGCCGTGGGCGCCACTGTGTTTTTCGGTTCCCAGGAATCACGTCGCCAGATTCTCGAGGTGAGCGAGGCGTTCGCCCGTGCCCACGAGCTTGGCATGGTGACCTTCCTGTGGGCATACCTGCGCAACCCGGCCTTCAAACAGGACGGCGTTGACTATCACACGGCCGCCGATCTGACCGGCCAGGCCAATCATCTGGCGGTGACCATCGAGGCCGATATTGTCAAGCAAAAGCAGGCAGAAACCAACGGCGGTTACAACGCGATCAAGTTCGGCAAGACCCATCCCGGGGTCTACGAGAAACTGACCACCGACCATCCGATTGATCTGGTGCGCTACCAGGTGGCCAACTGTTACATGGGACGTATCGGCATGATCAATTCGGGAGGTCCCTCGGGCAAGGATGATCTGCACCAGGCGGTGCGTACGGCGGTCATCAACAAACGCGCGGGCGGCATGGGGCTGATCTCCGGTCGCAAGGCGTTCCAGCGACCGATGGATGAAGGTGTGAACCTGCTGAACATGATCCAGGATGTTTATCTGTCGGATGAAGTGACGATCGCCTGAGCACTGCAGAGGCGCACGTGTGGATAATGGTTTGCCGGTGCAGGCCGGGCGGAGTGGCGTCAGTTATGCGCTGCGACGTTACAGCCTGAGCGGCGAGACGGACCGGCTTTCCGGCGCGAATACCGGGGCGCTGTTGCCAGGCGGGCAATCACCCGTTTGCCCGGGCCGCGACCGCTGACACGGCCAATGCCTTCCAGTATCATTCCGTGCTTCTGCAAAACGTCCGTCCCGGAGTCCCGATGCTGCAATTGCTGGGTAGCCCTGCCCATTCCGAATTTCGCCGGCGCAAACTGCTGGCGCAATGCCGGGAGCGGGTACCGGCAGTGGCCGGGCTGTACGCCGATTTCCTGCATCTCGCGGAACTGATCGAGCCCCTGGCGGACCCGGAGCTGCGGCTGTTCGAGCAGCTGCTGGAATACGGTGCACCCCAGTCGACGGCAGACAGGCAGGGCGCCCGCCTGGTCGTCGTCCCCCGGCCCGGCACGATCTCGCCCTGGTCGAGCAAGGCGACGGACATCGTCCATAACTGCGGCCTCGACAAGGTGCGGCGCGTCGAGCGCGGCATCATCTATACCGTGGAAACCGCGGCCGGGGAGTCGTTGCAGGATGAACAGCGCAACGCGCTGCTGCCACTGCTGCATGACCGCATGACCGAAGCGGTGCTGTTTGACCTGCACGATACCGGCGCGCTGTTCCGCCACGCGGTACCGGCGCCCGCCGAACGCGTCGACGTGATCGGTCACGGCCACGAGGCACTGCAACAGGCCAATCGCGAACTCGGGCTGGCGCTGTCCGATGACGAGATTGATTACCTGGTCGAGAATTTCATTGCCCTCGGTCGCAACCCGATGGACATCGAGCTCATGATGTTCGCGCAGGCCAACTCGGAGCATTGCCGGCACAAGATTTTCAATGCCGACTGGGTGATCGACGGCAAGGCAATGGACCGCAGCCTGTTCGACATGATCCGCATCTCCTACCAGAGCAGCCCGGACGGCATCCTGTCGGCATACAGCGATAATGCCGCTGTCATCGAGGGATTTACCGTGCAGCGATTCTTTGCGGACCCCGCAACCCGTATCTATGCCGCGCATACGGAGCCGGCCCATCTGGTCGTGAAGGTCGAGACGCACAATCACCCGACGGCGATCTCGCCCTTCCCGGGGGCGGCCACCGGTTCCGGAGGCGAGATCCGCGATGAAGGCGCGACCGGTCAGGGCGCCAAACCCAAGGCAGGCCTGTGCGGTTTTTCGGTGTCGAACCTGCGTGTGCCCGGATTCGAACAACCGTGGGAGACGGACCATGGCAGGCCCGCACGCATCGTTTCCGCACTCGACATCATGGTCGAGGGCCCGCTGGGTGCGGCGGCCTTCAACAACGAGTTTGGCCGACCCAACCTGTGCGGCTATTTCCGTACCTTCGAGGAACGCGTGCGCAGTGCGCAGGGCGACGAGCTGCGCGGTTATCACAAGCCCATTATGCTGGCCGGCGGTTGCGGGCTAATCCGCGAGGGGCACGTGCACAAACAGGAAATTCCCGCGGGTACCCCCATCGCGGTACTCGGCGGGCCGGCCATGCTGATCGGTCTCGGCGGGGGCGCGGCATCTTCCATGTCCAGCGGTGCCAGTGCCGCGGACCTGGATTTTGCCTCGGTACAGCGCGGTAACCCGGAAATGGAACGGCGCGTTCAGGAAGTGATTGATGCCTGCTGGGCGCTCGGTGCGGACAACCCGATCATCTCCATCCACGATGTCGGTGCCGGCGGCCTGTCGAACGCACTACCGGAACTGGTCAATGACAGCGGCCGGGGCGGCAGTTTCGAGTTGCGCAAAATTCCCAACGACGATTCGGGCATGACGCCCATGCAGGTCTGGTGCAATGAATCGCAGGAACGCTATGTACTCGCGATCGACCGGGCCAGGCTGGAACAGTTCTCGGCATTGTGCGCACGCGAGCGCTGTCCCCTGGCGGTGCTCGGCGAGGCCACCGACCGGCAGCAGTTGTTGCTGACCGACAGTCATTTCGACAATTCACCGATTGACCTGCCCATGGCGCTGTTGCTCGGCAAGCCGCCGAAGATGCAGCGCGAGCTCGTGCATGCAGCCGTGGAACACAGCGGCTTCGACACGCAGGAGCTGGATGTCCGCGAGGCCGCCCTGCGCGTGCTGCAATTGCCGGTCGTGGCGGACAAGACCTTCCTCATCACCATCGGCGATCGTTCCGTGACCGGCATGGTGGCGCGTGACCAGATGGTCGGCCCCTGGCAGGTGCCGGTCGCCGATGTGGCGGTGACACTGGCCGACTATGACGGCTATAACGGCGAGGCCATGGCCATGGGTGAGCGAACGCCGCTGGCGCTGCTGGACGGTCCTGCCTCCGGGCGCATGGCCGTCGGCGAGGCGTTGACCAACATCGCCGCGTCCGCCATCGAGGCGATCGGGCGGGTTTCGCTGTCGGCCAACTGGATGGCGCCGGCGGGTCACCCGGGTGAGGATGCCGTACTGTACGACACCGTACGTGCGGTCGGTGCCGAACTGTGCCCGGCGCTCGGTATTGCCATTCCGGTCGGCAAGGACTCCATGTCCATGCGCACCGTCTGGCAGGAAGACGGAGAGGAACATTCGGTCACTGCGCCGCTGTCGCTGATCGTGTCCGCGTTCGCGCCGGTGACCGATGCGCGGCTTACCCTGACGCCGCAGCTGCGTACCGACGCGGGCGAGACGGTCCTGCTGCTGGTCGATCTCGGCCAGGGTCGCAACCGCCTGGGCGGTTCGGCGCTGGCACAGGTCTACAAACAGATCGGCGCGACGCCGCCGGATGTCGACGATCCCGCATTGCTCAAGGCCTTTTTTGCGGCGGTCCAGGCGCTCAATCGCGCCGGCCTGCTGCTGGCCTACCATGACCGTTCCGATGGCGGTCTGCTGGCGTGCCTGTGCGAGATGGCATTTGCCGGTCATATTGGCGTGGCCGTACATATCGACGGGCTTGGTTACGATCCGCTGGCGGCCCTGTTCGCGGAAGAGCTCGGCGCCGTATTGCAGGTGCGTGACAACGAGCTGGATGCCGTCATCGCTGTGCTGCGCGAACACGGACTGGAGGACGTGACGCACGCCATCGGTCATCCGGCCGCGGATGATCGTCTGACCGTCACGCTGAGCGAGAACACCCTGTTGTCAGAGACACGCACCGACCTGCAGCGTGCCTGGTCGGCCACCACGTATCACATGCAGGCCCTGCGCGATAACTCCGATTGTGCGCGGCAGGAATACGACGGCCTGCTGGACGCGGAAGACCACGGCATTCGTCCGGTCCTGACCTTCGATTGCAGTGCAGACGTGACGGCGCCACTGGCCGGCCGGACGCCACGCCCGCGCGTCGCCGTGCTGCGCGAGCAGGGCGTGAACGGACACATCGAGATGGCGGCGGCGTTTCACCGGGCGGGTTTCGAGGCCGTCGACGTACACATGAGCGACCTGCTGGCCGGCCGCGTGTCGCTGGAAGGCTTTGCCGGCATGGCCGCCTGCGGCGGTTTTTCCTATGGCGACGTACTGGGTGCCGGCCAGGGCTGGGCCAAGTCGGTGCTGTTCCACAGCGATCTGCGCGATATGTTCGGCACGTTCTTCATGCGCGAGGACAGTTTTTCACTGGGTGTGTGCAACGGCTGCCAGATGCTGTCGACGCTGAAGGATATCATCCCGGGCGCCCGGCACTGGCCGCGCTTCGTCAGGAACGAATCGGAGCAATTCGAGGCACGCTATTCCCAGCTGGAAATACTCGACACGCCCTCGATCCTGTTCACCGGCATGAGCGGTTCGGTCCTGCCGATTGCCGTTGCACACGGCGAGGGACGGGCGGACTTCGGTGCTGCGGATCCTGCCGACGCCATGGCAGCCGGGCTGGTGGCGGCCCGTTACGTCGACGGCCATGGCGCAGTGGCTGCGCGTTATCCGCAGAACCCCAATGGCTCACCGCTGGGCATTACCGCCCTGACCACGAGTGACGGGCGCGCAACCATCATGATGCCGCATCCCGAGCGCGTATTTCGTACGGTTACCTGTTCCTGGCATCCGCATGACTGGGGCGAGGATAGTCCCTGGATGCGCATGTTCCGCAATGCGCGGGTGTGGGTGGGGTAGTTATTGATACGGTGTAGGAGCGCAGGTATGCGCGAACGATTTGTCCTGATATTCGCGGACAGCGTCCGCTCCTGCAATTTTATTTACCGCTTCGACACCCAGGCGCTGTCCACGCCGAGCCGGTCCTGCAGCAGCGAAAGCCACGTCTTTGCCTCCATGCGGCTTTCATAGCCTGTGGCACGAATACGGTACATGGGTTTGCCGTTGATGGTGACCGGATAGACCTCGGCGTTGACACCCTTGTCCTTGAATTCCTGCAGTTTCCTGCGCGCCATTGACTGGTAGTTGTATGAGGAGATGTTCACGACCCAGATGCCATCTGCAGCCCCGTCGGTCGCAGCTTTGCTGCTGACGGGTGGCTGGATGACGGGCGGGGTAACCATCGTTACTTTAGCAGGTGTGTCGATGGCTGCTGTCGCCGGGACCGGCATCGATTCTTCCATCGGTGTGCCTGCAGCCGGGGCCGGCAGGCCTGCCGTGATATCGGCAGGTGATTGTCTGCCAGGGTTTAGTGGCGGCCGGTCTGCGGAAGCGATCACGGCAGGTGCCTGTATCGATGGCGTGGTGCCGGTGGCGGCGAGGGGCATGCCCGGTGGTGCGAGGGTGCCGATCATGTTGACGGCTGCCCCGGACGTCGCGATGGCGGTGCCGGTTTCCTGTTCCGTTGCGCCGGTGTTCGCCGATGGGGCGTTCTCCGCTGTCGCGCGTATGACACTGCCGGCTGTTGACGGAGCGGCCGCCTGGTCGGCCGTGGCGACGTTCGCTGCCGGCTGGCTGGTGTCGAGCGCGACCTGCGGTACCGGCTGGCTGCTGGACAGGTAGACGCCGCCTATGCCCACGGCCAGAGTGGCGACCGCGACCGTGGCCATGCCCGTCAGCAGTTTTTCGCACTGGGTCCTGCCGGTTGGTGTCTCTTCCCGCTCACGGTCACATCCCCAGACACGCTTGTCGTCGGTGCTGTCCGGTTCCCGCCACTGGTTCCACGGCTCCGGGCCGTTTGCAAAACCGGCGGCACCTTCGGTCTGCATGCGCATTTCAAACGCACGCAGCTGGTTTATTTCACTTGGCTGTTCACTATCAGGCATGGGTCAGCTGTCCAGTCGCTTGTATTTGATACGGTGGGGCTGATCGGCGTCGGCGCCCAGGCGGCGCTTGCGGTCAGCTTCGTAGTCGGCGTAGTTGCCTTCGAACCAGACAGTCTGGCTGTCTCCCTCGAAGGCGAGGATGTGGGTGGCGATGCGGTCGAGAAACCAGCGATCATGGGAGATTACTACAGCACATCCGGGGAAATCGAGCAAGGCCTCTTCGAGCGCGCGCAGCGTTTCCACATCGAGGTCATTGGTCGGCTCGTCGAGCAGCAGGACATTGCCGCCGCTGCGCAACAGTTTGGCCAGGTGTACGCGGTTGCGCTCACCACCCGACAGGCTGCCGACCTGCTTCTGCTGGTCATTGCCGGTGAAGTTGAAACGCGATACATAGGTGCGCGAATTCAGCTCGGTCTTGCCGACGGTGATGATGTCCTGGCCATCGGAGATCTCTTCCCAGACGGTCTTGCTGCCGTCGAGCGCATCCCGGCTCTGGTCGACGCAGGCGATTTCCACCGTCTCGCCAATCCGCAACTCGCCGCTGTCCGGCTGTTCCGCGCCGGTCAGCATGCGGAACAGCGTCGTTTTTCCGGCGCCGTTGGGGCCGATGATGCCGACGATGCCGCCGCGGGGCAGGTTGAAACTGAGGTCCTCGTACAGCAGCTTGTCGCCGAAGCGTTTGCTGATGCCCTTGGCCTCGATCACCAGGTCACCGAGACGCGGTCCCGGCGGAATATACAGCTGCTTGGTCTCGTTGCGCTGCTGCGATTCCTGCGAGGCCAGCTCTTCGAAGCGGGCGAGGCGCGCCTTGCTCTTGGCGTGCCGGCCCTTCGCGCCCGAGCGCACCCATTCAAGTTCGGCCTTCATCGCCTTCTGCCGGGCGGAGGCCTGCTTTTCCTCGACCTCCAGGCGCTGCTCCTTCTGCTCCAGCCAGGAGGAATAGTTGCCTTCCCACGGGATGCCATGGCCGCGGTCCAGTTCGAGGATCCAGCCCGCAACATTGTCGAGGAAGTAGCGGTCATGGGTCACAGCCACGACCGTACCGGGGAATTCGGCCAGGAAGCGTTCCAGCCAGGCAACACTTTCCGCATCGAGGTGGTTGGTGGGCTCGTCCAGCAGCAGCATGTCGGGATTGGACAGCAACAGCTTGCACAGGGCCACGCGGCGCCGTTCGCCGCCGGACAGTGTGGCTACATCGGCGTCCCAGGGCGGCAGGCGCAGGGCGTCGGCGGCGATCTCCAGCTTGCGCTCGAGGTTGTGCCCGTCGGTGGCCTGCAGGATGTTTTCCAGCCGCGCCTGTTCGGCGGCCAGTGCATCGAAGTCGGCGTCCGGTTCCGCATAGGCGGCATACACGGCATCGAGTTGCTGCTGGGCGTCGGTGATTTCCGAAAGTGATTCCTCAAGATTACCACGTACGTCCTTGTCTGGATTGAGTGGCGGCTCCTGCTGCAGGAAGCCGATCTTGATGCCCGGTTGCGGGCGCGCCTCACCCTCGATCTCGGTGTCGACGCCGGCCATGATGCGCAGCAGGCTGGACTTGCCGGAGCCGTTCAGGCCGAGGACGCCGATCTTGGCGCCGGGAAAGAAGGACAGGGAGATGTCTTCGAGGATCTTGCGTTTGGGCGGGACAACCTTGCCCACCTGGTTCATGGTGTAAACGTACTGCGCCATTGGAACGCGAGCCTGCCTCCTGTATCGGTGGCGCACATTATAGGCGTCGCCTTGCTGCGAGCAAGCGGCGATTATGCAGGCGAGAATCCCTTGCAGGTGTGTGCCCCATGTTACTGAATCATCGCGTCATTATAATGCCTTTGCGTTGCGTTCCGCCGGGGCCATAATCGGTACATGGATAATGCGACCTGTGTCTATATCGGCGAGGCCCTGGCCAGTTACGGCTTCGGCCATGGCCATCCGTTCGGTCCGGACCGGATGGATGTGTTCTGGACGCTGGCGCAACAGCAGGATCTCGACAGTCACGTGACTGTCCATCAGCCGGTTATCGCCGGCCGCGAAATGCTGGAGACGTTTCATACACCGGCCTACATCGACCGGGTCATCGAGCACTCTGCCAGCGGGACCGGCTACCTCGATGCCGGTGACACGCCGGCGGTGCGCGGGATTTACGAGGCGGCCTGTGTCGTGGTCGGCAGTGTGCTGGATGCCCTCGGCCGCGTGCTGGAGGGTGAATGCCGGCACGCGTTCGTACCCATTGCCGGCCTCCATCATGCCCGGCGTGACAGTGCGGCGGGTTTTTGCGTATTCAACGACTGCGGTATCGCCATCGAGGTGCTGCGCGCGGTCTATGACATCCGGCGCGTCGCCTATGTCGATATCGACGCCCATCACGGCGATGGCGTGTTTTACAGCTTCGAGGCGGACCCGGACCTGCTGTTTGCCGATCTGCATGAAGACGGCCATTACCTGTATCCGGGTACCGGCGACATCACCGAAACGGGGCGCGGGGAGGCGGCGGGCACCAAGCTCAACATCCCCATGCCGCCGGAGGCGGACGACGCCCGTTTCTTCGCGGCCTGGGAACAGGCAGAGGCCTTCATCGACCGCCAGCGGCCGGAATTCATCCTGTTCCAGTGCGGCGCCGACAGCATTGCCGGTGATCCGATCACCCATCTGCGCTATACGCCCGCCGCCCATGCGCACGCCGCACAGCGCCTGTGCGCACTGGCGGCGCGCCATTGTGACGGCCGTCTGCTGGCGATGGGCGGTGGCGGCTACAACCGCGACAATCTTGCCCGTGCCTGGTGTGCGGTGCTGGCGGCCATGGCCGGAAAAAACTGAGCGGGACTCCCTGTATATGCCCACGGGTGTATCGCACCGGGATTTGTTTTCGGCTATTATTCACATCCGGAATATATTGGGGATTTCATAAAGTTAACGCCTATGTTTGACAAAGACATGCAAATTGCCGGTTTCGATGACGAGCTGCAGGCCGCGCTCGACGCCGAGCGCAGGCGCCAGGAAGAGCACATCGAATTGATTGCTTCGGAGAATTACGCCAGCCCGCGCGTGCTGGAAGCGCAGGGCTCCGTGCTGACCAACAAGTACGCCGAGGGTTACCCGGGCAAACGTTATTACGGTGGCTGCGAGCATGTCGATGTCGCCGAGCAGCTGGCGATCGACCGCGCGAAGCAGCTGTTCAATGCGGACTATGCCAACGTGCAGCCGCACTCGGGTTCCCAGGCCAACGCGGCGGTGTACATGGCGCTGATCCAGCCGGGCGACACCATCCTCGGCATGAGTCTCGACGCCGGTGGACACCTGACCCACGGCGCCCGGCCGAACTTTTCCGGCAAGATCTATCACGCCGTCCAGTACGGCCTGAACAACGATACGGGCGAGATCGACTACGACCAGGTTGCTGCACTGGCTCAGGAGCACCAGCCGAAACTGGTGGTTGCCGGTTTCTCCGCCTATTCGCGCGTGGTGGACTGGCAGCGCTTCCGCGAGATTGCTGATTCGGTCGGTGCCTACCTGTTCGTCGATATGGCCCATGTCGCCGGCCTGATCGCGGCCGGCATCTACCCGAGCCCGGTCAATATCGCCGATGTCACCACCACCACGACGCACAAGACCCTGCGCGGACCGCGCGGCGGCATGATCCTGGCAAAGGCCAACCCGGAACTGGAAAAGAAATTCAACTCGCTGGTCTTCCCCGGCATCCAGGGCGGTCCCCTGATGCACGTCATCGCCGCCAAGGCGGTGGCCTTCAAGGAGGCGCTGGAGCCGTCCTTCCGCGATTACCAGCAGGCGGTACTGGACAATGCGCGCGCCATGGCCGGCGTGTTTCTCGAGCGCGGCTACAACGTGGTGTCCGGCGGGACCGATGACCATCTGTTCCTGGTTGACCTGATCGACAAGGGGCTGACCGGCAAGGAGGCCGACGCCGCACTGGGCGCGGCCAACATCACGGTCAACAAGAATGCCGTACCGAATGATCCGCAGTCACCATTCGTCACCAGCGGCATTCGTGTCGGCACGCCGGCGATCACCACCCGCGGTCTGGGCGAGGCGGAATCCCGCGAACTGGCCGGCTGGATGTGTGATGTGATGGACGATATCAACAACACGGCGGTGATCGATGCCGTGCGCGACAAGGTGCTGGATCTATGCAAGCGTCTGCCGGTGTACGGAATGGAGATGTAGGGTGCGTTTTACGCACCGATAACTGGTGCGCGGAGCGCACCCTACGGGTGATACGAGGTAGTAAGGCGGTATGTACTGTCCCTTTTGCGGCAAGCAGGATACCAAGGTGATCGATTCGCGCCTGGCGAGCGAGGGTGCCCAGGTGCGTCGCCGGCGTGAATGTATCGCCTGCGGCGAGCGCTTTACCACCTTCGAGTCGCCGGAACTGGTGATGCCGCGCATCATCAAGAGCAACGGTGCCCGCGAACCGTTCAACGAGGGCAAGCTGACGGCCGGCATGATGCGGGCACTGGAGAAGCGGCCGGTCGAGGCGGAGCTTGTCGATGCGGCAATCAGTCGACTGCAGCACCGCCTGCGTGCCAGCGGCGAGCGCGAAATCCCGTCGCTGCAGCTTGGCGAGTGGGTGATGAACGAACTGCGCGAACTCGACCAGGTCGCCTTTGTGCGGTTTGCCTCCGTCTATCGCAGTTTCGAGGACGTCAATGCCTTCCGCGAGGAAATCGAGAAGCTTGCCAGCGAACCGAGTGCGGAAGACAAGAAGGACCAGATCTCGCTGTTGCCGGAAGAGTGACCGGCTGCCGGGACAGTCCGGTCCGCCCGCATGCCGGTGGTACTCCAGATGAATCTAGCAAATGACCACGCATTCATGGCCCGGGCCCTGCGCCTGGCCGAACGCGGCCTGTTTACCACGGATCCGAATCCGCGCGTGGGTTGCGTAATCGTCCGCGCCGGCGAGGTGATCGGCGAGGGCTGGCACGAGCAGGCAGGCGCGGGCCATGCGGAAGTCAATGCGCTTGCACAGGCCGGCGGGGACGCTCGCGGTGCGACGGCCTACGTGACGCTCGAGCCGTGCTGTCATCATGGGCGCACGCCACCCTGTACCGAGGCGCTGATCACGGCCGGCGTGGCGCGCGTGGTGATCGGCATGGAGGATCCGAACCCGCAGGTCGCGGGCAACGGCGCGCAGGCGCTTGCAGCGGCCGGCATCGAGGTGGCGACGGGTGTGCTTGCGACACAGGCGGCCGCGATCAATCCGGGTTTTATCCGGCGCATGCAGACAGGCCGGCCATTCGTGCGCTGCAAGCTGGCCATGAGCCTGGACGGCCGCACCGCGATGGCCAGTGGCGAGAGCCGGTGGATCACGGGTGAGGCCGCGCGCCGTGACGTGCACCGTCTGCGCGCACGGGCCAGTGCAATTATGTCCGGGATCGACACGGTGCTGGCGGACAATCCGTCACTGAACGTGCGCCTGGATAACGAGCGCGTTCTGCAGCCGCTGCGCGTTATTCTCGACAGCCGACTGCGCATGCCACCGGCTGCGCAACTGTTGAACCTGCCGGGCGACACGCTGGTGCTGACCGGGACGGCGGACACGGTAAAGACGGATGCACTGGTCAATGCAGGTGCCGAGGTCGTGACGCTGCCGCTGGAGGGTGACCGGGTGGAACTGGCCGGCATGCTGCAGTACCTCGGCGAGCGCGAGATCAACGAGGTGCATGTCGAGGCCGGCCCGACCCTGAGCGGTGCGCTGTTGCAGGCAGGGCTGGTCGATGAGCTGGTGATCTATGTCGCGCCGCACCTGATGGGTGATGCCGCGCGCGGCCTGTTCAGCCTGCCGGGACTGGAGCGGATGGACCAGCGCATTGAATTGAGCATCACGGATATACGTGCCGTCGGCGACGACTGGCGGGTCACGGCAATAGTTGCAAACGCCTAAAAATATTTCCTCGCGCAGAGACGCAGAGAAAGATCCAGATATGTTTACCGGAATCATACAGGCTGTCGGTACTATTGCTTCCACGGAAACCCGTGGCGGCGACCTGCGCCTGGGGATCAACACCGGCAAGCTGCCGCTGGATGATGTGCGGCCCGGTGACAGCATCGCGGTCAGCGGCGTATGTCTCACGGTCGTGGAACTCTCGGGTACGGGTTTCGTCGCCGACGTGTCCGGCGAGACGCTCGGGCTGACCACGCTCGGTCAGCTGGCCGTCAACGACAAGGTCAATCTCGAACAGGCATTGACGCTTGCCACCCGGCTTGGCGGTCACCTGGTCAGCGGTCATGTCGACGGCATCGGCAAGGTCAGTGCGCGGACTACAGACGCGCGCTCGGTGCGCTTCACCCTCCAGGCGCCGGACGGACTGGCACGCTACATCGCCGTGAAAGGTTCGATCTGCGTGGATGGCATCAGTCTGACAGTCAATGCCGTCGACGGCGCGGCCTTCGAACTGAACATCGTGCCGCATACGCTGGCGGAGACCACCATGCAGGATTTTCAGCCGGGCCGGGCCGTGAACCTGGAGGTGGACCTGGTGGCGCGCTACCTGGAGCGACTGCTGCAGGGCGAGGCAGCGGCAAATCCCGGCGGCGGGCCCGCCATTACCCGTGAACTGCTGGAGTCCTGTGGCTTTACCACGGACAGGGACTGAGACGCGGGCGCGGCATTCATGGATAATACCGGGCCCCTGGAGACTTGATCCTGATAGTTTACGGAACATTCCCCTCTCCCTTCGGGAGAGGGTCAGGGAGAGGGGATTGGATTGGTTGTATTTATCCCCTCTCCCCAACCCTCCCCCTGTGGGGGAGGGGGTGAATAAGGAAAACAGTTACATACAGTGAATACGAGCGAAGAAATTATCGAGGATATCCGTGCCGGTCGCATGGTGATCCTCATGGACGACGAAGACCGCGAGAACGAGGGTGACCTGGTGATGGCGGCCTCGCTGGTGCGCCCCGAGGACATCAACTTCATGGCCAGTCACGGCCGTGGCCTGATCTGCCTGACGCTCACGCGCGGGCGTTGCGAGCAGCTGGCACTGCCGCTGATGGTGCCGACCAACCGTTCGCTGCATGCCACCAACTTCACCCTGTCGATCGAGGCGGCGCACGGCGTCACCACCGGCATCTCCGCGCCGGACCGCGCACGCACGGTGCAGGCCGCAGTGGCGCGGGATGCATCCCCCGACGACATCGTGCAGCCCGGGCATATCTTTCCGCTGATGTCGCAGCCGGGCGGTGTGCTGACGCGTGCGGGGCATACCGAGGCCGGTTGCGATCTTGCGCGTCTCGCCGGGCTGGAACCGGCCGCGGTGATCGTGGAGATCCTCAGGGACGACGGCAGCATGGCGCGCCGCGATGATCTCGAGGCTTACGCGCAGCAGCACAACCTGAAGATGGGCACCATCGAGGACCTGATTCGCTACCGTATCCAGAATGAAAGGACCATCGAGCACGTCGCGGAGAATGACCTGTCCACCGAACACGGGGTATTCCGCGTACATGCCTATCACGACACCGTCGACGATTCGGTGCACCTCGCACTGGTGATGGGCGAGATCAATCCCGACGAGCCGACACTGGTGCGCGTGCAGGTGCAGAATACACTCAGTGACCTGTGCGACGCGGAGACCGAGGGCCACCACTGGCCGTTGCGCGATGCCCTGCAGCGTATCACCCGCGAAGGCAGGGGCGTGGTGGTGATCCTGCGTCCGGGCGAGCCGTCAGATGCCCTGATCGAGCAGGTCCGTTCCTATCACATCCCGCCGCCGGTGACCGAGACGCCTGCGGCCAGCAAGCCGGACGAGTTGCGCACCTACGGCGTGGGTGCGCAGATCATCGCCGACCTCGGCGTGAGGCATATGCGCGTACTGAGTGCGCCGAAGATCGTGCACGGCATCGCCGGTTTTGGCCTGGATGTGGTTGAATACGTTTCGTGACAGATTTCCGGTATTTGTTGATCTGTTGCAGGAGCGCAGGTATGCGCGATTAATTTGGCAGTGTTTTTCGCGGACATCGTCCGCTCCTACAATGCATAATACAGGGACGTTTGATAAGGATTTGAGAAATGACTGATATAACGGTAAAGGAAGGCGAGCTGGTGTTGCGTGATGCGCGTATCGCGCTGCTGGTCTCGCGCTTCAACGGTTTTGTGGTGGAGAGCCTGCTGGCAGGCGCCATCGATACCCTGAAGCGTCATGGCGGGGACGAGCGCGACCTGCAGATTGTACGCGTGCCGGGGGCCTATGAAATGCCGATTGCGGCACAGCGCCTCGCGGCCAGCAAACGCTTCGAGGCCATTATTGCCCTCGGCGCCGTGATTCGCGGCGGCACCCCGCATTTCGAGTACGTGGCCGGGGAGTGCACCAGGGGCCTGTCGCAGGTCTCGCTCGCGCATGACATCCCGATCGCCTTTGGCGTGCTGACGGTCGATAGCATCGAGCAGGCCATCGAGCGGGCCGGCACCAAGGCCGGCAACAAGGGTGCCGAGGCGGCCATGTCGGCCATCGAGATGATCAACCTGCTGCGCGGCCTCGATAGCTGACGATTACGGTACCGGGATGAGTTTTTCCGCCCATGCCCGTTCCCGTGCCCGTCGCTACGCGATGCAGGCACTCTACCAGTGGGACCTGTCGGGCACGGACCTGCCGCTCATTCGCAAACAGTTCCTGGTCAATGAAGATTTCAGCAAGGCGGACCAGCCGTATTTCATGGAGCTGCTCAGCGAGCTGCCCGGGCAGGCCGACGTGGTCGACGCCGGTATTGCCGAGTCTATCGATCGCCCGATCGAACAGCTCGACCCGGTCGAGCGCGCCATCCTGCGCATCGCCATCTACGAACTGCTGGAACGCACCGATATTCCGTACCGCGTGGTGATCAACGAGGCGGTGCAACTGGCGAAGAAGTTCGGTGCCGAGCAGGGCCATGCCTTTGTCAACGCCGTACTCGATAAGGCCGCCAGTAAACTGCGCAGTACTGAATACAACAAGGCCGGCGGGCAGGCGCGCTGAGCGATGCCTGTCGACGAGTTCGGCATCATCCGTCGTCACTTCGTTCGGCCAAAGCCGGTGCGCGCCGATGTCGTGACCGGCATCGGCGACGATGCCGCACTGCTGCAGGTGCCGCACCGGCACGAGCTGGCTGTCTGCATCGACACCCTGGTTGCCGGCCGGCATTTCCCCGAAGACACGCGTCCTGCCGCCATTGGCCACAAGGCACTGGCTGTGAATCTGAGCGACCTGGCCGCGATGGGTGCGGATCCGGCCTGGGCCACGCTGGCACTGACCCTGCCGGAGTACGATCAGGCCTGGATGGACGATTTCATGCGGGGTTTCTTCCGGCTGGCGGACCATTGCAGCGTCGAGCTGGTCGGCGGCGATACCACGCGCGGTCCCTTGACCGTGAGCGTGCAGGCGCACGGTTTCGTCCCGCAGGGGCAGGCTGTCCTGCGCCGCGGCGCGCAGCCCGGCGATCTCGTTTACGTGACCGGCACGCTCGGTGCTGCGGGACTTGCGCTGCACCTGAAAGATGCTGCGAGTGATCCACTGCGCAGGCGCCTCGATTTCCCGGAGCCGCGCATTGCAGCGGGGAAAGCTCTGCGTGGACAGGCAAGTGCGGCGATCGATATTTCCGATGGCCTGCTGGCCGACCTTGGACACCTGCTGGAAACCGACGGACTCGGTGCAACACTGCGGGTCGATGAACTGCCGCGTTCGCGCGAGTTCCTCGGTCGGCTAAAACATGCCGGCGTCGATGCGGATGCCCTGTTCTACGAGCTGCCGCTCGCCGCCGGTGATGACTATGAACTCTGTTTTACGGTGGCGGAGGACAGGGCGGCACCGCTGGAGGCGACCATCAGCTTGCTTGACTGCGGCTGTCGCTGCATCGGTGTTATCGAAATGGAACCGGGTATCCGTTGCGTCAGGCGCGACGGTTCCGCGTATACGCCGGATGGAACCGGTTACCTGCATTTCGGGGACTGACATGGCAGCAAGCATCCCGCCAAAACTGCTGCTGAACCCGATAGATTTTCTCGCCCTCGGATTTGGCTCCGGCCTGGTGCCGGTCGGGCCGGGCACCGCGGGTACCGTCGTCGCCATTCCGCTTTATCTGTTGCTGCAACCGCTGGGCCTTGTCGTGTACCTGGCGATCGTGGTGCTTGCCTTTGTCGCCGGCATCGGCATCTGTACACATGCCGCCAACCGCCTCGGTGTGCACGACCACCCGGGCATCGTCTGGGACGAGATTGTCGGTTACCTCGTCACCATGACGGCGGCACCGGGCGGCTGGGAGTGGGTAGTCGGCGGTTTCGTACTGTTTCGCATTTTCGATATCGCCAAGCCCTGGCCGATCCGCTGGCTGGACCGGCATGTGCACGGCGGGTCGGGGATCATGCTGGATGACCTGCTGGCAGGGGTGTTTGCAGCGGCTGTGATGCAGGGGCTCGTTTATCTCCTGTAGCAGACAGTTTCTGCGTAACAATTACCCCTGCCTGTGATCCGCGATTTATCTGCAGTACGGAAACACTTTGGTGTCATGGATGACATTCTGGCACTGGCCGCTGGTGTAGGTCATGCGATTGCGGCGGTGGCTTTGTGCGCGCTCTTCCTGCTCCATGCTTAGCAGTTGCTGCGCCAGGTTGCAGCCTTCCCGTCCAAGGCACTGGTGATCCACGCCGCACGCGCGGTGGACCAGTCTCTCGCAGGGTGAATAGCCGACAATCGGCGCACCTTCCCATTGTTCGATTTCGGCTTCCGGGACGCGCCGGGGTCCGGGCCCGGGCTCGCGGGGGACGCTGGTACCCCGCCTGATGATCAGGATGGAGCCGTCCTGCAGGCGGTGGGTGCCGTCCCACAATGGTGTCGTGACCCCGTTACGGGTAACCGCGGCCCGGTTGGTGTCCGGGTCCACGGTGACCACTCCGCCCTGTTGCAGGCTGTAGTGCGGATCCGCCGCCAGTGCGTCAGTCGCACCCGAGACCCACACCAGAATGGCCGTCAACAAGGCTGCGGGCTTCACGTATCGGCGGCGATCCGCTGGATGCATGTGGCAACGCTCAGGGTTAATAGCGCCAGCTCTGGTGGCCGTATCCATACTGGTAGCCAGGCAGATAGCGCTGGTGATAGTCGCGACGGTCCTCCATCATGTCACGCTGCCGCTGGGTGCGTTCCTTGTTCCACTGCCGGCGGTCCTCGGCAACCGGATTGTTCCACCAGCGTCGCTGGCTCTGCCAGCGTTCCCTGTCCTCACGCCGTAAATCGGCCAACTTTCTTCGTTCTTCGCGCAAGCGGTCGGCCCTGTCACGATAACTGTAGCGGCCACGGCGGTAGGTCCTGTCTTGCTCGGCAGTGTCGGTCGCCTGTGACTCTGCGTCCTGTGGGGCCTCCTGCGATGCCGCCTGCGGAGCTTCCTGCACTGCCTCCGGGGGATTCTGCGAAGCTTCCTGCGTTGCCTCCGCCGGGGGATTCTTCGGAGTTTCTTGCGGAGCCGCCTGCAGGGCCTCCAGTGATGCCGCCTGCGGAGCTGCCTGCGTTGCCTCCTCTGGCGGGGCTTCCTGCGGTGTCTCCTGTGAGGCCGCCTGCGGAGCTGCCTGCGTTGCCTCTGGCGGGGCTTCCTGCGGTGTCTCCTGTGAGGCCGCCTGCGGAGCTGCCTGCGGTGCCTCCGGCGGGGTGTTCTCTATAGCCGTCAGCGAGGCGTCCTGCGAAATTGGCTGCGGGGTCCAGAGTGGGGCCTCCTGTTCGGCCAGCACCCTGCT
>Ga0265303_10000199_pt1 | contig 31311 bp, 27 predicted proteins | sample Helome_2_FD_192494 | JGI IMG/M metagenome (GOLD analysis project Ga0265303, IMG submission 192494) | Marine sediment microbial communities from subtidal zone of North Sea - Hel_20160317 (Illumina Assembly) | ecosystem: Environmental > Aquatic > Marine > Subtidal zone > Sediment ... | reverse complement strand
TGTTGGCAGACAATGCTCAATAACCGGTAATTAATAGCTCGCCCGTCGCGGCTGCAGTGCCGCTCTCTAATAACTATTTGCGGACGGGCTTACTGAAACATATCTTGCGCGGCCAGCACATCCTCGTTGATCACGATCTCGGCTTCGGCGCGCAGCGCCTGCACGAATGCGACGAAATCACCGACTCCCGACCGGTCTGCGAGCTCCATCTTGCCGGCGTCGCGTTCCGCTAACGGAATCGATTCGGGCCTGCCGGGAATGACGGCGTCGACACTGTAGATCGTGAAGCCACCTTCACTGTTGCGCGTGCTGCCCGTGGTGGGATTGCCCTGGGTCGGCTTGATAGCCGTGAATACCGCTACGGAAACCGACTGGTCAAACTCCGTATCTTCACGACTTACGACCGTCGGCGCCGCAACCGTCGCAACGATGTTTTCTGCGGCGTCGGCGAAACTCGTACCTGTCTCGAGCGCGGCAAGCATTTCATCGGCCTTGGCATCCATGAGCGTCTCCGACTGCTGCGATCGCAGGCTTGCGGCGACTTGCTCGCGCACATCCTCGAGCGGCTGGCGCGTCGCAGGATTATGGCGGGTCACGACGAATACGGCCGAGCGATTCGCGTCGATTTCGACAATCTCCGACAACAGCCCCCCGGCAAGGACGGACTCGTCAAAGATCGCGTCGATGACCGTCTGGTTGCCGCCAAACGGCTCGCTGCCCGAGCGAGTGAAACCAGCGACGGACTTGACCTCGAGATCGACCGCGGCGGCCAGCGCCTGGATATCGCTTGCATCGAACAAGGCGTCGGACAGCTTGCGCTCGAGATCGCGGAACAGCGACTCGGCCTGCTGCTCCTGGAGCTCGGTCACGAGTTCGCCGCGTACCTGCTCGAGCGGCAACGGGCCGCGTTCATGGATGCGGTCGAGCCGGATCACGTGGAAACCGAAATCCGTCCTGACAGGTCCTTCGATAGCGCCCTCGTCCATCGAGAAGATCGATCCGCCGAGTTCGCCGGGCAACTGTGTGCGCGTCAGTACGCCGAGATCACCGCCGTTCGCCGCCGTGCCGCCATCTCCCGAGTTCTCGCGAGCGAGGTCTTCGAAGGGCTCGCCGGCCTGCGCACGCGCCAGCAGCTCCAGCGCTTCGGCCTCGGCAGCCGCTTCGTCGTCGCCGAACAGAATCAGAATGTGCCGGGCCTGGCGCTGCTCGTCCTGCAGGTAACGGTCCTTGTTGAGATCGTAGTACTCCTGCAAGTCCTGCTCCGTGACGCTCACGCCCGCCGCGACGCCGGCGCGCAGGATTTCCACGTATTCGATGTCGGCCGACTCGGGTAGCTGGAAGAGCGTCGGATTATCGTCGTAGTACGCCATGATCATCTCGTCGGTCACGACCACCTCATCCGCGATGGCCGCGGCATCGATCGTGGCGAGCGTTACGACGCGCTGTTCGGCCGCCAGATTGAGGAAGCGGCGGTACTGCGCCGGCGACACGAGGGCCGATCCGCGTATCGCCCGCTGCAGCTGGTCGCGGCGCAACGACACCCGCTGAGCCGCCTCGAATCGCGCCGGCTCATAGCCCGCCTGGGCAAGTAGCGTGCGATAGGTTTCCATGTCGAACTTGCCGTCAACCTGGAATTCGGGCGCCCTCTGGATCATCGCCATGATCTGCTCATCGTTGACCTGGTAGCCCGCTTCGTCGAGGTAGTTGTCGATCACTCGCTGCTGAATGAGCTGCTCGAGGATATTGCTGCGCAGCTGGCGGCGAAATTCCTCTGGCAGTTGCGCGAGCTGCGGATTCGACTGCAGTTGGTCGCGGTAGGCGTTTTCGAACTGGGCCACGCCGATGTCGACGCCGTCCACCTTGGCAGCGAAACTCGAGCCGATGAAGCTGTAGTTCAGGCCGACGAATACGAAAGAGAAGCCGATGAGTGCCAGGATCGAAATGGCGACCCAGCCTGTGAATTTTTCGCGAATGTTCTGCAGCATATTGAGAAGTCTTTGTCTGTCTTTAGGATCGCGAACCGGCGTCCGGCGAGCCGAGCGATTCTAAAAAAAAACCCGGGCCCCCGCTAGGGGGACCCGGGAATTCTAGTGGCGGAGCGGACGGGACTCGAACCCGCGACCCCCGGCGTGACAGGCCGGTATTCTAACCAACTGAACTACCGCTCCGAATTCTGGTGGGTGCTGACGGGATCGAACCGCCGACCCTCGCCTTGTAAGGGCGATGCTCTACCAGCTGAGCTAAGCACCCAATGCCGTATTCAGGGGGGTACGAAAAAGCCCGTTAGAACGGGCTTTTTCCTAAAGTCCGCCCCCGAAGGGCGCGCTAGTTTACGGCATCCTTCAGGCCTTTGCCAGCCTTAAATCCAGGAACATTACTGGCCGGAATCTGGATGGTTTCTCCGGTGCGCGGATTGCGTCCGGCACGGGCCGCGCGGGCCTTGACAGAGAAGGTACCAAAGCCAACGAGCGATACCGAACCGCCGTTGGAGAGCGTTCCGGTAACGCTATCAAGTACTGCGTCGACCGCTTTCGTCGCATCAGCGCGTGACAAACCAGCTGACCCAGCAACCGCGTCTATGAGTTCCCCTTTATTCATGCTTTCACCCTTGCAGATTGATTAAAGAAATGGCTATCAATCCAGCGAGCTCCCCCAAGAGTCGCAATCCGCTGAATCACCGTGCGCGTCTCCGTGCGATCATCAATGTTCGCGCGCGGCTGCGATGCTTATACCAACTGGCCTATACACCGTCAAATATCCTTTAACCACGCGGGTTTCAGGGTTTCAGTGGGGACGGACGACGTCCCCGGACTTTTTCTCGTCAGAGGGGGATTTCGACTCGGCTTTGGCCTCCGCCGACTTCGCGTCTGGCACTGGCCGGTGAACCAGCGCGTGCTCCATGACCTCGTCGATCCATTTCACCGGAATGATCGTCAGCTTGTCCTTGATGTTCTTCGGGATCTCCGCGAGGTCCTTCTCATTTTCCTCTGGAATCAAGACCTTACCGATGCCACCGCGGTGAGCAGCCAGGAGCTTCTCCTTGAGGCCCCCAATCGGGAGCACCTCGCCCCGCAGCGTGATCTCCCCGGTCATGGCGACGTCGCTCTTGACCGGGATGTCCGTCAACGCCGACACGAGCGCCGTACACATGCCAACTCCCGCGCTCGGGCCGTCCTTCGGAGTAGCCCCTTCGGGCACGTGAATATGTACGTCAAGCTCTTGGTGGAAGCCCTCTTCGATGCCCAAAACCTTGGCGCGGCTGCGCACCACGGTCATGGCCGCCTGGATGGATTCGGTCATCACCTCGCCGAGCTGGCCCGTGTGCGTGAGCTTGCCTTTACCCGGCACGGTGGCGGCTTCGATCGTCAACAGCTCGCCTCCGACCTCGGTCCAGGCGAGACCCGTTACCTGGCCGACCTGATCGTTGTCCTCGGCCTTGCCGTAACGGAAACGACGCACGCCGAGGTACTTCTCCATGCTCTTCGGGGTCACCATGACGCGGCTTTCGCGCGGTTTCAGCAGCAGCGACTTCACGACTTTGCGGCAGATCTTCGAGATCTCGCGTTCGAGGTTACGTACCCCTGACTCGCGCGTGTAATGCTGGATGATGTCCCGCACGGCGCCCTCGGTGATCTTGAGTTCTTTTTCCTTGAGGCCGTTTTCCTTGAGCTGCTTAGGCACGAGGTAGCGCAGCGCGATATTGGTTTTCTCGTCCTCGGTGTAACCCGGGATACGAATGACTTCCATGCGATCGAGCAGCGGCGCCGGGATGTTCAGGCTGTTCGCCGTGCAGACGAACATCGTGTCGGACAGGTCGAAATCGACTTCGAGGTAGTGATCGGCAAACGTCGAATTCTGTTCGGGGTCGAGGACCTCGAGCAGGGCCGATGACGGGTCGCCGCGGAAGTCCATCGCCATCTTGTCGACCTCGTCGAGCAGGAACAGCGGGTTGCGCACACCCGTCTTGGACAGGTTCTGGATGATCTTGCCTGGCATCGAGCCAATGTACGTACGGCGGTGACCGCGGATCTCGGCTTCGTCACGCACGCCGCCCAGGGACATGCGCACGAACTTGCGGTTCGTCGAGCGCGCGATGCTCTGGCCCAGCGAGGTCTTGCCGACGCCCGGCGGACCGACCAGGCAGAGTATGGGCCCTTTCAGGCGCTTCACACGCTGCTGCACCGCGAGGTACTCGAGGATGCGTTCCTTGACCTTCTCGAGTCCGTAGTGATCTTCCTCGAGGACGGCCTCGGCCTTCTTGAGGTCCTTCAAGACCTTGCTGCGTTTCTTCCATGGCGCCTTGACGAGCCAGTCCACGTAGTTGCGAACCACGGTGGCCTCGGCCGACATCGGCGACATGAGCTTGAGCTTGTTGAGTTCCGACGTCGCCTTTTCCTTGGCTTCCTTCGGCATGCCGGCCTCTTCGATCTTTTTCTCGAGATCGGCAAGCTCGTTGGGCGCGTCCTCCATCTCGCCGAGCTCTTTCTGGATGGCCTTCATCTGCTCATTCAGGTAGTACTCGCGCTGGCTCTTCTCCATCTGCTGCTTGACGCGGCCACGGATACGCTTTTCGATCTGCAGTACGTCGATCTCGCCTTCGATGATACCGAGTACCTGCTCCAGGCGGCTCTTGATGTCCTGGACCTCGAGAATGCGCTGTTTTTCCGACAACTTGAGCGCCATGTGGGCAGCCACGGTGTCGGCCAGTCTTCCCGGCTCGTCGATGCCCGACAACGAGGTCAGCACCTCGGGCGGTACCTTCTTGTTGAGCTTCACGTAGTGCTCGAACTGCGTGATGACCGAGCGCACGAGTACGTCGATCTCGCGTTCGTCGTGGCGGTCCTCTTCGGAGAGTACGGTAATCTCGGCCGAGAAGTGATCGCCGACGTTGAAGCGGTCGATCAGCGCACGCTCGCCACCCTCCACGAGCACCTTGACCGTGCCGTCAGGCAGCTTGAGCAGCTGCAGGATCGTAGCGAGCGTTCCAACCTCGTAGAGGTCGCCCGGCTGCGGATCGTCGAGGTCGGCCGCCTGCTGTGCGACCAGCAGAATGCGTTTGCCCGCGTCCATGGCCTTGTTGAGCGCAACGATCGACTTCTCACGACCGACAAAAAGCGGGATCACCATGTGCGGATAGACGACAACGTCACGCAGCGGCAGCACCGGAACACGCGACAGGTCATCGGCGTTGGAATCGTCAATCGATGTGATTAGATCTTGTTCGGACACCAGGTTGGACCTCGTTTAAGCAGACTGAATGCGGAAATGCGCCCTTTCGGCGACATTTCAAGCGGTATCACTACACAAAGTCTATCGGCCGGCAGTCCGCGCGACTTAAGCGCCATCCGAACCTGTAGGTCTGGGCGGCTGCTCGATGTTGACGGTCGGCGACTCATCAGACTCGTAAATGACATACGGCTGCGTCTCGCCCGTGACGACAGCCTCATCAACGACGACCTTCTTCGCACTGGTCGAGGATGGCAGGTCGTACATCGTATCGAGCAACACGTTTTCGAGGATAGTGCGGAGGCCGCGAGCGCCCGTCTTGCGGGCCATCGCCCTCTGGGCAACGGCCCGCAACGCGTCCTCGCGAAACTCGAGTTCTACGCCTTCCATGTCGAAAAGCTTGCGGTATTGCTTGGTCAGAGCATTCTTGGGCTCGAGCAGGATCTGAATGAGCGCATCTTCATCAAGTTCTTCGAGCGTCGCGACGACCGGCAGGCGGCCGACGAACTCGGGAATGAGTCCGAAACGAATCAGGTCCTCGGGTTCGACGTCGTGCAACAGTTCGCCGATGCTCTGCTCGTCCTCGTCCGTCTTGACGTCGGCAACGAACCCGATTCCGCTCTTGGACGAACGATTCTGGATAATCTTCTCGAGGCCCGCGAACGCGCCACCACAGATGAACAGGATGTTGCCGGTGTCCACCTGCAGGAATTCCTGCTGCGGGTGCTTGCGGCCGCCCTGCGGCGGCACCGAGGCGATCGTGCCTTCGATGAGCTTCAACAGCGCCTGCTGCACGCCTTCGCCCGACACGTCGCGCGTGATGGACGGGTTGTCCGATTTCCGGGATATCTTGTCGATTTCGTCGATGTAGACGATGCCCGTCTGCGCCTTGTCCACATCGTAGTCACACTTCTGCAGCAGCTTCTGGATGATGTTCTCGACATCCTCGCCCACGTACCCGGCCTCAGTGAGCGTGGTCGCGTCGGCAATGGTGAACGGCACGTTCAGGAGCCTGGCCAGCGTCTCGGCGAGCAACGTCTTGCCGCAGCCCGTCGGGCCTATCAGCAAGATGTTCGATTTCGCGAGTTCGATGTCGTCCTTGCTACGCTCGTCGAGACGATCGTTGAGTCGCTTGTAGTGGTTGTACACGGCAACCGAGAGGACTTTTTTCGCACGCTGCTGACCGATGACGTACTCGTCGAGCACGTCCTTGATTTCCATGGGCTTGGGCAGCTTGTCCTGGCCGGCTTCGCCCGCGTCCTCGAGTTCCTCGCGAATGATATCGTTGCAGAGCTCGACGCATTCGTCGCAGATAAAAACAGAAGGGCCCGCAATCAGCTTGCGTACTTCGTGTTGAGACTTGCCGCAAAAAGAACAGTAAAGGAGTTTGCCATCCTCGTTCTTACCGCGGGTTTCGTCGCTCATGCTGGGTCTGGCCTATGTGACAAAATAAATCAGTCTGTTACAACGTTGTGACAAGACTGGGTGTGTATATAACATGCGGTCTTTCGACGTGCAAAGCGGCACGTCTCTTTCGAGACATACCGCTTTATAACTAATTGATATTTAAAGAATCAATCCTCGTCGGAACCACCCATTTCCTTGCGTTCGGCCAGAACGGTGTCAATCAGCCCGTATTCGAGGGCTGCGTCAGCGCTCATGAAGTTGTCGCGCTCCAGATCCTGTTCAATTTGCTCGAACGGTTGTCCCGTGTGTTTGGACATAATCTCATTGAGCCGACGCTTCAGTTCGAGCACTTCCTGGGCGTGAATATGAATGTCGGTGACCTGCCCCTGGTATCCGGCGCTCGGCTGGTGAACCATGACCCTGGAATGCGGCAGGGCGAATCGTTTGCCCTTGGCACCGCCGGCGAGCAACAGCGCCCCCATGCTGGCCGCCTGGCCGACACAGATCGTGGATACATCGCAGTTGATAAACTGCATCGTGTCGTAGATGGACAGTCCCGCCGACACAACGCCACCGGGCGAGTTGATGTACAGGTGAATGTCCTTGTTGGGATTCTCGGACTCGAGGTAGAGCAGTTGCGCCACGACGAGGTTCGCCATGTGATCCTCGACAGGTCCGACGATGAAGATCAGCCGGTCTTTCAGCAGCCTCGAATAAATATCGTAGGCACGCTCGCCGCGCGCCGTCTGCTCGACGACCATCGGCACGAGATTCAATGATGTTGCACTCATGTCAGGATTCCATCTCCGGAAGTTCTCGCCGCCATTGTCTCATGAAGCAGGCGCATTCATGTAGTCCTTGAACGAGACCTTCTTGCTCTTGACCTTACCGTTCTCGATGAGCCAGTCGACGGCCATCTGTTCGACCACCATGGGCTCGATCTGTTGCATGAGCTGCGGGTTACTCATGTACATTTCAACCATCTCGCCCGAATTTTCGTAGCTCGCACACATCTCCTCGACGCGTTCGCGCACGATTGCCTGGTCCGCCTTCAGGTCCTGGTCGGAAATCACCTGGCCAAGCAACAGGCCGAGGCGCACGCGTCTGCCGGCCCCCTCCTCGAAGTTTTCGATGGGCGGCGCCTGGTCATGGTCCTCGAGCCCTAAGCGCTGCATGGCCTCGTGCTGCATCGAGTGTGCCTCGCGGTGCCTGAGCGCCTGCGGGATGTCGATGGGGTTGGCGGCAAGTAATGCTTCCATCACCTGTTCGCGAACGTCGCTCTTGGTCTTCTGTTCCGCCTCGCGCTCCATGTTCTCGCGCACATCGACCATGAACTGCTCGACGCCGCCCGCGGTGACGTTGAACATCTCGGCGAGTTCATCGTTGACCTCGGGCAGCACCTGCTCCTCGACGCGATGCGTCTTGACGGAGAAGTCCGCTTTCTTGCCCGCAAGATCCGGCGCGTGATAGTCCTTCGGGAATTTCACCTTGAACGACTTCTCGTCGCCCGCCTGGATCCCTTTCAGGCCCTTTTCGAAGTCGGGCAGCATCTGTCCTTCGCCCAGAACGACAGGAATCTCGGTGCCCTGCCCGCCCTGGAACGCCTCACCATCGAGTTCGCCCTGGAAATCGACGACGACGCGGTCGCCGTCCTTGCTCTTACGCTCGACAGTTTCCCAGGTTGCTTTCTGCTTCCTGAGGCTTAACAGCATGTCGTCCAGGTCGTCATCACCGATCGTGACGTCGGGCGTCTCGACCTTGATCTTGTCCAGGCCCTTGAGCTCGATCTCGGGCATGACTTCGAACGTGGCAACGAAAGCAAAAATCTTGCCGTCCTCGTCCTCGGTCTCGATCTTGGGTCCGCCCGCCGGGTTGAGTTTCTCCTGCATGACCGCGTCGGAATAGCTCTTTTGCAGCACCTCGCCCAGGACCTCCTGGCGGACCTGCTTGCCGTAGCGCTGTTTGACCACCTTGGCCGGGACCTTGCCCGGGCGAAATCCCTTGATCTTCGCAGTGCGCCCGACCGACTTCAGGCGAGAGTCCACTTGTTGTTCGATGGCCTCGATCGGCAACTCCACGCGCATGCGACGCTCCAGAGCACCTGTCGACTCGACAGTGACGTTCATTCTAAAAATCTCTTTAAAGTTAGTTACTTATGTTTGAGTAGGACATGGTGCGAAAGGAGAGACTCGAACTCTCACGGGTTGCCCCACTGGCACCTAAAGCCAGCGCGTCTACCAATTCCGCCACTTTCGCACGACCGGTGCGACGTTGACACCCGCAAACCTGTCCAGCCGGGCATTATACCGTGGTTTTTTTCGCTTATGCCAGAAAGCGGAAACGATCGGCCAGCCGCTGGTCCGCGCCGTGCACGCGCCCGGCGTGAACGGCCGCGAGGACGATGAAGATCACGAACCAGATGGCGTCGTGATTTTGCGCGTCCAGGAAGCCCTGTCCCTTGGCGAACCAGAAACTCGCTACCATGATCGCGCCCGCGACGGATGCCCAGCGGGTGGCGAACCCGATAATCAGGGCCAGGCCAATGGCAAGCTCCCCCCAGGCCACGAGGAACCCGAACAGACCCTTGTTAGGCAGCACGACGGACTCGATGAACGGGCGAAAGAACCCGAAGGTATTCTCGAGTTGGCTGTTGAGGAAACCCTCCATCCCATCCGCGAAATTTCCGCGCTTGATCTTGCCGAAGCCGAAATAGAGAAAGAAGACGCCCGTGTAGACGCGCAGCAGGGTGATGGGCCACAGTTGTACCGTTTTCCTGCTATGAAATTCATCGATGCTGGACACGATCCTGCTCCAATCGCGGCATGGAAGGCCCTTGATAGTACAACGATTGTTGGCTATTCGCCTCTAGATGCTTATATTTGGCACATGTCCGATGACAAGACCACACAATCCGGCCACCACGGGATGGACGTATCCAGGCTGCGGCGCTCGGCCACGGGGTTCGCTCTCGATCGCGATGATCTCAGCGATGATCCCATCGTGCAGTTCGAGGACTGGTTTCGATACGCGTGCGAGACCGTGCCGATGGATCCGAACGCCGTCTCAATAGCAACCGTGGACGAAGACAACAGGCCGTCCAGTCGCACGGTGCTGCTGAAGTACTTCGACGAAAACGGCTTCGTGTTCTTCACCAATTTCGAGAGCAAGAAAGCGGAACACATTGAAAAAAACCCGAACGTCGCAATGCTGTTTTTCTGGTCCGACGCCGCACGCCAGGTAAAGGTCCGCGGCAAGGCCGAACGAATACCGACGAGCGAGACGCTCAGGTATTTCGTATCGCGGCCGCGCGGCAGCCAGATCGGCGCCTGGGTATCCGCGCAAAGCAGTGTCATCACTTCCCGTTCGTTGCTCGAAATCAAGTTCCAGGAACTCAAAACCAGGTTCAAGAAAAAGGAAGTGCCGCTGCCGTCGTTCTGGGGCGGCTATCGCGTGGTACCCGACCAGATCGAGTTCTGGCAGGGGCGCCGCAATCGCCTGCACGATCGCTTCCAGTACTCGTTGCAGGAAGACGGGCGCTGGAACATCGAGCGTCTCGCGCCCTAGTCTCGTCAAACGACTGACATTTGTCAGTTTCGCCTACGTAAAAACCGAGGATTGCCAAGGAAATCCGCTATCGACGGCGGCTCTTCACCATGATTGTATTGGCGCGATTGGAGAAAGAACAACACCAATGACCTGCGCAAATTGTCTCTGCCCGTTCCACGAGTCCGCCGACGTTGAAAACCCGTTTTGCGACCCCGAAGTGCAGTGCATGATCACCGATGCGGTCAAGCAGATTCGTTTCGAGAAAGGCGACGTGCTGTTCAGTCGCGGCCAGTCGAGTTCGAGCCTGTATTCGCTGACGAGCGGGGTCGTCAAGATCTGCTGCAATACGCCCGGCGGTCGGGAGCAGATCATCGGCATCAGCAGCCCGGGCAACCTGCTCGTTGGCCTGCAATCCATCGAAGACGAATGCTACGAATACTCGGCAGTGGCTGCGACGGACGGCACCGCCTGCAGGGTTTCCCATCGCGCGATGCTCGCCGGAATGAGACAGCGCCCTGAACTGTCCATGAGCCTCGTTGCCGCGCTGAACGCGCAACTTGCGCACAGCCGTGAACTGATGCGCGTCATGGGACATAAATGTGCGGCCGCCAAGATCGCGGCTTTCATATCGCTGATCGTGCCCAAACCGAACCATCTGAACCATGGCTTCAAACTGCCGTTCTCGAGGATGGAGATGGCGAGCCTGTTGGGGCTCAGCGAGGAGACCGTCTGCCGGCAGATGGCCAGGCTCAAACGCAAGGGTGTAATCCACGCGCCGCGTGGCCATATCGAAATCCTCGACTGGAAACAGCTGCGTACTGTCGCTGAAGAAGCGGCCTGAGCGGAGAACGGGGCAGGGAAAAATGGTGGGCCCCCGGGGACTCGAACCCCGGACCAAGAGATTAAGAGTCTCCTGCTCTACCAACTGAGCTAGAGGCCCCACCTGAAGAATTGGGGTGGACGATGGGACTCGAACCCACGACGACCGGGATCACAACCCGGGGCTCTACCAACTGAGCTACGCCCACCACGGTAATTCTATTTTACAAACATTTCGGACAAATGGCGCGCCCGGCAGGACTCGAACCTGCAACCCTCGGCTTAGCTTACCAACTACCGCTTTCGCGGCCCCACCGAAGTAGGTTTGTGGTCTGGACTATCTCTTCGCCATCTCAGGCGCTGCACGTATAGTCTCTACGGAACCCTGCGAAAGTCAGCGGCAAAATTCACCCTCTTCTGCTGACTATTCTTGGGGGCCTCTACCCTCAGCGATGCGTTCGAGCCAAATTCCTCCGGGCGCAGATAGTAGCACTCGTCGGTGTCTGGACAATATATGCAGTAGATATCTACTTCATTCTTGTCGACAGGCGACGTATGCGTACCGCGTTTGTCAGTCCAGCAAGTCGAGAACTTTACGTCTAGCTTGCCAAACCTGTCCAAAGCGCGGTACTTAACCTGAACTCGTTCGAATCGACCATCTTTGTATGCCACTACGTCGAACGGACAATGTTCCGTTTGCGGCACAAGGACGGTAAATCCCTGCTCGAACAGATCAACCTGAGCCTTCAAAACCCCCAGGTCACCCTTGTCCTTGGTGTGATGCGACGCCATTGCCACACCGTACACCGAGGCATACGTCGAATGTCCACAGGTTTCCACGGGATTGCCATCAGCATTACCTGTTAAGGTTTCCCCGTTACAGTGCAGTCCACTGAACCGGTTCCGTTTCCCGATCCAGGCTCCTCACTCAAAGGCCGATGCTCTATCCGGTTGAGCTACGGGCGCTTATAACCAAATTGTCCGGAAATTCTAGTGGTCGGGGCAGACGGATTCGAACCGCCGACCCTCTGCTCCCAAAGCAGATGCGCTACCAGACTGCGCCATGCCCCGAATCAGAATCTCCGCCGCATTCCGCCCTGCCTGGGCAGGATTTCACGCGGGCTGCGATGATACGGGCGCCGGCAGGGGCAATCAAGGCCTCGCAACACCCAATCGCAGGCATGGCCGGCCCCTGCGGCCTCTGGTATCTTGCCGCTTCCACAACTCGAGACGGACTCGTAGAAACTCATGAAAAAGACCATTATCACGCTGTTGCTGCTCATGACCTCCTCGCTCGGCTTCGCGGCGGACAAGGTTCCGGCGCACCCGCACATCGAGATGGAGACCACGCTCGGCACCATTAAGCTCGAGCTGGATGGCCGGCAGGCACCGATCACCGTGGCCCATATTCTGAAGCTCGTGGACAGCGGCTTCTACGATGGCACCGTCTTCCACCGGGTAATCCCGGGCTTTATGGCGCAGGGTGGCGGCTACACGCCGAACCTGAAGCGCAAGGAGACCGATGACACCATACCCAACGAGTCGGGCAACGGCATGACGAACGTTCGTGGCACGATTGCCATGGCCCGCACGGGCGATCCGCATTCGGCGAATTCACAATTCTTCATCAACGCGGCGGACAATTCGCGCCTTGATCCGGGCAAAGCGCCCTACAACGGACGCTGGGGCTACACGGTGTTCGGTACCGTCATCGAGGGGATGGATGTCGTTGATGCGATCGTGAACTCAAAGACCGGGCCGGGTGGAGAATTCGCGCGTGACGTGCCCATGATCCCCGTGATCATCAAGAAAGTCTCTCGCATCACCTACGAGTAGCCGGGTGACAACACTCTTCATTTCGGACCTGCACCTCGAAGCCGAAAGGCCCGAGATCGGCGAGCAGTTCGTCCGCTTCCTCGAGGAAGAGGCAGGCGCTGCCGATGCTCTCTATATCCTTGGCGACCTGTTCGAATACTGGGTCGGGGACGACGACCCGAATGCCCACTACAAGATCATGAAGAACGCAATCCGCGATCTCGCCGACACGGGCGTCCCGATCTTTTTCATGCACGGCAATCGCGACTTCATGATCGGCGACCGGTTTGCCGAGGAAACTGGCGTAAGGCTGCTCGAGGACCCGCAGGCCATCGACCTCTATGGCACCAGGGTCTTGCTGAGCCATGGCGACTCGCTCTGCACCGACGACGCCCAGTACCAGCAGATGCGCCAGATGACCCGCAAGCCCGAGTGGCAGGCCATGATGCGCGCCAAGCCACTCGAAGAACGCATCGCGATTGCCGAGCAGGCGAGGCAGCAAAGCCAGGAGTACAGTGCCACCGCATCTGAAGAAATCATGGACGTGAACCAGGATGCTGTCATCGAGACGATCCGCGAGCACGAGGTCGAGGTGCTGCTGCACGGGCACACGCATCGTCCTGCCGTGCATGACGTCGATCTCGGTGACCGGACGGCCACGCGCATCGTGTTGGGCGACTGGTACGAGCAAGGCAGCGTCGTTCGCTGGGATGAAAATGGGCCTCGCCTCGAGGCCATGCCGCGGGAATTAAGGGGACAGTTTACTTAATTGCTGGTGCAATTAAGTAAACTGTCCCCTTAATTACTCCGGCTTGCCGGAGTGGAAACGGAAATCGGGATCCGGGTCGGAAATCAACGCGGCCTCGATTTCCTTGAGTTCGGCGAGCCTGCTTTCCACTGCCTCATCCGTAGCGCCACATTCGGATTTCGCGAATGCGATGTAGTGTTCGAAATGCCGGGCCTCCGAGGCGAGCAGGCCATTGTAAAAACGACCGAGCTTGTCCGGGAGTCGCGGCGCTATCCTCGCGAAGCGCTCGCAGGAACGAGCTTCGATGATTGCGCCGATCAGCAACAGGTCCAGAAGCTTGCCCGGTTCTTCTGTTCTCGCGGCTTCGCGCAGGCGGCCCGCGTAGCGCGACGCACTCAACCGTTCGAACGGAACGCCCATGTCGCTCATGATCGAACGCACTTGCTCGAAATGACGCAACTCCTCGCGTGCGAGCTTCGACATGCGCTGCGCGAGCGCGCCGCGGCCCGGGTATCGATACAGGAAACCGAGCGCCGTTGACGCAGCTTTGAGTTCACAGTTCGCGTGATCGAGCAGTAACTCCGGCAGGCGCTCGCAGGCCTCGACCAGCCATTCCTCGGGCGTTGCCGTATCGAGGAAATCGTCGATCGCGGCCGGGACGGTCACAACCACTCTTCGATCTCGGCCGCGCTTTGCAGCCGGTCCTCTGGCCGCTTGGCGAGCATCATGTTGATCAACACCTGGTATTGCGCAAAGCGCGTCGGCAATAAAGGCACAGGTGCCTTCGCGTGCAGGTAAATAATACCCATGGCCGTATCGGCCTTGTACGGTTTCCTGCCCGTGAGCATCTCGAAAAAAATGACGCCAAGGCTGTAGATGTCACTGCGCTCATCGACAAGGTCGCCATGTCCCTGCTCCGGGCTCATGTAATAAGGCGTGCCAAAGATCTCTCCCTTGTCCGTGATCTCGCTCTCGAGGCGGGCGCGCTTGGCGAGTCCGAAATCGATCAGCGCAATTGATTTGTCGGCACGCAGCATGATATTGCCGGGCTTCAGGTCGCGATGCAGCACTCCTTTTTCGTGCACGGCCGACAGGGCGCTCGCGATCTGTCGCAGGTAGCTAACGGCATCCTTCTCGGATACGCCCAGGTCGATCTGGTTGCGCAAATCGCCGCCATTCAGGTACTCCATCGCAATGTGCGCATGATTGTCCGCGACACCGAGATCGTAGATCCGCACGATGTTCGGATGATCCATTTCGGCGATCGTCTCGTATTCCTGCAGGAAGCGGTCGAATGCGCCGATGCTGTCGTCGAGCCCGGTCGATTGCCTCAGAACCTTGAGCACGACCTGCAGGTGCGTCGACTCGCGCTCTGCGAGGTAGACGCCCGAATGCTCTGTCGCACCCAGCCTGCGGATGAAGCGATAGCCTTTGATCAGGGGGTGGATGCCGGTGCGCATGTCGCCGACAAACAGCGAGTTGGTGGACGCAACGCGACGCCGCGCCACGAGCACGTCGCCCAGCCCGATGACCAGCGATTTGTGATTGATGTGGTCGCGAATAAAGTGCGCGTCCGGCGCGAGCTTCCGGGCTTCGGCCTCGTCGTCCACGGTACCGAAATACACAACCGGCGGGAATCCTTCCCTGTTGAGGAATTTGCGCAGAACGTCGATCCCCTCGCGGTCTTCACCGTGCATGCTGCCGAGCAGGACGAGATCGTTGTCGGCACCCGAGAACTCGTCCGGGAGGTGCCCGGCCTCGGTCGGGTCGTAAGCGGAAATAATCGCATCGGACCAGTGCGTCGTCACGTGGTGCATGAGCAGGCTGCGGAACTCGGCCTGCTCGTCGATGATCATGACCTTGATGCTCAAATCAGCACCCGGAGAGAGCAGCGCGGCCCGCGCCGACCCTATAAGCCGACGACGTTCGCGGCCTGCTTGCGCTTCGACTGCCGCGACTGCTTCGCTGCATCATTGCGACGCTGTTCAAGATCATTCAGGTACTCTTCGGTCACGTTCCCGGTGACATATTCTCCCGAGAAGCACGAAGTATCAAACTCCGAGATCTCCGAATTGTCATGGCGCACCGATCGAATGAGCCCGTGCAGATCCTGGTAGATGAGTCTGTCCGCGCCTATGAGCTGCTCGATTTCCTCGACGCTCCGGCCGTTCGCGATCAGCTCGGACGCAGCGGGCATATCGATCCCGTAAACGTTCGGGTAGCGCACAGGGGGTGCCGCAGAAGCGAAATAGACCTTCCGCGCGCCGGCTTCACGTGCCAGCTTGATGATCTGCCGGGACGTCGTCCCGCGCACGATCGAATCGTCGACGAGCAGCACGTTCTTGCCGCGGAACTCGAGGTCGATCGCATTGAGTTTGCGGCGCACGGATTGGGCGCGCTCCGCCTGCCCTGGCATGATGAAGGTCCGGCCGATATATCGGTTCTTGATGAAGCCTTCGCGATACTTTACGCCGAGATGGTAGGCAACCTGGAGCGCGGACGTGCGGCTGGTATCCGGGATCGGAATGACGACGTCGATATCGTGGTCGGAAAAGTCCCGGACGATCTTGCCCGCGAGCTGCTCGCCCATCCGCAGGCGTGCTTTGTAGACGGACAAATCGTCGAGAATCGTGTCCGGCCGCGCAAAATAGACGTATTCGAATATGCACGGCGTGTGCCGTACATCTCCGTCATTATCACGCGCGTGCAGCACACCGTCGTTCGCGATGTAGACGCATTCGCCGGGTTTGACGTCGCGCAGTCGCGAGAACTGCAGTACATCGAGCGCGACGCTCTCGGACGCCACCATGTAATCCTTGTGCCCGTCCGCCTCGCGTTCACCGAGCACGAGCGGCCGGATACCGTTGGGATCGCGAAACGCAACGATGCCAAAGCCGATAATCATCATGACTACCGCGTAGCCACCTGTGCAGCGTTTGTGCACCGCCTGGACTGCATCGAAGATATTCTCCGGCGTCGGCCGTCCGTCCACCCGCACCTGTAACTCGTGCGCGAATACGTTGAGCAGAACTTCCGAATCGGAATTGGTGTTGAGGTGCCGCCTGTCCTCCCGAATCAGCAATTCGGCGAGTTCGTCGTAATTGGTGAGATTGCCGTTATGGGCGAGGCAGATGCCGTAGGGTGAATTGACGTAGAACGGCTGCGCCTCGGAGGATCGGGCGCCGCCCGCTGTCGGATAACGCACATGCGCGACGCCGACGTTGCCCTTCAGACGCATCATGTGGCGATGGCGAAATACATCGCGCACGAGACCGTTGCTCTTGCGCTGCTTGAGTCCGTTCTCTTCACTCCATGTCACGATGCCGGCGGCATCCTGCCCACGGTGTTGCATCACGGTCAACGCGTTGTACAGGGCCTGGTTAACAGGCTGCGTACTCACTATTCCGACGACACCACACATAAAACTCTTTCTCCGTGACCCTAGAGGTCAGATTTCCGGGTTAATCAGATCTTCCGGCACATCCACAGGCAGCGACTCGGCCGCCTCGTCCGGCATCAATAATTCCAGCCCCTGCGGCGCCATTTCCTTGATCCAGTCTGCGACGACTTCGAAATGCGGAATCAGGCGCGAATTGGACCACCACTCGTCATTGTCGAAACCCGCGAACTGACCGCCGATGATAAACACTGCGAGCAGGATGACGCCGCGCAACACGCCGAATGCCGCGCCCAGCAGCCTGTCCATGCCGCTCAGCACGGACAGGCGCACGAGTTTCGAGATGCCCCAGCCGAGCAAGCCGCCGATCGAGAGTACGATCGCGAAGACGAGGATGCGTCCGAACCACATCTGCAGGCCCTCCGAACTCAGCCAGCTTTGCGACACGTTGCCAACCGCCGGCCCGAAGTACAGCGCCGCCCAGATAGCGATCAGCAAGGCGGCGATGGAGATGGCTTCTTTGACGAATCCACGGATGATTCCAACCACGACCGAGATCAGGACCGCGATGGCAATGAGGATGTCGATGATCGGCATCGGGGGTGTCGTCTCAGCTGGACATGATTACGTGAAGACTGGATCCGGATTCTAGCAGAACGCGCCTCATGGATGCGGCACGACCTGGCCTTTGTGTCCCACTTTCAGGAGGCGCGCCGCCATCGCCTCGGCGCTCTCGCGATCCTTCTGCGGACCAATTCGCACGCGGTGCAGCCGTCCCTTGTCGGACTCCAGCTGACTCAGGAATGCAGCGTACCCCTGCTTACGCAGGTCGGCAGCCAGTTTTTCCGCGTTCTCCTTGTTCGAAAAGCTGCCGAGCTGTACGGCCCACATACCGGTCGTCGACTGTGCCGGCGTGCGGACGGCGGGCTGCCTGGCCGGCTCGTCGTCAGACAGCTCCTCGCTAATGGGCTCTTCGGCAGCGGGCTCCTCGATGACAGGATCACTGGCGACGGGCGCGCTGACTTCAGGCTCTTCCTCGGCGGGCGCAACCGCGGGTGTTGCAGCTGCCGGTGTCCGCTCGCGCCCGGCCACCTCCGATTCCGGCTCTGGAGTATCCCCGGCCGGCGCGCTCGGGACGGGTTCCTTGCGGTCCCGGTCCAGTATGACGGTCTGGGTCTTCTGCTCTTCCTGTCCAGGGAGCAGCACGCGCTCCGACACGACCTCGTCTTCGTTCGGCGGGCCATCCAGGAAAACGGGTACGACCAGTACCACGAACAGCACCAGCACGGCAGCGCCGATAATTCGCTCTTTCAAAGCTCGTTCCATCATGATTCGGGTCGCGAGTATAGCTCAAGGATCTGCAGCGCGGGACCCACAATATAGAACGATCCCATCACGAGTACCGTGTCGCCGGCAGGCGCTTTACGCCTCACGTATTCCATTGCCTCGGCGAGGGAATCGCCGACCCTGCAGGGCCGATTAGCCTGATTGGCAATGCGCCGGCCGCACTCGTCCGCCGGTAGTGCACGGTCGCTGTCCGCGGTAACCGCAGTCCAGTGATCAACTGCATCGTCGAGCGGCGCAACGATCCCTTCCACATCCTTGTCGTCAAGCAAACCGATGATTGCCCAGGTGCTATGGCCGCTCAGCCTGCGGCTCTCGAGATTGGTGGCGAGCGCGGCCGCAGCTGCCGGATTGTGCGCAACATCGAGCAACCAGTCTGTTCCTGCCAGGGTCAACGCCTGCGATCGACCGTTCAGTTCGACGGTTGGCAGTGTCTCGTCCAGCAACGCGTTGTCGAGCGGGCCGCCCAGCCCCGCTGCGAACAACAGCGCCAGTACACCTGCGGCGTTTTGGAGCTGGAAATCGCCCTGCAGCCCGGGCACGCGCAGTCCTCGAAGTTCCCTGTCTCCTCCCCACCAGCTCCAGTGCTCCGCGTCATCGCTTTCGTAGCCGAAATCACGGCCGGCCAGCAACAAGCTCGCCCCGCAGTCCTCCGCAACATCGAGGACGGCCCGCGGCGCATCCCCGGATGCGTAGACGGCCGGAACGCCGCGTCGCATGACGCCGGCTTTCTCATACGCGATCGACTCGATGTCCTCTCCCAGCCAACCGCAATGATCCAGCGATACGTTCGTAATCAGGCACGCGGTAGGGTCGACAACATTGGTCGCGTCCAGGCGGCCACCCATACCGACCTCGAGTATCCATACATCGAGCGCTGCCTCTGCGAACAATTGCATCGCTGCCAGCGTACCGAACTCGAAGTAGGTCAGCGGCACGTCGCACCGCACAGCTTCAATCTTCTCGAACGCCGCGATGATTTGTTCGTCGGTCGCCGCGTCGGTTTCCACGACAATACGTTCGTTGTAATCATTGATGTGCGGTGACGTATAGGCACCAACCCGCAGACCCGATGCGCGCAGGATCGCCGTGAGCATGGCGACCGACGAGCCCTTGCCGTTGGTTCCGGCAACGAGCAGCACGTGGGCGGGCGGCGACAGGTCGAGGCGTTCGAAAACAGAGCGGACTCTGTCGAGTCCAAGTTCGATCTCATTGGGCGACAGGGTTTCGAGCCATGTCAGCCAGTCAGACAATGGCGAACCGGCGGGCAGCATACGTATTTACGCGGTCGCTGGAGAGGAACGATTCTCGAACTTGGCAAGCAGGTCGGCAATTTCGTCACGCATCGAGCGACGGTCGACGATCATGTCAATTGCGCCGTGGTCCAGCAGGAACTCGCTGCGCTGAAACCCTTCGGGCAGCCTCTCCCGAACCGTCTGCTCGATGACCCGGGGCCCGGCGAACCCGATCAGCGCATTGGGCTCGGCGATGTTCACGTCTCCAAGCATGGCGAGGCTCGCAGACACGCCGCCCGTCGTCGGATCCGTCAGCACCGAGACATAAGGAGTGCCCTTCGACCCGAGGTTTGCCAGCGCGGCGGAAGTCTTGGCCATCTGCAGCAGCGAGAACAGCGCCTCCTGCATGCGTGCGCCGCCACTCGCCGAGAACGAAATCAGCGGCATATTGTTGTCCGCCGCATGCTTCGCCGCCCGCGCAAAGCGCTCTCCCACGACCGAACCCATGGACCCACCCATGAAGCTGAATTCGAACGCACACACGACCACGGGGCGGCCGTGCAAGGTTCCCGTCACGCTGACCAGCGCATCTTTCTCACCGGTCTTCTTTTGTGCCTGCACTATGCGATCACGGTAGCGTTTGCTATCGCGAAACTTGAGCGGGTCCTCCGGCTCGAGCCTGGCCGACAGCTCTTGCTGGGATTCGGGATCGAGGAAGAATTCGAGACGTTTGCGCGCGCCGATGCGCATGTGGTGATTGCACTTGGGGCACACCTGCAGATTGCGCTCCACCTCATTACGATAAAGCTGCGCGTCACAGACCTGGCACTTGACCCAGACGCCTTCCGGTACCGACTTCGTGCGATTCTCGGTGCTTATGCGCGATGGCATTAATTTGTCTAACCAACTCATTGCGCCATGATATCCGTAACGCCAAACAACAGCTAGTAGACGACAGCGTCGGGAATGCCGAAGGAATCCGGGTAGTCCACGGATACCAGTGTCAATCCGTACGGCGGCGCAGCAATGCCACCCGCTTTGCGATCTTTGCTTTCGAGCACCTCGCTAATCCACCCTGCCTCGCGCTCGCCCAGGCCGATATCGACCAGCGTGCCGGCGAGGTTGCGCACCATGTGCTGCAGAAACGCATTTGCCGTAACGTCGAGCGTCAACCAGTCGCGCTGCCTCGTGATCTCGATACTCATGATCTCGCGAACCGCTGTCGACGCCTGGCAACCGGCCGCCCTAAACGCCGAGAAGTCGTGTCTTCCCAGCAGCCGCTGCGCCGCCTCATGCATGCGCTCCGCGTCGAGAGGCTGGTAGACCCACCAGGCGCGGCTGCGATGCAATGCCGAACGCTGCAGCCGGTTGAGAATGCGGTACTGGTAGCTGCGAGCCGTCGCCGAGAACCGGGCATGGAAATCCTCGCGTACAGGCTCGGCCCACGTAACGTTGATGTCGTCGGGGAGATTGCTGTTGGCGCCCAGCAGCCAGCCGCGTCGACTGCGCTCGCTGCTTGTATCGAAGTGCACAACCTGGCCGGACGCATGTACGCCCGTGTCGGTACGACCCGCGCAGACGGCGTCTACCTGCTCGTCGGCCACTACCAACAGCGCTTCCTCGACGCGCTGCTGCACACCGAGGCCGGTATTTTGGCGCTGCCAGCCGTTATAACCCGTGCCGTCGTATTCGATACCGAGTGCGATACGAATGTGCTGAGCCTGCTAGCTTGGCAGCGTATCCAGGAGCTGCTTCGCCTGCTGACGCTGACTGTCGTCACCCTCGTCGAGCACTTCCTCGAGGATGCTGCGAGCACCGGCCGGGTCGCCCATGTCGACGTAGGCCCGCGCGAGGTCGAGCTTGGTGCCCACCTCGGTCATCGTGCGAGCTTCGTGCAGGTCTTCGCTCATATCCTCGGGCGCCAGCGACATGGTCGGGACCTCGGCGGTCTCGTCGCTCATCGACGGGCGCGGTTGTTCAACCGTGGCGTCGTCACGCACCTGCTCGACGGTATCGCCCGCCTCGCTGACCTGCAGCGCGGCCGTCAGGTCGTCGAGATCGAGGTCGACATCGGTTTCCGCGACGGCCGGCATCTCGCCCGTCTCGTCGAGATCGGTATTGCCCGTGAATGCTTCCTGCGGCAACGCTTCCGTCTTCGCGAAGTCAAAATCCTCATCGTCCTCCAGGGACGCCAGCATCGTCGCGTCGTCGTTGCCGATGATTTGATCGACGTCGGATGCGGTCTCGACGGCCAGGTCGTCGCTCAGTACCTGCGTGAGCCCAGTCGCGTCGAGCAGGCTGTCGTCAATTCCGACATCGGTGTCGGCATCTCCGGTCGCAAGCGGATCGAGCATCGGACTTGCGCCCGTCTCGTCAGGCGCCAGTCGCATCTCGCCAGTTGCATCCAGGTCCACCAGACCCTCGAGATCGCCGAGGTCGAGGCCTTCACGTACACCCGTCTCATTGGGATCAATCTCGGGATTCTTGCCCGTCACCGCACCCATGTCCTCGAGAACCTCGTTGATGCCGGTGTCCTCCAGGACTTCATTGATGCCGGTATCTTCGAGGGCCTCGTTCGTACCGGTCGGCTCGAGTTCGTCATCGAACGACGCCAGTTCGGTCTCGGCGAGGCCATCCACATCGAGATCGAGGTCGTCGAGATTGATCTCTGCCGTCGCCGCGGAATCCTGGCCGCTGTCGGCCATCGCCTGCTCAGGCGAGTCTTCCAGGGAAGGCAGCTCGGACGTGCCGTCGAGGCCTTCGACCGCTTGTTCGATCGTTGGCGTCTCGACCGTCGTCTCAGGCGTCGGCATCTCTACCGTCGCCGTCGTCCCGGGACCCTCGATCGTGGGGCTCTCGGCCGTGGGTTCGAGGCTCATGTCGAGTTCATCGTCGGAACTCTCCTCCTCGAACAGGAAGTCCACACCGCCGTCATCGCCACCGTCGCTTGCGGCTCCAAGGTCTATGACGTCGGATGCTCCCGCGTCTTCACCGCCGAAGTCCATGTCGAGCGCGCCGGCCTCGTCCATCTCGGCCTCGAACGACAGGTCCATCTCCTTGGTGGCGGCCGCAACGCCCGCGCCAGCAAACAGCGCATGGTCTGCGGCAATCTGCTGCCCCATGATGACGATCTTGTCCCACTCGGAGCTTTCGCCATCGCCGACCGTTGTCTTCAGCTTGCTGGCCGCGTCGATGAATGCATCGCGATTGCCCCAAACGAAGTAGATCTCACAGAGTTTCGACATCAACGCCTTGTCGTTGGGGTCTGACTCCAGTGCACCGTTGATGAGATCGGCGGCCTGATCATAGAGTCCGTAGGCCATGTGGAAATCGGCCTCGGCGACTGGATCGGTCTGGTCGAGGTTGACCGCGGTCTCGCTGCTGAACGTATCTTCGAGCGAACCGAATGTGCCCGTGTCTTCGTCGCCTTCAACCGGTGAAGCGGCGACCGGCACCTCGGCTGTATCCTCCTCCAGGGGTTCTATCCCCGATTCCTGCTCAACGACAACGATCGACTCGTCATCAGTAGCGGGAGCCGGTATCGTCTCTGTCGCGGTCATCGCGCCCGTAGCGAGCTCGTCGGCATCGAGCGTCTCCCACGGGCCCGAATCGTCAACCTCGTCGCGGCCGCGAAGCATGAACCAGACCAGCAGTCCCACGACAACCACCAGCGCACCGACAATTATCGTCCAGAAGTTCTTAACGATATCGATGATCTGATCGATGATGCCTTTCTCGGCATCGGGCGCAGCTCGAGTCGTTATCTCTGGCGTGTCGCCTTCGGCATCGGCAGCAACATCGTCCTCGACAACGGTGTCGTCGGCGGGGAGGTCTTCAGCATCGGGGAACAGACCTTCAATATCCGTTTCAGGAGCGTCGGCCTCATCGTCAGCCATAACGTCATCGACCATCTCGTCGACAAACGGATCCTCGACCGTATCTTCAACAGGCGGCTCATAAACCTCGCCGCGTATGTTGGCCAGTTCCTGGCGCAGGTTTGCGAGCTCGTTGTCGCGAATCTCGATCAGCGAGGGCTGATCGGGAACGTCCGCCGCTTCGAGTTCGGAGATGCGATTCTCGATCTCCTGCTCCCGGGTCAGGGGCTCGGCCGTGTCGACCTCGTCATCGTAGGCCAGTCCGGCGGGTTCTTCGTCGGGCGGAACCAGCGTAAGGCTGGGTGCCGTGTCCTCCGGCGGTGCCGTGTAGTCTGCACCGGTACCCCACGCCGCGTGCTGGCGCTGCACTTCGCTCAATGCGTCGCCACGGCTGATTCGGAATACTTCGTCCGCACTCGGTATGCGCAGCGATGCACCGGCTTTGAGAAGATTGATATTGCCGCCGAAGGCGTCCGGGTTGGCTTCGTAGATAGCCAGCATGGTCTGGTTCATCGTGAGGCGTTCGTCGGGACGCATGCGGCTGGCGATGCCCCACAAGGTCTCACGCCTCTGCACGACGTAGTCGCCGCCGCCGCGCGTATCAAAAGGCGTCGTATCGGCAGCCGGCTGCGCTGGCGCAGGCTCCCGGGCAGGCTGCGACGATCTCGGCGGCTGTGCAACGGGCCGCGTGTCGACGGGCGCAGGGGCCGCCTGCGGTTCGGGTTGCGGCTGTCTCTCGATGCGCCCGCTGTCAGCGGGCGTGCTGCGGCGCGGCGCAGTAACGGCAGGGGCCTGCTGCGCAGCAGGCGGCGCATAGGTGGGTGGATCGAGCAGCACGGTGTATTCGCGCAGCAAACGGCCGCTGGGCCATGTCGCCTCCACGAGGAAGGTCAGGAATGGTTCGGTAATCGGGGCGCGTGAACGAAGTTGTACGACCGGTCCGTTCGACCCGTCGGCGACGATATTGAATTCAATGCTCTGCAGGAAGAATGGTTTGTCGATGCCGTAGCGCTCGAACGTATCGCCGGACGCCAGGTCGACGTTGAGGTTTGTCAGCTCGTCCATCGTGGCACTCAGGAGTTCGATTTCCGCCCTGAGCGGCTCGTTGAGCGCCGAATCCAGCTGAATGTCACCGAGTCCGATGGCCCAGACCTTGCTCGAGAGCAAAAGGACAAGAGCAAGCGAGATACGAGTAAGACGTCGCGACATAATGTATTTCTCCAAACCCCAAAAGCCCCTTTCATGACATCCAGTCGGGGCCGATCAAAAACGGGCAAATTGCCCGCCTGCACGCTTGCGCAACTATAGCCTAAAGATAGTTTTTTGCCAATATTTCAGCAATTTGGACGCTATTTAGAGCCGCGCCCTTACGTATGTTATCGGCAACGACCCAAAGGTCTATACCTCGCGGATGAGAGATGTCTTCGCGGATGCGGCCGACAAAAACCGGGTCCGCCCCGGAACTCTCGGTCACGGCTGTCGGATATTGCCCTGTTTCGGTGCCGTCGAGCACTGTAATTCCTGGCGAATTTGCCAGTATTTCGGCCACTTCAGTGGCCGATATCTTGTCCCGCGTCTCGATATGCACGGCCTCGGAATGGCCGAAGAAGGCCGGTATTCGTACGGCCGTCGGATTGACGAGAATGTCCTCGTCATCGAGTATCTTGCGCGTCTCCCAGACCATCTTCATTTCTTCCCTCGTGTAGCGATTGTCCAGGAACACGTCGATGTGCGGGATCGCGTTGAATGCAATCTGCTTGGCTTCGCCCTCGATTTCCAGCGGGCGCCCGTTGAGCAGCGTCGTCGTTTGCCGGACCAGTTCTTCCACGGCGCTGCGTCCGGCGCCCGAAACAGCCTGGTATGTACAGACATTGATACGCTCGATACCGGCCACGTCGTAAATCGGTTTCAGCGCCACGACCATCTGGATCGTCGAGCAGTTCGGGTTGGCGATGATGCCGCGCGATTCGTACTGCGCGATCGCTTCGGGATTGACCTCGGGCACCACTAGCGGGATGTCGTCGTCGTAACGAAAATGCGACGTGTTGTCGATGACGACGCAGCCCGCCGCTGCGGCCTGGGGCGCGTACTCGGCAGAGATCGATCCGCCGGCCGAAAACAAACCAATCTGCGCCTTCGAAAAATCGAACCCGGCAAGGTCTTCGACGTAGAGTTCGCGATTGCGGAAATCGACAGTCTTGCCCACCGAGCGTTCGCTCGCGAGCGCATACACGTTGCCGACAGGAAACCTCCTCTCCGCCAGGATCTCGAGCATCGACTCCCCGACGACGCCTGTCGCGCCGACGACGGCTACATCATATTTCGTGGTCATTGAATCTTCTTCGATCGCGGCTACGGCCGCTCCTGGGTTATGGTCGGTGTCTCCGACTGGACGTCGGCGTTCTGTGCGCGATTGCGCAGGTAGTGGTCCATTAGCGCGAGCGCCACCATGGCTTCGGCGATCGGCGTGGCACGCAGCCCGACGCAGGGATCGTGGCGTCCCTTGGTGACGATCTCTGTCTCCTTGCCGCTCTTGTCGATCGTCTTGCCGGGAACCGAGATACTCGACGTCGGCTTGAGTGCGATACTCGCGAGAATGTCCTGCCCGGACGAAATTCCGCCCAGGGTACCGCCCGCGTCGTTCTTGCTGAAGCCCTCGGCAGACATTTCGTCGCGATGCTCACTGCCGTGCTGGCTGACAGCCGCAAAACCGGCGCCGATCTCGACGCCTTTCACGGCGTTGATGCTCATCAGGCCGTACGCGAGGTCGGCCTCGAGTTTGTCGAACACGGGCTCACCCAGGCCCGGCGGCACGTTGCTCGCGAGCACGCTGATCTTGGCGCCGATGGAGTCGCCCTTCTCGCGAAGCTCATCCATGTACTTTTCGAGTTCCCCGATGCGATCGGGATCCGCGCAGAAGAACGGATTGTCATTGACGATGGACAGGTCGGTCGCCGCCAGCTGTATCGGGCCGAGTTGCGCGACGTACCCGTCTACGCTAATGCCAGCCCGTTCCCTGAGGTACTTCCTCGCAATCGCGCCGGCCGCGACGCGCATGGTCGTCTCCCGCGCCGACGAACGCCCCCCGCCACGGTAGTCGCGGATTCCGTATTTCTGGAGATACGTATAGTCGGCGTGTCCTGGTCGGAACTTGTCCTTGATGTCGCCGTAGTCCTTCGAACGCTGGTCCTTGTTCTCGACGATGAGGCCGATCGGCGTTCCGGTCGTCTTGCCTTCAAAGACACCCGACAGGATCTGCACCTGGTCGGGCTCGTTTCTTTGGGTCGTATGTCGACTGCGGCCGGGTCGACGCCGATCGAGGTCGACCTGGATGTCGGCCTCGGTAAGCTCCATACCGGGAGGACAGCCGTCCACGATGCAGCCGAGCGCGCGCCCGTGGCTCTCGCCAAAGGTCGTCACAACGAACAACTTGCCAAAACTATTTCCGGACAATCGATCTACCCGCCAGCCTCGATCCGGTCGAGGTCCCGTTTCGTCAGCAGGAACACGCCGCTGCCGCCATGCTCGAATTCGAGCCACACAAAGGCAACTTCAGGAAACGCCCGCTCGAGCGCAGCCTGGCTGTTGCCCACTTCACACACGAGTATTCCATTGTCTGTCAGAAATCGCGAGGCATCATTGAGAATCCTGCGAACTGCGTCCAGCCCGTCTGCCCCCGCCGCGAGACCAAGTTCCGGCTCGTGACGGAATTCGGGCGGCCTGTTTTGCATGTCTTCGTCGTCGACATAGGGTGGGTTACTGACGATCAGGTCGTAACGACGGCCTGCCAGCGCACTGAATATGTCGGACTTCACGGCGCGCACGCGGTTTCCAAGGCCGTGCCTCCCGATGTTGATCGCCGTCACGGCCAGCGCATCGTCCGAAATGTCCACAGCATCGACCGAAGCTTCCGGAAAAGCGTGGGCCAGGGCGATCGCGATGCAGCCACTGCCCGTTCCCAGATCGACAGCGTGGCGAACGGAATCCGCATCGATCCAGGGCGAGAACCGATTGTCCACGAGCTCGGCAAACGGCGAACGCGGCACCAGTACGCGTTCGTCCACGTAGAACTCGTGTCCCGCGAACCAGGCCTGGTTAACGAGATAGGCGACTGGCACGCGCTCCTCGATCCGGCGTTCGGCGAGCCCGAATATCGCCTCGAGCTGCTCCCCGCTAACGGACTTGCTATACACCCCTGGCGCGTCATCGTGTGACAGGCCCAGCTCTGCGAAAACCAGCCATGCCGCCTCGTCGAGCGCATTGTCGGTGCCATGCCCATAGGCCAGTTCGGCTTCCTCGAAGCGCGCGGCAACTTCGCGTATAAGCTGTTCGACGGTGAGGGAGGGAACGGCGGGCTGCTTCATCGGTGCAGGGAACAGGCTTGCTGGGAATGCGAATCTATCACGCTCGACACCCAACTGCCTGTAGAATTGCCGCCTCCGGAACACAATCACTGAAACACGAGCAATGGGACTGAAAAATTTCCTTATGGCCATAACTCTGGCCACCGCTTTGTCGGCCGGCATCTTTGTCGCCGTCCGCATGAATGAGCCGGCTAAGCCTGTCACGGCCTTCGTGCTGCCTGCCCCGACGCCATTACCCGAGTTTTCCCTGCTGGACCAGACCGAAGCGCCGGTCTCCGCGAGGACCTTCAGAGGCCACTGGAACCTCGTGTTTTTCGGCTTCACCCATTGTCCCGACATCTGCCCGGCGACAATGCAGATACTTGCGTCCGTCAAGAAAAAACTCGTGGAGTCCGGACACGAGCCGCTGCCACGCATCGTACTCGTGAGTGTCGACCCGGAACGCGACACACCCGAATCGATCGGCCAATACGTGGACTATTTTGGCGCGGGCAACCTCGGCATCACCGGGAACCTCGACGAACTCAGGAAACTCACGTCGGCGCTGGGTATCTACTTCGAGAAACAAACCGGTGACGATGAAAACTACGCCGTCGATCACTCGGCAGCCGTTCTCGTCATTAATCCGGACGGCGAGTTCCACGCCCTCTTCGGCGGACCGCATCTCGTGGAAAACTATGTTCACGACCTGCCGCTCATCACCGACTCCTTCGTCGCAAAGCCTGCATCACCGCTGGTCGCCAGTGACGTCGTAGTGACCCGTCCGGTGCCGGGAATGAGCATGAGTGCCGGTTACCTTGCGCTAACGAACAACACGGATGCTGCGATCCGCATCACGCACGTCGAGAGCCCCGAGTTCGGCTCCGTAGAGTTGCACGAGTCGACAATTGAGGACGGCGTCGCCCGCATGCGCCCGATGCCGGCACTCGAGGTTCCGGCCCGGAGTACCGTGACCTTGCAGCGCGGCGGCAAGCACTTGATGCTGATGAAGCCGCGCGGCGACTCCGGCGCCGTCTCGCTGCGTTTTTTCGATGGCAACGAACTCCTGTTGACCGTGTCGGCCGCGTACGCCGCGAGGACGAGTTGATCATGCTCGCCTACGCGTTCGTTGCCCTGCAATACCTGCTGCCCAAACACTGGCTCACCGGTGTCACGTACCGAATCGCGCGGATTCGCAACAAGCGCGTCAAGGATTTCCTGATCACGCAGTTCGTCAGGCTCTACAAGGTCGATACGGAGGAGATAAAGCTGGATTTGCCAGCGGGCTTCGATACCTTCAACGAGTTCTTCGTTAGGGAACTCAAGGCGGATGCACGCGCCGTTGACGGCAATTCCCACACGATCGTCTCGCCTGTCGACGGAACCGTCAGCATGACCGGCAGACTGCGAAACGACAGTATCATCCAGGCGAAAGGACTCGACTATTCGCTCGACGACCTGCTGGCGACCGATCTCGCCGAGGCTCGCGCTTACGTGGATGGCCGGTTCGCAACGATTTACCTCGCACCCTATAACTACCACCGCGTGCACGCGCCGCTGGACGGCACGCTGATTGCCGCACGTTACGTTCCGGGCGACCTGTTCAGCGTCAACGAAGCAACCGTCTCCCGGGTCACCGGGCTGTTCCGCAGGAACGAGCGGCTGATCATGCATTTCGTGACGGCGCGAGGTCCCGCGGTAGCGATCTTCGTCGGCGCCCTCAATGTGGGCAGTATCTCGACACCCTGGACCGGTGAAATTCGCCCGCGCAAGTCCGGCGTCGTCGACGAACTGGACCTTTCCGGCCACGATACGACAGTGAAGAAAGGCGACCTGCTCGGCTGGTTCAACATGGGGTCCACGGTCATTCTGCTGTTTCCCGAGGGCGGCTGCGAATGGGACGACGAGCTCGAGGCCGGCGATACTCTGCGCATGGGTGAAGTGATCGCGACGACAACCACACCACGGGCATGACTTCATGGCGCCCCAGCGCCGGAGTACAGGCAGCGCGCACTCGCGCGGCGCTGCTTGCCCGAATCCGCGCCTATTTTGAAGCCGCCGATGTGCTCGAGGTCGACACTCCGGCGCTGAGCCCCTTCGGCGTCACCGATACGCAGATCGAAAGCCTCGAGATACCTCACAGTCTTATCAGCCCGCAAGCGCTTTACCTCCACACATCGCCGGAGTTCTGCATGAAGCGGCTGCTCGCAGACGGCTACCCGGACATCTACTCGGTCTGTCGCGTTTTCCGCGATGGTGAATCCGGGCGTCGGCACCAGCCCGAGTTCACGATGGTCGAATGGTACCGGCAAGACTTCGGCCTACAGCAGATTATCGACGATACGCTGCAGCTCATCGCCACGACGCTGGGCCGCGAGTCCCTCGCGCGTGATGCCATGCGGCACGACTATCGCGGCCTGTTCGAGGCTGCGGTCGGGCTCGACCCGCTGCGCGCCGGTAGCGAGGAACTGGCAGTCGCGGCCGGCGCCGACAACGATCTTCGTGCGGCCATTGGCGATGAGAAGGATGACTGGCTCGATCTCCTGCTGTCGACGGAGATTGCAGCGCGCTTCGAGCCCGGGCGGCTTACGGTTTTGTACCATTACCCGGCCACCCAGGCCGCCCTCGCCCGCCTCTGTCCTGGCAACGCTGAAGTCGCGGACCGTTTCGAGGTGTTCATGGGCCCCGTCGAGCTGGCCAACGGCTATGTCGAACTGACCGACGCGCGGGAGCAGGCAGAGCGCATGCGCCGGGACGCCGACGACCGCGAGCGGCGTGCGCGGCCTCTCCGCCCCGCCGATCAAAACCTGCTGGCAGCGCTCGAGGCCGGATTGCCGCCCTGCGCAGGCGTGGCATTGGGCTTCGAACGCTTGCAGATGATTCACGACAATACCGACGACATACGCGACGTCGTGTCCTTCGCGTTCGAGACCCACGCATGACCGACTACAATCTCATAGACTCACAGCTGCGCGCCCTGCTCGACGGCGAAGGCGATGCGTTGGCTGCCGTGTGCAATTTCGTCGCCTTACTGTACAACGCGCTCGATGATATCAACTGGTTAGGAATCTACGTGTTACGCGACGAGGAACTCGTGCTTGGCCCGTTCCAGGGAAAACCGGCTTGCGTGCATATTCCATTGGGATCAGGCGTCTGCGGCACCGCAGCGAGTACGCTTCAGGGCCAGCGCGTTGCGGACGTGCACGCGTTCCCGGGGCACATCGTGTGCGACGCAGATTCCCGCTCTGAACTCGTCGTGCCGCTACTCGTAAACGATGAATTGGTGGGCGTGCTCGACATCGACAGCCCGTCCCTCAGTCGTTTCAGTGAAGCCGACCAGGCCGGTACCGAGACGATCTGCCGGACCTTCTGCGGACAGCTCGAAAATATTCCGGGCTTTATTTGACGCGCGATACATACTCGCGCGAACGCGTGTCCACCTTGATGACTTCACCCTGATCGACGAACAGCGGCACACGCACGACGGCGCCGGTTGACAGCGTTGCCGGTTTGACGCCGCCGCTGGCCGTGTCGCCCTTGACGCCGGGATCGGTCT
>Ga0265303_10000198_pt1 | contig 31322 bp, 26 predicted proteins | sample Helome_2_FD_192494 | JGI IMG/M metagenome (GOLD analysis project Ga0265303, IMG submission 192494) | Marine sediment microbial communities from subtidal zone of North Sea - Hel_20160317 (Illumina Assembly) | ecosystem: Environmental > Aquatic > Marine > Subtidal zone > Sediment ... | reverse complement strand
TTTTTACTTTCAAGGCGGAGCCCTGTAGGGAACAACCTTAGTTAATCCCGGTTAGTTTTCAAGGCGGAGCCTTGTAGGGAACAACCTTAGTTAATCCCGGTTAGTTTTCAAGGCGGAACCTTGTAGGGAACAACCTTAGTTAATCCTGTATACATCCTGAACAACATAAATTCACAATGGTGGTATGGAATTTTAATTTTACACCACAATTAAAAGAATGTTTGCATGTAATAGAATAAGTGCTATCTTCCATGACTTAATATTTTCAATAACCAACTAAAAACAAGAAAGTATGAAAAAAAAATACACAACTATTATTTTGCTGTTTTTTATCGCTTTGGCACTTCCGGTCCATGGACAAAAGACACTTGCTAAAATTCTTAAAAACGGAGAGATCAGAATTGGTCTTACAGGAAATCAACCACCCTATAATATGAAATCTAAGTCTGGAGAATTAATGGGCTTTGAAGTAGACCTGGCAAAGGTATTAGCGACTGGTATGGGCGTAAAATTAACCACTGTGATAATGCCATTTTCGGAGCTTTTACCGGCATTAGAGGCTGGCAAAATAGATGCTGTAATGTCTGGTATGACAGTTACGACCGAACGTAGTGTAAAAGCTCTTTTTGCAGGACCTTATACAATATCTGGCAAATCAATTCTTGCAAAATCATCCGTCTTATCCAAATTGAAGGGGACCGAAGAAGCAAATAATGAGAACTACAAAATAAGCTGTTTAAAGGGTTCTACCAGTGAGGCTTTTGTGAAAAAATATATGCCCAAAGCACAGGCTATGCCAGTTAACAATTATGATGAAGGTATTGCCATGATACTAAATGATCAGGCGGATGCCATGGTAGCAGATTACTCAATTTGTGTAATTACCATTATGCGCAATCAGGGAAAAGATTTAGTAACTCTAGAAGGCCCATTGAATATAGAACCGATAGGGATGGCACTACCGGCAGATGATCTCCATTTTCATAACCTGGTAGAAAATTACCTAAAGGCCTATGATTTAACGGGGGCACTTAAAATTATTGAGAACAAATGGTTAAAGGATGGCAGCTGGTTATTTAATATGGAATAGATATTGTAATCTGAAACAACATCATCTTTAGCCATAATATTGAAAGTTCAGGGATTTGTTAAAATTGTTATAATTCGGAAGATTAAGTGTAATGTTTGAAATGTCTTTACGTCTTAACGTTTTCTAATAAATTATAAAAACGAAACATGAGACATTCAAATAGAAGTACTAAAACAAAAGGATCTTTTTATTTTTCCAGCTTTCAAGCGAGCAAAAGGACTAATTGGAATTCGGTTAGAAAATATACTAACTAGGGAAAAATAGGAATTACAACAATTAATACAATTTAAAAGGGAGTTTTTTTAGCTCCCTTTTTTATTTCATTATAGCAACCCAAAAGGGAATGAAAAGCCTTTGTACAACTAAATCGGTTGCCAAATACGGATCACTGGTTATTGGGTTGTCAGCTCTTTATCCAAACTTTCTATTTCCTGAATTAAGTTGTTCAAACTACTTCTTCCCTCGTCCAATAATCCCAATATTTGTTGTTTGGAACTAGGAAATTCTTCTTTAAGGTTGTTAAACAATACCTTATAATAGTGTATTCCATCTTTTAAATTGTTGGCAAAGGTCAACAAATACTTCTTTTGCTTATCAGTTGTCGAAATACGATTTTCGGCAATACGTGCTGCAAGGTAATCCAAATAAATATGGAGTTCTTTTATGAACATATGGGGACGATCTTTTCTTGTTATCACATTGGTATTTCCATAAATATGGTCTACCATTTCAGGCAGTTCCATGGTTTTGGAAAAATAAGCCATATTAGGACCCGGACATACCGAAACCCCCTGGCCTTCGGTTTTTGTATCAAGTCCATATGCGAGCAGGGCAGAAGTTCCAAGCCCTACACAGGTACAGGATTTTTCAGTTATCTTATTGTAGTAGTAGGTATAGTCTTCAGCAGAAAGTTCTTGCTCGTCCAACTCCTTGATTTTTAGATGTTGGTATTGTCTGGATGCCGTGCAAATCCCGGTATCCAAAAAGTCTTTGTTCATGGCTACAAATTTTTTCGGACAAGGGCTTCCTGGTCTTCCCTTTTCAATTAATTCGGATTTTTCCAAATCTTTTGTATTTCCTTTTAAACTATGAAAAGGAATGCCCAATGGGGATGTATTACTGAGATACAAGTCATCTTCCTTAGCCTCGACCAATTTAGATATGGTCGACTTGTCAACGGTTGTTGCTTCCGGCACCAAAAGAAATGGTGTTCCCCAGCCAACAGAGTCGACCTTATAATGATTCAAAATAAAATTGTGTTCTTCTGTGGTGCCAACACCGCCTTGGGCTGTTATTTTTAACGGCAAGATCGTTTTTGGAACAAACCGTTTTTTTAGAGTTAAAGCACCTACTAAAATTTCGTGAACCGATTTCTTCAATTCTTCTTTTTCTTCCTTAAACTGGTTTAGGATAGGGCCCATTAGATAACCATCTGTAGCAAAGGCATGTCCACCGCAATTAAGTCCTGATTCAATTCGATATTCCGATACCCACAATCCTTTTTTTGCCAGGAATTTACCTTGGATCAAAGCCGACCGGAAATCACTAACTTTTAAAACGATTTTCTTTTTGATGGTTCCATTTTTATCGGGATAAAAATCCTCAAACTGCTCCAGATAACTATATAATCTTGGGTTCATTCCGGCAGAAAGGATCAGGGAAGAGCTTAGAACACTGTTTGCATATCCTCTCAGAGCAGCATGCGCATCATTATATTCCGAAGGCAATTTTTCCTTTTTAATATAATTTTCCTTATCAACCTTGGTCATTATATTAACATCAATACTGCCCATGTAGAGGCTATCCATTATCCAAGTTTTGATTTCCTGTAAATCAAAAGAATCTTTGGTTAAATTATTAAATTCTTTTTTCAAACCGGACGTATTGGGCAACATTGAAAAATATTTCTTGATTTCAGTTGCCGATGCAATTGATGTATTTTTTAAGTCTTCGAATTGCTTAACACTCTCATCATAGATAAGGTTAAGATAGGAAGTGATTCTTTTTGCCCTAAAATCATCCATTTTTTCAGTAATCTCAGAATAGGGACGCCCGAATTTATCGCAATACATTTTTCTTAATTTTTCAATGAGAATATCATCCACTAAAGAAATAACGGAGTTTATGCCAAATTGAGAAACTTTTAAAGGAGTGTCTATGGTAAAACCTATTCCCATAACGGGAATATGGAATGAATGGACATTTGTCATGGTACAATCTAATTTATGACAAACGCGAATCTAAATTAAACGTAATTTGCCATTACAAAATTCCTACAATAAGCGGACTTAAAACATGATATTTGTCAGTTTGTCCTTTTAAAGTTAGATTGGCTTTCAGAAGTTTCTTCGATACCGATAAAAAAAAGACACATCCAAATTGGCCAATTTGGTGAACTTAGTGACAAAATATCTGAAGAAAGCATAAAAGATTCCCATGTATATGGTATTAATTATATAGCTTTTTTACAAGGGCTCCAATACTGAGTCCCTGTACAATAATTGAAAACAATACTACAGCATAGGTGATATACAGTATTAATTCTGAAGAAGTATTGTCGCCCAAACTTAGTGCCAAAGCTATGGAAATCCCTCCGCGTAAACCTCCCCAGGTTAAGATAGCAACAGTTTTTATAGGTTTACTTTCCTTGTGTTTTAACAACGAGTAAGGCAGCAGTACAGAAATAAACCTGGCTATAAGTACAATAACAATTGCCAGGATTCCCAGAGTTAAATAACCGGTTCTAAACTTTACCAGGTGTATGGCCAAGCCCATTAGAACAAATAGGATACCATTGAATACATCGTCCAATACTTCCCATATTTCATTTAAAAGTTTTCTTGTCGGACCTTTATTAGCAGCTATATTAAATTTGTTCCCAATGTACATTCCGGAGACGACCATAGCCAATGGGCCTGAAACATGAATTACGGACGCAATTGCATATCCACCCATGACTATGGCCAGACTAATCATTACAGCCAATTGCGGATTTTCTCTTACCGATTTAATAGAGGTATACCCAATAAAACCTAATAAAGCACCAAAGAGTATCCCTCCAACAGCTTCTTCCAGAAATAATTTTCCTATTTCAACCCCCAATGAACTTTCTGTAGGAAGCCCTTGCATATCAGCAAAAATTAGTATGCCTGCAAAAATTACAACGCCAATGCCATCATTGAAGAGGGATTCACCTTCAATCTTGGTCTGAAGATTTTTAGCAATCTTTGTTTTTTTAAGAATGGCCAATACAGCAATAGGATCTGTGGGGGAGATTAATGCGCCAAAAAGAAAGGCGTAAATTATTGGTAATTGAAGACCTATTAAATGTGCAGCACTAAAAATTAGTCCACCTACTATTAAAGTGGAAATTAGTACCCCCAGGGTAGAAAATAAAAGAACAGACCATTTCTCCTTAGTTAAATCATCAATATTCACATGCAATGCGCCCGCGAAAAGAAGAAAGCTTAAAATGCCATCTAATAATAAGGTTCGAAAATCAGATTGAGTTACAATATCACAAAAGAAGCGGTAGAAATCAGGAAAAATACCCCTGCTAATTGTGATTAGTATCATAGTAACCAGGCTCATCAGCATTAGCCCAATTGTAGCCGGCATTTTCAACCATTTGTAATTTATCAAACTAAAAAATGTAGCTATAGCGAAAATTATACTAAATGATTGAAGCATCTACTTAAATTATTAGGAAGGATTAAATTTATCAGAATTATATGAGCGTTACATCTGTAATGACTTCAAGAAGACCTGGATTGGGTTGTTCAAATAATTCCTTCATAGCCTGTTCCAAATCTTCTTCTTTGGATACACGCTTTCCCCAGGCACCGCATGAAATAGCATATTCTGAAAAATTGGGGTTAGATAAAGAGGTCTGCCATACATCGTATTCTCCAGCTCGTTGTTCTTTAGAAATTTTACCAAGTTCATGATTGTTCAGAACAATTAATTTCACCGACATATTGTATTTGACCAATGTGGTTATTTCAGCCAAGTACTGACAGAGCCCGCCATCACCCGCGACGGCTACTACTGGCCTCGAACTACCAACAGCAGCCCAGGCACCAATGGAGGCGGGTAGTGCAAATCCAATGGAGCCTAAATAACCCGACATTAAAAAATCTTGCTGTTCGGGTTCAAAATAGCGTCCAAAAGAGTATGCATTGTTCCCAACATCAACACACATCACTGCATTCTTGGGTGTCCATTTGTTCATCATTTCAAATACCGCGATGGAGCTTAGTCCATTTTCGGAAGTTTCTGATAACCGTTTTTTCTTTTCGGTTTTCCAGATTGACCAACGTTGTGCAATTTCTGATCTTTGGTCTAAAGTATCTGTTTTTCCTTCTAAAGCATTAGTAAAGATTTCTAAAGTCCTCGAAATTTCACCCCAAACGGCTACATCTACTTCATGAAATTTGCTTAGAGCAAGTGGATCAAAATCCACTTGAATCGTAGGTTTCTTAGGGGTAATTCCTGTATGGTTTGAGAAGGAAGCACCAAAGACCATGAGTAGATCGGCTTCGTTCATAAACCATGAGGCGATGGGGGTTCCGCTTCGACCTAAAACTCCACATCCCAGAGGATGATTATCGGCAATCAGCCCTTTTCCTTTAAATGTGGTAACTACTGCAGCATTTAAACTTTCAGCAAATTCAACAATAGCTTTTTTGTGTGCCCTAGATCCATGTCCTAAAATAATAAGCGGACGTTTTGCTTGTTCTATTAATGCAATAGCCTTATTAACCATTTCTTTAGGCGGAGCAATCTCCAGAGGAGTAATTCTGTTGGTAGGGAATTGTGCTTTTGTGCCAGATTTAGCCTTTTGGTCCTGGATTTCATCCGGGAAGGTAAGATGTGAAACATCTCTTCTGAGGATGGCATGTTTAATGGCCAGGGACATTAATTCGGAATGCTTACTATCTCCCTGAACACGCTGGTTAAATTCGGCTACAGAATTAAATGCCTGAACCAGGTCTACTTCCTGAAAATTACCGGTACCTACAACTTGTGTAGCTACTTGTCCGGTAAGTGCCAGAAATGGAGCCCTGTCCACTTTGGCATCCCACATGCCTGTAAATAAGTTGGTAGCTCCGGGGCCTGCAATAGTGAAACAAGCCGCAGGTTTCCCTGTAAGTTTACCGTAGGCAGATACCGCGAATGCAGCAGCACCCTCATGTCGAATCCCATAGAAATTGAGCCTCCCTTTTTCCTCTTGCCGTTTCATAGCATCCGCGAATCCGAGGTTTGAATGCCCAACCATACCAAAAACTTTGTCCACTCCCCAATTGATCATAGTTTCTACCATGACATCCGAAACTGTATGCGCGTGCGCTTCCTCTCGTACCAAACCCACATATAAGGCTTCATTTTCTTCCTTAGTGGGATAGACTTCCACACCATCATCAAACCCGCCCGGAGGTAAACCGGTGTAAGGGTGAAAATCCCAGCCATGCCAGGGACATCTTAACAGACCATTTTCAATAGAGCCTTCACCCAAAGGCCCTCCCTGATGAGGACATTTGTTGTCTAAGGCAGAAAATTTTCCCTCGAAATGAGTAAGACAGATACCTTTGTGTTTGGCGGTTACTGTTTTTATCCTGCCCTCCGGTAAATCAGTTTTATTATCCAGTACTTTATGCCAAATAAGGTCTTTCGAAGAAGCCATAATTAATCAGTTTAATTTTTATATTGGAAGAATGCCTCGGACAAAAAGGCAGTACCCTTGTTCTTATCAATTTCTGTGGCTGGCAGGATTGCTCCATTAAATCCGTTTACCCCCCAGGACCCAAGCGATAAAGGTTTAAAACCTGAAGTATCTATTACCTCATGTCCTTTGTATCCACTGATGTATAAATAATGATCTCTGCACACAGTATCAGGTACTGCAAGGCCTAATCCAATTGCATCACCCGTCATATCATTGAAAATAGCATAAGCCCCTGTGTCAAAGTGGTGGGGCCATATCCGAATTTCCGAGTTTAAGTTTTGGTCCTGTAAAAAAGCTTCCAGAGCCATTTGAGCCAAAACCCGCAGTTTTAACAATTCGCGAAGCCTATTAGCGGCCAAAAGTTTAAAAACAAAATTATCTTTTATCTGATAGGGAAAATCATAATGAAAGGAATAAGTATAAGGTACCTTAATAGCCGCCTTAGCAGCCATCTTTTCAATCCATTTTAGAATTTCGGCATGGGTGGTACCATCCAATCGCAGTGAAGTAGACACATCATTTGAATTCCATTCCAAAGTGAATTTTTTATAGCTTACGGATAATGTATCCCCGTTCTCATTTAACGGCCTTGAATACATGCTACTATTTTCGATTGAAAAGCCAAGATTGCTATGGCTGTCATCATCCTTTTTCTCTAAAAAACTTATTCCTGCGGCAGCAAGGTATTGCGCTAGCAGATACATCATCTTTTCCATTACCGAATTATCTTTTATGTTCAGGACTGTCAAACCCCGCTTTGCATCCAGCAGCCCACTCATCGGGTTGATTACCGTGTGCCGGAATACCACCATTATCTTTTAACATTCGGGCAAGATGCAAACAATTCCAGACAAGGAAAGTTGTATTTCTATTGGTAAAGTCGTTCTCGGGACCTCCTGATCCTTCGTCCCTGTAGGAAGGTCCTGGTCCTGCTTCACCCATCCAACCGGCATCCGCCTGTGGAGGCACTGTATAGCCAATATGAGAAAGTGAAAAAAGTATATTCATGGCACAGTGTTTAACACCATCCTCATTGCCAGTAATCAAGGTAGCGCCAACTTTGCCATAATCTCTGTATTGTCCTTTTTCATTAAACAAATGCGTATAACCATACATCCGTTCTAATACGCGGTTACAGACCGAGGATTTTTCTCCCAACCAGACTGATGTACAGAGGATAAGAATATCACAGGCATCTACTTCTTTTTGCAGCATTGGCCAGTCATCTTTCTCCCATTCCGGGGTTTTGGACATATCCAGGCCCAGACCGGCAGGAAGTACATAATCCACTGGTCTGATAACTTTTGTAGCTACACCATTTGCCTCAAAAATTCGCTGAGCAACACCTATAAGTGCTTCGGTATGTGAGAGAACCGGCGTTCTGTTTAGCGTGCAGTTAAGGAATAAAACTTTTAGATCATTGTATATGGCAGGGGGATTGGAACAGTGTTGTTCCGTCATTTTCGAGAGTTGTTTTGACATTATTGATTGTTTAGAATTTAGATTATTTTTTATATGATATCTTACAAGTAGGACATTCTGTGCCATGCACAGCACTTTTTAGTTTTATTCCATCTAAATGGGTTACTAGAAAGTCCTGTATAAAAGCATACTTACTTTCTTTATTATTTACATCTATTTGTGCATCCTTAAATTTTTCACGGATAACGTTGCCGTACTCCTGATCTCCCCAACAATTGGGACATACACCTTTGGGGATCTCATCAAATTCATCTGTTTTTGTTTTTTTCTTTTTGAAAAGATTGCTAAAAAAATTTCTCATGGCTGTATTGTTTTTAAAATGGAAATATATTCTGTGCCTTACTCTAAGAGTCCAATATTTCTAAGATTACTTACAGTATTGCAACAATTTGTTTCGGTGAATAAGTAAGTATGGCGATATGATTGTGTGACAATAAATATTTATGCACTAAGTCACAGGGTCTTCTCAACAATCGTTTTATACGTAAGCCAAAAAACTCAAATATTCCATTATTAGGAGACTTACGTTCTTCCTTAATTTCATACATATCTGATTCAATATAACATAATATGCAATACTTCAAGGCCAAGGCGCATGCTTCGTTTACCCCGGGCTGAAAATGCACGGAACCTAAAACTACCTTCCTTTCTATACAGTTCAATTAATCTTATTTTGAATTACCTATAATATACTCTTAGATTTAACCTTTTTGGTTCTTGTAAGCGACTTACTTAATTCTTCCAGTGGCACTCCTTTGGTCTCAGGCATAATAAAGGCCACAAAAAGAAGCTGTAAAAACATCATAAATGCGAAAAATGTAAATACAATTCCGGGTCCTATAGTAGCAAAAAGAATAGGAATTAAAGAAGGCACAACAGCTGCAAGAATCCAGTGCACAGAACTTCCAAAGCTTTGGCCGTATCCTCTTAAATGATTAGGGAATATTTCTGAAATAAACACCCAAATTACGGTGCCTTGTCCAATTGCATGGGCTGCGATAAACAGGAATAAAAAGAATGCTACGGAAATTCCTTCCCAGTTTAAATAAAATGCACAGGCTACCAGAGATAGAGCTATAATATATCCAATAGAGCCGATATACATTAATTGTTTTCTCCCCATTCGGTCAATCAGGTATATTCCCAAAAGGGTGAATACCATATTGGTTACCCCTATACCAATACTACTCAATAGCGCCGTGCTGGCACCAAGTCCGTCTTCTTCCAATATTCGTGGAGCATAATAAAGAAACGCATTGATCCCCGAGAGTTGATTAAAAAAGGCGATGCAAAAAGCCAGTATCAATGGAAATCTATATTTCATTAAGAAAATGTTTTCCCCTGGAATCGTACCTTCACTTTCCTTTTTAATCTCCAGCATCATGTGTTCTGCATCCATACCTGGATTTATAACTTTTAAAACTTCTTTAGCCTCATCAACACGGTGTTTAGACAACAACCACCTGGGGCTTTTTGGAATTGTCAAGGTGAATACGGTATAAATAACTGCCGGGATGGCTTCAACTCCTACCATCCAACGCCAGGCATTTTCCCCAATTCCATTTAATAGGTAATTTGAAAAAAAAGCGATCAGGATACCAAATACAATATTAAACTGATATAAACCAACAAGTTTGCCCCGATCCTTAGCAGGAGCAATCTCTGAAATGTAAGCAGGTGCTGCGATCGTTGAAGCCCCTACTCCCAATCCACCAATAAATCTAAAAATGGCAAACGTTATGGGATCACTTGACAAGGCAGAGCCCAAAGCCGAGATGGTGTAAAATATACCTATCCATATAAGGGTATTCTTTCTACCGAGTTTATTTGTGGGGATACCACCTAATAATGCGCCAATAACAGTGCCCCAAAGTGCCATTCCTATTACTACTACTCCATGAAACACATCGGTCGAATCCCACAATGCCTGAAGTGTTTTGTCAGCACCGGAAATAACAACGGTATCAAAGCCGAAAAGAAATCCGGCTAAAGCTGCCGTAATGGACCAAACCCATATTTTTTTCATTTGAGTATTTCTTGAGAAAACCACGGGTTTCGGCCCGTATTTTTATTTATGATAGACTCTAAATAATGAATATGTATTTAAAAACATATCACAAATACCCTAAATTAATTCGCCTTTCGCCTCCTTGTCTTTAAATTGCTTTACCAAGTCTAGAGCATCCGGGACCACATCGCTACAGAGCACTATGAGTGATCCTTTCTCAGCATGTGTCACCGCATGAGTAATAGCTTCTTTCTCCGAAGGTATAATGGTAGTTTTTTTATTAGGATCTTTCATTTTAATACCTGCATCCAACATGTTGATTAAGTGACTTTCCGATTTGCCACGCAGATTTTTATCCTGTCTTATAATAATCTCGTCAAACATTTCAGCGGCAATACTTCCCATCTCATTATTATCTTCTTCCCTGCGGTCCCCGATACCAGCTATGATCCCGACTTTTACGGTGGCTTCCAGATTATCTGTAAACTTTTGCAAGGCACGCATGCCTGCAGGATTATGAGCATAGTCTAATAAGATGTCAAAGTTGTTAAACTTAAACAGATTTAAACGCCCAGGAGTACTTGAGGCCGATGGGATAAAGGTCTCCAGAGCTGCTTTCGTATCTTCAATACTGATGCCCTGAACATTGGCAGCTATAATAGCCGGCAGAATATTCTGAATCATAAAAAGAGCCTTCCCACCATAGGTCAATGGTATATTTTCTGCTTTCATTAACCGCATTTTCCACTCACCCCTGCAAAGGGTTACATAGCCATTCTCATAAATGGCAGTTATTCCGCCTATTCTTTGTAAGGCCTGTATCCTGGGGTTATTTTCATCCATGGAGAACAGCGCAAGATTGCAAACTATGTTTCTACGCATTTCATAAACCAAATCGTCATCCGCATTTAGGATGGCATAACCATTGGGTAGCACTGTTTCCGGTATAACCGCCTTAACCCTGGCAAGTTGTTCTATAGTATGTATGCCTTTTAAACCCAAATGATCTGCTGAAACATTAGTGACTATAGCAACATCACATTTCTTAAAACCTAATCCGGCTCTTAATAAACCACCTCGTGCACATTCCAGTACGGCAAAATTGACGGTAGGATCTTTGAGTACAAACTCCGCACTTGCCGGGCCAGTGCAATCTCCTTTCATCAACATCCTATTTTGAATATAAACCCCATCACTGGTGGTATAACCTACTCTTTGTCCATTCATTTTAGCGATATGAGCAATAAGCCGGCTTGTAGTAGTTTTACCATTAGTTCCGGTAATAGCTACAATAGGTATCCTGCCAGTGTCGCCTTTTTGAGGGAATAATTTATCTACTACAGGAGCGGCAACGTTTCTTGGTAAGCCAGTAGTGGGAGCCAGGTGCATCCTGAAACCAGGCCCTGCATTAACTTCCAAAACCGCACCACCTGTATCTGAAAGTGGCTGGCTAATATCACTGGTCATTATATCAATTCCACATATGTCGAGGTCGATGATCTTTGAAATCCTTTCCGCCATAGATACATTGGCAGGATGAACGATATCTGTTAGATCTTCTGCAGTACCCCCGGTGCTTAAATTAGCAGTATCCTTTAAAATTAATCGCTCCCCTTCCTTTAATACGGAGTCTGCAGTATAGCCTGCATCTGCGATAATCGTTTTTGTCAGATCGTTTATGGTTATTGCGGTAAGCACTTTCTCATGGCCATATCCCCTTCGTGGATCTTTATTCACTTCCTCGACCAATTCTTCTATAGTAGATTTTCCATCACCTACAACATGAGCAGGAGTACGTTTCGCTGCGGCAACAAAATTGTTGTTAATGACCAAAAGTCTGTAATCTTCACCTGTAATATATTTTTCAACAATGACCCGTCTTGATACTTCTTTAGCCACTTTAAAGGCATCAAGCGCATCCTCATATGAATTGATATCTACTGTAATTCCTCTGCCGTGATTACCATCAATAGGTTTAATAACAAGTGGGTATCCCACATATCGGCACGCATCTTCCAAGCTGCCTTCCCGGCTGATTATATCACCACGAGGGACTTCGACCTCGGCCCGTTCTAATAAATATTTAGTGTCTTCCTTATCACATGCCAATTCAACTCCTATACTACTGGTCTCACTGGTTACGGTGGCCTGAATCCTTTTCTGATTGGCACCATACCCAAGTTGCACCAGCGAATATTTGTTTAACCGAATCCATGGTATCCCACGACTTTTTGCTTCCAGAACTATAGACCCGGTACTTGGCCCAAGTCGTTCAGATTCCCGAAGTTCTCGCATACGTTGTATGTCATCTTCCAGATCATAAGGCTCAGCAGCAATTAATGCTTCACAAATACGAACAGCAGCTTTGGCAGCATATCTGCCTACCGATTCCTCAATGTATGAGAAAACAACGTTGTATACCCCTTTCTCCCCATATCCGCGCGTTCTTCCGAATCCTGTATCCATATCTGCCAATGTTTGGATTTCCAGGGCAATATGCTCAATTACATGACCCATCCACGTTCCTTCATCCACCCGCATAAAAAAACCTCCTTCACATCCTTCTGAACATCTGTGAGAGTACATACTAGGAAACATCTCGCGAATCCGGTCCGCGAATCCATCAATTTTATTGCTTGGCAATTCTTCCATTTCTTCCAAATCCAGGACCATTACAATTAGTCGATGACGGCGAATAGACCAGTAATTTGGTCCCCTCATGGCATTTATTTCTCTTATTTTCATGACCTTAGATTTTATGGTTCGTAACCGCGGATTTATAAATTGACAACAAGCCTTGGAATGCTATTCTTACTGTTGAAATGAGTTTAATAAGTTCTTCGTAATTTCATAAATATATGACATTTTTTATAACAATAGCTGTATTTTTGCTTCCTATATACCAAAAAGTATGACGGTAAATGGAACCTTAATTCCAATAGGAGGAAATGAGGATAAAGGGACGGTGTCAGGAGAGTCGTTTCACCTTGAATTTATTCAGGAAAGTATCCTCTCCAGAGTGGTAAGTGAGAGTGGGGGTAAAGAGGCACAAATTGTTGTTATTCCAACTGCCTCAAGTATTCCGAAAGATGTAAGTGATAGTTATCTCAAGGCCTTTGATAAATTAGGATGTCGTAAAGTACATATTATGGACATTCGAGATAGGAAAGAGTCTGAAAACCCAAAGAATGTGGAATGGATTGGAAATGCACAATGCGTAATGTTTTCGGGGGGGAACCAATCTAATATCACTTCAAACATAGGCAGCACTAAATTACATGAAGTGCTCATAGAACGTTATAAAAAAGACTCTTTGGTTATAGCTGGAACCAGTGCCGGCGCAATGTGTATGTCCCATGAGATGATTGCAGGTGGTAGCAGTACAGAATCATTTATAAAAGGGGCCGTTAAAATGGATACCGGAATGGGATTCATTTCTAATTTAATTATAGACTCTCATTTTATTCGTCGAGGCCGTTTTGGACGACTTGCGGAAGCCGTCGCTAAATATCCGGATATGATGGGTATTGGCCTTGCAGAAGATACGGGACTGGTTATTAAAAATAGCAGCACTTTTGAAATAATAGGTTCCGGGATGGTTATTATGTTTGATCCAAGAAAACTAAAACACAATAATGAAAAGATTCTTGAGAAAGGCACGCCTATGTCTCTGATTAATCTTAAAACTCACGTCTTGGCAAATGGGGACCGATTTAATATGAAAAGAGGTAAAGTGAAAGTATTACCCCTTGATGCTCCTTTTCCAACCTCTTAATTCATATAAATACTGATTTGATCTGCACCGTCTGATGATTTGCAGGCCCTGTACATACCTTCAGTGTTAAAAGGCATTGCAATATTACCAAGGGCGTCAACAGCAATTAAACCTCCATCTCCTCCTAGTTTCAATAAACGATTTTGGATAAGTTCCTCTGCAGCACCCTGAAGCGATAGGTTTTTGTATTCCATCAGGCAGGACAAGTCATATGCAACAACCCCTCTTATAAAATATTCACCGCTGCCCGTGCAGGAAACAGCACATGTTTTGTTGTTGGCATAATTCCCTGCTCCAATCATAGGACTATCGCCAACTCTGCCAAATTGCTTGTTGGTCATGCCTCCGGTGGAAGTTGCAGCTGCCAGGTTCGCGAAACTATCACAAGCTACAGCACCAACAGTTCCAAATTTCGAATCCTTATTTACAGAATGGTCTAGTTTAAAACTCTTTGTACCTCTAATTTCCTGCCACTGTTGAAAGCGAAGTTCATCATAGAAATATTTCTCGTCTTCAAGATGGTATTTCAGTTTCTCTGCAAATTGCATAGCACCTTTAGAAGCAAGAAAAACATGATCGCTTTTTTCCATAACATCCCGCGCCAGGCTAATAGGGTTTTTTATACCACTTACCAAAGAAATGGCTCCGGCATTAAGGGTTTTTCCGTCCATAATGGAAGCATCCATTTCATGTTTTCCTTCAGAAGTGAATACACTTCCCTTTCCTGCATTAAACAAATGTGAATCCTCAAGTTCTTTAACAGATGCCTCAACTGCTTCAACGGCAGAACCCCCGGATTCTAAAAGCAGATACCCTTTTTGTAAGGCACGTTCTAAAACTGCTTTATACATGCTTTCTTTTTCAGGTGTCATCATTCCCCTGACAAGGGTTCCGGCACCTCCATGAATGGCTAGGGCAATTTTTTTCATGCGCTTGTATAACTCTTAATTACCGATTTCGGATTCTTTTTTCCGCAAAATATTTTTAATAATGATCTTTGCGTGCACTCGTGAATTTTCAATAAACCACTTATGAGTTTCCATACCTCCGCATATAACACCGGCAAGGTAAATTCCTTTTATATTGGTTTCCATGGTTTCCGGATTGTAATTTGGTAATTTTTTCTCATCCTTTGATAATTCGATACCTGCATTCTCCAGAAATTCAAAATTTGGAGTATATCCGGTTAAGGCCAGGACAAAATCATTTTCTAAAATAATTTTTCCCTCGGGAGTTTCCAACTCAATTTCATTTTCGCGAATCTCTTTCACTGAGGCGTTATAGTAAGATTTAATACTTCCCTCTTCAATTCTGTTCATAATATCCGGACGAACCCAATATTTAACGCGCTTGCCAACTTCAGGGCCTCTGATAATCAGCGTAACTTCAGCACCTTTTCGCCAGCACTCCAGGGCAGCATCAATAGCTGAATTACTTGCTCCTACCACGGCCAGCTTTTGACTCGCATAAAAATGAGGGTCCTTGTAATAATGAGATACTTTTGGGAGCTTTTCCCCGGGAACTTCCAGGAGGTTTGGAAGGTCATAAAATCCAGTGGCAATAGTAATATTAGTAGCTGTATATGTATTTTTATTTGTTATTACTTTAAAATCTTCTGTCCCTTTTTTTATTGTCTCAACTTTTTCAAAGAGGTGAAGCTTCAACTTATTGGAGGTAACAATTCTTCTGTAATATTCCAAAGACTCATTGCGCTTTGGTTTTGCTTCGTTGCTTATAAAAGGAATGTCATCTATTTCCAGTCGTTCTGAAGAGGAGAAAAACTGCATGTTCACGGGATAATTAAATAAGGAATTGACTATAGGACCCTTCTCTATAATCAGGTAGCTCAAACCCTTTTTTTGAGCTTCGAGTCCGCAGGCTATTCCAATGGGGCCACCACCAACAATCAAAAGATCAAATCTATCCATATGTTCCTTATAACAGAGGTAAAATTTAGTGAGAATATAGGTAGGCGCAAAGCTATGTAATTTATTCTTAAACATATAAAAGAAAGCAAGCTAAGACAATATGGCTAACAAATTAAGCAGCATTATATTAAAGAATCAGAATCTCAGAATTAATAAGAGAAATAAGATTATAATCATAACTAACATGACTTTTATCATTCTTTTTGTTTTTGATAAAACTGATCTTTATTAAATAATATTTAAATTGAAAGTCATGAATGTCCAGATTGAACTCCCCGTTTCGAGTATAATGACTACAAATCTTATAACACTTGATGTAAAAGAAAGTTTAGATAAGGCAGAACACTTATTTAAAAAATATAAAATTCGGCATATCCCTGTGATTGAAAATGATAAGATTATTGGGATGATAAGTTTGAACGATATACTCCGAATAAGTTTTGCCGATGGTGCATATAGGGAAGAGGAAAATATATCCTCATCTATTTATGAAATGTTTACAATAAGGCAATTAATGATAGGAAATTTGGAGACCGTTTCTCCAGATGCAACAATTAAAGAAGTTGCAGAAGTACTTGTAAAAAGGGAATTTCATTCCTTGCCGGTCGTGGAAAATGGTAGGCTTAAAGGGATGGTAACTACCACAGATTTGATTAAATACCTCCTAAAACAATGCTAAGCATTTGCAATATTGGCAATATGTGAAATCGTGGCCATTGGATCCTGTGAGTTGAATACAAAACTTCCCGCGACCAAAACATCTGCACCAGCCTCTACGAGGGCTTTCGTATTATCTGCATTTACTCCGCCATCAATTTCTATAAGCGTTTTGGTCTTTTTTTCATTAATTAATGCTTTTAATGCCTTTACCTTTGCAAAGGTATTTTCAATAAACTTCTGACCTCCATATCCAGGATTAACGCTCATAACACAAACCAGGTCTATCTCGGTAATACTGTCTTCCAGGAGGCTTATATTGGTGTGTGGATTAAGAGCTACACCTGCCTTCATGCCTTCCGCTTTAATAGCTTGTATAGTTCTATTTAAATGTGGACAGGCTTCATAATGAACTGTCAGTATACTGGCACCCAAAGAAGCAAAAGATTTGATATATCTATCAGGATCAATAATCATAAGATGAACATCGAGCGGTTTGGTCGCATACTTAGCAATGCTTTTTATTACCGGCATTCCAAATGAGATGTTTGGAACAAAAACTCCGTCCATAACGTCAATATGGTGCCAGTCTGCCTGACTTGAATTGACCATCTCAACATCTCTTTGTAAATTCCCGAAATCGGCCGCAAGTAATGAGGGCGCTATGCGTATATTGTTCATTATTTAATGGCTGAAAATATTTTGCTACAAAAATAGGTATTCATTATGGTTTTATAAACCACCATAAGATATATCTACTAATTTATTCAAGATTATTTTTACAAAGATCACTTTATTTAGCGCTTTACTTTTCATAAATATACAGTAGTGTTCCTGTACAAATAGTTGAAAAAAAATCAATAAGGAAAGGTAGCTGAAAGGACCTTTAATCAATAAAAAAACATGAAAACCGACCTTAGTTATTGAAAGGTAAAAAGGAATATTTTTAAAAGAATCAATAATTCTTGATCGAATTATAATAAAATGAAAAACTCCGGTAATCAGCCGGAGTTTATTCATCAATCAAAAAACGAACAGTCATGATAAACTGTTGTTACTGTTACAAATTACAATTTTTATACCAAAATTCCAATTCAAGGAAAATTTAACATGTAATTAATGTCTCGGTATTATCCGAGATAAGTTTTTAATATTTTGCTTCTGGAAGTATGTTTTAATCTTCTTATTGCCTTTTCTTTAATCTGACGAACTCTTTCCCTGGTAAGGTCAAAAGTTTCACCAATTTCCTCAAGGGTCATGGAATGTTGCCCAGCCAAACCAAAATACAATCTGATAACATCTGCTTCTCTTGGTGTAAGAGTTTCTAACGCCCTTTCAATTTCCGTACGTAAAGATTCATGTAATAATTCTTTATCGGGATTAGGAGATTCTCCACTGCGAAGGACATCATAAAGATTTGAATCTTCTCCGTCAATTAAAGGCGCATCCATGGATACGTGACGACCCGAATTTTTCAAAGACTGTTTTACATCTTCAACGGTCATATCTAATTCTTTAGCGATTTCCTCTGCTGATGGAATTCGCTCATGAGCTTGCTCAAGAAATGCAAAAGTCTTATTTATCTTATTTATTGAACCAATTTTATTTAGCGGTAATCTAACAATACGCGATTGTTCTGCCAAAGCCTGTAATATAGACTGACGAATCCACCATACGGCATAGGAGATAAATTTAAACCCCCTTGTTTCGTCAAAACGCTGAGCAGCCTTAATAAGGCCAAGATTTCCTTCATTAATTAAATCCGGAAGTGTAAGTCCCTGGTTCTGATACTGCTTTGCAACGGATACCACAAAACGAAGATTGGCTTTTGTAAGTTTTTCCAAAGCTAACTGATCACCTGCTTTTATGCGCTGTGCCAATTCTACTTCCTCATCTGCAGTGATTAAATCTACTTTACCTATTTCCTGTAAGTATTTATCTAAGGATGCAGTTTCCCTATTCGTAACCTGTTTTGTAATCTTTAGCTGTCTCATCTAGGTTTTCCTTTAATTAAGTTCAAAGTGCATGGGTTGCATATACTTATACGTAAAAAAGCGGCAAATGTTACAATAAGGGTATAAAAATTTAACTTTTTGGCAAAATTATATTAAAAAACCCCTGTTTTAAAGGGGTTTTAATATATCTGAGGACCAAAAATTAGTCTCTTCTGGGCTTACGATCTCTATTCCTATCGTTTCTGCCTCTATCGCGATCCCGATTTTCTCTAGGGGGTCTTTCCTTAAAACCTTCCGGTTTTGGGAATAAAGCTTTACGAGATACTTTTTCCTTTCTGGTTCTTGGGTCTGTACCAAAATATTTAACATCAAAAACATCACCCATGTTTACAACATCGGTTACATTCTCAGTTCGCTCCCAAGCGAGTTCAGAAACATGAAGTAAAACTTCATTTCCCGGAGCTTCAGTGTATTCTACTACAGCACCAAAATCCAAAATCTTTATCACTTTAACCTCATAAACACTCCCTACTACTGGTTTAAAAGTAATAGAGTCTATTTTAGCCAGTACGGCATCAATACCTGTCTGATCTGTCCCCAAGATCTCCACAAGTCCTTCTTCGGTAACAGGATCTTCGTTTATTACTATGGTTGTGCCTGTTGTTTTCTGAAGTTCCTGTATCACTTTTCCACCTGGTCCAATTAACGCACCTATATAATCTCCCGGAATCGTTGTTGTTACCATTTTTGGTGCATGAGCTTTTACTCCTTCATTGGGTTGAGCGATTGTATCGGCCATTTTTTCGAGAATATGGAGTCTCCCTTCTCTTGCCTGCATTAATGCCTTAACCAGAATTTCGTAGGATAAGCCTTTAACTTTAATGTCCATTTGGCAAGCTGTAATCCCATCAGCTGTGCCGGTAACTTTAAAGTCCATATCTCCTAAATGGTCTTCATCACCCAGAATATCTGATAATACCGCATATTTACCGGATTCACTATCTGAAATCAATCCCATTGCAATTCCTGAGACAGGTTTTTTTAGTTTAATCCCGGCATCCATTAGTGCCATCGTACCGGAACAAACGGTTGCCATTGAGGAAGAACCATTACTTTCCAATACTTCAGAAACTACTCTAAGTGTATAAGGGCAATCTTCAGGGATCATACCTTTTAATGCTCTTTGGGCCAGGTTTCCGTGGCCAACCTCTCTTCGGGAGGTTCCCCTGATTGGTCTTGCCTCGCCAGTGGAAAAAGGAGGGAAATTGTAATGTAGATAGAAAGTTTCTTCGCCTTCAAATGATGGCATATCTATTTTATTCGCTTCTCTGGAGGTCCCTAAAGTAACTGTTGCCAATGCTTGTGTTTCTCCTCTAGTAAAAATAGCCGAACCATGAGTTGAAGGCAAATAATCCACCTCGCACCAGATAGGCCGTATTTCATCTGTCTTTCTTCCGTCGAGCCTTAATCCTTCATTTAAAGTAAGGTCTCTTACGGCGGCTTTTTCGGCTTTGTAGTAATATTTGCTGATTAAATCACCAATTTCTTCAAGTTCTTCTTCGGAATGTGAAGCTTTAATTTCGTCCTTAATTTCTGTAAATGATGCACTTCGTTCTTGTTTCGAAGAACCCGTCTTGGCTACCTTATATACTTTATCATATGCAAGGTCATGAATCTTTTTCATTAGCGCTTCGTCCTCATCTTCCGTTTCGTATTCGCGCACTTCTTTTTGTCCAAAGGCCTTGGCTAATTTAATTTGTGCAGCGCATTGGACTTTTGCAGCTTCATGGCCAAATTTAATTGCTTCAACCATTTCTTCTTCAGAAATTTCACTCATTTCACCCTCAACCATCATCACAGAATCCAGGGAAGCCCCAATGATCATGTCAATATCAGATTCAAGTAATTGTGCCCTTGTAGGGTTAATGACAAATTCGCCATTCACTCTCCCGACACGAACTTCAGAAATTGCACATTCAAATGGAAAGTCTGAGAGTTGAATTGCGGCAGATGCAGCAAGACCGGCCATAGCATCTGGCATGACGCTGTCATCATGAGACATTAACTGTATCATCACCTGAGTCTCACAATGGTAGTCCTTTGGAAATAATGGTCTCAAAACACGATCTACAAGTCGCATTGTCAGGACTTCTCCGTCACTTGGGCGGGCCTCCCTTTTAAAAAAGCCTCCCGGGTAACGTCCTGAAGCCGCAAATTTTTCCCTGTAATCTACTGTTAAGGGAAGAAAATCTACATCACTTTGTCTATAATTGGAAACTACAGTACATAATAACATACAGTTTCCTGATTGTACAACAACAGCACCATGGGCCTGTTTTGCAAGTTTTCCGGTTTCGATAGAAATCTCTCTACCATCACCAAGGTCAATGACCTCTTTAAATGTTTTTGGAATCATAAATTTTAATTAGAACCTGAATGTTTATCAGGCTGTTAAACAATGGTCAACCGTCTTACATAGACGGTCTGAGTTGTGTTGTTGTGTTGTCGACCAATGAAAAACTATGTGTAAGCTTTTTGTGTTTGCCCCAAATTCCGGGACTTTTATTTAAAAAAAAGGGGAAGCAATGCCTCCCCCTTATATTATTTTCTAATATTCAATTCTTTAATAAGGGCACGATATTTTTCTATGTCCTTTTTCTTCAAATAATCCAGCAAACTTCTTCTTTTACCAACAAGTCTTACCAGGGATCTCTCCGTATTATAATCCTTTTGGTTGTTTTTTAAATGTCCTGTTAAATGATCAATCCGATGCGTGAACAACGCAACCTGACCTTCAGTGGAGCCTGTATTACCTTCTGAGCCACCGTGTTTTTTAAAGATTTTTGCCTTAACTTCTTTTGTTAAATACATTCCAATATTATTTTAAATGATTTTTATGTATCTGATTGATTTTCAATCGAGCGCAAAGATAGTAATAAATTTACATAAAGCAGATTTCATTTATTTTTTTTGACCTTCAATTAAACCTTTATGAATAAGTGGGGTCAAAGGAGAGTAATATTAAAAAAATGATAATATGAAAAATTGTTTTAAAAAACTGAATTGTACAGGATTATTGCTTTTTGCAATTGTGTTAATTGTTTCCTGTAACAAAGAAGAATCCGCTGAAATTATTGAAAACGGCGAAACGGAAACGTTTGAAGTGGCACAACTTCAGGCCAGTGACGAATCTGAATTAATTTCTGAGGAAATCATAAACATTGGAGAGGATGTTTATACTACCGATGAAATCCAAGCTACCTCAAAGGGTTCATACATTTCAGATTATTTGCCAGATTGTGTAACAATTACAACTGTGGTGACCAGTATCAGTAAAGAAAAAATTATTGATTTTGGTGAGGGTTGTGAATTACCTAATGGGAATTTTTTAAGTGGTATCATTAAACTGAGTTATCTTAAGGACATGGAGATGGTTATGAAAACGCTTAGTTTTTCACTTGAGAACTTTACATTTAATGGGGTATCTGTTGAGGGGAATGCTACTGTTGAGCGAATGCGTTCCAATGAAAATGGAAATCCTCAGTCAGATGCAGTTGCCGATTTTACCGGGGAATGGCCAGATGGTGGTACTGCCAGTTTCACAGGAAACAGGACCCGAGAATGGATTGAAGGTTTTGGAAGTGGATTCTGGGGCGATAACGTTTTTCTTATCTCAGGCAAGGGTACTTACACAGGGAAATTTGATAATGTATTCGTTAAAGAAACACTTAGCCCGCTAAGAAGAGAACTATCTTGTAGATTCCTGGTGAGTGGAATACTCGAAATTTCGCGCAATGAAACAACTGTGAGTCTTGATTTTGGAGATGGTAGTTGCGATTCTAAGGGAATTCTTACTTACCCTAATGGAGAATCTGAGGAAATATTTTTAAGAAGGTTTAAGAACTAAAAAACCTGCAAATGATTAATTAACAGCCCTGGCTTTTAAAGTTCAGGGCTTTTTTATTCTCTAATAGCGGTATTCTGGATAAGATCGATATACAAATTAATATTCCTTTTTAGCACACTTCTATGTGAAATAAAGTCTAAAAATCCATGTTCCAATACGAATTCTGCTGTCTGAAAACCTTTTGGGAGATCCTTCCCTGTGGCTTCTTTAACAACTCTGGGTCCTGCAAAACCAATCAGTGCTCCTGGTTCAGAAATATTAATATCTCCCAGCATGGCATAAGAAGCAGTCGTACCGCCGGTAGTAGGATCTGTACACAAAGAAATATAAGGAATTTTGGCTTCAGCTAACTGCGCTAATTTTGCAGATGTTTTGGCAAGTTGCATTAATGACAAAGCAGCCTCCATCATTCTGGCCCCACCAGATTTGGATATCATGACAAAAGGAATGCCATTTTTAATGGAATAATCAATTCCGCGTGCAATTTTTTCACCAACCACACTGCCCATTGACCCTCCTATAAAACTAAAATCCATACAACAAACAACCAAATCCTTACCCAAGGACTTGCCTACGGCTGTTTTTACTGCATCTTTTAAACCAGTCTTTTTTTGTGCCGCCTTCAATCTGTCGGAATATTTCTTCGTGTCCTCAAATTTTAGGGGATCCTTGGAAGTCAACTTGGTATCTAACTCCTGAAATTTGTTGTCGTCAAATAGAATTTCGAAATATTCTTTGCTCCCAATTCTAACATGATAATCATCTTCCGGACTAACATAATAATTTTTAGCTAAATCTTCGGATTCAACGATCTTTCCGGTTGGGGATTTATACCATAAGCCTTTGGGTGTATCTTTTTTCTGCTCAGTTGCAGTTTGTATACCCTTTTCTGTTCTTTTGAACCAAGCAGTCATTGGAATATAATTTAATTCTAAGAGTTACCTACAAGGTATTAATATTGTTTAAATCTTCAAAAGCTTTTTTTAATCTATCAATAAATGTCTTTTCTCCTTCTCGAAGCCAAACTCTTGGATCGTAGTATTTTTTATTAGGTTGGTCGGCACCATCCGGATTCCCAATTTGCGATTCTAGATAAGCCGATTTGCTTTGGATGTAATCCCGAATACCCTCCATAAAAGCATATTGTAAATCGGTGTCAATATTCATCTTTATCACGCCATATCCAATAGCTTCACGTATTTCCTCAACAGTAGAACCAGAGCCACCGTGGAATACAAAATCAATATGATTATTCTCAACGCCGTATTTTTTAGTTATATATTCCTGTGAATTTCTGAGAATTTTGGGAGTTAACTTTACATTTCCCGGTTTATATACGCCATGCACGTTTCCAAATGCCGCAGCGATAGTGAATCTGGGGCTTATTTTGGATAATTCTTCAAATGCATAAGCCACTTCTTCGGGTTGGGTATACAATTTTGAATCATCAACTTCTGAGTTATCTACACCATCTTCCTCGCCTCCGGTTATTCCCAATTCAATTTCCAGAGTCATATCCATTTTGCTCATTCTTTCGAGATATCCTTTGCAAATGGCAATATTTTCCTCAATGGGCTCTTCAGATAAATCTATCATATGAGAACTAAAGAGTGATTTTCCTGTCTCTGCATAATGTTTTTCACTTGCATCAAGAAGTCCATCTATCCATGGTAATAACTTTTTAGCGCAATGATCTGTATGAAGGATAACAGCAGCACCATAAGCCTCAGCTAACTGATGTATATGTTTTGCCCCCGCGACAGCTCCCTGTACGGCGGCAAGCTGACCTTCATTAGACAAACCCTTACCCGCATTAAATTGTGCTCCACCATTCGAAAATTGTATAATCACAGGCGAGTTTAATTCTGCCGCAGTTTCCAGGACGCCATTAATTGTATCCGAGCCTGTGACATTAACCGCCGGAAGAGCAAATCCTTTTTCCTTGGCATAATTAAAAATATGTTGAACTTGGTCACCTGTAGCAACGCCTGGTTTTATAGAATGCGACATAATTTTATAGTATGTTAGATTTTTATGAGATGTGGCAAATGTAGTGAAATAATTATAGGACTAAAAAGGATAGTTTATACCAATTTGGAACACTGCGTTAGCAAAATTATAATCGCGAAACCATCTTTGGCCAGGTAATTCTGCCGGATTATAGGTTTTAAAGCCCATATCAAGGCGGAATACGAAATAGGTGAAGTCATATCTTAACCCCATTCCTGTTCCCAGGGCTATTTCAGATAAGGATTCAAAGCCTTCAAATACAGCGGCAGGATCCTCCACATTATCCCAAACATTCCAAATATTCCCGGCATCAGCAAAAATAGCCCCCTTAAAATTACCAACGATAGGAAACCGATACTCAATATTAAGCGCCAATTTCATATTAGCTTCATTAAAATCATTAATATTATCTGTAGATCCGGGACCCAGGGAATAAGGAAACCAAGCTCTGTTATCATTAGATCCACCACCAAAATAACTACGAACAAAGGGTATACTATTAGAGTTTCCATAGGGTATGGCTATGCCAAAAAAACCTCTGAAGGCCAGCACGTTGGATCTTGATAGATCCCAATGTTTTATATAGTCAAACTCAGTTTTTATGTACTGGGAAAAAGGAACACCAAAGACGGTGCGATCTCCATTTTCATTTTTGTCAAATTCTATTATGTTGGAAATTCCCGATAATAAAACTCCAGCGCTTTCAACTTTGAACCGGAAAGAATAAAAATTATCATCATTTATATTAGCCCTGTTATTCTTATTAAAGGTATAGTTGCTGGCAAAAATGAGGTTGTTCTCCGTTAACCTAATTCTTCGTTCCTCTATACTGGACACATCGTCAAAATCTTCTGGAGTTGAAGAGACATCATCATTTAAAATGGCATCAGTAAAACCGGTGGTACCTTCAGGAATAGTTAGTGTAGGTCCATCTGATGGTTCGGGCATAACATAAAAGTCCTGTAAAGAGGGATCATCCGCATAAACCGGTTCCGCAGCAATATCATTCAATCTCTCAAAGGTGCTCTGATATACGTTATAAAAACGATCGGGATTAAGATTATTTACAAATTGAATGTTTAATAATTCTACGTTATTTTTATTTAAGTTGTTCGTAGCCCAGTTATATGCTAATATGGTATTAAAAGTCTGTTTGTCAAGGCCTATATTTTTCTGAAAAGTTGTGCCTATGGAAACTCTGGACTGTGGGAGTTTATAGGATGGAATTATCTTCTTCCAGTTAAAAAATGGAAACCATATTCGTGGGAAAGTAATGTTGACATCGGCGCCCACTTCTGAAAAGAAATTCTCCGTAGCATCTTTATCACTTAACAAACCAAAAGTACCCCCAACCGACAAACTCAGAGTTTCCGCGCCACGGAAAATATTTCGTGATATAAGGGCTGTACTAAAGCCGATGCCTAATGATTGAATATTAGAGTGAGTAATATCAAAATCAAAAGCCCATGAGAATTTTGGTCTTGTTGCTAAAAAAATGTCTGCTGTAAGTTTTGATTGCGAACTATCCTCTGTAAAAAGTATATTGGGATATTTAAATGTATTTAAATTAGTAATTCGTCTATAAGTACGAATTTTATCAATGTCTCTGTAAAGACTATCCTTTTCCAGGAATATAGCATCTGCCAGGGCCTTAGGCTTATAACGGAGTTTATCATGGTAATAAATAGTATAATTGTCATATTCAATTGATTTTAAATCAGACTTATCCCTATTGAAACCATAATCTGGATAAATGTTGACTTTATCTAAGCGAAAGACTTTATATTCTGAAGTTGCTATAATACTATCTCCCCGTTTTCTAAGGTTCCCAATGTTAAGTTCTACGCTCATTTTTTGATCGTCGTTAACCCTTGTAGTATCTCTTAGAATATCATAAGCTATGGAACTTTCCTGGAAATTATATACTCCTGTATTCCTAAAAAGTTCTGAAAGTCTTTTCCGCTCATTATTAAAGTCCGTAAGATCAAACTGCTTGCTATTTTTAATAAAGGATTTATCCTCATTGAGGGTATAGATTGAATCAATGGCCATAGAACTTATATTTCTGGTAATCGAATCAACTATAAATGGTTTTCCAAGTGCAATCTTATAATTTATTTCAACTCTTTGCTTCTTTTTTGTACTATCTATATCATAGGACGAGGTGTTGTTAAAATATCCCTTGCTTCCGTAAAAGATGCTCAAACGTTCCAACGATTTCTGAGTTTTTATGGTGTCTACTATCGAAGGAGGTTCACCAATCTTTTTAAGCCAATCACTATACCCTTTTACCAAAAAGGATTCTCCCAATCTGTTAACTTGCTTCTTTGATAATATATTCACAAGTCTTTTCTCTCTGTTTTCTTTTCGCTGAAGCCAGGCTTGGAAAGATGAATCGGGATCTTTTTTAGCTAGATTGTAGAGGTTAAGCCTTAAAGGATAACCCAATAAGGTACTGTTAGGTTCTTGCAGGACAAGACTCCGTATATCTTCACTCTTGATTTTTTCACTATTTACGAAGATCTTATTTTTAGTTAATAAAAGTTCATCATCCTCTACCCTTTTTAGTGTATTACAGGAAGTGAATGCGACAATAAGGAAGAATAATCCTATTTTTGCAATATTCTTTTCGTAACTCCGAAGGGTCTTCATAGAAGCCAAAAATACATTATTTGAATGGTTGTTAAAAGTCAATTAAAATTTATAAAAAGCTTATATCAAAAAAAGTACCGAATTCAAAACGGACTTTTTGTGGTAGAAGGAAAAAAGGTTGTTTCAGAGCTTTTAAATTCTAAATTTAAGACACATAGTATCTACAGTATTGATCCCGAATTTAAGACAAAAAACAAAGAAGAAGTTCATTATATATCGGAAAAGGATCTAATAAGAATAAGTTCTCATAAAAGTCCAAATAAAATATTGGGAATATTTGAAATTCCCGCACCGGCGGCCATTGATTATTCTGATTGGGTTGTTGTTTTGGATGCTATTCAGGATCCGGGAAATTTGGGAACCATCATAAGGATATGCGACTGGTTTGGAATATTACATTTGGTTTGTTCTCCTGATACGGTAGATTGTTATAACCATAAAGTCATACAGGCAACTATGGGTTCTATTGCCAGAGTAAATATTGTGTATACCGATATTGCCAGACTACTTGAAGAAAATAAAAATCTTGCTTATGGTACATATATGAATGGGAAATCTGTTTACTCTGCTGATCTTCCTGACAAAGGGCTTTTAATATTGGGTAATGAAGGCAAAGGCATATCTGAGAAAGTAGGACTTCGGATAGACAAGGAAAACAGAATAGGTATCCCCCAATATGGAATAAGAACTACCGAAAGTTTAAATGTAGCAACTGCCACAGCCATTTTTTTAAGTGAAATTAGAAGAGCGGAGCACTAAACGATTTAATTGATAAGATCCGGAAGCTAAAAAATACCAATACCCTTAATAAACTTGTACCTATTCAAAAGTAAAATTCACGAAAATCCCTCTGGTTTTCATGGCATCAATATTACCGGTCCAAGGGCTGTTAGGATCATTGTCAGGGACTAATTCATTGCTGAGTGCAAAGATCCCCCTAATAGAAGGTGAAAATTTAAAATATTCAGTGTAAAAATCAATACCAAATCCAATTTCCCAGTTATAGAGTGTTTTTGTCATTCGAAAAGTACCACTGCTATTATCGTCAAGACTATCCTCGTTACTGCCCAAATTTAACGAAGCTGATGCGCCACCAATAATATAAGGCTTCCAGTTGCCAAATCTTCGAGCACTTATTTTTAAAAGTAAAGGAAAATTGATATAGGTAGATTTCACATCTCTTAGTGCGTCATTTTCATCTGTGAATCCTTTAAAACCCAAATTCCTTTTAGTGTAAAACAATCCGGGTTCAAAGCGAAGATCTAAGAATTCGTTAAGCCTCAATTCGCCAATCAGACCTACATTGAAACCAATAGATTTTTCTACCAGGACATCATCCAGGTCATTCTTGTATTCAAATTTGAAGTCATATTGATTAAATCCGAGAAAATATCCCCAATTTAATAATGCTTTATCTTCATTTTCAAGATTTATGATCGGGTTTTCTTTAAATTGAGCATGTCCTGGACTAGTGGCCAGCAATAAGAAACCTATCAGAAAAACTAAGCTATATTTCATTCTTCTATTTTGTAGCTATATATATAGATGCCACGCCAAATGTCTGTGGCCTGTTCTCCATAGCTATAAACCCAATTTTCCCTAAAATATTGTTGAAGGCCTGACCGTATGGAAAAACTGCAGCAGATTCGGAAAGATAAGTGTAAGCAGATCGGTCTTTGGAGAAAAGTTTACCAATTAAAGGAAGTATGTTTTTGGTATAAAACCAATACCCCTGCTTAAAGGGAGATTTGGCAGGTACGGAAGTCTCCAGGACTACGAAGGTGCCGGAAGGTTTTAAAACACGATATATTTCTGATAATCCTTTTTCAAGATTTTCAAAATTCCTAACCCCAAATGCCACGGTAACTGCATCGAAGCTGTCATCTTCAAACGGAAGGTTTTCACTGTCTCCGACAATCATTTTAATAGTAGTATTCAAGTCCTTATCTGCAACCTTCTTTTTACCCACCTCCAGCATTCCCTTAGAAATATCCAAACCTATAATTTGTTCTGCTCCTGTTTTAACCAAATTAATAGCTAAATCTCCTGTTCCGGTTGCTATGTCCAGGATATTTTTTGGATTTTTCTTCTTTAAAATCTTTACTACCCTGTTTCGCCATTTAATATCTATGCCAAAAGAAATTACCCGATTAAGGCCGTCATAGCTATCGGAAATTGTATCAAACATTTGTGTGACCTGTTCTTTTTTACCAAGCGTTGATGTCTTATAAGGTTTTACTTTTTTGGGCATAAGGTAAATTTTCGGGCAAAGATAATATAAAGCCAGCTTCAAGAATGGGTGTTAACAGAGATAATCTAAATTGATTCTATGTACATTTTTGCAAGCCAAGTTAGACATTAATCAAAATAAATTTGTGTAATTTTGCCGTTGCAAACTTTGCAAATACAACGTACATGAGCTTCAATGGCTTATATTATATAAAAACAGCTCCTTTAAGCAGCATTCGGACTCTTGATAATTAATAAAGACTAAAGATGAGAATTATTATTGCGGGGGCAGGTGAAGTAGGTTTTCATTTGGCAAAACTTTTATCATATGAATCCCAGAATATTACTTTGATTGATTCCAAAAAGGAAAGTTTAACCTACGCAGACAATCATTTAGACATAAAAGTACTAAAAGGAGATGCAACTTCAATTTCCGTTTTACGAGATGCGAAAGTTGAAAGTTCTGACCTTGTAATTGGTGTAACTTCATCCGAAACAACAAATATTACACTCTGTTTATTAGCTAAACAAATGGGGTGTAAAAAAACGATTGCAAGAATTTCAAATATTGAATTCATCGATAACAAAGAGCTGATTAAATTTTCTGAATTAGGGATTGATGAGTTGATCTCGCCTGAAGAACTAGCCGCCACAGAGATTCAGCTTTTACTAGATCAATCGGCTTTTTTCGATACTTACGAATTCGAGGCAGGGGCATTAATGATGGTTGGTGTTACCTTGCCTAAGGGCGCCCCGTTTATTGGCAAATCTGTCAAAGATGCAGCAACTATATTTCCTGGATTACATTTTATGCCTATTGCCATGCAACGTATTGGAACCCAGTTTACACTTATCCCCAGAGGCGATACAGTTTTTAAGGACAAGGACCAGGTATATTTTGTAATTGATAAAGAAGGTGTAGATGACCTTTACAAGCTAACCGGTAAAAAGAAGGAAGAAATAAAAAATGTAATGATTTTAGGTGGTAGTAAAGTTGGTTTTAATGCAGCCCGTGTTCTTTGTGCCAAAAAATTTAATGTAAAATTAATAGAAAAAAACAAAGAAAAGGCTTTTGATATATCTGATAGTCTGCCAAATGTGCTAGTAATAAATGGCGATGGCAGAAATTTGGAGTTATTGGAGGAAGAAAGCTTAGAATCTATGGATGCATTTATTGCGGTAACCGGAAATTCGGAAACTAATATTATGTCTTGTCTGATGGCAAGATCCAAGAATATCAAAAAAACGATCGCTCTGGTAGAAAACATGGACTACTTTCAACTTTCGCAGTCCATTGGGGTTGATACCTTAATTAACAAGAAATTACTAGCTGCCAATAATATCTTCCGCTATGTAAGAAGGGGTGAGGTAGTAGCTCTAACGCGATTAAATAACCTAAATGCCGAAATCCTGGAATTTGAGGTTAAAGCTACTTCTAAAGTAAATGGACAAATTATACGCGAATTAGAATTTCCAAGAGCGGCAATTATTGGAGGGATTGTAAGAAGTGGAATAGGAAATATTGCCTTGGGAGATTTTAGGATTGAGGAAGGCGATAGGGTGGTAGTATGCTGTCTGCCAGATTCCATTTCAAAAATTGAAAGGCTCTTTATATAATGACAGGGTTAAATTATAGAATAATTATCCACCTTATGGGATTGCTGTTATTATTTAATGGCGGTTTTATGCTAATTGCTGCCTTGGTTAGTGGTATTTACAATGATGGTGCTACTCTGGATATTACACTGGCGGCAATAATAACACTATTGTTGGGAATTCTGGCCATGTTTTATACCAGGGGTCATGATAAAGAAGTAAAAAAGAAAGAAGGTTATATTATAGTTACTCTTGGTTGGATTGTGATGTCTGCCTCTGGAGTAATGCCCTATATTTTTTCCGGAGCT
>Ga0265303_10000197_pt1 | contig 31325 bp, 25 predicted proteins | sample Helome_2_FD_192494 | JGI IMG/M metagenome (GOLD analysis project Ga0265303, IMG submission 192494) | Marine sediment microbial communities from subtidal zone of North Sea - Hel_20160317 (Illumina Assembly) | ecosystem: Environmental > Aquatic > Marine > Subtidal zone > Sediment ... | reverse complement strand
CTGACCACCGGCCCTGCCACGCACCGTGTTTCCCCGCGCAATTGTCGATTTTTATGCTGTCAATCAGGAGCTGCTCTGGCTGACGACGTTGTTCGTCGACCTCGGTTGCACCATTCTGCTTTATCGGCTCTTCGGCAAAGCGGGCCTGCAAGTTGCGATCACAACGGCGATTATCCTCGCCAATCTCCAGGGTCCGAAACTGACCGTAATCTTCGGATTGCAAACCAGCCTCGGGGTCATCTTCTATTCGAGCATCTTCTTTGCCACCGATGTGCTCAGTGAGAACTACGGCAAGGCAGCCGCGAACAAAGCGGTACGCATGGGTTTCGCCGTTAGCGTCATCGTGCTGCTCATGTTGAGCCTGGCTCTGCTCTATAACCCGAGCGACCAACCGGGGACCGCGGAATTTTCAGCATCGATACACAACGCATTTGCGACGATCGTCAATTTTACGCCGCGGTTTATCGTCGGATCATTGCTCGCCTACTACATCAGTCAGCACTTCGACGTCTGGGCGTTCCACAAGATCAAGTCAGTCACCGGTGAGCGCTGGCTGTGGTTGCGTAACAACCTGTCCACGATGAGTTCGCAGGTCATCGACACACTGATTTTTTCCCTTGTCACCTGGTGGGGTATCGTGGACCTCCGGACGGCGCTCGCGCTGGGTGCCGTCAAGTACCTATTCAAGGTTGTCATTGCTATGATCGACACCGTGTTCATTTACTGGGCCAAGCACACTTTCGGAACAGGCCACGTGGCCGGGCAAGGGGCGTAACGCAATGATCTCATCCGGCGTCATCACGATTACGACCGACTTCGGTCACAAGGGTCCGTTCGCAGGCGTCATGAAAGGCGTCATCCTGGCCCGCTTTCCGCGGGCACATGTGGTCGACCTGGCGCATGATATCCCCGCGCAGTGGCCACCTGAGGCCGGATTCTGGGTCAGCCGGTCCTATGCCTGGTTTCCGATCGGCACGGTGCATATGGCCATCGTGGATCCGGGCGTAGGCACGGAACGAGACATCCTGCTGGCCGAGGTAGACGGCCACGTCTTCATCGCTCCGGATAACGGCCTGCTCGGACCGCTGCTCGATCCTATCGAGTCTCCGAGCGTCTTCAAACTCGACGCCGGCAAAACCCGGTCACTACACTTGAAGACACCCAGCGCGACCTTTCACGGCCGCGATATCTTTGCGCCAGTCGCCGCTGAAATAGCGGCCGGGCGCACGTCTATCGACGACATCGGCGAGCCAATCACTGAGTGGACGCCCGGTTGGATCGACGAGCCCGAGTCAACGAATGGCAATGTCAGCGGCGTTATCGTCACGATTGACGCATTCGGCAACCTGATCAGTAACATCGACGCAAGACTGATTGACAACTTCGCGGAACCGGTTGCCAACATTGCCGGGCACCAGATTCCCATGCTGCAAACCTATGGCCGTGCAACACCCGGTGATTTGCTCGCGCTCGTCAATTCATTCGGTGTCGTCGAGGTCGCCAAAGCAGAAGGCAGTGCGGCCGATTCTTTGGGGTCGGCACGTGGTGCCCCGCTCGCCATTCGCGAGGGTTTCAGCACCTGATTCAGCTTTGCTGCTGCATCGCCTGTTTTTCGAGTTTTGCCCAGGAATCGCGCAAGGTGACGATACGATTGATCACCCTTGCATTGGCTGAATCGTCTTTCTCATCGGGGCAGAAGTAACCCAGGCGCTCGAACTGTACCGCCTGGCCCGCCGATAACTCGACCAGTGCCGGTTCCAGTTTGGCGGTCACCGTCTCGAGCGAGTGCGGATTCAGCACGCTGTGAATATCGCTGACGGCATTGGGATTCGCATCAGTAAACAAGCGATCGTATAAACGAACGCTCGCGTCGATCGCGTGCTGGCAAGACACCCAGTGGATCGTTCCCTTGACCTTGCGATCACTGCTGCCAGTGCCGCTGCGCGTGTCCGGGTCGTAGCTGCAGCGCAGCTCGACGACATCGCCAGCCTCGTTCTTGACCACCTCGTCACACCGGATGATGTAGGCGAAGCGCAGCCGCACCTCACCGCCTGGCCTCAGTCGGAAGAACTTTCGTGGTGCCTCCTCCATGAAGTCATCCTGTTCGATCCAGAGTTCTCGCGCGAACGGCATCTCGCGCAGTCCCAGCTCAGGTCGACCAGGATGGTTCAGGGCTTCCAGGTTCTCGACCTTGTCCTCAGGGTAGTTTGTCAGCACAATCTTGAGAGGTCGCAGCACAGCCATGCGGCGTTCGGCTTCCTCGCCAAGCGTTTCCCGGATACAGTTTTCCAGGACGCCCATTTCGATGAGCTTGTCTTTCTTGGTAACGCCGGCTCGTTTTACGAATTCGCGCAGCGACGCCACCGGGTAACCGCGTCGTCGCATGCCGGCTATGCTCGGCATTCTCGGATCGTCCCAGCCTGACACGATCCCCTCCTCGACCAGCGCATTGAGCTTTCGCTTGCTCGTCACAGCGTAAGCCAGATTCAGACGAGAGAATTCGATCTGCCGCGGCCGATGAGGCGGTGCGAGCTGATCCAGAAACCAGTCGTACAGCGGCCGGTGATCTTCAAACTCGAGCGTGCAGAGAGAGTGTGTAATGTGTTCATAAGCATCCGACAGTCCGTGTGCGAAATCGTACATCGGGTAAATGCACCATTCGTCACCTGCGTTCTGATGCGGGACATGTCGAATCCGGTACAAGGTTGGATCGCGTAGATTCATATTCGGAGAACTCATGTCGATCTTCGCGCGTAGCACGTGCTCGCCATCGCCAAATTCTCCGGCGCGCATACGTCGGAACAGATCCAGGTTCTCTTCGACACTGCGGTCACGATACGGACTGTTCTGTCCCGCTTCGGTCAGGGTTCCCCGGAACTCACGAATTTCTTCGGCGTTGAGACTGTCAACATAGGCGCAGCCCATCTCGATGAGTCGACAAGCCGACTCATACAGCTTCTCGAAATAGTCTGAGGCGTGTGTGAGCCGATCTTCCCAATCGAATCCCAACCAATGCACATCCCGCTTGATCCCATCGACAAACTCCTTGCTTTCTTTGCCGGGATTGGTGTCGTCCAGTCGAAGAAACGTCCGCCCGCCATTTTCTGCAGCCACACCGAAGTTCAGACAGATGGACATGACGTGGCCGATGTGCAGATACCCGTTCGGCTCCGGCGGAAAGCGTGTCACGATCTCAGTATGCTTTCCGGACGCCAGGTCATCGTGAATTATCTGGCGGATAAAATCCCGGGTCTCTGTCTCACTCATCGATTTGTGCTTGCCGGCTTCCAAAGAGGCGGTATTGTACGCGAACTGCTCCAATTCGCGTACAATACCGCGCCGTGCCGGCTGGCACAGCGAATATCTTCTAGCGACAGTTTGAATCATGCCGAAAATTACCTTACCTGACGGCTCCGAACGGCACTTCGATGCCGCAACGAGCGGTGCCGAAATCGCCGCAAGCATTGGCAAGCGCCTGGCTCGCGACGCCGTCGCCGTGCGTGTGGACGGAGACCTTCGGGACCTGACGCGCGACATCAGCCATGACGCGCGCGTCGAGATCCTGACGAGAGACTCCGACGAAGGACTCGAGTTGCTGCGACATGACGCGGCTCACGTGCTCGCGGAGGCGGTGAAGGAGCTGTGGCCCGACACTCAGGTGACAATCGGGCCCGCGATCGAAAACGGCTTTTATTACGACTTTGCGCGCGAGGATGCTTTTACCGAGAACGATCTCGAGACCATCGAAGCACGCATGAAAGACATTGTCGATCGCGACGAAGCTATTGAGCGCGAGGTTTGGGAACGAGACAAAGCGGCCGAGTTCTTTCGCAGCATAGGCGAAGAATATAAAGCCGAAATCATCGAAGGCATCCCGTCGAATGAGGACCTGACGCTTTACCGCCAGGGAGAATTCATCGACCTGTGCCGTGGCCCGCATCTGTCTTCGACCGGCGCGCTCGGCAAAGCGTTCAAGCTGACGCACGTTTCCGGCGCTTATTGGCGCGGCGACTCGAACAACGAAATGCTGCAGCGCATCTACGGTACCGCCTGGTCCCATGAAAAGCAGTTACGCAAGCACCTCCACATGCTCGAGGAGGCGGAGAAACGTGATCATCGCCGCCTTGGCAAGGTCATGGACCTGTTTCACTTTCAGGAAGAAGCGCCGGGCGCCGTTTTCTGGCACCCGAAGGGCTGGAACCTGTTTCAGAGCCTGATTGGCTTCATGCGCGAGCAGCAAAATTCGGCCGGCTACCAGGAGATCAACACGCCGGAGATCATGTCACGCTCGCTATGGGAGGCGTCCGGTCACTGGGAGTCCTTTGGCGACAACATGTTCACGACCGAAACCGTTGATGGCAGGCATTTTGCCATCAAGCCGATGAATTGCCCCGGGCATGTGCAGGTCTTCAAGCAAGGCATTACGAGCTACCGCGACCTGCCGATACGGCTGGCCGAGTTCGGCAAGTGTCATCGCTACGAGCCATCGGGCGCATTGCACGGCATGATGCGCGTTCGCGCATTCACGCAGGATGACGCGCATATTTTCTGCACGGCGGAACAGATTACCGAAGAGTCGATCGCAGTGTGCGACCTGATATTGGGAATCTATCGCGACTTTGGCTTTGACGACATTCGCATAAAATTCGCGGACCGCCCCGAAGTTCGCGTCGGCGAAGACGCCGTATGGGACCAGGCCGAAGCAGCACTGGTCAGTGCGCTCGAGGCAGCCGGACTCGAGTACACGCACAATCCGGGCGAGGGCGCTTTCTATGGTCCCAAGCTTGAATTCGTGCTGCGTGATGCGATCGGTCGCGACTGGCAATGCGGTACGCTGCAGGTAGACCTGAACATGCCCGGCCGACTCGGTGCGACCTATATCGGCGAGGATGGAAACAAGCATTTGCCGGTCATGCTGCATCGCGCGATCTTCGGTTCGCTCGAGCGCTTTATGGGCATTCTCATCGAACACCACGCAGGCAACCTGCCACTGTGGCTGGCACCGGTGCAGGTCAAGGTCCTGACAATTACGTCGGATGCCGATGACTACGCCGAGGAGATTGTGGCGACGCTTCACGCCAGGGGATTCCGAGCAGAGGCCGATCTGCGTAACGAGAAGATTTCCTACAAGGTCCGTGAGCACAGCGTCGCCAAGGTCCCGGTGCAGTTTGCGGTCGGCCAACGAGAGCTCGAGAACCGCACGCTAGCCGTACGTCGGCTGGGCTCGAAAAAGCAAGAAGTCCTCTCGGTGGACGACGCGATATCAGCGCTCAAGCGTGAAATCGACGATCGCGGCCGGGGCACCTAGGCGCCAGATTCCAGGATTAACGATTGTTTCCCACGCAACCTTGAAGTTGCGTGACTCGTCGTGTGTCGAAGGTTCGTCGCCGTTCAAACGTGACCTGCCCGGCAGTTTCAATGTGCGGCACGTCACAGATTCGACACTCAAATTGGGCCACTGACAAATTCCGTTTGGGGCGACGATATACTCGTCCGAGGCAAGAACCACGCGCGATTCAACATAACCTGACCAAGGAGACGACGTGCCGCTGGACGAATTCAGAACCCAGGTTTTGTTACTGCATAGCGAGCAAAACACTTTGGACAAGCTCTGTTCAGGGTTTAGCGAGAGCTATACGGTGCACTGTGCGACGAGTGGCAGCGAAGCACTGAACACACTCGGGGAGACACAAATCGACGTGATTGTTTCGGCGCAGGAACTGCCGGGCATGAGCGGCCTGGAGGCTCTGCGCGAAGCCAAGAAACGCTCGCCGGATACGATTGGAATTCTGCTGGCAGGCAGCACGGACGATGGACTCGAAGCGCTGGTCGGCGACAAGGAAGTGTTCCGTGTTGTCCGCGGCTCAGTGTCGGGCGAAGCAATTCTCGAATTGGTCGACGAAGCAACGCAGCAAATGCGCCTCATGACGTTGGCCAAGTCTGCAAACGACACCGCAGCAGACGTCGACGAAAGCGCACCCGAACACATCGTGATGGAGACCTCGGAAATCGGGGGTTCGGTCGTCAGTGACGGCTCCGGGCACGTACCTACACTGGATTCCGGGAAATTCTCTTCTGTATCGGCGGTAGGATCGCAGGCCGTGGACCTGCTGGTCCTGACCAAGGACCAGGAGTTCCTTGCGACGATCAAAGACTCCTCCCGAGGGATGCACACCGTCCACTATGCCTATACCCTCGCTCAGGCCGTCGACACCTTGAACAACCACAGTGTTGGCGTCGCCGTAGTGGACGCTGCCATGGTGGGCGACAAAGTCGAACAACTGGCACAACACCTGCGCAAAATATCGCCTCGACTCGTTCCCATTGTCGCTGGCCGTCGCGACGATGGCGAAATGCTCATGGGCCTTATCAATCGCGGCAAGGTCTATCGCTTCCTGCTAAAACCCGTGTCGCCCGGTCGTGCACGACTGGCGGTAGAGGCGTCAGTCAAACATCACCTTGAAGCGCCGGATACGGCATTCAAAGCCAACGGAGGCGCCGCGGCGCCATCGCCCGATACGATGCCTCCGACGCCCGCAGTCGATAGCGAAACTCAGCCATCGGCCCCGCCTCAAGCGCAACCGGAACCAACGCTTGACAGGCGAGCCGCAGCTCAATCGACGGAGTCAACGGACTCCGCCGAAGACTCTTCGGGCGATTCGACGCCCGCATCAGCAATGAGCGATGAAATTGGGGACGTTCTTGACGATAGCACGCAAGGATTTACGGCCACCGTTACCGGGCTGTTGAGCTCGGTCGGCATGAAATCCCCGGTTGACGCTGATACGACAACGCGCCCATTGAAGGCCACGTCCTCCGGACTGGAGCCGACGGCGGCTGCGGCAGGCTCCGGTGGATCATTGTGGCGAAGCCCCGCGATGCTGGGCGCTATCGGCGTGGCCGTCATTGCAGTCGCCGGCGCGGCGTTCTGGCTTACAAGCGGCACGGATGATGTCGGTGTGAACACGGCGCCCATTGCCGAGCCGCCTGCCGTGGTTGAGGCGGAGGTCGCTGTTGAACCGCCCGCGAGCGAAGCTGTCGAAGTCCTCAACCCATTGATCAGCGAAGCGCGGTTGGCCCGTGACACAGGACAGATCTTTAGTCCGGAAGGCAGCAATGCAATCGAACTTTACGTGGCCGCGCTCGCTGCAGAACCCGAAAACGCGACTGTCGTCGCCGAACTGGATGCCGTCATTGCGGACGCATTGGCGATGGCAGAAACCGCGCTGCTCGAGTCGCGCATTCAGGACGCCGATTCCGCCTTGCACCGCATAGCGACCGCCGATCCGGACAACCAGCGCCTGCCTTTCCTGATAGCGCAACTTTCACAGATACAATTTCGTGGCTTCCTGACCGATGCGCGATCGGCCATTCTCGAGTCGAGATTCGAAGACGCAAACAGCGCACTCGAATCGGCCCGCTTGTTAAACCTTGAAGACACAACAGAGATTGATGCAGTCGCCGGCGAACTGAGTGCGGCCCAGAGCGAACAGGAATCTGAGGAGATTCTGGCGATGGCCCATGCTCGCCTTGACGAAGACGCCCTGCTGAGTCCGGCCAACGACAACGCGCGTTACTACTTCGAACTGGTGCTGGCAAACGATCCAAAGAACACCGCGGCGCGCCAGGGACTGACTCTCGTCGCCAGCAAACTCGCATTACAGGCGCGCGTCGACATTGACAATGGTTATCTCGATTCCGCGCAAGAACTGCTCAGTGCCGCCACCACTCTCGATCCTGCGAACAATGAAGCCCTGGCGGCAGCCTCTGCGCTTTCGAGCCAACGCGATGCGATCGCGGAACAACGCCGTGTCAGGGAAGAGCAACGTGCAGCGGAAGAAGCTGCGCGTAAGGCGGCGGAACAACGTGCAGCCGAAGCGGCGGCGCAGCCGGCACCAGAGCAAGCTGACGAAGACTCACAGGCCATCGTAGATAGCACCGCATCAACAGGAGACGCACAGGCGGGCGTAGCCAACGAAGACAATAGCGAAGCCGCAGCCGCCGTTGACGATGATGTCATCGAAACCGAAACCGCCGTCGACGAAGCCGCAGCGGAAGAACCCGCAGCCGAGAAAACGGAAGTCGCTGACTCACGCAAAACTGCGCCGGACGCTACGTTGACCGCTGTCAGCACACTGAACCGCACCAGGTATGTCGCCCCGAGATATCCACGTGCCGCGCAGCGGCGCAATATATCCGGCTGGGTCGACGTCGCGTTTACCGTGGCGATGGACGGTACGGTCAAGAATGTTGAAGTTCGTAACTCCGAGCCCGGCGATACCTTTGTCAATGCAGCCGTCAATGCGGTTGAGAAATGGGAGTTCGAACCGGTGCTCGTCGACGGTGCTAGCATCGAGAAACGTGCCGGAGTGCGCATGATGTTCGCGCTCGAGTAGCAAACGATTCCCCGGAGAACCGTCGAGTGAACTGAAAAACGGCGCTCAACTGGAACGAGTTTAGAAATCCCGCTACTCTAGATGGGATTTCTATTTCGGCGATAATCGTGTCACAAGAAACCGTTTCAGCCACCGACCGACCGGCGCGCAAACAGCAACAGCGCAGCATTGTCACGCAGCAAAAACTGCTGCACGCCGCGATCGAGGCGTTCTCGGAGAACGGTTTCAAAGGCACCTCAACGCGCGACATTGCTGATCGGGCCGGCGTCCATCATCCGCTCATCACCTATCATTTCAAAAACAAGGAGCAGCTGTGGCAGGCAGCCGCGGAACAAATCTTCGGCGACTTTCGGCGATCCCTGGCGGCATCGCTTGAAGACAATGCCGACGAGTGTCCGAAGACACGCATGGCGTCATTGATACGCGCTTACGTCTACTACGCCAGGAATCAGCCCGCCCTGCACAGAGTCCTGGTTCAGGAAGCCAGCGTGCCTAATCCGCGGCTTGACTGGCTGATCGAGACGCATCTGAAACCATTTTTCGAGGCGACGTTCGACATGATCGAAGAATTACAGCAGCTCGGCGTTGCGCCGGCGGGCAACGCGAGGCTGCTGTTCAACATGATCCGCCTTTCGTCGGGTGGCTTGCTTGCGCTCGGCAACGAATTGAAGGAATCCAGCGGTATCGATATCGAATCGACGGACACGCTGGACGAAATCTCTGAGATGATCGTCAATGTGTTCCTGCCGGGCGAAGTCCGCTCCACGGCCTGATACGTTACGAAGTCGGGCGACAGGCGTACAGGTACAAAATCTCCATCGCAATATGGCTCGCCGCAAGAGCCGTAATCTCGCCGACGTCGTAAGTTGGTGCAACCTCGACCACGTCCATGCCGACAACATTGATGCCCTTGAGGCCGCGCAAAATCGACAGCGCCTGGTGACTCGTCAGTCCACCGCAGACCGGCGTGCCGGTGCCTGGTGCAAAACTCGGGTCGAGGCAATCGATATCGAACGACAAATAGACCGGCTTGTCGCCCAAAACGCCTCGCGCAGCCTCGACGACGGCCTCGATACCGTGTTCGTGAATCCAGGGTGCGTCGAGCACATTGAAGCCCATGGTGTCGGGGTTGGTCGTGCGCAGTCCGATCTGCACCGATGTCGCGGGGTCGACGATGCCTTTTTTGGCAGCCCAATAAAACATCGTGCCGTGATCGATACGATCGTTTTCGTCGGCCCAGGTGTCGCTGTGAGCATCAAAATGCAGGAGTGACAAGGGCGCACCGAATTTTCGTGCATGCGCCTTGAGTATTGGATAGGCAACGAAGTGGTCACCGCCAAGCGTCAGCAAACCGGGACCCTCGTTGATAATCTTCCAGGCATGCGCCTCGATTTCGTCAGGCACGTTTTCCGGCCGTCCGAAATCAAAAAAACAGTCACCCACATCGGCAACCGCCAGTTTGTCGAAAGGATCAAACTCCATGCCATAGGGCCGTTCCCAGGCCATGATCGATGACGCATTGCGAATCGCGCGTGGGCCAAAGCGTGTGCCAGGCCGATTCGTCGTCGCTGTGTCGAGCGGAATGCCCGTGACGGCCACGTCCACGCCGGTCAGGTCCTTTGTGTATTTGCGACGCATGAATGACGTGATTCCTGCATACGTCGGCTCTGGCGTCGTGCCATACAGACTGTCACGAGTAATCGCGAAGTCACTTTTGTGCTTATCCACGGCGTCTCTCCCTCATCGCCGTATCAGGCGGCCAATGCATCCCGCGCCAAGTCCAGGGCGACCCAGGTTTTTTCGATCAGTTCGTCGGCTTCGCGATGCGAGAGTATGAACGGCGGCGCACAGATGATCGTATCGCCGACGGCTCTCATGCACACTCCTTCGTCCATCAGGAAATCGCGGAACACCGTTCCGGCGCCCTGTTTTTCGGCAAACTTCGTCAGGGGATCCTTACTCTCGACGATCTCGAATGCCCCCATCAGACCGACCATGCGAGTATCACCCACCAGTTCGTGCTCGCCCAGCGCGTGCCATTTTTCCTGCAAATACGGCCCGATGTCGTTCTTGATGCGGTCAACGAGGTTCTCTTTCTGGAATAGCTTGATGTTGGCGATGGCCACCGCACACGCAACCGGGTGACCCGAGTACGTATAACCATGAAAGAACTCGCCGCCCTTTTCGATCAACACGTCGGCAACACGATCGCTGACCATCACACCACCCAGCGGCAGGTAACCCGAAGTCACGCCCTTCGCAAACGTCATGAAATCCGGCCGCGTCCCGAAGTAATCCGCGCCAAACCACTCTCCGAGCCGCCCGAATCCCGTAATCACTTCATCCGATATCAGCAATACGCCGTATTCGTCGCAAATTCGCTGTACCTCGGGCCAGTAACTGTCCGGCGGGACGATGACGCCGCCCGCTCCCTGAATGGGTTCACCGATAAACGCGGCGACTTTTTCGGGCCCCAGTTCCTTGATCTTGTTTTCGATGGCCCTGGCCGCCGCGAGTCCAAACTCTTCCTGCGACAGACTGTGATCACTGCCAAACCAGTAAGGTTGGTCGACGTGCACAATGCCCGGAATCGGCAAACCGCTTTGTTTGTGCATGGGTTTCATGCCGCCGAGACTTGCCGCCGCCACCGTGGAGCCGTGATACGCATTGTGGCGGCTGATGATTGTATGACGCTCTGGCTGGCCCATCAGGTCCCAATAGGTGCGGACCATGCGCACGATCGTGTCATTCGACTCCGAGCCGGAGCCTGCGAAGAACGCCCGATTGAATTGCGGCGGACTGATTTCTTGTAGCATCGAGGCCAGCTCAATGGACGGGGGGTGTGCGCACTGAAAGAAACTATTGTAATAGGGCAATTCTTTCATTTGCTCGATCGCGGCGTCGACCAGTTCCTGCCTGCCATAGCCTGCATTGACGCACCATAGCCCCGACATGCCATCGAGAATCTTCTTGCCGTCAGCGTCAAAGATATAGACGCCTTCGGCTCGAGTAATGATCCGCGATCGTTTCTCGTGCAGGCTTTTGTGATCCGTAAAGGGATGCAAATAATGTTCTTTGTCGAGTTCCTGCCAGTCCTCTCGGGACCGTTTCTCAATTGCTGCCATTACTCACCTCGTGCAGGCTGGCGCCTGCGACTGTAGAACCGGAATCAGCCAATACTAGCCGCCCGACGGACAGGCGTCCCGTGTGGACCACATGCTGAAACGCCTGTCCGATTTGGAACAGAATGCTTCAAACGTTGAACATCAGGATTTCTCGCTCATACGGCGTGATTATCTCCTGAAATTCCCTGTATTCATCGTCCTTCAATGCCGTATACAGGGTGACGAACTCGTCACCGAGCATGCTGCGCATCGCTTCACTGTCGCGCAACGCCTCGATGGCTGAATAGATGTGGCGATGGAGGTCGAAGTCACTGCCATAGGCACTTCCGACAGTTGGCTCGGTCGGCTTGAGGCCTTCAACCATACCGAGATAACCGCAGGCTAACGAGGCGGCGATTACGAGATACGGATTGACGTCGGAGCCCGCGAGCCGGTTCTCTACACGCCGGGCTTCCGGCCCGGAATCGGGTACACGCAGTCCGACGGTGCGATTATCGACGGCCCATGCAAGATTGACGGGTGACGAGTCCGGATTCATGAAGCGTCGGTACGAGTTGACGTACGGCGCGAACACGAGCATCGCCTCGGGCATGTAGCGTTGCAGGCCACCCAGGAAACCGCGGAACAAATCGCTGGCCTCGCCGTCCGCGGTCGAGAAGATATTTTTGCCTTGAGCGTCGACGATGCTCTGGTGGATATGCAATGCACTGCCGGCATCTCCCGCCATGGGTTTCGCCAGAAAAGTGGCATGCATCTCATGTTCTATCGCGGCTTCGCGGATCGTGCGTTTGAACAGGAACACCTGGTCGGCGTTGTCGAGCGCGTTGCCATGCAGCAAGTTGATCTCGAACTGTGCGGGACCCATTTCCTGCGACAGGGTGTCGATGCGAATGCCCTGCGCTTCGCAATACGCGTACACATCGTTTATGAATGGATCGAAATCATTCATCGTGTCAATGCTGTACGGCTGCCGAGCGCCTTCTGTCCAGCCAAGGCGCCCCTCTGGCGGCTCCGCCTCCTCGTTGGGGTCCGAGTGAGGACTCAGCAGGTAAAACTCCACTTCAGGCGCAACCACCGGCGTCCACCCACGCGTTTCATACTTTGCAAGCACATTTCGCAATACGCTGCGGGGAGACTGCGGTACGACGGAGCCATCGCGATGATAGCAATCCACGAACACCGACGCCGCCGGATCCGACGCCCAGGGAACGGGTCGCAAGGTCGTTGGGTCGGGCACCAGAATCATGTCCCGATCCTCGACGTTATTGGCATCTGCGATATAGTCGCCCGAAATGGTCTGCGAAAAAATCGCCTCCGGCATTTTCATTTCGCCCATACCGAATTTGTCCGCAGGCACAACCTTGCCACGGGCGGAGCCAGCCATATCAGGCACGAATGCCTCAACGTCTTCTACATTGCGTTTCTTGAGCCAGGACTGAAAATCTTCACTACTACTCACATCACACCTGTCGTTGGCTCGCGCGCCCTCTGCACGCATCGCCAAACGCCTTGAAAATTGCTTTGGATAACTCATTCTGCAGGACACGCCATTCCGGATGCCATTGGACCGCCAGGGCAAATGCCGCAGTATCATCCACCCTGAACGCTTCAATCAATCCGTCGTCCGCGACCGCTTCAACGGTGACACCCGATGCAAGCGTCGCCACACCCTGCGCATGCAGCGAATTGACCATGGCGGATTCGGATCCTGCCAGTTCACCGAGCAAACTACCGTCTGTGAAGTTGACGGAATGTGATGGACCGTATTGCACATCGAGCGGATCGTCTTTGCATTCGAGGTGATTGTGATAGCCGGACACTTCATGCACCTTCTGGTGCAGTGTGCCGCCGAGCGCGACATTGAGCTCCTGGAAACCACGGCATACGGCCAGCACCGGCACACCGGACTCGAGAGCCCTTTTCACGAGCGGCAGCGTAACGGCATCGCGATGAGGATCGTGCAGGGTGCCCTCCTCGCTCGGCTGGCCATCGTAATGATGCGGCTCGACGTTCGAGTAGCTGCCTGTCAGGAACAGGCCGTCAAAGGTCGCAAGCAATTCGTCAATATCGACATCGTCGGGCATCACCGGAATGATCAAAGGCACCGCATTCGAGCCCTTCGTAAGGGCGTCCAGATACTTTTCGCCCGCCATCTGAAAGGGGTGGGGATCAAGCACACGGCGATCCGCGGGCACGCCAATGAATGGTTTCGGGTACATAGTCGCGTCTAATTCTTATTGTGTGCCACTCTGGATACTAGCACGGCCGGAAACTACCAATGACGAGGCGGAAGGTGCTCTGCAGCCGCGCACAGCGTCGCACCCAGGCTCGCTCTGCGCCCCGCTGAAAGTCGCTGGGTCGGTCCGCAGACCGATAGCGCGCCGAGTACCTGGCCCATGCCGCCGCGGACAACGGCAGCCACGCCGGAAAACCCGTCTTCCAGTTCATCGACAGTTTCTGCAAAACCACGGCCACGAATTTCCCGGAGTTGTTTCTCCAGCCGATCGCGCTCCGTGATGGTATGCGAGGTCATTGATTCAAGTTGCTCACCCAGCCGCCCGACACCCTGCTCGTCAAAAGCGATGAGCGCTTTTCCAGTCGACGTTGCATGCATCGGCCAACGCGTACCGACATTTCCGCCGGCGCCAACGAAATGGCTCCCTGTGACTTCGTCGAGAATCAACATCGAATCGTCGACCGGCACCTCCAGCGTCGCCGTCTCGCCGGTGTCCGTGGCCAGTCGATTGAGCAATGGCCTGACACGCAACCTGAGATCGTTACTCGCCAGCGCTTGCACGCCCATTGCCATCAGCGCCGGCCCAAGTCGATACGCCCCATCGGCAGGATTCCTGTCCAACATCGACTCACTGTGGAGCGCCTGTAGCAGGCGATGCGTTGTTGTCTTGTTCAACCCGGCGAGTTCACTGACCTCGGCCAGCTTCATTTCGGGCTTTGCGGGGGTGAATAGTTTCAGCAATCTGAGTGCGCGCAACGCGGCCTGCGCACCTTGTGGCGGAGTCTTGTCGATCATCAGTGATTCCATATTGTGTCCAGCCGTTTCATATTATGATAACAGCTGGGCTGTTGCGGTGCACCGCGAAATCGTTAATGCTCGCACACGTCACTCATCCACAGGATATTCCCATGGCAAAACAGCCCGCGACCCAACGACTTGCCGAACTGCGGCGCTGTGAGCGGAAGTACGGGCGGTGGACGGCGATGGAACTCCTGATCCCGGATCTCAATGCGATCCCGAAAGGTAAACGCATTCGCCATGCTGACTTCAAGAAGATCATGACCGACGGCTTCTGGTTCTGTGCCGGCACGACCCTGTTGACCGCGCTCGGCGAAACCGTGCCCGGAATTCCCTACGGCGAAGACGATGGTGATCCCGATGTACTGGCCGAAATCGTGCCGGGCAGCATAGCGCCGGTGCCATGGGCGGAGAAACCCATGGGGCAAGCCCTGTTTCGACTGTTCGAAGCGGACAACGTCGCGCTGTTTTCGGACCCACGCTACGTGCTCGAACGCGCCATGCGACCCCTCGAGAAAATGGGCCTCACCATGGTCATGGCCACCGAGCTCGAATTCTATCTGCTCGACGCCAAGACGGACCGTCCCACCGTCGCGATGCCGCACGTGCCGGGCGTCGGGCGACTGCAGCCCGGCGCGCAGGTCTATCATCCCGACGATCTTTGGGAGATCGAGCACTTCCTGAACGATGTGTACGACTACTGCGACAGCCAGAACATCCCGGCCGACTCAGCCATCGCGGAATATTCCCAGGGTCAGTTCGAGATCAATCTTCGGCATATCGATAATCCGGTACTCGCGTGTGATCACGCCGTGCTACTGAAACGCGCGATCAAAGCAGCCGCGCGGAAACACGGTTTTGTCGCGTGCTTTATGGCCAAGCCTTTTGAAGAAGATGCGGGTAGCGGGCTGCACATCCACATGAGCCTGGTGGACCGCACAGGCAAGAATTACTTTTCCCAGGGCAAGGACAGCCTCGCAAGCCCCCCGTTTTCAGCCAGGCTGCGGCATGCCGTCGGCGGATTGCTCAAGACCATGCCGGAGGCAACCGCCATTTGCGCACCCAATGCCAATTCATATCGCCGCCTGCGACCCGATATGTTCGCGCCCGTTGAGCCCAACTGGGGCGTCAATCACCGTGTCGTGGCGATACGAATTCCGCAATCGGACGCGAAAAACCTTCGATTCGAGCATCGCACCGCCGGTGCGGACGCGAACCCTTACCTGGTCACCGCGGCCGTCGTCGCGGGCGTGCACTACGGGCTGAAAAACAAGTGCGACCCGGGAACCCTGGTCGAGCAGGGAGCGCACATCGTGCCAAAATTGAAGATCCCGCACCGCTGGGATGCGGCGATCGACAAATTTCGACGCAGCAAGATATTGCCATCGTACCTCGGCGAGGATTACTGCAAATACTTTGCGATGAATCGAAGAGAAGAAAGCCGCCGCTTCCACAACGCCGTCGGCCAGCTCGATTTCGACTGGTATCTTCGCTCGGCCTGACGTCGCCTACCGGGACGGCGGTGGTGCATAACTGGCGGCATTGGGACGACGGGGGTCCGATGCGCCCCGGAATACGCCGTCCATGTAGCCGACGGTCTGAAGGCTGCCCATCGAGAATCTCGCCTCCTGCACGACATGACCCCGTTCTCTCAGCAGGCGAACAGTGTCGGGACTGAAACCGGACTCCAGTTGCAGGACATCGGGAAACCACTGGTGGTGCATGCGTGGCGCACTCGCCGCCTCGGCGAAATTCATGCCATGGTCGATGACGTTGACAATCATCTGTAGTACCGACGTGATGATACGGCTGCCGCCGGGGCTACCGGTTGCAAACCACGGCTCGCCGTTGGCAAAGACGATCGTAGGCGTCATCGAACTCAGGGGGCGCTTCAGTGCCTTGACCGAATTCGCCTCTCCGCCCAACAGCCCGAACGCATTGGGAACGCCCGGCTTCGAAACGAAATCATCCATTTCGTTGTTCAACAGGAAGCCGGCACCCGGAACCGCAATTCCTGAACCGAATGAGAAATTCAGGGTATAGGTGTTCGAGACGACGTTGCCGTCGGAATCCATCACGGAGAAATGCGTGGTGTCGTCGCTCTCGGGCACCGGCACGACGCCCGGCGCAACGTCCAGGGAGTTTTTCGCGACTTGCATGTCGATTGTGGCCGCGAGTTGCTTCGCGTACTCGTCACTGATCAGCCAGTCAATGGGCACCGCGTAGAAGTCCGGGTCGCCAAGGTGCTTCGAGCGGTCGGCGTAAGCAAGCCGCGCAACTTCCGTGAGCAGATGTACGTTGTCGGCGCCACCCGCACCCAGTTTCGTGATCGGGAAGTGTTCAAGGACATTCAACATCTGCAACAGATGTACGCCGCCCGAACTCGGTGGCGGCATAGTAACGATCTCGAAACCACGATACTCACCGCGCACCACTTCGCGAACCGCCGGTTTGTAGGCCGCCAATGAGGCTTTGTCCACATAGCCACCGCCTCTCTGCATTTCGGCATCGATCAGGTCCGCTACACGACCGTTGTAGAATGCGGCCGGTCCGTGCCTGGCGATGAGTTTCAAGGTCCTGGCGAGATCTTTCTGCACGAAGATGTCGCCGGCCTCGTAAGGCACGCCGCCCTGTTTGTAAAAGTAACCGCAAGCCGCGTCATTGCGGCACAACGACGCTTTGCGCGTTTTGAGCAACTCAGCCAGATCGTAGTTGACGACAATCCCGTCGCGCGCCTGTCTGATCGCCGGTTGCAGCAGGCGCTTCCATGGCAGGCGACCGAATTTCTGGTGTGCGTAGTAGAGGCCTGCCACAGTGCCCGGGACGCCCGACGCCAGGTGACTGAATTTTGAACGCGTCGGGTCGACGTCACCGTTTTCGTCGAGATACATGTTACGAGTCGCTTGTAGCGGAGCCATTTCGCGATAGTCGATCGCTATGTTGTCGTCGTTGGCCGCGTCGTGAACCAGCATGAAACCGCCACCACCGAGATTGCCGGCACGTGGCAACGTCACCGCCAGCGAAAAACCGACGGCCACCGCGGCATCGACGGCGTTACCGCCGTCGCCCAGGACTGCGGCACCGGCCTGCGCAGACAGACTGTTCTGCGCCGCCACCATGCCGCCCGAACCGAATATTGGGTGCGACAGGTCCTGGTAACGAATGACCGGGCTATCGGTGAGCTGTGCGGTAGCGGGCGCGCAAAGAACGATCGTACAAAGCGCGACCATCACGTTCCGCATGTGTTGACCTCTACGGAAGGAACGCACGGAACAGGAAGAAGAAGATGATGGCGAGAAACGCGCCGGCCGGAATCGTGACAACCCAGGACACGAGAATTCTGGCAACGACCCTGAGGTCGATTGCCTCGATGCCGCGGGCCATGCCGACGCCGAGCACGGCCCCGACGAGCGTATGCGTCGTCGAGATTGGCATGCCCGTCCCTGACGCAATAACGATCGTCGTCGCGGCAGCCAATTCGGCTGCGAATCCGCGACTCGGTGTAAGCTGCGTGATCTTCTTGCCAACCGTCGCGATAACGTGGCGTCCATATGTCGCGAGGCCGACTACGATGCCGCCGCCACCGAGCGCCAGGACCCATATCGGTAATGCCGACTTGGCAGCGATCGCACCCGTCGTCGCAATACCTATGACGGCAGCCAACGGCCCGATTGCATTGGCGACGTCGTTCGAGCCATGCGCAAATGCCATCGAGCAGGCGGTAATGACCATCAACACGCCGAATACGCGTTCAACCGTGTAAAAATGCTGGCTCTTCTCGGCCTTGGGATCCGGTTCGATTCGACTAATAAAGTATGCTCCGACAAGCGCGATCACCGCGGCGACAGCGATGGCCAGCAAGTAGCTGTTCCTGAGGCTGATATCCAGGCCGACGTGTTTCAGACCCTTGAGGATCGTGACCAGCGTTATCGTGAACGCCGCAAAAAAAATGTACACGGGAACGTAACGTTTGGCTTTTTCGAGCGGGTCTTCCTGGCTCAGGATGAGTTTTTGCACGCTGCGATAGATCAGGTAAGCGATAAACCCGGCGGTCACCGGTGACACCACCCAGCTCATGACGATGGTCCCGACCTTGGCCCACCTGACGGCGTCAACCCCAATGCCGACGGCCGCAAAGCCGACAATCGCACCCACAATCGAGTGCGTGGTTGATACGGGCCAGCCGTTCCTGGATGCAATCAGCAACCAGGATCCCGCGGCGAGCAATGCGGCCAGCATGCCGTATACGAGGAGTTCGGGAGTACCCGCCAGCAACTCGGCATCGACGATACCTTTGCGAATTGTGCTGGTGACTGCGCCGCCAGCCAGGACGGCGCCGAGAAATTCGAAAATCGCGGCAACCAATATCGCCTGCCTGATCGTCAGCGCCTTTGAACCCACGGACGTCGCCATTGCGTTGGCGACGTCATTGGCGCCGATGCCCCACGCCATGAAGAGACCAAACGCCGCGGCCAGGCCAATATAAACGAGTTGGTATTCCATCATTCGCCCTCGGGGACGTGACCGTCCCCTTTTATTGATTACTTGTTATTAAGAGAGCAACAGCTCGAGTCGACGGCCGACACGTTCGGCCATGTCGGCAATTTCACCGATCAACTGGATGACTTCGTACAGAAACATCGCATCGATGGGATCCAGTGTCTTTTCGATTTCGAAAAGTGCGCTACGGAGAACCGTCTGCTGTTCATCCGTGTGAGTTTCGATCCCGTCCAGTTTTTCGATCATGTCGGAAACCAGTGCGACCTCGGCACCCTTGAATCCCGCCGTAAACAGTTCGTCCAGTTCGCGAACGCTTTTGCGAGCCTGCTTCGCCGCGTCGATATTGCGGTCAACGAACTCGACAAACATGTCGGCGAGGACCTCCGGTATTTGCATCCGGCGACCGATGATCACGCCCGACACATCCTTCGTGCGGTTCGCGATCTTGTCCTGCACCAGCAAGAGTTCCAGCAGGTCTTCTCGGGGCACCGGCATGAAGAGGCTCTTCGGCATGTTCAGGCGAATCTCTTTCTTGACGTCATCCGCTTCGTGTTCCAACGCTTCGATATCGGCCCGAACCTCAAGCGCCTTATCCCAGTCATTGGCAATCACGGCCTCCAACAAAGGCCTGAGTTTCTTGGCGCAACGAAACGAGATTTCTATATGCCTTTCGAGCGGCTGAACCGGCGACGAGCCGAAAATATTAGCCAGCATGTTAGCCATCTGGATCTTACCCCCTGCGGTCGGGTGATGGAGTCGGGTGATACTGAGCGAGCGGCAATGCTAGCACAGCAATCGAAGGTAAATCGCCCTTGACAATAGTGCTAAACTTCGCCCCCCGAGACTACGCGGTCAATCCGTAGAATCACGACATGACGTACTGGTTAATCAAGTCAGAACCCGATGCCTACAGCATCGACGATCTCGAGCGAGACGGCGTGGAAATGTGGGATGGCATTCGCAATTACCAGGCGCGTAACACCATGCGTGACGACATGAAAGTCGGCGATGAAGTGTTCTTCTATCACTCGAGTTGCAAGGAACCCGGTATTGTCGGTATCGCAAGGGTTGCCAGTAAACCGTATCCCGATCCAACGCAATTCGACAAGAAAGCGAAGTACTTCGATCCGAAGAGTGATACGGATAATCCCCGCTGGTACCTGGTCGACATGGCGTTCGTGCGCAAGACGAAACGAAACCTGACGCTGACCGAAATCAAGGCACAAAAAAGCCTCGATGACATGATCCTTACGCGAAAGGGTAACCGCCTTTCCATCATGCCCGTCAGCAAGAAACACTGGAACAAGATCCTCAGCCTTGAGTAAGTCACGTGTCGTTGTCATCGCGCTGTTGGTGCTGGGCGCAGCGCTCTGGATCCTGACCCCGGCGAAATTGCAGCCAGCATCGGCAAGCGTCGTTCTGCCGGACGACCTCGACCAATGGCTGCGGCAACGCGAGCAACAGGCCAGCGACCGCTATGGCCTGGTGCCCGACACCGACAAGCGAATTCGCTGGTTCAGCAAAGGGGAACAGACACCCTTCTCCGTCGTCTACCTGCACGGCTTTTCCGCAACCCGCCAGGAGACGGCCCCGCTGGCCAACGTCGTGGCCAACATGCTGGGCGCCAACCTGTTCGAGACTCGATTGCGCGGTCACGGTCGTGAACGTGACTTGTTGGGAGAAGTACGTGCCGAAGACTGGCTGAAAGACGCCGTCGAGGCGCTTGCTATCGGCGCGAAACTCGGTGAGCGGGTGATCGTCATTGGCACGTCGACCGGTGCAACGCTGGCTGCCGCAATGCTGGGACACCCGGCGATGAACGTTGTTGACACGATCGTCATGCTGTCGCCGAATTTCGCCCCACGCGATCCGGCCGCCGCATGGCTGACGCGGCCTGCGGGCCCACTGCTCGCTCGCATCCTGGTCGGTGAGACACGCAGTTGGGAGCCTTACAATGAACAACAAGGGCTGTACTGGTCTACGACCTACCCCATCGGAGCTGCGGTCGAAATGATGCGCCTCGTGGATCTCGCGAATCGAAATTTACCCGCAGATGTCGCTCAGCGTCTGCTCATGTTCTATTCCACGGACGATTCCGTCATTTCTCCGCATGCGGCGCTCGAGGTACTCGAAAAATCCGGTGCGCCGCAAAAAGCAGTCGTACGAATCGAGGACCCGGGCGACCCAAGTCATCATGTGCTCGCCGGCGACGTGTTGTCGCCAGAGAAGACACAGCGAATCGCGAATGAAATTGCGGCGTTTATTTTGCACCCATCGCCTTCAGGTGTTCTTGAATAGAGCCCGCGCCGCCGAGTGCCAGCAGAATAACGAGGTCGCCGGGCTGGGCCCAGCCAAGCGCCGCCTGAAAAGACTCCATCTCTTCCTCGAAGTGCTGGATCTGCGCATCCGCGGCACCGCACTTGATGAGCTCGTCGCGGATGATTTCGAATACGTCGCCGTGCTCGCGGCCACGATGATAGGTCGCGAGCTCGGACACAATGACGTTGTCGAGACCGATGGCCCAGGCATCACGAGCAAGCTCACGGATCAAATCGTCGGTTCGATCTCCTGCCTGGCCAAAACAAAGAGCTCGTCTTTTTGCCGGAATCGCCCGCGCCATATCGAATAATGCCGCCATGGCGGCGGGATTGTGCGCGAAGTCGATCAGCACCTTGTAGCCATCGACATCATAGAGGTTGCAGCGCCCCGGGTTTTCGTCCTGCACCATCGTCATGAGACCGCTGCGGATTTCGGCCAGGGACGCGCCGAGACACCATGTCAGGGCCGCGGCAGACAGCGCATTTGCGACATTGTGACGCGCCGCTCCACCGAGCGTAATCGGGATTTCGTCACTACGACATATCGGCTCTCGCGCTGCGCCTTCGATCTTAACGAGTTCATCACCTTCGAGAACGAAAGCGAGTCCACCATTGCCGGTGTGAGAGAGAATCGTCTCGTTGTCCGGATCGAGGCTGAACCAGACAAGGTCGCCCGGGTAGTCGCTCGACTTTGCACGCAGCCGATCGTCTTCGGCGTTGAGAATCAGCCGCCCGGATTTCTCCACGGCACGACTCACAATCCACTTCACGGCCAGTAGCTCATTGAGATCCTCGGACCCAAAATCGCCCAGGTGATCTTCACTGATGTTGGTTATTAATGCGGCATCGGCCTGCGTAACGCCGAGACCGCGCCGCAACAGTCCTCCGCGCGCCGTTTCGAGTATCGCGACATCGACGTCTTGTTGCCGCAGTACGGTTCGCGCACCGCCGGGTCCTGACCAGTCACCGCGATCCAGCACTTTCTCGTTGACGGCAATCCAGTCGGTCGAACTCAAGCCGACATTTCGGCCTGCGACTCGCAGAATATGGAATGCAAAGCGAACACTCGTCGTCTTGCCATTCGTGCCCGTAACGATGCCGATCGGAACATCGTGGAATTTGTCCCAATCGGGTGCATCGGGAATCTCTTTGACGGGCCAGGTTTCCGAACCGCGACCGAGACCAATGGAGACGAAATCGTCGTCCCACAGCAGTGTCTTGCCGTGATTGGCCGCCTCGTCGATAAGCCACATGAGTTCCTCATTGGCCTCTTCGGCAGCTGATGCGCGTATCGCCTTGACGGCTTCATCGAAGTCCGGTTCCTCGGTCGACACGCCAAGCTCACAGGCGCTCGCTGCCCACGCCCACTCGTTGATTTCCGATGCGGCATACAACGCGTCGATCGACGCCGAGAATGCCAGGCTGACACCGCCGCGCAATTTCAGCGACGCAAAGCGTGCCGACGGCCAGTCCAGCACTTCCAGCATGCGCGCGACATGATCTGCCCAGACCGGAATGAGTCGATCCGCCTCCTCCGGTGTGCAGCGGACGTCAAGAATCGAACCCGGCTCGTCAAATATGAGGCTGGGGCCGGTCAGTCTGCGCGCGTCGAGAAACTCCATGATGAGCTAGAGCCCTCTAATCACCTTCTTCGCGAGCAATACGAACACCACGTTCGTCGCTGATGATTTCGAGATCATCGGCGAACCGAAAATCACCGGTGTCGGGAAGCTCGTTCGTGACGGCGGCCTTCTTGCCGGGGGCGGCCACCCTGGTGCCCGAATTGAAGTAGATGATCTGCTTCCACGCGCGGGTCGTATTGTCGCCCAGAATCAGGATGAGATCGCCGGTCTCCGCCAACTCCAGCGCTCGCGTAGTGGCTTCCTGCTCATCCGGAACAACCTCGATCTGGTCGGCCGCTACGCCCGATTCCAGCAACTTGTTTTTCAGCATGACAGCTACTTCATCATGGCCGCGTCCACGGCGATTGTCGTCGCAGCGACAAATGAAATGATCGAAATGACCCGCCGCGATTTCGGCGATGTCACGAATATCCTCATCGCGACGGTCGCCGGGCGCCGATAAGACCACAATGCGTCGCCCGTCAACGTCGAAGCGATCAACGAGCGCACACATGGCGTTGATGGCGGCCGGATTGTGGGCGTAGTCGAGGATGACGCGGAAAGGATGCTCGTCGTAGATATTCATGCGACCCGGCGCCTGGAAGAAGGTCGAATCGAAAGTGCGTAGCCCCTGCCGAATGTCCTCGAGACTGATATCCATGTTGAAAGCAAGGGCCGCCGCAAACATCGCATTTTGTACGTTGTGCATCGCACGGCCTTCGACCGTTGCCGGAATCAGGTGCGTCCAGACGAGCGGCGTATGCGCCTCGTTGTCGTAAATCGTTATCAGGTGCCCGTTCATCCCCTGTTCGAGCACGAATGCCTGGCCTCCGGCCTTGATGTGTTGTTTGACCAGCGGGTGACCCGGGTTCATCGTTACATAGCTGACTGTCTTTGCGTCCGTGTAGTCGGCCATCTGCAAGCAGAGAGGATCGTCCGCATTCAGGACCGCCGCGTCCGTCGCAATTTCGATCGGTACGCGCTTGACCTCGGCCAGATCCTCTAACGTCTCGATACCGCGCAAGCCGAGGTGGTCGGCTGTAACGTTGAGGCAGCCGGCAACGTTGCACTCCTGGAAGCCGAGGCCGCTTCTCAACATACCGCCGCGCGCCGTCTCCATGACCGCCGCGTCGACCGAGGGATCACGCAGTATCATCTGTGAGGACACCGGACCCGTCATGTCGCCCGATACGCTGAGTTTACCGTCGATGTACACACCGTCTGTCGACGTCAGCCCGACCGTACGACCAGACATCTTCAGGATATGAGCCAACATGCGTGAGGTCGTGGTCTTGCCGTTCGTGCCCGTGACGGCGGCAATCGGAATCCTGCTTGGCTTATCGGGTGGAAAGAGCATGTCAATGACCGGGCCCGCAACATCGCGGGGCGTCCCTTCACTCGGCGCTACGTGCATGCGAAATCCCGGCCCGGCGTTGACTTCACAGACTCCACCACCAGCATTCCGATAAGACTCGGTGATGTCCTTTGTCAGAAAATCGACGCCACCAATGTCGAGATCAATGGCGCGTATGGCCCGTATTGCCATCTCCCGGTTGTCCGGATGTATAACGTCGGTGACATCGATCGCCGTTCCACCGGTAGAGAGATTTGCGGTTGACCGCAAGTATACGACCTCACCCTTCTTGGGGACTGTCTCCCGGTCGTACCCGCTTTTTGCCAGAAGTCGCTCCGCCTGGTGATCGAACTCCAGGCGCGTCAATACCTTTTCATGCCCCACGCCGCGCCGTGGGTCCTCGTTCACGATTTCCACGAGCCGCTCGATGGTGTTTTTGCCGTCGCCCACGACGTGACCGGGTACACGTTTCGCCGCCGCAACGAGCTCGCCGTTAATCACCAGCAGGCGATGATCGAAGCCTTCAACGTAACTCTCCACGATCATCGTTTTGCCGTGCTCGCTCGCTTTCTCGAAGCCGGTCGCAACCTCTTCCGGCGTACGCAAGTTGATCGAAACACCGCGCCCGTGATTGCCCGACAGCGGTTTCACGACGACCGGGTATCCAATCCGCTCGGCGGCGCGCACGGCATCCCGTCGCGTGCGAACCAGCATTTGTGCCGGCACCGGTAACCCGAGATCCCGGAGAATACCGTTGGTCTCTTCCTTGTCGGATGCGAGTTCAACCGCAATGTTGCTGGTGCGCCCGGTCGTTGTCGCCTGGATCCTCTGCTGATAACGGCCCTGGCCGAATTGCACCAGGCTGTAGCTGTTCAGGCGCAGCCAGGGAATGTTGCGCTCTTCGGCCGCTTTGACCAGCGATGCCGTACTCGGGCCGAACTCGCGGCGTTGCGCGAATCGAATGAAGCGATCACGCTCGTAGTCAAAATCCCATTCGTCGTCCGGTGCGTCGTCGGGCTTGAGTTCATCGGGCAGCAAACTGTGCAACAGGTCGAGCGACAGTTTGCTGGCCTCGCGACCGACGGTCGCATCCTTGTACTGAAACACCATGTTGTAAAAGCCGGGCCTGTCGTCGATCGAACGTGTGCGTCCGAACGTCACGTCGGATCCCGCGACGTTCTGCAACTCGAGCGCGACGTGCTCCATCACGTGCCCCATCCAGGTGCCTTCGTCTTCCCGCAGGCGACGCACGAATCCGCCGGGCTCGCGGTACGAACAGCCGTGATCATTGAGGCCCGGCAGAATCTCGAGCAGCGGTTCGATAAAATCGTCACCCAACCTGCCCGTAGACCAGTGCTCGAGCTCGCCGAGATCGAGAATGTGCCGGATGACCGGAAAACGGGCAAACATGCTGGGCCCGACAAATACGTTTGTGCTTTCAATTTTCATGTCATGCGCCTGCTTTTCTTGTTATTAGTCGGCGTGTGCTTCGCGGGAAGCGATCTCGAATCGCCCGCCTGCGATCAAAATATGCAGCCTGACGTCGATCAGGCTGACGGGGTCACCGCGACGGGCCTGATCCATGGAAGAGTATGTCAGATGTGTCGGGTCAATGACGGTAATTCCGCCGCTACCGACCACTTCCAGCTCATCTCCGGGACGTATAAACGCGGCGGTGTCCTCATCGAGCCCGATACCAACGGCAAACGGATTGTAGGCGAGGGCCGTTAACAGACGACCCAACCGGTCGCGCTCGCGAAAATGCTGGTCGATGATGAAGGCATTGGTGAGTCCCAGTCCCGGCGCCATTGTGACCATGTCGGGCATCGGCGTACTGCCTTCCTTGCCGCCCGCGATCATGTGTTCCGGCATGAAGGCGGCGCCGGCCGAGGTACCCGCCACGTGCATGCCATCGGCATTACGACGACGAATCAACTGTGCGACCGCCGTTCCTCCCAGCGTCGTCGAGAGCCGGAGCTGGTTGCCGCCCGTCATGAACACGCCATCGCATTTATCGATGTATTGGACATCCTCGCCGGACTGGCAATCCTCACGTGTAATGAAGGGCAGCACCTTGGAGTGTTTTACGCCCAGCTTGCGAAAGAGCTTTTCGTAATTGCGACCGGTGTCTTCCAGTTCGGAGGCCGTGGGAATAATGCCGATGCGCGACTGTTTGCCGCCACAGACATCCACGAAACGATCGAGAATTTCCGGGTTGTGGAGTTTGTCTTCGCCACCGCCGATCGGGATGATATAGCCGCGATTGCTACCATTGTTGCCGTTTGCAGGACTCATCTGGCTCAAAACCTGTGTCTGTGCGGCCGGCCTCGTGCGTCAACTGCCTTCAGGGCAGATTGAGCGTCGAGGGGCCGGCGCGAGAAAAGGCTGGCCATTTTACACAAGATTTCGGGATTTCCCGCGCATCCTGGTGCAAAATACGCCCCTGCATTTGAAAGCGCTTAAAAAAATACGCGGCAACGAGGACGGAGTTCTTGAAAAACGACAAATTACCGCTCGGCCAAGATGCCGACTATCCGCAGAAGTACGCACCGGAGTTATTGTGCGCGATCCCTCGGGCGGACGGCCGCGGGCCACTGGGGCTATCCGGCGACCTGCCGTTTCGGGGCGTGGATATCTGGAACGCATGGGAACTCACCTGGCTGGGCGAAGGCGATCGACCAGCGGTCGCGACCGCCGAGATCCACGTGCCCGCCGACTCACCCGGTATTGTCGAGTCGAAGTCGTTCAAGCTGTATCTGAATTCGTTTTCGATGAGCCGATTCTCGTCAACGGCCGAGGTCGCCGCGACGATTGCAAAGGACCTCCACGCCTGCGTCGGCAGCGAGACGACAGTCCACGTCTATCCCGTGACCCGCACCGAAGCTCGCGGCGTCTCGAGACTGGCCGGCAGCTGCCTTGATTCACTGGCGGTCAAATGCAGCGACTGGAATGTCAATGCGGAATTGCTGCAAGCGGACAAGCAGACGCTCGTCGAGGAAGACCTGCACACGCATTTGTTGCGGAGCCTGTGCCCCGTGACGTCTCAGCCGGATATCGGAAGCCTTCAGATTAGCTATCGCGGTCCGAAGATCGACCGCGCCGGCTTGTTGCGGTATGTCGTTTCCTATCGCCAGCACAGTGATTTTCATGAGAGCTGCGTCGAAAGGATGTTCGTTGACCTGATGTCCCGCTGCACGCCGGAACACCTGAGCCTGCATGCTCGCTATCAACGGCGCGGCGGCCTTGATATCAATCCGTTCCGTAGCAGTGCCACCGGCAAGCCGCTCAATCTTCGCCTCTGGCGCCAATAGCGCAAGCCCGACTCACTCCGAGCCGATATCGTCCGACGTCAGCTCGTGCCCCCAATCCTGCTTCGCACTCAGGTAGCGGCGATTGCTATCACCGACGCCGGTCACGTGTTTGGCCCGTGTAATGCCCTTGAGACCCATCTGCGCCAGGTCATTCACTTTCTTCGGGTTATTGGTGAGCAATCGAAACGGTCGATCCTGCAAGAAATATTTGAGTAGCGAGCCAGCGTCACTGAAGTCCCGCGAATCGTCGGGGAGGCCGAGCGAGCGATTGGCCTGGTACGTATCCTCGCCGCCGTCCTGCAGCAGGTAGGTGGCCGCTTTCGCCCACAGCCCGATGCCACGCCCTTCATGCCCGGACATGTAGATCACGAGGCCGCCCTGCTCGTCCTGCTGGATTCGTTGCAGCGCCAATTGCAATTGCGGACCACATTCACAGCGCTCTGAGCCGAACACATCGCCGGTCAGGCAACTCGAATGAACGCGCACCAGCGGGTTTGTCCAGCTGTCCGGATCACCAATCATCAACACGCTGTTAACGGCCATCGACGAGGCCAGCGTGGCGAACAACGCCTGGCCCTGTTGTGCTCGCAATTCATCGGCAATTTCCTCGATCTTGCCGAGTTCCGTGCGGCGCACGCACGCGTACCAGGCAACATTGATTTTGCTGCCGCACAAGTTGAGTGGCATCGGTATCGGCCCGAGCATGCTGATGCCCGCACCGCTGGCGGGCACGTGATCCGCCGCAACCCGCTCGCCGTTGCGATCGATCTGGAACAGTTTCCCCTGTTCTTCCAGGCGCTTGCGTACGGTGGGATCGATGTAGGTAAACATAGGCCGCGATTATGCGGGAATTGTGACGTGCAACGCCATTCAGGCTTGCTGACTGGCTGGTCATTAACTATACTTACTGACTTCACGGTCAGTAAGGAGCCGGCATGGCCGAGCCACGCTACCAGCGCCGAAAGGAAAAGCGCCCGCAGGAAATCACCGATGCCGCGTTCGAGGTGTTCTCGGAGTTTGGCTATGCGTCTGCGCGGGTCGACGAAGTCGCCAGACGGGCGGGCGTCAGCAAAGGCCTGATGTACCTCTATTTCGAAACCAAGGAAGATCTCTTCAAAGCCGTCATCAAGAGCGTCGTCACGCGGCGCGTCGACGCACTGCTTACCGCCATCGATGAATCGGAGCTCTCGTCGGAGGCATTCATCCGCGGCCCCCTGCTGTCGTTCATGCAGCAGGTTCCGGGCTCGCCGATTGCCGTCGTCATCCGCCTGTTGATCTCCGAAGGCCAGCGACATCCGGATCTCGTGGACTACTACTGGGACAACGTCGTGTCGAAAGGTCTTCAGGCAATTTCACACTTCATCGGGCGCGGCGTCGAACGAGGTGAGTTCCGTGAAACCGCCGTTACGGATCTGCCGCAGCTCGTACTGGCGCCCATGATGCTGTCGATGATCTGGAGAATCCTGTTCGCGAAGCGATCACTCGACACCGACAAGCTGATGGCCACCCAGATTGACATGGTTCTCGCCTACATCAGGGCGTGATCGGAGCAAAGGAATGAAGCAGAGATTATTGATCACAATAGCCGCGTTGATGTCGGTCGCCGCGTGCGAACCCACCGATGATGCATACCGCGTGGTCGGAGAGCTCGCGTCCGATCGCATCGAACTCACAGCGGAGTTTAATGAGCCCATTGTCGAAATCCCGGTGCGGGAAGGTGACAGCGTTGTGGCGGGCGATGTACTGCTTCGCCAGGACGACTCGCGCGTCCGCGCGCGCCTCGTTGAAGCGGAGGCGTCGCTCGCAGAACGGCAAGCCCGGCTCGACGAACTGGTACGCGGCCCGCGCAGCGAACAGATTGCTGCCGCAAGGGCGAATGTTGAAGGCGCAACGCAAGAGCTTGCGTTTCGCAGCGGCGAACTCGAGCGGATTATTGACGTGCACGAAAAAGGACTCGCATCGCCGGATCTCCTGGACCGAACGAAAGTCGCTCTCGATACGGCAAAGGCCAACCTGAAACTGCGGCGCGCACAACTCCAGGAGCTACTCGCCGGGACCACGGTCGAAGAACTGGCCCAGGCAGAACAAGCCGTCAAACAGGCGGCCGCGAGACGTGACAGTGCGGTCGTCGATCTCGAACGACACACGATCAGAGCCCCGGTCGACGGAATCGCGGACTCCAGGCTGTTTGAACTCGGCGAACGACCGGGCCAGGGACAAGCCGTAATCATCGTGCTCGCGGGCTCGCAACCGTATGCGCGCGTTTACGTGCCTGAAATTCTCCGCGCCCGAATCAGGTCCGGTACGAAGGCGCTAATCCATGTTGACGGCCTCGAGGAAGCGATAGACGGCCGGGTTCGATGGGTCGCCACGGAGGCCGCATTCACTCCGTACTTCGCCCTGACGGAAAGAGATCGCGGTCGCCTGAGCTACGTCGCCAAAATCGATATTGCCGAGGAGCGCGAACGTCTGCCCGACGGTGTCCCGGTTGAGGTTGAGTTCATGCTGGATTCGCCCAACCGATGAGCGCCGAATTCGCCATCGACGCACGCGGATTGACCAAGCATTTTGGCACCCTGCGTGCGGTCAGCCAACTGGACCTGCAGGTACCACGCGGCCAGATCTACGGATTTCTCGGCCCCAACGGTTCTGGCAAATCGACGACCATCCGCATGCTTTGCGGCCTGCTGACGCCGACCGAGGGAAGCGCAACGGTACTCGACACCGAGGTGCCGGGGGATTCCAGGTTGTTGAAACCAAAGATCGGTTACATGACACAGAAATTCTCCCTGTTTGGTGACCTGACCGTCTTCGAAAACCTGCAGTTCATCGCCGAGATTTACTCGTTCCCCGCCGCCGATCGCGCGGCACGAATCGACGATCTCCTCGATACCTACAACCTGCATCAGCAACGCAAGCAACTGGCCGGAACCATGAGCGGCGGTCAGAAGCAGCGACTCGCACTCGCCTGTGCGGTGCTGCATCGCCCGAACCTGCTGTTGCTCGATGAACCGACCAGTGCTGTAGACCCGCAAAGCCGCCGCGACTTTTGGGAGATTCTGTTTCGCCTCGCCGGAAGCGGCACGACGATTCTCGTCTCAACCCACTACATGGACGAAGCAGAGCGCTGCCACCGACTCGCGATCCTCGATCACGGTGTCAAAGTGGCGGACGGCACGCCGCAGGAACTGCAGGATGCCACTGGCATGCACATCGTCGAAGTGGTAGCCGACGATCCCTACGCAGCCCAGGCGGCGATCCACGACCTTGACGAAGTAGCCAGCGTTACGCAGCTTGGCGTGCGATTGCGTGTTCTGGTTCCTGACCGTCACCGCGATCCTGTATCGATTGTCGAACGGGCCCTCGACCCAACGGGAATGACGGCCTCGGTGAAAGTCACGACAGCGACGCTGGAGGATGTTTTCGTCGCGGTAACAATGGAATACCCGGAGACGGCGAAGTGAAGCCACTGTCACGCATCACCGCCATCATCAAGAAGGAAGTGCGGCAGCTGCGACGCGACCGGCTGACCTTCGGCATGGTCGTCGGGCTGCCGGTTATTCAGATGTTGCTGTTTGGCTACGCCATCAATACCGATGTCCGAAACCTGAGAACAGCCGTCGCGAACCAGGCCGGCACACATCTGTCTAGACAATTCGTCGCCG
>Ga0265303_10000195_pt1 | contig 31391 bp, 27 predicted proteins | sample Helome_2_FD_192494 | JGI IMG/M metagenome (GOLD analysis project Ga0265303, IMG submission 192494) | Marine sediment microbial communities from subtidal zone of North Sea - Hel_20160317 (Illumina Assembly) | ecosystem: Environmental > Aquatic > Marine > Subtidal zone > Sediment ... | reverse complement strand
GTTTTCTGAAGAGCTGCAACAGAAGATCAGCGAAACCGAAGCAACAACCGGCAACAACAGTGTCATGACCCTCAATATCGCAGCTAACTATGGCGGTCAATGGGATATCGTTAACGCCGCGCGGACTCTGGCCGAGCAGGTCAGCGACGGCGAAATAACGCCTGCGCAAATCGATGAGCAGGTTTTCAGGCAGGAACTGTCGCTGGGCGATAGCCCTGATCCCGATTTATTCATCCGTACCGGTGGCGAACACAGGATCAGTAATTTCCTGCTATGGCAGCTCGCCTATGCAGAGTTCTATTTTTGTGACCGGTTATGGCCGGACTTTTCTGATAGTGATATGCGTGCCGCGTTAACAGAATACGCTCAAAGGCAGCGTCGATATGGCAAAACGGGTGAGCAAATAGAGGCTGCAAACTAGTGCTTAAGCAGCGAATTATCACCGGGGTTGTGCTCGCAATCGTGGTAATCGGCACTATTTTGATACCTAACACGCTCTGGGTCAGCATCCTGTTCGCGGGGATGCTGTTTGCGGCGACCCGGGAAATGCTGATGCTCACGATCAAGCCGCCCGCTTTACCTGCAGCAATAGCCTCGGGCCTGTTTGTCTTGCTCTTCTGGTGGTCACTGGGGCTGGTTAATCCCCTGTTGATATACTGGCAATCGCTGGCGGGCCTGGTGCTCTGGGTATTGATTACCTTCGCACTGATTGCCTATCGGCATAACGGCAATTTACCGCTTTTGGCGCGCATACTCATACTTGGACTGGGACTGGACCTGTTGTGGATCTGCCTGCATGGTCTGATATACCTGCATTACGTCTATGGCGGTGAATTGCTGCTCTACCTGTTTAGCCTTGTCTGGATAGCCGACATCGGCGCCTATTTCAGCGGTCGGCGCTTTGGCAAACGAAAACTCGCAGCGACCATCAGTCCGGGCAAGACCTGGGAAGGTTTTTACGGCGGTCAGGTTGCAAACCTGATATGGATAGTCTGTATCTACCAGGTTAGTTCGGGCTGGGGATTCGGCTGGGTCCAGTTTTTCCTGATAAGTGTAGCGGCTTCGCTGATATCGGTGGTGGGAGATTTATTTGAAAGCATCCTCAAGCGGGAAGCTGGCGTGAAAGATAGCGGCAAGCTGCTGCCTGGACATGGTGGTGTGCTGGATCGCATCGATAGCGTTATTGCAGCGTCACCCGTGTTTGTTGCTGGAACTTTTCTGGCGGGCTCGTTGTGAAGCAGGTTACGATGCTTGGTGCAACCGGATCAATCGGGCAGTCAACGCTCGATATCGTCGCCCGTCACCCTGATCGATACTCCCTCTACGCACTAACCGCGAATAACAACCATCAGAAAATGCTGCAATTGTGTCGCCAGTTCGCGCCGCGTTTCGCCGTGATGCGAGATGTGAAAAGTGCGCAACTGCTGCAGCAGGAAATTGGCGATCTGCCCACGGAGGTTCTGGCCGGTGAAACCGCGCTGGCTGAAGTGGCTGCCGCTGAGGGAGTCGATATTGTCGTTGCTGCCATTGTCGGTGCGGTTGGATTGATGCCAACACTGGCCGCGGTTCGTGCCGGCAAGCGCATATTGCTCGCCAATAAGGAAGCCCTGGTGATGGCGGGCGCCTTGTTCATGGATGAGGTTGTGCGATACGGCGCCGAGCTGTTACCGGTTGATAGCGAGCATAATGCAATTTTTCAATGCCTGCCGCCAGGATCTATCGGCAAAAGCGTGGGCGCGGAGGGGGTACGTAAAATAATCCTCACCGGCTCTGGTGGACCGTTTCGGGATATTGATGTTGAATCCCTTGATGGTGTCACTCCGGAACAGGCCTGCGCCCATCCTAACTGGGACATGGGGCCTAAAATTTCCGTAGATTCGGCTACCATGATGAACAAGGGACTTGAATTAATCGAGGCCTGCTGGATGTTTGCCGTAGATCATGGAGATGTTGAAATTTTGTTACATCGACAAAGCATTGTTCACTCGATGGTTGCGTATAATGATGGCTCGGTAATCGCGCAAATGGGAAAACCGGATATGCGCACACCCATAGCCAATGCATTGGCCTGGCCGGACCGTATTGAAAGTGGGGTTGAACCATTGGACTTGTTGCAGGTGAGCCAATTAGACTTCACACTCGCCGACGAGGGGCGCTACCCATGCCTTAGGCTGGCGCGTGAGGCATGGCGCCAGGGCGGTACCAGCATGACGGTACTAAATGCTGCCAACGAGATTGCGGTTGAACATTTTTTAAGCAGAAAGATCAAATTTACCGAGATTCCGAGATTGATTACCAAAGTCATGGAACAATCCACAATTGAACCGGCCGAAGAACTGGACAGTATTATGCGAGCAGATTTTAGTGCGCGTGAACTGGCGCGCCGGCTAGTTGAACTGGGGACCTGAATATTATGGATTTTCTCAACCTTGTTTACAGCATTCTCGCCTTCATAGTGGCCATTGGAGTACTGGTCACGGTGCACGAATTTGGCCATTTCTGGGTTGCTCGCAAGCTCGGTGTCAAGGTATTGCGATTTTCGGTGGGTTTTGGCAAGCCGTTATGGTTGCGGAAAGCGGGTGCAGATGAAACCGAGTACGTCATAGCCACGATACCATTTGGTGGTTATGTCAAGATGCTGGACGAACGCGAGGGCGAGGTCGCCGAAGATGAACTCGAGCGCGCCTTTAATCGAAAGCCATTATGGCGTCGGTTCGCGATCGTGGCGGCTGGACCGATATTTAACTTCCTGTTTGCCATTATTGCTTACTACCTGATTTTCCTGGTGGGAGTGAACGGTGTAAAACCGGTAATCGGGGAAATCAACAATCCCAGCCCTGCCTATACAGCTGGCGTTCAGCAAGGCGATCTTATACTCGCGGTCAATGGAGTCGAGACCCGGAGTTGGGAACGTGCCCGTTTTGCCATGTTGGAAGAATCGGTAAGCGCAGACCAGATTGTCTTGAGAGTGCAGGACCAGGATTTGCAAATCCTGGATAAGATGATTGATATCAGCGACCTGGAATTGTTGCAGGAAGAGCAGATTGATTTAATGCGTGACCTGGGGATGTCTACCTGGAGGCCGAAAATCGCGCCTGTTATCGCCGAAGTGCTGCCTGACGGTGCCGCCCAGGAGGCCGGCCTGAATGCGGAAGACAAAATTTTATCGCTCGATGAAACTACCATCGAAAGTGCCCACCAGTGGGTCACGATTATTCGTGATAATGCCGGCGTCGAAATGCGGCTCAGGGTACTCCGGGAAGGGGAGGAACTTGGGTTGAGAATAACGCCGCGAACGCGCAACGAAGCGGGAGAGACCTTTGGCTACATCGGCGTGCGCAATCGGGTCGATATTCCCGAGTCGATTCGTCGCGAAATGATGGTTACCGAGCGTTACGGGCCGCTGGAGGGTATGGCGGAAGCCCTGAACAAAACCTGGGGTATGACCTGGCTTACACTTCGGGTACTGGGTAAGCTCGTAATCGGAGAGGCCAGCGTCAGAAACCTGAGTGGTCCGATTACTATCGCCCACTATGCCGGTATATCAGCGCGCATCGGATTAGAGCCTTTCCTGGGTTTCCTCGCGATCATCAGTATCAGCCTGGGTGTTTTAAACCTGTTACCGGTGCCGATGCTTGATGGTGGTCACCTGTTTTACTACCTGGTCGAAGCGATAAAGGGCAGTCCAGTGTCAGAGGCAACCGAGATTATCGGCCAAAAGATTGGTATTTTGCTTTTGTTTTGCCTGATGTCGATTGCCATTTATAACGATTTACTGCGCCTGGTAGAGTAATTTTGAGAACTTTTATCCGGGTCAGTGCGTTGGCACTGTGGTTAGTATCATGCTGGGCGCAGGCCGACAGCTTTGTTGTCGATAGCATAGAGGTTATTGGTAACAAGAAAATAACCATAGGCACCGTTTTCAGCTATCTGCCGATAAACGTCGGGGAGTCACTCGATACAGAGCGCACACCTGAACTCATCCGTGAACTTTATTCAACCGGTTTCTTTGACGATATTGAGTTGATGAGACGCGATAATACCTTGGTTATCAAGGTCGTTGAGCGACCTTCGATTGCAGAAGTCAATTTTGAAGGTAACGAAGATATCGAGGATGAGGCGCTGGAGCAGGCACTAGACCAGGTCGGTATGTCCAAGGGCAGAATTTTCAATGAAAACCAACTCGAAAAACTTGAGCTCGAGTTGCAGCAGATTTATTACTCACTTGGAAAATATGCCGCTCGAATCGAAACCAACTGGCGCGATCTGGATGAGGGTCGCGTGGCGATAGATATCAATATATCCGAAGGAATTTCCGCAACCATAAAATCAATCAATATCACCGGTAACCAAAACTACGATGAGGAAGAGTTACTCGATTCGTTCGAGCTCGAGCCCTCCAGTGCGGGTATGTTCGCTGCTGATGAGTACTCCAGTACCCGGTTATCTGCTGATCTGGAGTCTCTGAAATCATTTTATCTCGATCGAGGTTTTATCCAGTTCGAAGTTATTTCTCAACAGATCACCATTAGCCCGGACCGGAAGGACATCAGTATTGCTATCAGTATTCGCGAGGGTGAGCAGTTCGTGATGAGTAAGATGGAAATTGGTGGGGAGTTGGTTGTCGACGCAGAGGAACTGCGAGCCCTGATTAGTTTCCGCGAGGGTGAAATTTTTTCTCGCAAAAAAATTAATAGAGTAATCGAGTCTATGCAAAAACGCCTGGGTGAAGACGGCTATGCGTTCGCCCAGGTCAGGGTTGCAAATGAAATCGATGAACTAAATAAAACGGTTCAATTGCGGTTTATAATAGTGCCGGGTAAAAAAATGCGAATTCGCTATATCAATTTTAGCGGTAACGAGAAAACCAATAATACCGTGCTTCGCAGAGAAATGCGTCAGTTCGAAGGAGAGATGTATCAGCGCTCAAAATTCGACCGTTCGAAAGTCCGATTGCAACGACTAAACTACCTTGGATCGGTTAACCTCAGTTTGAAAAAAGTACCTGATACAGACGACCAGGTGGATATCGAAGTCGCAGTGACTGAACGTTTCTCGGGCAACTTGAATATCGGTATTGGCTATTCCCAGAACCAGGGCGCGATCTTAAATCTTGGATTTGCGCATGAAAATATTTTTGGTAGCGGTAATTCGGTTGATCTTACCTTTGATAATTCTGCCGCCACGCAGCGTTACGCTTTCAAATACAGAAATCCCTATTACACACCAGATGGGGTCAGTCGAGGTTTCAACTTCAGTTTCACCGAAACCGATGCATCAGAAAACAATACCAGTAACTACCTGATTGATCGTATCAGCCTTTCTATCGACTATGGTATTCCGTTATCAGAATTCAATACCCTCAGGCTCGAGCTCGGTGTTTTACAGAATCGGCTCGATACCACCAGCGGATCATCGGACGAGGTATACGATTTTTTGATTGACAACAGTGACGAATTCGATGAATCGACACCGCGATCTGAAATTGATAGTGATGAATTTAATACCCTGTTCGGGGCGATAAGCTTAGGCAAGGACACGCGTAACCGGAGAGTTTTTGCCAACTCGGGATCTTTAAACAGTATTGGTCTTGAGATCCAGGGCGGAGATCTGGAATATTATAAAACCAGGTACCGGCATCAAACGGCATACGCTTTGAGCGAAACCTTCACATTTTCCTTTAAAGGCAGGATTGGTTACGGAGACGGTTATGGGGATACCAACGATTTACCGATTTACGAGAAATATACCGCGGGTGGGGTACGCTCTGTCAGGGGCTATGAGTTTAACAGCCTGGGCCCATTGGACAGTAACGGTGACGCTAATGGAGGGAACCTGCAAGTGATTACTACAGCGGAGGTTATCTTTCCGTTAGAGGCGCTGGGCAGTTCAGATACCTTCAGGCTTGGGGTATACTTCGATGCCGGGAACGTCTTCGAAGATACTGACACCTATGAGACAGACGAGTTGAGACAATCAGTTGGTGTGTCGGCTAAATGGTTCTCGGTTATCGGCCCGATCGAGTTTAGCTACGCGTTTCCGATTAATGATGAGTCGGGTGATGATACCGAGGAATTTCAGTTCTCACTTGGAGCGAGGTTTTAGAGAATACATTGAACAGGTTAATGCACTTATTCCTGGTATTTACAATACTGGCTGTATTTCAAACGGCATCGGCCCAGGAGCCGGCTTACAAAATCGGTTTTGTGAATACGGCGCGAGTGCTAAAAGAAGCGCCGCAAGCACGTAAAGTCGAGGAACGCCTCAAAGCGGAGTTTGAACCTCGCGAAGCACAGTTAAAGCGAAAACGCCAGGAAATCCTCGCACTGGAAGATCAATTGAAGACGGATAAGGGTCTAAGTGCTAACGAACGTCGTAAACTAGAACGTGAAATCAGGCTCAAGGTCAGCCAGTTAAAATTTCTCGAGCAGGAATTTCGCGAAGATCAGAATCTGCGTCGCAATGAAGAGATCCGCGAATTGCAACAGGTTATTTCCAAGGTATTAAAAATGCAGGGTGATAATGACAAGTTCGACCTGATACTGACCGAAGGTGTCAGCTATGTTTCTGATCGAATAGATATCACTGCGCAGACGATCGAGATGTTAAAACAACTTGCAGATTCCGGCGAAGAAACACAGTAGCTTTCGCTATCCCTTTTTACTGATACTACGCCAACTCCAGACGCCAACAGATCATGAGTCTAAACCTGCAGCAACTGGCCAAGGAATTGAAACTCGAATTCCGGGGTGATGCCGGATTGGTCGTCAATGGTGTTGCCTCACCAAAATCTGCGGTTACAGGCGACCTATGTTTTATCCAGGATCAAACCTACCTGGGCGATATCAATGACAGCAATTGCAGCGCGGTCATCCTGCCGGAGGAACTGGCAGGAGACGTAAGTGGTAAGTCGTTATTGCTATCGGGCAATCCTCAATACAGCTTTATTGAGGCTATCGAGGCACTGGGCATTGAAGCGCAAGCCTGCGCTAGTAATGAGATCCATCCAGGCGCGGTAGTAGCCGATACCGCCAGGCTTGGCGAGGGAGTTACTATTGGTGCGTTAGTCGTGATAGAAGATGATGTCGTCGTTGGCCCTGGCACTTCGATAGGATCAGGTTCGGTAATCGAAAGGTCGGCGAAGATCGGTGCACAGTGCCATTTGCACAGTCGGGTCATGCTGGGATCGGCGGTTAAACTGGGTGATCGCTGTATACTCCACAGTGGTGTCGTGATTGGATCCGATGGGTTTGGACTGGTCATGCATGAGCAACGATGGGAGAAGGTGCCACAGCTTGGTAGTGTGGTCATCGAGGATGATGTCGAAATTGGCGCCAATTCAACCGTCGACCGGGGCGCGCTGGACGATACGATTATTGAACGCGGATGTAAACTCGATAACCAGATACAGGTTGCACACAACGTGCGGATTGGAGCACATACTGCGATCGCGGCCTGTGTGGGGATAGCCGGTAGCGCGAATATTGGATCTCACTGCAAGATTTCAGGGGCAGCGGTGGTGCTCGGACATTTGACCGTGACGGATAATGTGACGATTACGGCAATGTCGCTGGTAACAAAAGATATTAAGCAACCCGGAGTCTACTCATCCGGTACACCGTTGTTGGAAAATAGTCTTTGGCGTCGCTGTAACGCACGTTACAAATCATTGGATAAGCTCGCGCAGACCGTGGCAAAGCTCGAAAAATCGGAAAAATAGCCTCCAGCGGCCTACATTAACTAAAACTGAGGAATTGATTTGGAACTTGATATTCACAAGGTGATGGAACTCTTGCCGCATCGTTATCCGTTCTTACTGATAGACCGGGTAAACGAATTCGAAGAGGGAAAGAGTCTGACAGCGATTAAAAATGTCACTATAAATGAACCTTTTTTCCAGGGGCATTTCACAGGTCAGCCAATTATGCCAGGCGTTCTGGTTCTCGAGGCGATGGCCCAGGCGACCGGGTTGCTGGCTTTTTCTTCGATGGGTGATGCGCATAAATCCAAGCTTTACATGCTCGTCGGCATTGACAAGGCTCGATTCCGAGGGCAGGTGGTTCCAGGCGATCAACTGATTTTGAAGATATCTCTTAAGCGCAATATGCGGGGAATTGGCATGTACCAATGCGAGGCGAGGATAAACGGAGATGTTGTTGCCGAGGCTGAAATGATGTGTTCCGCCCAGGATCGAAATCAATGATACATGACACCGCTATCATCGATGCCAGCGCAAAAATAGCGGCCGATGTTGAAATCGGGGCTTATAGCGTAATAGGGGCGGACGTCGAGATCGCATCGGGAACTGTGATCGGACCCCACGTCGTGGTTATGGGCCCGAGCAAGATTGGCCAGGATAATCGTATCTTTCAATTTTCGTCGATAGGAGAAGCGCCACAGGATAAAAAATACCAGGGGGAACGAACCTGGCTGGAACTTGGGGATCGAAATGTTATCCGCGAGTTTGTGACCCTGAACCGAGGTACCGACGAAGGCAATGGTAAAACGATAATCGGTAGTGATAACCTGTTCATGGCCTATAGCCATGTTGCTCATGATTGCCTGGTTGGTAATCATACTGTTTTTGCCAATGCTGCATCTCTGTCAGGTCATGTTGAGGTTGGCGATTATACGATTCTGGGAGGATTTACCTCGGTGCATCAGTTTACCCTGATCGGAAGCAAATCCTTTTGTGGCCTCGGCTCGGTGGTAACCCAGGATATCCCGCCTTTTACGACTGCGGTAGGGAATCGTGCCAGGGTAATCGGAATCAACAAAGAGGGTCTAAAAAGAAAAGGTTTCTCCGCTGAACTAATCCAGGCACTGCATAAATCATTTCGCCAGCTGTTAAAATCCAGAGGGTCGAAAGAGGAAATATCTGAGAACTTGAAGCCGTTGTGTGAAAAGTATCCGGAAGTTGCTGAATTTGTCGATTTCGTAAAAAATAGTAAAAGAGGGATCGCCAGCTAGCGAGCTTCTTAAAAAGCTCATGACGTTTCGAAGAGCGGGAACAAGTGTGACAACGAAGAGCGTAACCATGACGACCCTGTGCAGAAGCCTGGGGTTGATTTTTGCTGTTTTATCATCCTGCCTGGCAAACCAGGTCCAGGCGCTCGAGATTGTGCGATTCATCGAAACCACGGATTATACCTCGGTTATAAAATATGCTTCCGGGCTGAAACTCACTGACGACGGTGTGATTTATGTTACCAGCCGGTCAAAGGGAACCATGCTCAAAATTACCGACGGCAATATCAAAGCCAACAGCCTGTCGCCCTCGGTTTTTGAAAATTTCGAACTGGGCGGAATCGAAGTGCTTCCCAATGGTAACCTGGTCATCGTCAACGAAAGCTTGGGATCGGTTGCTATTCTCGATCCTCTGTTAAAACCGCTCACTCGAATTTCGCAATCAGGAAGGAGTCCGGGTGAACTCAATGATCCAAAACCGGTGGCAGTATCGGTCAATAAAAATATTTATGTCGGCGATGTAAATAACAGACAAATCAGTGTATTTAATTCCCAGGGCCTGTATTTGCAGAGTTTTGGTCGGCACGGTTCGAGCGGCAGTGCCTTGAAAAAACCAACCCATATCAGCATCGATGCCGAAGAAAATGTTTATGTTCTGGAGGGCCCGGATCGGCTTTCAATATTCGATTTGCATGGAAATCTAATCTATCGGATCAAATCCAGTGGGCTGGAAGAACTTTTTGGGCGTACCCCTAAACTCAGTGCGATGACGACGGATTTGAATGGAACCCTTTACCTGGGAGACAGGGTAAGCAATCGAATTTCAATTTTTGACTGGCGCAAGGGTGAAGTGCTTGGAGTGCACGGGGTTCTCGGTGGTGCGCGTTCGCAATACCGTGATATTAGTTATCTTTCGGTCAACGCCTATGGTCAACTCGCGATTCTCGATAAATTAAATAACAAGGTCGAGGTAGTTCAGCTGGATCAAACCAGCTTTGCGACACCCGTTGTTAGGGACAGGTTTGAGTTCGGAGCGAAGTTCGAAGCGACTTGTGTAAGGGTAACTGTTTTTGTCAATGACAAAACCCTGTGCATCAAACCAGAAGACCAGGGAATCGTGGTGTTGGGGCCCGATGGCGCAGAACTTGGTGAGTTTGCCGAATTTGCCGAGATTGTCAGGCAACCCTCTTCAGTTCATGTTGGTGATCAAACTGTGGCGGTACTGGATAGAAACTATTTACATGCCTTTCTTCACGATGGGAAGCATATATTTTCGATCGGGCGGCGTGGTTCTTCACCGGGGGATTTCAATCAGCCCAGTGACGTATTCGTACATGGCGGTTTATATTATGTTGCCGACAGGGGTAATAATCGGGTGCAGGTTTTCGCTGCAGATGGGAAATTTCTGGAAGAAATCAAATCCCGTCAGAACGGGGAGAACCTGTTCGACGAAATAGGACCGATTGCAGTCGATAGCCAGCAAAATCTATATGTCGCTGATGGTGGTGCCCTGGGTGTAATTAACATGATCAGCAAGGATCGTAAAAGAATCGCGACGATCGGTAACGATAAAAAATCGGCTCACAAGATAACCAGTTTTTACGGATTGGATATCGATAAGCAGGACCGGCTTTATGCATTGGCCAGTACCGAGTTCAATGATTACACGGTGATGGTTTACAGGAACCGCAGGCCCTACCGGGTATTTGGTGCTGAAGGTGAGAATGGAACACTGGTGCAGTTCAAGGAGGCAACTTCGATATCGGTCGCTTCCGCCACAAACAACAGTGTCTATGTACACGATTCCGAACTAAAGCAGAATTTTCGTTTTGATTTGCTCGAGTACCCAGACGCGGCATTTGGCTTGAATATCGGTGCTGACAATGAGTTGATAAAGCTGGAATGGAGCAGTAGCAAGTCGCCCCTGATTGCCAGGTACGAAATCCAGGGTGCCATCGACAGGAACGGACCGTTTGAAACGATTTCAACCAGTTATGATTTAAAACAAACACTGTGGGTTAGTTCGGCAGGTATGTACACCTGGTTCAGGGTGGTGTCGGTAAGCGGTCGCGGATTAAGCGCGACACCGTCAACGCCGAAGGAAAATTATTACCAGAGAATTGTCTCCTTGTACCAGGCGGGCGAGTTAGGCGAAGTTGTTAAACTCGCAGATCGGCTGTTGAGAAACGCACCAGGCAATGCCGACGCTCGTAACATTCTCGGTATGAGCCTGTACCAGTTGAAGGATTACACCCGTGCGATTGCCGAATTCAAGCAACTGGAAGCAATAGAATCCTACCGTAATAAAGCGCTTCTCTACCAGGTACTGGCCTTTTACGACCTCGAGCAATATCTCGATGCCCGTGCATTAATTGACGAGTTGCTGGAACAATCTCCCACCGATGTCGAGCCATACATAATTTGCACCCGGCTGAGCCTGAAACTCGCCGACGCGATAGGTGCTGTGAGCTGTGCTGAAGATGGCCTGGCGCTGAATTCAAGTAACGTCGAGCTTCGTTATTTACTGGGTCGTGCCTATATAGAAGCGGGCCTTGCAGAAAAAGGCATCGTGGCTTACCAGGCCATCGTGGAAACCTATCCGGGCAGTTATGAAATACGTCTTAAGATCGCAAAGGATTTGTATGAGATGGGGAGCTTCGAAGCTTCCCTTAAGCAATATGATGCAGTGTCTCGAGCGCAGCAATACTCGGGACAGGCCGCTGTCGGCAAGGCGAAAGCTTTACTCAGCCTGGACCGGGACAATGAGGCCAGGACCATTGCGCTGAAACTGTCGGGTAAAAAGGAAACCAGGGGCGACGGTCATTACCTGCTTGGGAAGATTGCAGCCAAGCAGAATAATCACAAAGAAGCGGTGTTGCAGTTTACCCGTGCGGGTAAGAATAAACCCGGGGTTGTAGACGTCTGGTTATCGCTGATGCAATCCTATACAGAAATTAATCAACTTCCCAAAGCGGTGAAGGCGCTCGCCCAGGGCATCAAGCATAATCCACAAGCGTTTGAGTTGTACCTGTCTGCCGGCAAGATCGAGCTTGAGCGTCAGCAATTCGTGGAAGCCAATGCTTACCTCGACAAGGCTGTCGTGCTTGAACCCAATTCACTAGCGGCACATAAGCTTTATGCTCGAGGACTGTTTGCTACACGCAATTATCGAAGTGCTAATTTTCACGCCGAAACCGCCGCTCGTATCGACCCGGAAGATGTCGATGTGCTGGTACTGAAGGCCGACGTTGCCGATTATCAAGGTAAGACCGGTTCGGCAATCGAATTTTTGAAAACAGCGATTGATCTCGACCCCGCATCACCCGACCTTCAGTATCGCATTGGTCGTGTTTACCAGGATGCCAACCTGTTCGACGTATCGCGAGAGCATCTCGAAAAGGCAGCGGGAATGCGCGCTTCCTGGGCCGAGCCACATGTTGCGCTGGGTAAACTCTATAGCAAACGCCGTTTGTTCGATGACGCGGTTGCCGCTTTTGAAAAAGCGGTCGAGCTCGATCCCTCCGCAGAAAACCGTGCAATCCTGAATGTTGCTTTCGCCGAACGCAAGAAGTCGCTCGAATTTGCCAACAATGCGCCTCAACTGCTGCTATCTGATTTAAACCTGCAGAAAGTGTTTTCAGCAGCTTACAAAAAATACCAGGATCAGCCGATCGGAAGTGTCAAGCTGCAAAATGTCAGTTCCACCGACTACGGTAATTTGAAACTCTCGTTTCAAATCAAGGAATTCATGGATTTTCCAACCTCGGTTGATATCGCCAGGATCGAGGGTAACGAAACCCGGGAAATCCCGATCAAGGCAACCTTCAATAACAAGGTTCTCGAAGTGGACGAAGACACCGGGGTACAGGTCGAAGTGAAATTGTCCTACTCGCGCGATGGTCGAAATGACGACATTACGCTAACCCAGCCGATGACGATTTACGGTAAGAATGCGATGATCTGGGCGGATTCGGCCATGGTTGGTTCCTTCGTAACACCCAAGGATGACACCCTCAGAGACTATGTGCGCCAGGTCGTTAACGCCTTTCAGCCAGATCCCGGGCCACTAAACGGCAAACTGGTATCGGCGATGGCGTTTTTCAGCAGCCTGGCGGCGTCCAGCATCAGCTATATCGTGGATCCTAATACGCCATTTACCGACTTGCGTGACGATCAAATCGACTACGTGCAGTTTCCGCGAGAAACCCTGCACTTGAAAAGTGGCGATTGTGATGATTTATCGGTTTTGATCAGCGCTGGCCTTGAAAACCTTGGAATTAAAACCGCGCTGATCGAAATACCCGGGCATTTATTTATGATGTTCGATACCGGTATTGCCGAGCATGATGCGGGTTTAATCAGCCAGGATAGCAGCCTGCTGGCTTTCAAGGATGGCAATGTATGGATCCCGCTCGAAGCAACCATGGTAAATACCAGTTTTATCGAGGCCTGGGCCGAGGGTGCGAATAAATACCAGGCTGCGCTTGGGGCAGGTGAACTCGGTATTATTGATCTGGAACAAACCTGGCAAGAATATAAACCGGTAACCCTGCGTAAAGCCAGTTACACGATCGAATTACCCGAAAAGAGGCGTGCCGAGAGCCTGGTAAAGCAGGCACGAAATGAATTATTACTGAAAAGCATCGATCGCCTGGTGTTGCCGTACAAGACCATGGTAGCGAATGACCCGGGTAACATCAGGGCTCGCCTGCAAGTTGCCATTCTGTATGCGCGTTTTGGGCTATACCAAGATGCAGAGTTTGAATTCGAGGCTTTGAATGAACTGGCTCCATATGATAGTGCGGTGAAATCCAACCAGGGTAACCTATACTTTCTGCAGAAAGAGTATAATAAGGCGATTGAATTTTACTCACGGGCCACCGAGTTGGACAATGAAGACGGTGGCATCTGGATTAACCTGTCAATGGCGCAGTACAGGGCCGGTGATTTAAAGCAGGCGAAAATCAGTTATCGGCGTGCATTGCAATTGAACTCGGATCTGGGAAAAGAGTATGATGCATATAGCAAGCTCTTGAGCCAATAGAGGATTAAGAAGTGAAGAAATTACTCATCATCATGTTTTTTGCTGGCAGTATGGCTGTCAACGCGCCGGTTATCGCACAGGGTACGACGACGATTAATGAAACCAGTTCGCATAGTGTCTTCAAAGGCTTGTTTAAGTCTGTCTGGGCACATCTGAAATCACTCAATCCGAAGCAAAAGCAATCTGCCAGGTCGAACCAGACCTACCTGGCGGGAATCCGTGGTGCTGAAACAACCGAAACCCTGCTCAAACCCTATTGGAAAGCGGATTTGACCCAGGATGAGAATTTTCAGGCAGAACTGGAAAGATTCAGCCTGGCGCAATACAAAATGGACCAGGGTGACCTTAAAGCGGCGGTGGTCTTGTTCGACGGTTTTCTGAGTCAGTATGAAGCTAGCGATATGCGCCCCAATGCATTGTTCGCCAAAAGCATCAGCCTGGCGAATATCGATCAACGCAAGCAGTCCCTGGCGGTGATGCGACAGTTTGTGGATGAAAATCCGAACCATCCGTTACTCGCAGACGCCAGACAGGTTATCAATCTCCTGAACTGACACGGATACCCTATATCGGCTAGCCAAACAGGGGACGAGTCCCCTATCATACCGGCGTGAATATTCTCGCCATCGATACCTCTACCGAAGCCTGTTCCGCCGCGCTGTTACGCGAGGATGGCACGGTTTTTCATGAGTTTGAAGTTGCACCCCGCCAACACACACGCTTGCTGCCTGAAATGATGGATCGGGTTCTGAAAGCCTCAGCTGTCACAAAATCGATGATTTCTCATTGTGCCTTCGGTAATGGTCCCGGGGCGTTTACCGGTATTCGCATTGCAGCCGCGCAGGCGCAGGGTATAGGTCTTGCGTTAAACATACCGTTGTTACCCATTTCGACGCTTGCGATTTTAGCCCAGGTCTGCATGGATCGTACCGGACACGCTAATACGCTGGTCGCGCTGGATGCGCGTATGCACGAAATTTACTGGGCAGTCTATGGACGCGATAGCAGCAATTGCGCAGAACTTGTGGGCGAGGAACAGCTTAGCCCGGTAGACAGGGTTGAAATCAACGCGACGATCGAATTCGGCGCCGGGCACGGATGGGTTGAGGGGTTGCGCGAAAGCGTCAGTTTTCCGGTTGACGAGGGCCTGTTGCCCGACGCCAGGTCATTGCTCAAGCTTGCCAGTAAAGCCATAAATCAGAACCTTGGCGTCGATGCCAGGCGGATAAACATTAACTACCTGCGTAACCGGGTAGCCGAAAAACCCCGTTCCTGATAATGCCGGAACTGGTATACCCCTACGGACCGCCGGTTACGGCAGGGATCCTGAAAAAAAGGCCGAACGATTTCCGGGTCTGCGAAGAACTGGGATTTGAGCCGAGCGGCGAGGGTGAGCATCTTTTCCTGCTGGTTGAAAAGGAGGGACTTAGCACGCATGAGCTCATTTCCCGCATCGCCCGCGATTACTCGCTCGATCCCAGGCTTATCGGTTATAGCGGGCTCAAGGATAAACATGCGCTCACGCGTCAGTGGTTGAGTTTGCATATGCCAGGTAAAAAACCACCAGCCGAACTGTTCCAGGGCAATGGATACCAGGTTTTGAGGCAGGCCAGCCATAACCGGAAGCTGCGCCCGGGCACCCACAAGTACAACTCTTTCCAGGTACATTTGCGTGAAGTCGGTGACCTTCCCGATAAAACCAGGGAGCAAATTTGTGCCGTCACGAGGCAGGGATTTGCGAATTATTTTGGCGCACAGCGATTTGGTCGCCAGCAAGATAACGTCACCCAGGCGCTCGAGCAATTACCCGGGCGCCGGTTGACACGTTCGCGCAAGAGTATTTTGTTGTCATCGCTGCGCAGCCACCTGTTTAATCGAATTCTGGCGCAGCGAATCAGCCTGGGCCATTGGGAGCTGCCGCTGGAAGGAGATGTTTTTATGTTGCGAGGGAATCGCTCGATTTTCTCCGAAACCCTCGATGACAGGCTTGTAGAAAGATTTCGGGTGCTGGATATCTCGAGTACCGCGAGTCTTTACGGCTCCGGCCAGGTTTTATTGACGGGGGAGCCCCAGGCTATCGAAGCGCAGGTTTTTACTGAATGTGACGCGATTACCCGCTGTCTCGATCAGCAGGGAGCCAGGCTGCAAATGCGTGCCTTGCGTGCAGTTGTCGATAACTTCAGTTACGACTACGATGCAGAGGATCGATCCCTGCTATTGAAACTGGATCTGCCGGCTGGATGTTATGTGACTACCGTGCTTGATCACTTCATTAAACTGCAGGATGCAAGTTAAGCTTTTTTTCGATAGACACAGAACCAGCCTTCGGGCTCGCGATCTTTATAATAGCTATCCATTTCGCAACTGACAGGGCTGGCGATGCCCTTTGCGGCCATGGCTGCCAGTTTTTCTTCAAAACCCATCGATGTCCACAGATCCTGGTGGATGGTGCAGGCCAGGATGCCGCCCGGTTTCAAAATTCGAAATATTTCATCCAGCGGTTCCGGACCGACGTGACCATGGGTAAATGTCCCTGATGAAATAACCGCGTCATAACTCTCGTCGTCGCGTTTCAGCGCCTGGTTAACATCGCCCACCAGGAGCTCGCGGTAAATGCCGCGTTCGCTGGCAACACGCACCATATCGGGTGAGAGATCGATCCCGTCGAGATTGGTATAACCTTTTTCGGCGAGGAACACGCAGGTTAAACCGGTACCGCAACCGATATCGAATACCGTTGATTCGGTATCGGGTAGATACCGGCTTAGCTGTTGCGCAATTCTTGTCGGTGACGTATAGCCAAGCTCGTCGAGCATCTGGTGATCATAATCCGCGGCCCACTTGCGGTAGAAATCGACCATGCTGGCCTCATCGTCGAGATGATAGGCGGCATCGACGAATTCACTCGGTCCTTTGGGCTCGATCATGTTTTTAAGCCGTCAAATGCTGGCCAGTATGGTCTGGGCATCGCTGACTTCGAATTGTTTTGGCACCTCGACATTAAGTACCTCGACCAAGTTGTCGTTGATTACCATCGCATAACGCTGCGAGCGAATTCCCATGCCAGCAGCATCGAGGTCCAGTTCGAGCCCAACGGCGCGAGTGAAATGGGCACTGCCATCGGCGATCATCATGACCCTGTCGTCAGCATTATGTTGTTTGCCCCAGGCATCCATGACAAAGGCGTCATTGACTGAAAGGCATACAATCAGATCGATGCCCTTGGCAAACAACTCGTCCGAGGCAACGACATAGCCGGGTAGATGCGATGCGGAGCAGGTTGGCGTGTAGGCACCGGGAAGTGCAAACAGAGCGACTTTTTTGCCACCGAAGAGGTCTTCGCTGTTAATCGTTTCTATTCCGCCATCGGCCATATGCTGTAAATCGACCGCAGGTATTTTATCGCCAACCTGGATTGCCATATTTGTCTCCTTTTTGATAAATTGCAAAACCGTGATACTACATTGAAACCTGATTTTTCCCAACGATAACGGATAACTTGATGCAGCAACAAAACTTGCTAAAACATCGCGGCCACTGGATCTTTGACCTGGACGGTACCCTGACCGTAAGCGCACACGATTTCGACCACATCCGACGTGAACTGGGGCTAGCACCGGAAACCCCGATCCTCGAGGCCCTGCATGCAATGCCGGAAAGCGCGGCAGAACCACTATGGGAATCGTTAAACGAGCTCGAATTTTACTATGCGGGGAAGGCATCGGTGATGCAGGGAGCTAACGAACTATTGCAGAAGCTGCATGATGGTGGGTGCCAGCTGGCAATCCTGACGCGTAATACCATGCCGGTTGTCGAACAGACCTTGCAGGCCTGCAAGATTGACCATTTTTTTCCGCTGGATCATATTCTGGATCGTGACTCCTGCATTCCGAAACCCTCACCCGACGGCGTTAAGCGCCTGCTGAATTTCTGGCAGGCCGATGCTGAAGATACGGTCATGGTCGGCGATTACCTGTATGATCTCGAGGCTGGTAAGGGTGCAGGTGTAGCGACGGTACATCTGGACACCCGTGGTAATGTAGACTGGTCTGAATTTACCGATATTCGGGTCGAACAACTGGGCGAGATAATCGAGTACATATGAACAAAATAATGAGGTTGATTCCGATTGGGATCGTGTTGCTAATCTTGTCGGGTTGTTCTGAAAAGGACTTGCGGCAGGCTTATGAAATCGTTAGCGCGAGTGCCGAAGAAGTACCGTTGACCAATTCGGAGGTTGTGGCGGCTCTAAAGGATTCGCTATCGCGAGGAATCTCGAAAGGGGCGCTTAGCGCGTCGGCTAAGAATGGTTATTACGGTAACCCGCGGCTTAAAATCGAATTTCCCACCGAGGTGCGCAAAGTGGAAAAAGCATTGCGCAAAATCGGACTCGGCAAGGATGTCGATCGCTTTGTCATGCAGCTGAACCGCAGTGCAGAAAAAGCCGCGATCAAATCCAAGCCGATATTCATAAAAGCCATCACCTCTATGACCATTCGGGATGCTTTTGATATTTTAAATGGTGCCGATGATGCCGCGACCCAATACCTGGTCCGCACCACCGGAGACGATTTGCGCAAAGAATTCATGCCTATTGTCAGTGACACGCTGCAGCAAACCAGTGCCACTCGATATTATGGTGATATTGTCAATAAGTATAACCAGCTTCCATTGGTGGAAGATGTTAATCCGGATCTCGAGGCTTATGCTACCGACAGGGCGATAGCGGGCCTGTTTGTGTTGATCGCGGACGAAGAGGCCAGTATCCGTGCCAACCCGGCTGCGCGCACAACCGAACTATTGCGTCGTGTGTTTGGCAGCCTCGATTAGCCCTGGTTTTAATTTCGCAATGCCAGCCGAAACCGATGTTTTTTTGAGAACTTGTTGATGATGGCCTAGTCGCATCGGGTCAGAAGCAGAAACTTCTCATAAGTGCACACTGTTAAAGCAGGTTAGCGATTTTCAGCTGCTGTTTACTGATTGCGTCGTAGGGTTCGTTGCGTGTCCTGTCATGCATGTGCATGCGGTAGTTAACAAACGCCTCCGCGTCTTCGTAATGCATGAACGGGTTGCCTTCAAGCTGGTCTGCCAGGGTGCAGGTTTCCTTCACCGAGTAATTGTGGCCCGGATGGATGAGCATATCCTGCGGCAAACGCTGTTTCATGTTTTTCAGTGTCTCGAACATGTGTTCGGGGTTGCCGCCACTCATATCGCAGCGCCCACAGCCGAACACGAAAAGCGTATCACCGGTAATGATTTCATTGCCGAGTTGATAGCACGCGGAACCGGGCGTATGCCCGGGCGTATGTAAAATCTTGATGCTGGTCTCGCCCAGTGTCAGTTCATCACCACCATGGTGAAGGCTGGGCCTTTCAAGTTCGTGTTGCCAGAATTCATACTCCGGCTTAAGCAGGTGCACCTCGGCATTGGCGTGGTTCAATAATTCTTCGATACCATTGATGTGGTCATTGTGGCTATGAGTCAGCAAAATATCGGTAATCTCGAGATTGTGCTGATTAGCGCGGGCGACTATTTGACCGACTTCCCAGGCGGGATCTACGACCGCGCAGCGGCGGGTAGCAGTATCCTCAATCAGGTAAACGAAATTTTCCATCGGACCCAATTCCATTGCATGCACTTTAAATCCAGAATCTGACATGACTTGCCTCCAGTTTCGATGCTCGCATTATACGCTTATGCTGGATTTTTGCCCGATTTCTAAAGACAATACGCACCTCTTTAAAGGCTGATGTTCCGGGCCAGATTGCAACAGGAAAAACATGAGTAAAACAACGGTAAACAAAGTGGTGCTGGCCTACTCGGGCGGCCTTGATACCTCGGTTATCCTTAAGTGGCTGGAAGATGAATACGAGTGTCAGGTTGTTACCTTCACCGCAGACATCGGCCAGGGAGAGGAACTCGAACCGGCCCGCGTAAAGGCCGAAAAATACGGGGTCAAGGAGATATACATTGAAGACCTGCAGGAAGAGTTCGTGCGCGATTTCGTCTACCCGATGTTTCGCGCCAACACGGTTTACGAGGGCGAGTACCTGCTGGGTACTTCCATAGCCCGGCCATTGATCGCGAAACGCCTGGTCGAAATTGCCGCTGAAACCGGTGCCGACGCAGTGTCGCATGGTGCCACGGGTAAAGGTAACGACCAGGTCCGATTCGAGCTCGGCGCCTATGCGCTTAGCCCCGATATTCGCGTGATTGCACCCTGGCGTGAATGGGATTTGAACTCGCGCGAAAGCCTGCTCGCCTATGCCGATGCCGCCGGGATTGCGATCGAAAAGAAAAAGGCAGGCAAGTCTCCTTATTCGATGGACGCTAACCTGTTGCATATTTCCTATGAAGGCGGGGAACTCGAAGATCCCTGGTTCGAGGCACAGGACGATATGTGGCAACGCTCCGTATCCCCTGAACAGGCGCCTGACAAACCGACCTACCTGGAACTCGGATTTGAAGGCGGAGACATAGTTTCGGTTGACGGAGAGCGCTTGAGTCCTGCACAGGTATTGACACGTCTAAATTATGAGGGTGGGGCACATGGTGTCGGTCGCCTGGATATCGTTGAAAACCGCTATGTCGGTATGAAGTCACGCGGTTGTTACGAAACCCCGGGCGGCAGCATTATGCTCAAGGCCCACCGCGGAATCGAGTCGATTACGCTCGATCGCGAGGTTGCGCATCTGAAAGATGAATTAATGCCTAAATATGCCCACCTGATCTACAACGGATACTGGTGGAGTCCCGAGCGTAAAATGCTGCAGCAAATGATCGATGCGTCGCAGGTGACGGTAAACGGTGAAGTTCGGGTCAAGCTGTTCAAGGGCTCGATCAGCGTGGTGGGCCGAAAATCTGCCAGCAATAGCCTGTTTGATGAAGCCATAGTCACCTTCGAAGATGATCGCGGCGCCTACGATCAAAAAGATGCCGAGGGCTTTATCAAGCTGAATGCGCTGCGGATGCGTATCGCCGGCAAAAGATGAACCCGGCAGCGCAGCGGATATTCCTGGTTTGCCTGTTATTGGGCATACTTACCGCCTGTTCCTCTTCAACCGAAGAAGATGAAGTTGCCAGGGACCAGAAGTACTACTTTCTTGAATCCCTGAAACAGGTGGAGGCTGGCGGCAGGCAATTACAGACACCTGGCCTCGCACAGGCAGAGCTGGTGCAGGCACTGACCATGCTCGACCAGGGTCTCAAACTTGCGTTCCAGGTCGAGCGAAAATTTCTGGATAAGCTGGATCTTCGCCTGGGGAAAAACTTTCAGCGATATTTCGTCAAGGGCGTTGAGAATTATCGAGTCGGTATCGAGGCCGCTGACCAGGCGCAACAGCAGGAAGGTTTGAAGTTGCTGGCCAGGTGGGCCGAATTCTGGAATGCCGAGCGAGAGGCGATAGAGGCCAGGTTAAATCCGGGCTAGCGTAGGACTAAAGACCTTTATCGAGGTTCGAAATGGGGCAGGTTCGCAGCGTAAAAGGTTTTGTTGCAGGTCGCGTGCAGGGCGTAGGTTTCCGTTACTTTGTAATGCGTCATGCACAGGCCCGGAATCTTTCCGGTTACGTACGTAACCTGGATGATGGTCGCGTCGAGTTTTGTCTGCATGGAGATGGGGATTCGGTGGCGAGCGTAACTGAAAATATTCGTGTCGGCCCCTCACATGCAAGAGTAGATGAGCTGGTGTTTGAAGAAACAGACCAGGCCCCGCTCACCTCTGAGTTCGTTATTCGTTAGTACTGGCATGCAGCAGGGATAAGATTAACCTGCTGTATTTACTCATGTTGAAGGCGGGCCTGAACCTGCGCTAGTCCGTCATCGTCGACCTCGACGCTAAAATCGATCGGACGGCAGCAAACCTCGCAATCCTCGATGTATTCCTGGGTTTCGATCGAACCATCGACCAGCAGCGTAATATCTTCCCAGCAATAAGGGCACTGCAATGCCACCTCTATCAGTTGATTGATCATTACTCGGGGAGTATGCGCAGGATGCGGCCGCTGTCGGTGGAGAAATAAATCCAGCCCTCGGCGCTTGTGACCAGTGCGCGAATGCGTTCATTCAGATCTTCAAGGATGCGTTCTTCGTTGACTGCCTGGCCAGATGGAGAGAGCTCGATTCGATTCAAATGGCGCAGTTTGAGTGCGCCTGTAAACAGGTTGCCGCGCCACTCGGGAAAGGCTTTGCCACGGTACATCACCAGGCTACCTGGCGCGATCGATGGAATATAAACCTTGCGTGGATCCTCCATACCCGGCTTACTGGTTCCCTCACCAACCGCTACCGGTCCCCAGTATTCCTTGCCGTGGCTGACGACCGGCCAGCCATAGTTTTGCGCCTTCAGGACAAGATTGATTTCATCGCCCCCTCGTGGCCCATGCTCGATCTCCCATAATCGAGAGGTCTGGACGTCGAAAGCCAGTCCCTGGGGATTGCGATGACCGAAACTCCAGACTTCTGCGCGCGTCCCTGGATTATTATAAAAAGGATTATCCGATGGAATGCTGCCATCAAGATTCAGCCGTATTATCGAACCGATATGATTGCTCAGGTCCTGTGCCATGGGACGCTTGCCACGATCCCCGACACCGAAAAATACATGTCCGTCATCGTCAAAGGCGATGCGACTGCCAAAGTGCTGTCTTTCATCGGTCGCTGAATCGGTGACCAGTAAATCCTGCCAGTCGACCAGCCGGTTCTGATCCAGGCGCGCTCGCGCGAGCGTGGTTGCTGCCTCGCCCTTGGAGGCCTTGCTGTAAGTAAAGTAAATCCAGCCCTCGCCTTCAAAATTGGGCCCGACGGCTACATCAAGCATGCCACCCTGGCCTTCGGCGACGACTTTGGGTGCACCGTCGAGAGCAATAGGGGCAGGATTTTTTATGTCGATCAGTAGTATGCGGCCCGCTCGTTCGGTAACCAGGAGTTGGTGCGTGGATATAAACGCGATGCCCCAGGGGACACCCAGGCCATTGATTAGCTCTTCAACAAGTATTCCGGGATAGTCCTGCTCGATTTCGCGAAACTGCTGTGCCGCCAGAGGAGTTGCGGCAATGCACGCGAATAGAATGACCAGGCAACGTGAAAGGGTTCGGATTAACAAAAACATGGCTTTACAGTACAAAAGCTGCACGCATAATACCAGAGCGATGAATGCGCCCCAAATCTGTTGCCAACAATGGTATTGATTGCTGATGCAAAATAAGGAGTCACCCATCACCTCCGACCTGGTGTTAATCGGGGGAGGGCACAGCCATTTGTTCGTGCTCAAGCACTTTGCGATGAATCCGCAGCCAGGGCTACGTATTACCCTGGTGACGCGTGATCTGCATACCCCGTACTCGGGCATGCTACCGGGATTTGTCGCCGGGCATTACGATTATGACGCAGCCCATATTGACCTGCTGCCGCTGGCGCGTTTCGCCGGTGCGCGTGTCATTCACGCCGAAGTTACCGCTATCGATGCCGAGCGCAAGCAAATTACGATTGCCGGGCGCCCGTCGCTCAATTATGACCTATTGTCGATTAATACCGGTTCCCGTCCCACCAGCCCGCTGCTCGAGGAGCAGCAAAACGACCAGTTCGCGGTCAAGCCTGTCGATCGCTTCATCGATTCCTGGCATCGACTCGAGCAGCGTCTTGTTGAAGATGATAAAGACCTGCAGTTAGCGGTTATTGGCGGTGGCGCCGGTGGTATCGAACTGGCTCTGTCATTGCAGTATCGCGTTACGCAGCTGGCGGGGCGAAAGGCCAGCCTTCAGCTTCTGATTTTGACCGACCGCGACAGGTTGCTGCCGGGCCACAATAAACGGGCACGGCAGATGTTTGCGGATATTTTGCAACAACGGTCGATCCCCGTTTTTTATCAACACCGGGTAACAGGATTTCGAAACGGGTTCCTACAAGGAGATTTCGAGACACCGGTGGCCGCCGATAAGGCCATCTGGGTTACCCACGCGAGTCCCGCGGAGTGGTTGACCGATTCCGGGTTGGCGCTCGACACTAACGGCTTCATCGCGGTTAATTCCTGCCTGCAAAGTGTTTCGCACGATGACGTGTTTGCGGCTGGCGATGTGACGGCGGTAGCCGATTACCCCAGGCCCAAATCAGGCGTCTTCGCGGTACGCCAGGGCCTTCCCCTGGCACGCAATCTCATCTTCAGGTACCAGCAGCGGAAACTCAGGCCGTTCAGGCCACAGGCCCAATTCCTGTCGCTGATTTCAACCGGGGATCGCTTCGCCATTGCCAGTCGCGGCCCCTGGGCCTTGCAGGGTAAATGGTGTTGGTGGCTCAAGGACAGAATCGATCGCAAGTTCATTCGGCACTTTTCCGAACTGCCCGAGATGACACGCGTCGAAGACGATGGCGGGGAGATCGCACCCATGCGCTGTGGTGGTTGCGGTTCCAAGGTCGGCAGCGAAATCCTGGAGCGCGTGCTTGAACAGATTGGTCAGAAATATGGTATCGGCAATGATTCCGGACTCGAACATCCGGATGACGCCGCACTGATCAGGATTCCGGCAGGCAGGGAATTGATTCAATCGATAGATCATTTCCGCAGCTTTATCGATGATCCCTACCTGTTTGGACGAATAGCGACCAATCATGCGCTGGCTGATCTGCACGCGATGGGTGTGAATGCCCACAGTGCCATGGTGATCGCTAATGTTGTTTATGGCAGCGAAGATAAGCAATCCCAGGATTTGTACCAGTTGATGTCGGGGGTTGTCGAAACCTTGCAACAAAACGGAACTCTGTTGGTCGGCGGACACAGTGGTGAAGCCAGCCAGATGAGTTGTGGTCTTAGCGTAAATGGATTCGCAAGGCCCGAAGACCTGATATTGAAAACCGGTGTTCGGCCTGGTGATCTGCTGATTTTAACCCGGCCGTTGGGCAGTGGCGTTCTGTTTGCCGCGGATATGCTGGGTAAAGCGCGGGGCGACTGGATCGATGCCGCAATTGAACAGATGCTGATGTCAAGTCGGGATGCGGCAAGCTGCCTGCAAGAGTTCCGCGCCAGCGCCTGTACCGATGTTACCGGCTTCGGTTTGGCCGGGCACCTGTTTGAAATGGCACGCGAGTCTACTTGTGCGATCGAGATTTACATCGACCGACTGCCGCTTTATCCCGGTGTGATCAGCCTGTCGCGTCAGGGTATCGCCAGTTCACTGCAACCGCAGAACATCCGCATTCGACACGGCATCAAGGATACTGAAAACCTGGCTAGCCACGAAAATTATCCCCTGATTTTTGATCCCCAAACCGCCGGCGGCCTGGTAGCAAGTGTTGCAGAGGCGCAGGCAGATGAATGTATGCAGCAGTTGCGGCAGCTGGGTTATGACCAGGCGCAGGTCATAGGTCGCGCGATTGCCAGAACCGAAACGGACCGGGTTCTGAACCTGGTTAGTTCCTGAGCGCGAGTAACCCCGACTCCTGGATGACCTGTGCACAGGAGGCCTCGCCGTGTGGTGCCATTAAATGGGCGCCGGCACAGCCCTCGATTTCAGAAAACCCTTGCAGCAGTTCCGCACAAATGGCGCGTCCCTCGGCTTTTTGGTCATCGGCAGCTTCAAGGCGAGTGATGATTTCGTCCGGCACGTGTACCCCGAACAGGTTATCGTTCATCCAGCGCGCTGACCTGGCCGATGCCAGTGGTCCGATGCCGATCAGGAAGTGAGCCTGCTCGGTAAAGCCACCATCCACCAGTGCCTGGCAGTAACGCCTGACTTTATCCAGTTCAAAGCAATACTGGGTCTGGAAAAACTGGGTACCATTGTCAATCTTGGCCTGCAGCCTCGCAGCAGGCCAGTTGTCGCCGGGCTCCGCCGGCATTTCTGCGGCACCGAGAAAAAGTGATGGTGCGGGATTGATTTCTCGTCCGGATGGGTAGCTGCCTGCATCACGCATGTCGCGCAATTGTCGCATCAGCTCGCCACTATCGATCTCGAATACTTCGGCGGCATCGGGCTGATCACCGGCCGCCATCTTGTCCCCGGTCAGGCACAGGAAATTATGTATGCCTAGCGCGGCGGCGCCGAGAACGTCTCCCTGTAAGGCCAGGCGGTTGCGATCGCGCGTGGTTTGTTGAAGCACCGGCTCGATGCCTTCCCGGGCCATGATTGCGGCCGCAGCCAGCGCAGACATGTGGACCCGGGCGCTGGCGCCATCGGTTACGTTTATCGCATCGGCCAGGTCTTTCAGGCAGATTACCCGATCGACAACCGACTGCGGCGAGGATGAATCCGGGGGCGAGGTTTCGGCGGTCATTGCAAACTGGCCGGCCTGTAATACCTGCGCGAGCTTGCTTGGGGCGGTTTCTGTCATAAGGGTTTGTTCCAGGGTGTTGATCGGTTACCGGGATAAGTCTTCAGGCCTGGCCTGTTTTAGCGCGTCTGTTATCAGGTAGGCCAGTTCTAGTACCTGGTCGGCGTTGAGCCTGGGATCGCAGCTGGTCAGGTAGCGGGTCGCCAGGTCAGAGTCAGCAATCTTGTAGGCACCGCCGGTACACTCGGTGACGTGTTCACCGGTCATTTCGAGGTGGATTCCCCCGGGGTAACTTCCTTCGGCCTGGTGCACGGCAAAAAACTGATTCAGCTCGGATAGAATATCGTCGAACTGGCGGGTTTTGAAACCGGAGCTGGATTTAACCGTGTTGCCGTGCATCGGGTCCGAGGACCAGACGACATTACTGCCTTCTTTTTGCACCGCGCGCACCAGTCGGGGTAGCGCTTCGGGTAACTTGTCGGCTCCCATGCGTGTTATCAAGGTCAGCCGACCGGGTTCGTTTGCCGGGTTGAGCGCGTCGATCAGGCGCAGCAGGTCGTCCGGCCTGGTGGCGGGGCCGATCTTGACGCCGACAGGGTTTTCAATATGTTTGAAGAATTCGACATGTGCATGATCGAGCTGACGTGTGCGCTCGCCAATCCAGACAAAATGGGCCGAACAGTTATAGCAACGGCCGGTGAAAGAATCGATGCGTGACAACGCTTCCTCGTAGTTCAGCAGTAACGCCTCGTGCGAGGTGAATAACTGGGTTTCACGAATTGACGGCGCGGTTTGCGATGTAATTCCGCAAACTTCCATGAAGCCCAGTGCATCCTCGATACGTTCCGACATTTTCAGGTAACGTTCCTTGCCGGGACTGGCTTCAACAAAGCTCATGTTCCAGCGATGCACCTGGTGCAGATCGGCGAGACCGCCCTGGGCAAAGGCCCGCAGCAGGTTAAGTGTGGATGCACTTTGATTGTAAGCGCGCAGCATACGCTCGGGATCCGGGATCCTGGCAGCAGGCTCGGCGTCGGCAGCATTGATAATATCGCCGCGAAAACTGGGCAAAGATAGTCCGTTTATTTCCTCGAAATCAGCAGAGCGTGGCTTGGCAAATTGTCCCGCCATGCGTGCGATCTTGGTAACCGGGCGTCGACCCCCGAAAGTCAGTACCACCGCCATTTGCAGCAGCACCTTGAATGTATCTCTTATTTTATTAGCGCTGAACTCGGCAAAGGATTCGGCGCAGTCCCCTGCCTGCAGAACAAAGCCTTTTCCTGCAGCAACATTGGCGAGGTTTTGCTTGAGGTCGCGAATTTCCTGGGCAAATACCAACGGGGGCAGGGCGCATAACCGGCTTTCCACATCTTGCAGCTGATCCTGATCCGGGTAGGCAGGTTGTTGCGTAATTGGAAATTTTCGCCAGCTGGAAGGCGAAGATTGGCTTGTCATATTGACATCAGATGTTGTGGCTTTGGAGAAACATCTGAAAATGCCTGAAATTGATGGAAAAGGCCAGTAAAAACGGGCTGTTTGAAGCCTTTCTGCCATCCTGGCCACATGCATATCCTCAAAAACGATGTTAGTATCAACGGTTGCGAACGGAATCACATAGTGATTTCGTAACAGCGATAAAACAAAAATATTTCGGAGAGAGCGTAATGAAAAAGTTACTTATTGCATCAGCCCTGCTGACCTTGTCAGCATCGGTTGGCGCTGATGATATCAAGGTCGGGGTTATTCTCGGCTTTACCGGACCGATTGAATCGCTAACCCCCGGGATGGCTGCGGGTGCCGAGTTGGCGCTCACAGAAGCATCTGAATCGGGTAGTTTTCTAGGCGGTCAATCGATTGCCAGCGTGCGCGGTGATTCCACCTGTATCGATGCAGCGGCGGCCTCGTCTGTTGCCGAAAGGTTGATAACCGCCGATGGCGTGGCTGCGATTATGGGTGCCGATTGTTCGGGTGTTACCACTGCGATCGCCAATAACGTCGCGGTACCTAATGGCGTGGTGATGGTGTCGCCCTCGGCAACGTCTCCCGCCTTGTCAACCATTAATGACAAGGGCTTTTTCCACCGTACTGCGCCTTCAGACGCTCGTCAGGGCCAGGTATTGGCGAACGTTTTGCAAAGTCGCGGTATCGATGAAGTTGCCGTGACCTATACCAACAACGATTATGGCAAGGGTCTTTCCGACTCTTTCACTGCCGCTTTCAAAGCGCTGGGAGGGAAAGTTTCGATCAGCGCGGCGCATGAAGATGGCAAAGCGGATTACTCGGCCGAAGTGGGTGCACTGTCTGCCTCGGGATCAAAGCATCTCGCCGTTTTTGGTTATGTTGACCAGGGCGGGAAGGGCATTATCCAGGCGGCAGTCGATGCAGATGCATTCGAGAGTTTCGTCATGGCTGACGGCATGGTCGGTGATTCGCTGATTGCCGCGATTGGCTCAGCACTGGATGGTTCGATCGCAACCCTGCCGGGTGGTGCATCCGGAGCCGATGCGTTCATGACCTATGCCAAGACCAACGGTATTACCGGTGATGGTCCCTTTGTTCCTGAATCCTACGATGCTGCTGCCCTGCTGGTACTTGCGATGCAGGCTGCCGGTTCGGCGGATCGAGCTGCGCTACAATCCAAGATGATGATGGTCGCCAATGCACCGGGCAAGAAAATCGGCCCGGGTGAGCTCGACAAGGCATTGAAGATTATCGCTGCCGGCGGTGATGTCGATTACCAGGGTGCTACCAACGTTGAGTTCAACGATGTTGGCGAAGTGTTTGGTTCCTACAAGGAACTGGAAATCGGTGACGGCAAGTGGAATACCATTAAAGTCCATTAAGGTAGTTTCGACCTGTCCCAGAGCCTGGCTCCGTTTACGGTGCCGGGCTTTTTTATGCCCCCTGTTTCCTGACCACCTCGGGGAGAATCCCGCCCGGACTGAAGCGCAATACCAATAGCAGCACCAGTCCCATGAAGAACAGGCGCATATGCTGGGCATTTTCGATCAGGTGGATGCGTACGGCATTGCTTTCATCGAGCCAACCGGTACCGAACGCCATCAGCCATACGCCTATGGGTTCGGCCTCGATCCAGACTAGCCAGATCAGAAAACCGCCCAGCACAGAGCCCATGTTATTGCCAGAGCCACCAACGATAACCATAACCCAGATTAGAAATGTGAAGCGCAGTGGTTGATAGGAAGTCGGCGTGAACTGCCCATCCAGGGTTGTCAGCATCGCGCCCGCGACGCCAATAACCGCCGAACCGATGATGAAGATTTGCAGGTGGCGCCGGGTAACATCTTTACCCATTGCGCCGGCCGCAATTTCATTGTCGCGTATCGCCCGCATCATTCTACCCCAGGGGGAATTCAGTGCCTTGACACTGAGTAACAGGATAACAACGAGAACACCTGCAAACAGACCGGTATAACAAAGCTTGACGAAGATGCTGGAACCATCGATGACGAATTGCTTGAGCGCCGCTGGTTGTTCAGCCTCGTTCAGAACGCCGAGCGCGCCACTGTGCCACCAACGTATAAAATCGATAAACCAGGTTGTGGTCTGGAGGTCAATCTCGTATGGAACGGGACGCGATAGACCAGTCACATTTTTAACTCCGCGGGTGAGCCAGTCTTCATTTTTCAAAACCGCCAGAATGATTTCGGATATTCCGAGGGTGGCGATGGCGAGGTAATCGGCACGCAGGCCAAGCGCGACTTTGCCGATACACCAGGCAATCCCGGCGGCAACGATACCTCCAAAACCCCAGGAAAAAATGATTGGCAGCCCCATGCCTCCGAGGAATCCAGTCTTGGCCGGTTCAATCGATTCGATCGCCGTAACCGCGGGATCAAAAAAGAATCGAGTCAACGCCAGGCCGCCGATAATTACCAGCGCCAAAGCCAGGTTACGGTTGCGGCCGGCAGCGAGTTTGCGATAGCAAACTATTGATACGGCAATGGTAGCGGCAAAACACAAAGCGGCGATCAACATGCGGACCCAGCTCGCCTGCCAGGCCTCGGCGATCGGTGCCTGGGACACCAGTACTGCACTCATCCCGCCCAGTGCCGCGAAACCCATGACACCGACATTGAGCAATCCCGCGTAACCCCATTGCATGTTGACGCCAAGCGCCATTACCGCTGATATCAGGCACAGGTTAAGAATGCCCAACGAGACGTTCCAGGACTGGACCAGGCCGATAATGACCAGTAGCAGGGCAATTACCGCGAAAGCGAGTTGGGTTTTGAGAGTGTTGCTCATAACACCTTACCCTTGAGGATGCCGGTTGGTCGCACCAGTAGCACCAACACCAGGATCACGAAGGAAACCGCGAACTTGTAATCGGTTGAAAGCAGCTGCAGCAGGCCTTGCGGTTCCAGGCTTTGTGGCAACAGGTAGACGAAGACCTTTTTATAGGCATAGGTAACCATAACCTCGGAAAAGGCAATGACGTATCCACCTACAATTGCGCCGATCGGATTGCCTATGCCACCGACGATGGCGGCTGCGAACATGGGTAATAACAGCTGCAGGTAGGTAAATGGTTTGAAGCTTTTATCGAGACCGTAGAGGGTGCCTGCAATTGTTGCCAGGATTGCGGTAATGATCCAGGTCACCAGTACAACCCGGTCGGGATCAACTCCCGAGAGCAGCGCCAGGTCTTCATTATCGGAGTAAGCCCGCATTGCCTTGCCGGTACGGGTTTTTTGCAGGAACCAGAAAAGCAGGGCGACCAGGATAATAGCCACCACGATGGTCAATCCCTGCGACACCTTGATGCTTAAACCCTCGCTAAGGCCGGTCATGGACTTGAAGTTCCGGGCGCTGACGATAAAGCGCTCCCCGTCGAGGAATCGCTGGTCGTTGGGTCCAATGACGAAGCGCACTATGCCGTTGGTCATAAACATGACGCCCATCGACGCGATCATGAAGGTTACCGGCACGGCCTTGCTGTGCCGGTAGTACCGGTAAACGGTTTTGTCGGTCACAACCAGCAACAGTATTGTGGCTGCAATTCCTGCCGGCAGGGCGAGCAGGGCAGTGGGTAATGGACCCAGGTTGACCCCCTTTGATTGCAGCCACCAGGTCACCAGGATTGTCATCATGG
>Ga0265303_10000193_pt1 | contig 31454 bp, 24 predicted proteins | sample Helome_2_FD_192494 | JGI IMG/M metagenome (GOLD analysis project Ga0265303, IMG submission 192494) | Marine sediment microbial communities from subtidal zone of North Sea - Hel_20160317 (Illumina Assembly) | ecosystem: Environmental > Aquatic > Marine > Subtidal zone > Sediment ... | reverse complement strand
ACAATCCCTACGCGGACAATGGCATCAAGTTCTTTTCCAGCGAGGGCGCCAAGCTGGATGACGGGGTCGAGGCCGCCATCGAGGCCGAGCTTGAAAAGCCGCTGGTCACGGTCGATTCGAACCGGCTCGGCAAGGCCGAGCGTCTGAAGGACGCGGAAGGCCGTTATATCGAATTTTGCAAGAGCACCATTCCGCTCAATATGGGTATGCACGGGCTGAAGATCGTGGTCGACTGCGCCAACGGGGCCACCTACCAGGTGGCACCAAGCGTGTTCAGGGAACTGGGCGCCGAAGTCATCGCCACCGGTGTTTCACCGGACGGCCTGAACATCAACAAGGATTGCGGTTCAACACGACCGGAGCTGATGCAGAAGATGGTGCTGGAGCACGGTGCCGACATCGGCATCGCACTCGATGGCGACGGCGACCGCCTTATCATGGTCGACGACAAGGGTGAGCTGGTCGACGGTGACGAGTTGCTGTTCATCATTGCCGTCTCGCGACATCGCGAAGGCATGCTGCAGGGCGGCGTGGTGGGTACCCAGATGAGCAACCTCGGTCTGGAGCATGCCCTGGTATCGCTCAATATCCCGTTCGAGCGTGCCAGGGTCGGTGACCGCTATGTGCTCGAGCTGTTGCAACAGACCGGCAGCCTGATCGGTGGCGAATCGTCCGGTCATATTATCTGTCTTGACCGCACCACCACGGGCGACGGTATCGTCTCTGCACTGCAGGTGCTGGCGGCCATGCGGCGCGCAGAGCAGACCCTGCATGAACTGAAGTCGGCGATGACGAAGTATCCCCAGCACATGATCAACGTACCGGTCAGCAGCAAGGTCGACCTGGGCAGTACGCCAGCCGTGCAGGAGGCCGTGACGTCTGCAGAGAAGCGCCTGGCCGGCCGCGGGCGGGTGTTGCTGCGCCCCTCGGGTACCGAACCCGTGGTGCGTGTCATGGTCGAGGGCGAAGACGAACGCGAGGTCGTTGAGGAGGCCGATCAGCTGGCCTCCGTGGTTGCCAAGGCTGTGTAGTCAGTTATTTCCTGAATAACTTAAGTACTTCAGTCAATCGGAGTATAGCGAAGCAATCTCCTGAGCCTGGTTTTTTACCAAGCGACGCCTCTGGGAAAAAACCAAATACACCACAGAGAACACAGAGAACACAGAGAACAATAATATTTCAGAAATACTCTTTGTCATCCCCGCGAAGGCGGGGATCCAGTCCATGTAAAGGTGCCACTTCTTTCGTTTTGCAAAACAGCTAATGCATCAACTGGAATCGAATGAATTTTAACCACTGCTGTGAGTTTCAGACTGGATTCCCGCCGGAGCCTGTCCCCGCGGAGGCGGGGACGGGAATGACATATCGCTATTCACTACCCTCTGTAGTGAATTTATTCATTTGCTTGCTGCTTCCATAGCATGAGATAGCCACGATTTGCTCGCAATCACGGGAATGTATCAATAAACCGGAGCTTCCGTAGACCACCGCTAGTGTTTAGCCGCCAATATCGGTGTGCTGCGTGCGTAGCTCGTCAGACAGCTTGCGATAGTGCGTTGCCTGTTGTGTATTGCCCAGACCGTCATGCAGCACGGCCAGGTTGTGCGCGGCGAGAAAGCTGCCGCGCCCGTTGACCGAACCCTCCAGTGCCGGCTGCTCGCCGATTTCCAGGCATTTTGCCCAGGATGACTCGACCATGGGGAGGATGTCCTGTACGGCCTGTTCGGGATTGCGCGTGGCCCAGTCCAGCAGCAGGTCGCCGAGGGCGAAGAAAAAGTCCGGCGAGTGTTGCCAGTTCGGCATTTCGATCTCGGCCAGCTGGATGCCCTGTTCGAGCTGGCCGGCACGCTTGAGTGAATAGATCATGCGCAGTACCAGGTCATGCCGGAATGCATCGCCCGGTGCGGTGTGCGCAAGTGCTTTTTCATAATAGCTGACGGCATCGCCGAATTGCCGGTAGACCTCGAAGTCCTTGCCGGTCTGGTAGAGCAGGTAGGCATCGTCGGGACTTTCCTCGAGCAGTTTCAGCAACAGCGTGCGGTTCCTGCCCTGCTTGTGCTCGAGTTGCGCCTGCCGGTAACCGCTATGCCTGACCTGGACTTTCAGGCGAACACGACGCAGGTCCGCGACGGGTTGTTCGTGGATGCGTCCTTGGTAACGCACACCCACAGGCAGGACCCGGGGCAGCCATGAGGTGGCCGTTTCGACCTCATCCTGCAGGTCGAATTCGCTGGTGACCGGCAACAGGCCGATAAAGCGTTCGCTGCCGAGCGACGCCGGCCCGAGTTGCCCGGCGTCGCCGGCGATTATCTCATCGGCATCGAGTACCAGGTTCCAGTCGGCGGTGGACAGGTCCAGTGCTGCATTGCGCGCAGCGGCGAAATCATCGTTCCAGGTAAAGTGATGAACTGCCGCACCGCATTGTTCGGCAATGGCAACCGTAGCGTCTGTTGATCCGGTGTCCAGCACGATCATGCGGTCCACGTGTCCGGCGGCGCTTTCCAGGCAGTCGCGGATACAGCTCGCCTCGTTGCGCGCGATCACGACCAGCGCCAGCCTGCCTGTTTTGCTGTTGGCTTGCCCTGTCATGCTACCGTCCTATGGCCTGCTGCCTGCCCTGTCCAGCCTGAAAGATGCCTACTGTGCATAATTAACAGTCATTTATACCGGCAGGCCGGCATCATGGAATACTCCGCGAGGAACATCAAGGCGGGGCGGCGATGCCGTGGATGCCGCTGTGGTCCGTGCCCGGGGCAGCGGCGCTGACTATTTCCCGCATGATCCGGCCGGATATCCCGGCCGGCCCGGCCGGGCTGCAAAATTGATTTTTCCAGACCGGATAGCTAAGCTAGCCGGCTCTTCTATTTAAGGAATTCGCTATGCGTCAGCCACTGGTCGCCGGCAACTGGAAAATGAATGGTTCAACCGGCAGCGTGACCGCGCTGGTCGAGGGCATCAAGGCCGGAATTGATGCTGTGACAGCCGCTGAAATGGCAGTCTGTCCCCCTTATGTCTATATCCCGCAGGTAGCAACCATGCTCGCCGGTACGGCGATCAGCTTTGGCGCCCAGGACGTCAGTGACCAGGAGGCCGGTGCCTATACCGGCGAGATCGCACCCGGCATGCTGTCCGATGTCGGCTGCAAGTATGCGATTGTCGGCCATTCGGAACGCCGCAGCATCTATGGCGAGAGCGATGAATTCACTGCCAGAAAATTCGCGGCGGCACAGAATGCAGGCCTGGTGCCGATACTGTGTGTCGGCGAGTTGCTGGAGGAGCGCGAGCAGGGCATTACCGAGCAGGTCGTTGAGCGGCAACTCGATGCCGTCATCAACCTCGAGGGTGTCGGTGTATTCGGCACTGCAGTGATTGCCTATGAGCCGGTCTGGGCCATCGGCACCGGCAAGACGGCCACACCGGACCAGGCGCAGGAAGTGCATGCGTTTATCCGCGCCAGGCTGGCCGGCCTGGACCAGGCCATCGCGGACGGTGTGCGGATACTGTACGGTGGCAGCATGAACCCCGGGAATGCCGCGGAACTGCTGGCCATGCAGGATATCGACGGTGGGCTGATCGGCGGGGCCTCGCTCAAGCCGGATGATTTTCTGGCCATCGGCAAGGCCGCCAACAACTGATTCATTTTTGCGCACACGCGCCGGAACGGTATTTTTATGTTTTCAATTTTGCTGGCAGTTCAGATCCTTGTCTCCATCTCGATCATCGTGCTGGTCATGCTGCAGCATGGCAAGGGCGCCGATATGGGCGCTGCCTTTGGCAGCGGTTCCTCCGGCACCGTGTTCGGTTCCCGCGGCTCCGGATCGTTTTTCACGCGTGCAACGGGCATTCTGGCAGCGGTATTTTTTATCAATTGCCTGTTGATTGCCTCGCCGCTGGTGCGTGACAGTACCCGGGAAGCTGACAGCATTGCCGACCAGCTGGAGCAGCAGGTCAACGCGGAGCAGGATTCTGCCGATGCAGCCGGAATGGCGCTCGAGACACTGGAGCCGCAGCTGGATGTGCCGGCAGCGCCGGGCGAAATAACCGGGACACTGATGACCGGGGATGACGTGCCCGGTGGCGCGCCGGCACAGCCGGGTGAACCGGTTGCGGATGACCTGCCGCAGTAACACGATCGCATTCCAGTAACGTTTTCAAGCCGATGTGGTGGAATTGGTAGACACGCTATCTTGAGGGGGTAGTGGCGCAAGCCGTGCCGGTTCGACTCCGGCCATCGGCACCAGTCAATGGAATCACCCGATTATTTTCAGGCAATCCCTGGCGCCTGCCTGCGTGCAATATCCCGATTTTTTATACCCCCAAAAAATCACATAAGCTATTGTAGTGAATAGATAAATTGCCTGTCCGGCAACTTGACAGTATGCCTGCGCTGGCCTAGACTGCACAATCTTTTTCACCGTCTGGCCCACACAATTCGAACAGAGTATGGGTGCATAGACGTCCCGGCCATACGAGACGCAACCGATGCTGGAAAACTATCTGCCGATCCTGATTTTCATCGCCATCGGCATTGGCGTGGGTGTCGGCCCGATACTGATCGGTTTCCTGCTGGCGCCATACAAGCCCGATACCGAAAAGAACTCGCCGTTCGAGTGCGGGTTCGAGGCCTTCGAGGACACGCGCATGCGTTTCGATGTGCGTTACTACCTGGTCGCGATACTGTTCATAATCTTCGACCTGGAAATCGCCTTTCTGTTTCCGTGGGCCGTGGTGCTCGACTCTATCGGCATGTTCGGTTTCGTCGCCATGATGATCTTCCTCGGCATCCTGGTCATCGGCTTCATCTATGAATGGAAGAAGGGCGCGCTGGAATGGGAATAGCCAGTTCTCGAGCCGGGCACCAGATGATGGCGCATCCTGAATGAGCATCGAAGGCGTCCTCAAGGAAGGCTTTGTCACGACCTCGGCCGACAGCCTGATCAACTGGGCGCGTACGGGTTCGATGTGGCCGATGACCTTCGGGCTTGCCTGCTGTGCCGTTGAGATGATGCAGGCCGGCGCCTCGCGCTACGATCTCGACCGCTTCGGCGTGGTGTTTCGCGGCAGTCCGCGCCAGTCCGATGTGATGATCGTCGCCGGCACCCTGTGCAACAAGATGGCGCCGGCGCTGCGCAAGGTCTACGATCAGATGGCAGAGCCGCGCTGGGTCATTTCGATGGGCTCATGCGCCAATGGCGGCGGCTATTACCACTATTCCTATTCGGTCGTGCGTGGCTGCGACCGGATCGTACCGGTCGATATCTACGTGCCGGGTTGTCCGCCGACGGCCGAGGCATTGCTCTACGGTATCTTGCAGCTGCAAAACAAGATCAAGCGAACCAATACCATTGCCCGCTAGTTAGCCGGGCAGCCAGGAACCCACAGGATCAGTCGATAGTGTCCGAGTCATCCCGTCAGCTTGCCGAACAACTGCAGGAACGCTTCGGCGACACCCTGCACGCCATCATCGATTCGATCGGTGAGGTGACGGTGGAGGTTGCCGGTGATGACCTGCTCGAGGTGGCAGCCGCGCTGCGCGACGAGGACCGGTTCGGCTTCGAAATACTGATCGATGTCTGCGGCGTCGACTATGCGAACTACGGTCAGGACGAATGGGCAACCGAGGAAACATCCGCTTCCGGTTTCAGTCGCGGCGTCGAGGCCACTACGCCGGGTCGCATGACGGCAGTGCTGGAAGATCTGGTTGTTGAAAAGGCGCGCGCGTCGCGGCGCTTCGCGGCCGTCTATCACCTGCTGTCGGTCCGCACCAACCGCCGGCTGCGGATCAGGGTGTTCGCACCCGATGACGACCTGCCGGTCGTGCCGTCTGTCATCGATATCTGGAGTTCCGCCAACTGGTTCGAGCGCGAGGCGTTTGACCTGTACGGCATCCTGTTCGAGGGACATCCCGACCTGCGCCGGCTGCTGACCGATTACGGCTTCGTGGGACATCCGTTCCGCAAGGATTTCCCGCTGAGCGGCAACGTCGAGGTCATCTATGATGCCGAGAAACAGCGTGTGGTCTACCAGCCGGTCAGTATCGAGCCGCGCGTGCTGGTGCCCAAGGTGATACGTGCGCATCAGGTCGAGGCGGTTGATCTCGCCAGTAAAGTCGAAACCCCGGAAGGCGCCGAAGCGGAAGAGGCGGCGGACCCGTCATGAGCGAGATCCGCAATTTCACGCTCAACTTCGGTCCGCAGCATCCGGCCGCGCACGGCGTGTTGCGCCTGGTGCTGGAGATGGACGGCGAGGTGATCGAGCGTGCGGACCCGCACATCGGGCTGCTGCATCGCGCCACCGAGAAGCTGGCCGAGAGCAAGCCGTTCAACCAGAGCATCGGCTACATGGACCGCCTGGATTACGTGTCCATGATGTGCAATGAACACGGCTACGTGCTCGCCATGGAAAAACTGCTGGGTGTCGAAGCGCCGCTGCGTGCGCAGTATATCCGCGTCATGTTCGACGAGGTCACGCGCGTACTGAACCACCTGCTGTGGCTCGGTGCGCATGGCCTGGATATCGGCGCCATGACCGTGTTTCTCTACACCTTCCGCGAACGCGAAGACCTGATGGATTGTTACGAGGCGGTGTCCGGTACACGCATGCATGCCACCTACTACCGTCCGGGTGGCGTCTACCGCGATCTGCCGGAGCAGATGCCGCAATACGAGGCATCGAAGTGGCACAGCCAGAAAGACGTGGATCGCAAGAATGCCGACCGCCAGGGTTCGCTGCTGGACTTTCTCGAGGCCTTTACCGAGCGCTTCCCGGGCTGCGTGGACGAATATGAAACCCTGCTGACCGATAACCGGATCTGGAAGCAGCGCACCGTCGGCATCGGCGTGGTGAGCCCCGAGCGTGCCATGCAGCTGGGCTTTACCGGTGCCATGCTGCGCGGTTCCGGGGTTGAATGGGACCTGCGCAAGAAGCAGCCCTATGAGGTTTACGATCGCATGCAGTTCGATATCCCGGTTGGCGTGACCGGCGACTGCTATGACCGTTACCTGGTGCGGGTCGAGGAGATGCGCCAGTCCAACCGCATCATCCGGCAGTGTATCAAGTGGCTGCGCAACCATCCCGGCCCGGTCATGCTGGATGATTACAAGCTGGTACCGCCGCGTCGTGAAACCATGAAGGCGGACATGGAGGCGCTGATCCACCATTTCAAACTGTTTACCGAGGGCTTCTGCGTGCCGGCCGGCGAGGCCTATGCGGCCGTGGAGCACCCGAAGGGCGAATTCGGCGTTTACCTGGTGTCCGATGGCGCCAACAAACCGTATCGCCTGAAGGTGCGCGCACCGGGCTTTGCGCATCTGTCCGCGATGGACGAGATGGTGCGTGGCCACATGCTGGCCGATGTGGTCGCCATTATCGGTACACAGGACATCGTGTTCGGGGAGATCGATCGCTGATGAAAAGTGCAGTACAACCGCGCAAGGCCGACCTGCTGACGGACGCGTCCAGGACGCAGATCGATGCCTGGCTGCAGAAATACCCGGACGACCAGAAACAGTCGGCCGTGCTGTGCGCCATGCAGGCCGCCCAGGAACAGAACGGTGGCTGGGTTACGCGCGAGCTGATGGATGCCGTTGCCGACTATCTCGAACTGCCGCCGGTACTGGTGTACGAGGTCGGCACGTTTTACTCCATGATCGAGCTGGAGCCGGTCGGGCGCAACATGGTGGCCGTGTGCACCAACATCTCCTGCATGCTGTGCGGTTCACAAAGCATCGTCGAGTATGTGGAAAACAAGCTCGGCATCAGGCTGGGCGAGACCACGCCGGACGGACGCATCACGCTCAAGCTGGAAGAGGAATGTCTGGCCGCCTGCGCCGGCGCACCCATGATGACCGTCAACGGCCATTATCACGAGCAGCTGACTCCCGAGAAAGTGGACAACATCCTGGACGGGCTGGAGTAGGGCATGACGGTACAGGTCTGTTTTGACACCTTGCAGTTCGACGAGCCGTGGACACTGGAGAACTATCTCAAGGTCGGCGGTTACCAGGCGTGGAAGAAGATCCTGCAGGAAAAGACGCCGCCGGAAGACGTGATCGAAACGGTCAAGGCCTCCGGTCTGCGCGGCCGCGGCGGTGCCGGTTTCCCGACCGGCCTGAAGTGGAGTTTCATGCCGCGCAATGCACCGGTACAGAAATACGTCGTCTGCAACTCGGATGAATCCGAACCCGGTACCTGCAAGGACCGCGACATCCTGCGCTACAACCCGCATGCGCTGGTCGAGGGTATGGCCATTGCCGGCTATGCCATGGGCGCGACGGTCGGCTACAACTACATGCGCGGCGAGTTTCACCACGAGCCGTTCGAGCGTTTCGAACAGGCCCTGCAGGAGGCCCACGAGGCCGGCCTGCTGGGCAAGGACATTCAGGGTTCAGGCATTGATTTCGACTGCTACAGTCACCTCGGCGCCGGGGCCTATATCTGCGGCGAGGAAACCGCCCTGCTGGAGTCGCTGGAGGGCAAGAAGGGCCAGCCGCGCTTCAAGCCGCCGTTTCCGGCGAACTTCGGCCTGTATGGCAAGCCCACCACGATCAACAATACCGAGACGCTTGCCTCGGTGCCGGCCATCATGCGCAACGGCGGCGAATGGTTCATGGACCTCGGCAAGCCGAACAACGGCGGCGTGAAAATTTTCTCCGTGTCCGGGCATGTCAACAGGCCCGGCAACTTCGAGGTACCGATGGGCACGCCGTTCAGCAAACTGCTGGAAATGGCCGGTGGCGTACGCGAGGGCCACCAGCTGAAGGGTGTGATCCCCGGTGGGTCGTCGATGCCGATACTGCCGGCCGACATCATTATGGAAACCGACATGGATTACGACGCGCTCGCCAAGGCGGGCTCGGCACTCGGTTCCGGTGCGGTCATCGTCATGGACGACAGCACCTGCATGGTGCAGGCCTCGATGCGCGTATCGCGTTTCTATTACGCCGAGTCCTGCGGCCAGTGCACGCCGTGCCGCGAGGGCACTGGCTGGATGTACCGCATCATCAAGCGCATCGAGGAGGGCCAGGGCCGACCCGAGGACCTCGACCTGCTGCTCAGCGCGGCCGACCAGATCGCCGGCAAGACCATCTGTGCCTTCGGTGAAGCAGCCGCCTGGCCGGTGCAGGGATTCCTGCGCCATTTCCGCGACGAATTCGAGTATCACATCACGCACAAGCGCTGCATGGTCGGCGGTGCCTCGTCGACAGGGGAGGCCGCATGAGCGCGCGTCCGGACATCCCGGCGGATGACGCCGTGAATATCGAGATCGACGGCAGGCCCTGCCAGGCGCGCAAGGGCGCCATGATCATCGAGGTTGCCGACCAGGCCGGCATCACCATCCCGCGCTTCTGCTATCACAAGAAACTGTCCATCGCGGCCAACTGCCGCATGTGCATGGTCGAGGTGGAGAAGGTGCCGAAACCGCTGCCGGCCTGCGCCACGCCGGTCGCCGAGGGCATGAAGGTCTTTACCCGCTCGGAGATCGCCACCGGTGGCCAGAAGGCGGTGATGGAATTCCTGCTGATCAATCACCCGCTGGACTGCCCGATTTGCGACCAGGGCGGCGAGTGCGAGCTGCAGGACCTGGCGCTGGGTTACGGCCGCGACATATCGCGCTTTGCCGAGAAGAAACGCGTCGTCAGGGACAAGTATATCGGTCCGCTGATCGCGACGGACATGACCCGCTGCATCCACTGCACGCGCTGTATCCGCATGCTGCGCGAGGTGGCCGGCAAGATGGAGCTGGGCGCCACCGGTCGCGGCGAACACATGGAAATCGGCACCTATATCGAGAAGTCGCTGGAATCGGAACTGTCGGGCAACGTGATCGATGTGTGTCCGGTCGGCGCATTGACGTCGCGCCCGTTCCGCTACAAGGCGCGCGCCTGGGAACTGCAGCAGCATGCCAGCGTGGCGCCGCACGATGCCGTTGGCTCGAACCTGTTTGTACACACCCGTCGCGGCCAGGTCATGCGCGTCGTGCCGCGCGAACACGAGGAGATCAACGAGGTGTGGCTGTCGGACCGCGACCGCTTCAGCTACGAAGGCCTGTACAGCGATGATCGCGTGAGCCAGCCGATGATAAAGGTCGACGGCGAGTGGCAGGCGGTGGACTGGGAAACCGCCCTGCAGGCAACGGTTGACGGTATTCGCGGTGTGATCGATGCGCACGGCGCAGACCAGGTCGGCGTGCTGGTATCGCCGACGGCCACCCTGGAAGAGATGGTGCTGGCGCAATCCCTGGCACGCGGTATTGGCGTCCATAATATCGACCATCGCCTGCGCCAGTCCGACTTCACCGACCAGGCGGAGGCGCCGCTGTATCCCTCGCTGGGGCAGCCGCTGGCGGCACTCGAGGCGGTGAATGCCGCGCTGGTCATCGGTGCCAATGTCCGCAAGGACCAGCCGATCATCGGTCATCGGCTGCGCAAGGCCGCGTTGAGCGGCGCGCAGATCATGTTCGTCAACCCGCTGGACTACGAGTTCCTGTTCGACGTGCATGCGAAGGCGGTGGTCCCGCCGGCGCAACTGGCCGCTACGCTGGCCGGGATTGCCGCGTGCTTCCCGGATGCCGCGAACCACGAGACGTCCGCGGTGAAAACTGCCATCGGCAAGGCAGCGCCCGATGACGCGCAGCGCCGGATCGCGGCTGCATTGAAAGATGCGGACAACGCCAGCGTGCTGCTGGGCAGTGTGGCCATCAATCATCCCCAGTATTCACTCATTCGCGCCCTGGCGCAGGTAATCGCCGGGCGCAGCCATGCAACACTGGGCCTGCTGCCGGACGCCGCCAACAGTGCCGGCGGCTGGCTGGCCGGCGTGTTGCCGCATCGCGGTCCGGCCGGCAGCAGCGTGGCGGACACCGGCCTGCATGCAAACGCTATGCTGGCGGTGCCTTTGCAGGCCTACCTGCTGTTCAACGTCGAGCCCGGACATGACTGTTATGATGCCGCGGCCGCCGGCAAGGCGATTGAATCCGCAGGATTTGTCGTCTCCATCAGCCCGTTTGCCAGTGAGGCCACCCGCTCCGCTGCCGATGTGCTGCTGCCGATCGGACCGTTTACCGAGACCTCCGGCACCTTCGTCAATGCCGAGGGCCGCTGGCAGAGCTTCGCCGGTGTCGCCACGCCCGTGGGCGAGAGCCGCCCGGGCTGGAAGGTGCTGCGCGTACTGGCCAACCAGTTTGGCCTGGACGGTTTCGAGCAGACCGGCACGGAACAGATCCGCGATGCCTTGCGCGCGCAATGCGGCAGTAGCGGCTTTGACAACCGCCAGGCGGCCGGTCCGGTTGCCGGGGCGACATCGGTCAATGGCCTGCAGCGTGTCGGCGATGTGGCCATCCTGGCGACCGACCCGCTGGTGCGGCGTGCCGTTGCGTTGCAGGGCACACCGGATGCCGAAGTGGCCGGCCTGTTGCGCATCAATCCCGCCGATGCCGAGACCGCCGGTGTCCGTGAGGGCTACCGGGTGCGTGTCAGCCAGGGCGAGGCACAGGTGGAGATGGATGTCAGCATCGATGCGCGGGTGGCGGACGGCTGCGTGTGGATCCAGTCCGGTACCGCTGCCTCCGCCGCACTCGGACCCGCCTTCGGGGCGGTGACGGTGGAGCGGGTCTGAGGCGCATATGACTGAAACCGTACTGCAAAAATACAAGGGCCAGCTGCTGCTGACGGGACTGGTCGCGGCGCTGCTGGGCGCGGCGCTGCTGGTGCTCGGCGTCCATTACTGGGAAGACATCAAGGCCAATGTCATCCTCTACACGCTGGTCAAGATCATCTGCATTATCGTGCCGTTGATGCTTGCCGTCGCCTACCTGACCTTTGCCGAGCGCAAGATCATCGGCTACATGCAGGTGCGGGTCGGTCCCAACCGGGTCGGTCCGCGTGGCTGGCTGCAGCCGATTGCCGATGCCCTCAAGCTGCTGATGAAAGAAATCATCGTGCCGACGAATGCCAACCGCTTCCTGTTTATCATCGCCCCGATGCTGTCGATCGCACCGGCACTGGCGGCCTGGGCGGTGCTGCCATTCACCGACACGCTGGTGCTGGCGAACATCGATGCCAGCCTGTTGTACGTGCTCGCACTGACCTCTGTCGGCGTGTACGGTGTCATCATTGCCGGCTGGTCGTCCAACTCCAAGTACGCCTTCCTCGGTGCCATGCGTTCGGCGGCACAGATCGTGTCCTACGAGATTGCCATGGGCTTCGCGCTGGTTGGCGTGCTGATTGCCGGCGGCAGCCTCAACCTGGTCGAGATCGTCGAGGCGCAGCAGGGCAGCTTCCTGCACTGGTTCTGGCTGCCGCTGCTGCCGCTGTTCCTGGTGTACTTCATCTCCGGCGTGGCCGAGACCAACCGCGCGCCATTCGATGTCTCGGAGGGCGAGTCGGAAATCGTCGCCGGTTTCCATGTCGAGTATTCCGGCATGGCGTTCGCCGTGTTCTTCCTTGCCGAATACGCCAACATGATCCTGATCGCGGCGCTGGCCGCGCTGATGTTCCTGGGCGGCTGGCTGTCGCCGTTCGAAGGCACCTGGTTCGAGGCGTGGTTCGCGTGGGTGCCGGGCATCTTCTGGCTGTTCGGCAAGATGGCCATCATGCTGCTGCTGTTCCTGTGGTTCCGCGCCACCTTCCCGCGCTATCGCTACGACCAGATCATGCGTCTCGGCTGGAAGGTCTTCATCCCCATCACCATCGTCTGGCTGGTGCTGGAGGGGGCCGCCGTCGTGCTCGACATCGGCCCGTGGTTCGACTGAGGTAGATTATGGAAGGTTTCAATAACTTTCTGAAAAGTCTGTTCCTTTTGGAGCTTCTCAAGGGCATGCGGCTGACCGGGCGGCGGCTGTTTTCGCGCAAGATCACGGTGCAGTACCCGGAGGAGAAGACGCCGCAATCGAACCGTTTCCGCGGCCTGCACGCGCTGCGCCGCTACCCGAACGGCGAGGAGCGCTGCATTGCCTGCAAGCTGTGCGAGGCCGTGTGCCCGGCGCTGGCAATCACCATCGAGGCGGAAGAGCGCGCGGACGGCACCCGCCGCACCACGCGCTACGACATCGACCTGTTCAAGTGCATCTACTGCGGTTTCTGCGAGGAGTCCTGCCCGGTGGATTCGATCGTCGAGACGCGCGTGTATGAATATGCCTTCGAAAACCGGGGCGAGAACATCATGACCAAGGACATGCTGCTGGCCGTCGGCGACAGGTACGAGCAGCAGATCGCAGCAGACCGTCAACAGGATGCGAGGTTTCGATAACTGTGGATATTGAACGCATCATGTTCTGGATCTTTGCGGTCATCCTGGTGTTCGCCGCCGGTCGCGTCATCACCGTGCGCAACCCGGTGCATGCCGCCATGCACCTGGTGCTGGCATTTTTTACCTGTGCGTGCCTGTGGCTGATGCTGGAGGCCGAGTTCCTGGCCATCACCCTGGTGCTGGTCTATGTCGGTGCGGTGATGGTGCTGTTCCTGTTCGTGGTGATGATGCTGGACATCAATGTCTCGCCGTTGCGCGAGGGCTTCGTTAGATACCTGCCGCTCGGCTTCGTCGTCGCGCTGGTGATATTTGCCGAGATGGGCATGGTCGTCGGTGCAAAACACTTCGGCAGCGAGGTCATCGCTATACCCGAGCGCCACGGTGCGGACTACAGCAACGTGCGTGAAATCGGCAGCGTGCTGTATACAGACTATGTCTACCCGTTCGAGATCGCCTCGGTAATCCTGCTGGTGGCGATCATCGCGGCCATCGCCCTGACCATGCGCAAGCGACCGGAAACCAGGTCGCAGGACCCGGCGAAACAGGTCGCCGTAAAGGCCGGCGATCGTGTGCGGGTGGTGAAAATGGAAGCGGAAGAGAAACAATAGATATTAAAACAAATTTCTCGCGCAAAGCCGCCAAGGCGCAAAGGAAAAAATCTGTTAAATGTGTAATAAACGAGTCAGTTATTAATGAAAGGGTATTTATGGCTGTTTTCTGTTTTTAAGATGACAGTGAACGGAAATACTCAAACGAATTGATGAATTGGTTTGTGTTTACTTCGCGGCTTTGCGCCTTTGGGCGAGATTATTTTTTGAGGTTTTTTGAAGGCATAAATTAAATGATTGCGTTATCCGATTATCTGATGCTGGGAGCTGTCCTGTTTGCGCTGAGCGTGGCGGGCATCTTCCTGAACCGCAAGAACGTGATTATTCTGCTGATGGCCATCGAGCTGATGCTGCTGGCCGTCAATATGAACTTCATCGCCTTTTCGTATTTCCTCGGCGACATCGCCGGACAGGTGTTCGTGTTCTTCATTCTGACGGTCGCCGCGGCCGAGGCCGCCATCGGCCTGGCGATCCTGGTGGTGTTGTTCCGCAACCGCCGGACCATCAATGTCCAGGACCTGGATACGCTGAAGGGTTAGCCGTATGAGCATGGAACAAATCTACCTCGCGATTCCGCTGGCCCCCCTGCTGGGTGCGATCATCGCCGGCCTGTTCGGCAAGTATATCGGCCGTGCCGGTGCCCATGGCGTGACCATCCTGGGTGTCGGCATTGCCTGCGCGCTCTCTGTTTATGTCCTCAAGCTTTACGCCATCGACGGTGCGGCGCCGTTCAACCAGTCCGTCTACACCTGGATGGTGAGCGACGGCGTGCGCTTCGAGATCGGCTTCCTGATCGACAATCTCACCGCGCTGATGATGGCCGTGGTGACCTTCGTGTCACTGATGGTGCATATCTACACCATCGGCTACATGCATGACGATCCCGGCTACCAGCGCTTCTTCAGCTACATTGCGCTGTTTACCTTCTCCATGCTGATGCTGGTCATGTCCAACAACTTCCTGCAGCTGTTCTTCGGCTGGGAGGCAGTCGGCCTGGTCTCCTACCTGCTGATCGGTTTCTGGTACAAGCGGCCGACCGCGATCTACGCCAACCTGAAGGCTTTCCTGGTGAACCGCGTGGGCGACTTCGGGTTTCTGCTCGGCATTGCGGCCATCTACATGGCGTTCAACAGCATGGATTACGCCTTCGTCTTCGCCGCTGCACCGACGATGACGAACGAACTGTACCAGGTGCTGCCGGGCATCGACTGGTCGCTGATGTCGGTCATCTGCATCTGCCTGTTCATCGGCGCCATGGGCAAGTCGGCGCAGGTGCCGCTGCATGTGTGGCTGCCGGATTCCATGGAGGGCCCGACGCCGATTTCCGCCCTGATCCATGCGGCCACCATGGTGACTGCCGGCATCTTCATGGTGGCGCGCATGTCGCCGCTGTTCGAGCTGTCGGAAACCGCGCTGATCGTGGTCATGACTATCGGCGCCATCACGGCGCTGTTCATGGGCTTCCTCGGCATCGTGCAGAACGACATCAAGCGGGTGGTGGCGTATTCGACCCTGTCGCAGCTCGGCTACATGACCGTGGCACTGGGCGTGTCGGCCTACGCCGCCGGTATTTTCCACCTCATGACGCATGCCTTCTTCAAGGCATTGCTGTTCCTCGCTGCCGGCTCCGTGATTATCGCCATGCACCATGACCAGGACATCCGCAACATGGGCGGGCTGCGCAAGTACATGCCCATCACCTGGATCACCAGCCTGATCGGCTCGCTGGCGCTGATCGGTACGCCGTTCTTCTCCGGCTTCTTCTCCAAGGACACCATTATCGAGGCCGTGCGCCACTCGCACCTGCCGGGCGCCGGGGTGGTGTATGCCGCGGTGCTGCTGGGTGTGTTCATCACCGCGCTGTACAGTTTCCGTATGTATTTTCTCGTCTTCCACGGCAAGGAACGCATGGATGCCCATACCCGCGAACACCTGCACGAGACACCCTGGGTGGTGACCGGCCCGCTGATCGCGCTGGCGGTGTTTTCGGTGATCTCGGGATACGTCATCGGTCCGGTCGTGTTCGGCGACTTCTTCAACGGCGTGATCCACGTGGCGGCCCAGCACGATGTGCTGGCGGAACTCGGCGAACACTATCACGGCATCTTCGCCTTCGTGCTGCATGCCTTTGCCGCCCCGGCCGTCTACCTCGCCGTAGCCGGTGTGCTGGTGGCCTGGTACATGACCCTGAAAAACCCGGCTTTCGCCGATGGCATGCGGCGCCGCTTCAACGCACTCTACAAGCTGCTGGTCAACAAGTATTACGCAGACGATTTCAACGACATCGTGTTCGCCGGCGGGGCGCGCGGTGTCGGCAGGCTGCTGTGGCGCATCGGTGATGTCGCCATTATCGACGGCCTGCTGGTCAACGGCAGTGCCCGCCTGGTCGGCTGGACCTCGGGCATTGTCCGCAGGATCCAGACCGGTTACCTGTACACCTATGCCTTCAGCATGATCATCGGGCTGGCGTTGATGCTGTACTGGTTTGTCTTCCGCACCGCAGGAGCCGGCGCATGATCGATTATCCGCTGTTGAGCCTGCTCATCTGGCTGCCGGTCGCCGGCGGCGCGGCACTGCTGGCCATGGATGCACTGGGTAACCCGGGCTGCCGGGTGATGGCACTGCTGGTCTCCGCGGTGACCTTCCTGCTCAGCCTCTCGCTGTACACGAATTTCGATTTCACCACGGCGGTCATGCAGTACCAGGAGAGCGTGCCGTGGATCGATGCCATTAGTGCAAACTACCACCTCGGTGTGGACGGCATCTCCATGCCGCTGATCATCCTGACCACGTTCACTACCGTACTCGTGGTGCTCGCCGGCTGGGAGGTGATCCGCGAAAAGACGGCCCAGTACATGGCGGCCTTCCTGATCATGGAGGGGTTGATGAACGGGGTGTTCGCCGCGCTGGATGCGGTGCTGTTCTATGTATTCTGGGAGGCCATGCTGATCCCGATGTTCCTGATCATCGGTGTGTGGGGCGGGCCGCGGCGCGTGTATGCCACCATCAAGTTCTTTCTCTATACCTTCCTCGGTTCGGTGTTCATGCTGGTCGCGCTGATCTACATGTACCTGCAGTCGAACAGCTTCAGTATCCTCGATTTCCACCTGCTGCCGCTGGGCATGACCGAACAGACGCTGATTTTCATCGCCTTCCTGCTGGCCTTCGCGGTGAAAGTGCCGATGTGGCCGGTACACACCTGGCTGCCCGACGCCCATGTCGAGGCGCCGACCGGCGGTTCCGTGATTCTGGCCGCCATCATGCTGAAGATCGGCGGCTACGGCTTCCTGCGTTTCAGCCTGCCGATCACACCGGATGCCAGCCATGCGCTGGACTGGCTGATCATCCTGATGTCGCTGGTGGCGGTGGTCTATGTCGGCTTCGTCGCGCTGGTGCAGGAGGACATGAAAAAGCTGATTGCCTACTCATCCATTGCCCACATGGGTTTTGTCACGCTGGGCATCTTCCTGGTATTCACGCTGCTGGATAACACGGGCTCGGTCAACGGCGCCGCCCTCGGCATGGAAGGCGGCATGGTGCAGATGATCTCGCACGGCTTTATTTCCGGTGCGCTGTTCCTGTGCGTCGGTGTGCTGTACGACCGTGTACACAGTCGCCAGATCAGCGACTACGGCGGTGTGGTCAACACCATGCCGGTATTCGCGGCCTTCATGGTGCTGTTCGCCATGGCCAATGCCGGCCTGCCGGGCACCTCCGGATTCGTCGGCGAATTCATGGTGATCCTGGCCAGCTTCAAGGCCAATTTCTGGTTCGCACTGCTGGCCGCCTCCACCCTGATCCTCGGTGCCGCCTACAGCCTGTGGATGGTGAAACGGGTCATCTTCGGTGACGTGGCCAATGACAATGTGCAGCAGTTGCAGGATGTCAATGCGCGCGAATTCGTTATCCTCGCCAGCCTGGCCGCGGTGGTGCTGCTGTTCGGCGTGTATCCTGCACCGCTGACCGAAATCATGCATGCCAGCGTCGACAGTCTGCTGGCGCACGTGTCGGTGTCCAAGCTGCCGCCACCGGAAACCGGTGTGGCGCTGCTGGAAGTTATTAGGCCCCTGGGACCCTGAGGCAAATGACCCCATGAGTATCACCCTGTCCGAATACCTGCTGCTGTCTCCCGAGATCTTTGTCCTGTCGATGGCCTGCCTGATCCTGGTGGTCGAGGCATTTGTCGGTGACCGCTATCGCCAGGCCAGTTATGTCCTGTCGCAGCTGACCCTGCTGGCTGCCGCCCTGATCAGCGGCAGCCTGATCGATACCGGCGCAGCGGTGCTGCTGGGCGGCATGTTTGTGCATGACCCGATGGCGGCCCTGCTGAAGACCAGTGTATTTCTGGTGACCCTCGGTGCTTTCGCCTACGCCCGCAGTTACATAACCGCGCAGGGTGGCCTGCGCGGCGAGTACTACGTCCTGGGGCTGTTCGCGGTGCTCGGCATGCAGGTGATGATCTCCTCGCACAGCCTGCTTACGCTGTATCTCGGCCTGGAACTGCTGTCCCTGTCGCTGTATGCCATGGTCGCCTTCGACCGTGATTCGGCGACGGCATCGGAGGCGGCCATGAAGTATTTCGTGCTCGGTGCGCTGGCCTCCGGCATGCTGCTGTACGGCATGTCCATGCTGTACGGGGCAACCGGCAGCCTCGATATCGCGGCTATCGCGGAGGCGATTGCCGCCAGCAGCGAACGCAGCCTGGTGCTGGTGTTCGGCCTGTGTTTCATCGTGGTCGGCCTGGCATTCAAGTTCGGTGCCGTGCCGTTTCACATGTGGGTGCCGGATGTCTATCACGGGGCGCCGACGGCCGTTACGCTGTTCATCGGCAGTGCACCCAAGATAGCCGCGTTCGCCATGGCCATGCGCCTGCTGGCGGAATCGATGGGCGGCCTGATGGTCGACTGGCAGGGCATGCTGGTCATCCTGTCCGTACTGTCACTGGCCATCGGCAATGTGGTCGCGATCGCCCAGACCAACATGAAACGCATGCTGGCGTACTCGACCATTTCGCATGTCGGTTTCCTGGTGCTCGGCATCCTGTCGGGCACGGAGGCGGGTTATTCGGCAGCGATGTTCTACGCCATCACCTATGCGGTGATGGCCATCGGCGGATTCGGCGTCATCATCCTGCTCAGCCGAGCCGGCGAGGAGGCGGACCAGCTGGATGATTTCAAGGGGCTGAATGACCGCAGTCCATGGTTTGCGCTGATGATGCTGATCCTGATGTTTTCCATGGCCGGCGTGCCGCCGACCGTGGGTTTCTACGCCAAGCTGGCGGTGCTGCAGGCCGTGATCGATGTGGACCTGCTGTGGCTGGCGCTGGTCGCGGTGTTCTTCTCCATTATCGGTGCGTTCTACTACATCCGGGTGATCAAGCTGATGTATTTCGATGAACCTGCCAGTAGCGAACCGCTCGAGATCAACACCGACCTGCAAATCGCGATCAGCACCAACAGCCTGCTGGTACTGGCGCTGGGCCTGTTCCCGGGCGCGCTGCTGACCCTGTGTAACAGCGTACTGGCCTGAAGCCCGCCGCCGCTCCGGGCTGGCCGCGGGCCGGATCCTGCGCTCGCCCGGGCCCTGCCTATCCTGTTGAATTGCAAGCGCAGCCGGCGCCTGCCGGGGCATTCCGCCGGTTTATAAAGAGTCTGCAAATTATTAATAATGAAAGGAATTTTACAATAGTTAACAATCAGGCTAGCATGTATATATTGCCTCTGTGGGAAGATGGCCGGACCACAACAACGACGGGGCACAGACCCATGAGAATCGGCATACTTGAAGATGATCGGGACCAGGCGGAGATGCTGCAGACCTGGGTGAGGGAGTCGCACCACGACTGTTATGCCTATGCGACCGGGGAGGCATTCCGGCAGGCGCTGCGCAGTGAAACCTTCGACGTACTCATTATTGACTGGAACCTGCCCGATACGACCGGCCCCGAGGTGCTCGACTGGGTGCGGGAGAATGTCGACTGGCATATCCCGGTGATCTTCATCACCAGCCGCGACGGTGAGGAGGATATCGTCCAGGCGCTGGGTCGGGGAGCCGACGATTACATGATCAAGCCGGTCAGGCAGAATGAAACGCTCGCGCGCCTGCATGCACTGGAACGGCGGGCGGCACAGGATATGGATGTCGAGATGGTCTACGAGTATCCTCCGTATCGTGTGGAGATGAAGGAACGCAGCATTATGCTCGACGGCGAACCTGTTACACTGCGCAACATGGAATTCGAACTTGCCGTGCTGTTGTTCCGCAACGCCGGCCGGCTGCTGTCACGCAGCTATATCCTCGAGAATGTCTGGGGCACGCGCGGTGACATCAATACGCGCACCGTCGATACGCATGTCAGCCGCCTGCGCAACAAACTGAATATCAGGCCGGAACACGGCTGGAAACTCAGCGCTGTCTACCACCATGGCTATCGACTCGAAAAAGTGTCGGAGCAGAGTGGATGATTCCCGGCTGGCGTGCGCTGCAAGCAACTACTTTTGCGGCGTTCAGTCTTCTTCTTTGCATGCTGTTTGCCGCCCCTGCCGGGGCTGAACAGTACTGGGTTTACACCGTTCGCCCCGGCGACACCATCTGGAACCTGACCGAAAAGCACACCACCAGCGTGCTGCACTGGAAGCGTATCCAGCGACTGAACAACTACCCCGATCAACCTGCGCGCGGCATCCTGCCGGGTACCCGCCTCAAATTTCCGATCGACATACTCAAGCACCAGCCGGTGAGTGCGCAAATCAGGCTGCTGCAGGGTGCGGCACGCGTGGTCCGGGTTACGGGAGAAGAGTTGCCCGCTGCCGCCGGTATCGAGCTGCACAGTGGTGACCGACTGCTGGTGGATGACAACAGCAATGCCACGGTGCGCTTCGCCGACGGCTCGGAGCTGCTGGTGCTCGGCGGCAGCGAGATCCTCCTGGACAGCCTCAGTGCCTACGGCGAGACCGGCATGGTCGATACCCGCATCCGTCTGCAGGGCGGGCAGGTCGACACCCGGGTAAAGCCGGCCAGGGGTGGCGGCAGCCGCTACGAAATCATCACGCCCGCTGCGGTGGCGGCTGTACGGGGTACGGATTTTCGCGTGTCGGCCGAAACCGGCCGCCCGGTGTCACGCAGCGAGGTGCTGGAAGGCACCGTGGTGGTGTCGGGTGAAGGCGAACAGCGCAGGGTCCCGGAAGGTTTTGGTGTGCTGGCAAAGGCGGGCGCGCCGCCCGCGGCGCCGAAGCCGCTGTTGCCGCCACCGGACCTGACACCGCAACAGGCTGTGCTCGAGCACCTGCCGTTGCAGTTCGAATGGGCCGCCCTGGACAAGGCTGAGGCCTACCGTTTTCAGGTGGCAGGCAATGCGTCGTTCGACAGTCTGCTGGTGAGCGCCACCAGCACCGGCACACGGGGATACTTCGGTGACCTGCCGAACGGCGAGTATGCCCTGCGCGTGCGCGGTATCGACAACGACGGGCTGGAAGGACTGAATGGCGTGCGGCAGTTTACGGTGGTGGCCCACCCGCAGCCACCGGTGCTGATCGGACTGCGCGACGATGTCATGGTGCGGGTTGCAACACCGGAATTCGGCTGGTCCAGACCGGCCGACATTGACCGGTACCGGTTCCAGGTGTCTCGCGACGATGCCTTTGGCCAGTTGATTGTGGATGAGTCGGCCTATCGCGGTGAACGCTATACTCCGTCGACGGGACTGGCCCCCGGGCACTATTTCTGGCGCGTTGCCAGCATCGATGAAGCGGGCAGCCGCGGGCCGTGGAGCGATGCCTCGGCATTCGAATACCGCGCGGTCCCCGATGTGCCGGCACCCGAGGCGCCTGCGCTGGGGGAAAGCGAGATCGATTTTCACTGGCGGGATGCCGGCGCGGGCATGCGCTACCAGTTCCAGCTCGACACCGATCCCGGGTTTCCATCCCCCTCGCTTGACCGTTATACCGACAGTCCGGCGATCTCCATCGAACGTCCCGGTGCCAGCGAATATTTTTTCCGCGTACGTGCAATTGACGACACCGGCTATACCAGCCCGTGGTCTCCGACCCAGTCGTTTTCCATTCCCGGCAATCTCTGGCAGTTACTGTTACCGTTTGGCGTGTTGCTGTTGCCTTGACCGCACCGACGACACCGCGTGACCTGGCGCCGGTTGAGCGCCTGGTCCTGGCTGCATTGCTGGGCGGGCTGGCTGCGCTGCTGTTATACCAGGGATGGCTGTGGCGCTGGGACCGGTTGCTCTACGACGCGCAATTGCAGTTGCTGGCAGAACCGGCCAGCGAAGAAATCGTCATCATCGGTATCGACGAGCAGAGCCTTGCAGAGTTCGGCCGCTGGCCCTGGCAACGCGATATCCATGCCGAACTGCTGGACCGGCTTGCACAGGAAAAGCCGCGCGTCATTGCGCTGGACATTATTTTTGCCGAACCGGATCAGGCAAACCCCCGGGGTGACCGGCGTCTGGCCGCGGCCATTGGCCGCAACGGCAATGTGGTCCTGCCGGTGCTGATGGAGCAACGCCGCCAGGGGGGTATTCCGGCCGAGACACTGCCATATCCCCTGTTCGCGGAACAGGCTGTCGCAATGGGTCACGTGCATGTCGAACTGGACCCGGATGGTATTGCACGGCGCATGTATCTCTATGAAGGCCTCGGCGGCAGTTACTGGCCACACCTCACCATGGTGATGCTGCAGGTTGCCGGCATCGCCGTGCCTATCTACCCGGAGGCCGTGGATGAAAGCGCCACGCGTCCGGGTGTCTGGTACCGCGACCGCGAGTTGCTGATCCCCTATACCGGCCCCCCCGGCAATTTCCAGCAGCTCTCCTACGAGCAGGTGGTGCGCGGTGATTTCATTCCCGGTACGTTTACCGACAAGCTGGTGCTGGTGGGGGTGACCGCGGCCGGCCTGGGGGATGCGCTGCCCACCCCGGTATCGGGCTACAGCCACTCCATGCACGGTGTCGAGATCAACGCGAATATGCTGCAGGCATTACTGAGTGGCGGGCGTATTCATGTGACGGACCGGCGCGTGGTGTTGATCATGACACTGCTGCTTGCCATGTTGCCGATGTTTGTCTACCCGTATCTGGGTCCGCGCAACGGCCTGCTGTTCGCGGCCATACTGTTAATCGGAACGCTGGGCCTGTCTGCAGCCCTGCTGTTTTTCATGCGCCACTGGTTTCCACCGGTGCCGGCGCTGGCCGCCATCACGCTGGGCTATCCCCTGTGGAGCTGGCGCCGGCTCGAGCGCGCCGTCCGGTTTCTCGACCAGGAACTGGATGACCTGCAGCGTCAGCGTGCCGAACTTGCCATACATCAGGAGGCTGATACACACACCGCGCTGTCATTTCTCGCGCGCATCCTGCCCTTGCGGGGATGGTCGCAGACGGATGCGAACGGCAATGTCATGCTTGAGCAGGGCGTTGTCCGGCCTGTCGATAGCAAGCCGGGCGCGGTGGCGCAGTGGAATACCGACAGCCGCAGCTGGTCCACGCCGGTAGAAGAAAGCGGCTCCACGCTGGTGTTGTTCTGGGAGGAGGGTGGCGAGCCGAGTGACAGCGAGCGCACCCTGCTGCAGGGCTTTGCCAGGCATCTGCGTGGTGTGATCGACCGCACCCGGCGTCCCGCCGACCTGCTGCAGTCGCGCATCGAGCAGGTCAACGCGGCGACCCGTCAATTGCGTGAATTGCGCCGTTTCGTCGAGGATGCCCTGTCCTTCATGCCGGACGGTGTGATCGTGGCGGATGCCTTCGGCAAGATCCTGATCGCCAACAAGCGTGCGGCCTGGTACCTGGCTGGCGATGACGGTGCACAATTATCGGATGGCGAGCTGCTCGCATACCTGCAGGATGTGGAATTGCAGGAGGGCGCAGACTGGGACGGGCTGCTGCGCCGGGTGCTGGTGGCCGGCGAACGGGTACAGGGTAATGCACGGCACACCGGTGGTCGGGATTTGCTGATACAGATTTCACCGCTCAGCGTGCACGGCGAGAATACCGATGCCCTGGTGATTAATTTCTCCGATATCACCAATCTCAGGTCCAGTGAGCGCAAGCGCAGCGAGCTGCTCAATTTCCTGTCGCATGATCTGCGTTCGCCGCTGGTGTCGATGCTGGCATTGCTGGAGCTGGCCAGAAGCAAAAAACCGTCGAGCGGGCTCGGCAAGTTGCTGGAACGCATGCAGGGCAACACCGAACGGACCCTGTTGCTGGCCGAACAGTTCCTGCACCTGGCGCGTGCCGAGAGCAGCGACGAGTATACCTTCAGTGAAGTCGACCTGGTCGCGGTGATATGGAATGCACACGAGCAGGTCTGGGCACAGGCAAAGGCCAGGGATATCAAGCTAATTGACGAAATCGACACCGAGGATGCCTGGATAAACGGCGAGGGCGGGTTGCTGGAGCGGGCATTGATCAATCTCCTCACGAACGCCATCAAGTACAGCCCGCCGCACACCACCGTCACTGTGCGCCTGTCACGTGAGGGTGATGATTATCGCTGTTGCGTTGCCGACGAAGGCTACGGCATCCAGGCCGAGTCGCTGCCCGTGCTGTTCGACCGCTTCAAGCGAATCAGCAATCCGCAACATGCGGATATTACCGGTGCCGGTCTCGGCCTGGCATTCGTGGATGCCGTCGTGACCCGTCATGGCGGCAGCATCAGCGTGGACAGTACGCCTGGCAAAGGTTCGCTGTTCTGTCTTTCACTGCACGCCCTGCCGGGACATACTGATATATGAACACCGCACCGGCAGCGGCTTTTTTTGCACGAAATATCCTGTTCCCGTCATGCCCCGTTCTGCTGCCGGCCCGTTAGCTGTTGCGCCTGTTTAACAAGGGCTTTTCACACAAGTTAACATTTGCTCGCTGTTTTACACACTTTAACAATTGCCGGCTTTTTACCTGCATGCGATCGGCTAGAATCATCACACGGTCAGGGAATGTCATTCATTCCGCAATGACTGTTCCGTGACGACAAATATAATCGGGGAGTATTGAATATGGCTAGCATGACGACAAAATTGGTATTGCCGGTAGTGGCGCTTGCACTCGCGGGCTGTTCCGCGACGCAGACCCGCACGGCGCAGGACAGCGCGGTCATTACCACCGACCAGTATGCTGAATTGAAGGAGAGAGAAGCCCGGATATCGCGGCTTGAGGGCGAGCTGGCTGCAGCGCGTCTGGGTTCCGGCAGCGGCGCACAGGCATCCACTGGCGGTGAATTGCTGCCGCCCGGAGCAAAGCCTGGTGAATGCTACGCACGTTTGTGGGTGCCGGCAACGCATCGCACCCTGAGCAAGCAGATGCTGGTCAAGGATGCTGACAAGCGCGTGGATATCATTCCTGCAAAATACGAGTGGGTTCAGGAAAAGGTGCTGGTCAAGGAGAGCTCCAGCCGTATGGAAACGATTCCGGCGACTTACGGGGTCGAAACAGAGAAGGTCAAGGTGGCGGATGCCACCCGCGTCTGGCGTACCAGTCTGGGCGGAAATGCGGCTCCGGCCAGCGACGATATTCTTGCCACCGCTAAAAAATACGGCATCGACCTGGATTCTGCCACACCGGGCATGTGCTACCACGAACATTTTCGACCCGCCAAGTATGAAACCGTCGATCAGCAGGTACTGGTCAGCGAGGCAACCGAGCAGGTCAATGTGACTGCACCGCAGTATCGCTGGACCGAGAAGCAGGTGCTGGTAAAAGAGGCATCCTCGAGAATGGTGCAGGTACCGGCCGCCTACGAGTGGACCGAGGAGACCATTATCGACAAGCCGGCCCATACCACCTGGCAGAAGGGTAGCGGCCCGATCCAGCGCATTGACCAGTCAACCGGCGAGATCATGTGTCTGGTCGAGGTGCCCGCGACCTACAAAACGGTCAGGAAACGCATTCTCAAGACCCCGGCCACGACCAAACGCATCGATATACCGGCAGAGTACAAGACGGTGAAGGTGCGTGAACTGGAGGCTGCTCCCAGGGAAATGAAGACCCAGATCCCTGCCGCCTACCGGACTGTCAAGGTGAACAGGAAGCTGGCCGATGCGTCCTTTACCTGGCATGAAGTACACAACAGGAAAGAGCCTGCGACGACCCGTACCGGTGCCAAGATCTGTCTGACCGAAACACCTGCCCGGTACAAGACTGTCTCGCGCAAGGTTGTCAAAACGCCGGCTGCTTCGCGCAAGGTCGAGATTCCTGCCGCCTACAAGACCATCAAGGTACGCAAGCTGGTTGCAGGGCCTGCCGAAAAGGTCACCGAAATTCCGGCTGAATACAAGACAGTGCAGTACAAGGAGCTGGAAAAGGAAGGTTTCATGGAATGGCGTTCAATTCTGTGCAAGACCAACATGACCGGCACACGGATCAGCCAGATACAGCAGGCCCTGAAGACGGCCGGCTACAATCCGGGCCCGATTGACGGTTCCATCGGTGGACAGACGATGGCCGCGGTCAACGCCTTCCAGCGCGACAAGGGCCTGCCGGTAGACAGGTACCTCAATGTCAAAACGCTGCAGGCACTGGGCGTTTCACCCCGCTGATTTCAGCTGGTTGTGTTTGACACCAGGCGCCCCGCAAGGGGCGCTTTTTTTTGCAGCAAATCCTCGCCTGGTGTGTTTGCAGGTGTTCTAAATCGTTGATCATGCACAGGTGTCAATGCCCCGGGGACGGACGGGTATATGCCGGGAGGACGGAGCCACGCCGGCGAATGGCAATTTCCTGCGCCCGGGTGCTTGAATTAGTGCGGTGCAGCCGCTACACTTCCCGGCCGATGATGCGGGGTGGAGCAGTCTGGCAGCTCGTCGGGCTCATAACCCGAAGGTCGTAGGTTCAAATCCTACCCCCGCTACCATTTTGTACAGGCCGCAAGCATGCTGCGGCATGTGTTTGGGCCGGAGTATGGGTTTTTGCTATACTCCCGATAACAACAATTCCGGTGTTCATGGAATGGGCCTTTGGCCCATTTTTTGTTTCCGGAATCCGGTCCGGAGAATTGCGTGAGGCAGGACCCATTACAGCTGGGCAAGATGCTGGAACCCGGGATACGGTCCATGGGGTACGAGCTGGTCGGTATCGAGTACCAGGGCGGCAGCAAGGGCGGCGGCCTGTTACGCGTATATATAGATAGCGAGCAGGGTATTTCGGCCGATGATTGCCAGAAGGTGAGCTACCAGGTGAGCGGTGTGCTGGATGTAGAGGACCCCATACCCGGTCACTATACACTGGAAGTTTCGTCGCCCGGCCTGGATCGCTTGCTGTTCAAGGCGGAGGATTTCGACCGTTTCGCCGGGCACGAGGTCAAGCTGCGTATGGCATACCCGGTTGATGGACAGCGCCGGTTCAGGGGCCGGCTGGCGGGCATTGAGGACGGTATGGTGGTCATCGAGCAGGATGGTGAAGACATCAGCCTGCCATACGAACAGATCGAGCAGGCACGTCTGGTGCCGGAATACTGAGGGTGATACAGGTTTCAGGAGATTGCGGAGATGGACAGTAAAGAAATCCTGATGGTCGTTGACGCGGTATCCAACGAAAAGGGTATCGACAAGGAGATTATTTTCGAGGCCATAGAAAGCGCGCTTGCCACAGCGACGCGCAAGCGTGCGCCTGGCGATATCGAGGCGCGCGTCGCCATCGACCGCGAAACCGGCGAATACCAGAGCTTCCGTCGCTGGCAGGTAATCGACGAGTCGCTGGCCGAGCATGCTGCAGAGGACGAGGAGGCGCTCGTCTATGATGCCCCCGGGCGCCAGTACACCCTGGCAGCTGCCAGGGAACTCGATCCGGAGCTGGAACACGGTTCCTGGATCGAGGAGCCGATGGACAACGTGGAGTTCGGCCGCATCGGTGCGCAGACCGCCAAGCAGGTGATCGTGCAAAAGGTGCGCGAGGCCGAGCGTGCCATGGTGGTCGAAGCCTATCAGGACCGTGTCGGGGAACTGGTCACCGGCATCGTCAAGCGCGTGGAGCGCGGCAACGTCTATATCGACCTGGGCAGCAATGCGGAGGCCATTATCCTGCGCGAGGAGATGATCCCGCGGGAGGCCGTCAGGCCGGGCGACCGCCTGCGCGGTTACCTGCGCGAGGTCAGTGCCGAACAGCGGGGACCGCAGCTGTTCGTCAGTCGTGTGGCCCCCGAATTCCTGCTCGAACTGTTCAAGCTCGAGGTGCCCGAGGTCGGCCAGGGCCTGATCGACATCCTGAAGGCCGCGCGTGATCCGGGACTGCGGGCGAAGATCGCGGTGAGGAGCAATGACCCGCGTATCGATCCGGTCGGTGCCTGTGTCGGTATGCGTGGATCGCGCGTACAGACCGTGTCCACCGAGCTGTCCGGCGAGCGCGTCGACATCATCCTGTGGGACGACAACCCTGCCCAGTTCGTTATCAACGCCATGTCGCCGGCCGAGGTCGCCTCTATCGTGGTCGAGGAGGAAACCAACACCATGGATATCGCCGTTGCCGAGGACCAGCTGTCGCAGGCGATCGGCCGGGCCGGGCAGAACGTGCGCCTCGCCAGTCAGCTGACCGGCTGGGTGCTGAATGTCATGGACGAGTCGCAGGCCGAGGAGAAGAGCGAGGCCGAGGCCGCCGATCTGCAGAAGCTGTTTATCGAAAAACTGGACGTCGACGAGGAAATCGCCGCGATCCTGGTACAGGAGGGCTTCTCCTCCATCGAGGAGATCGTCTATGTGCCGAACAGCGAGCTGCTTGCCATCGAGGAATTCGAGGAAGAGATGGTCGAGGAGTTGCGCGGCCGCGCCCGCGACGTGCTGCTCACGCAGGCTATTATGAAAGAAGAAAAACTGGGTGATACCAAGCCGGCGGAGGATCTGCTGACGATGGATGGTATGGACTCGGAGCTCGCCTTCGAACTGGCCGGTCGCGGTGTCGTGACCATGGAAGATCTTGCCGAGCAGGCGGTCGACGAGCTGATGGATATCGAGGGGATGGACGCGGATCGTGCCGGTGCCCTGATCATGGCGGCACGGGCACCGTGGTTCGCCGAAGAGAGCAGTACCGAAGCGTAAGGAGCGAGACAGGCAATGTCAGAAGTCACAGTTAAACAATTTGCCGAGGTAGTCGGCGTCCCGCCGGACAGGTTACTGGTCCAGCTGGGCGAGGCGGGCCTGGATATCAGCGACGAAAACGCGACCATCTCCGATACCGAGAAGACCAAGCTGCTGGATTTCCTGCGCAAGAGTCACGGCAAACGGAGTTCGCTGTCGGCGGGCGGTCCCAGCAAGATTTCGCTGAAGCGCAAGACCCAGAGCGAGTTGCGCGCAAAGGTGCCCGCCGGTCGCGGGCCGGCGGCGCGCGGATCGATGCGCAGCACGAGGCCGGAGGCGCGTACGGTCACTGTCGAGGTGCGCAAGAAGCGCACTTACGTGAAACGTGCGGACCTGGTAGCCGAAGAACAGCAACGCCTCGACGAGGAGGCAGAGGAGCGGGCGCACCGCCAGGCCGAGATCGATGCACGTGATGCCGAGGTGCGTGCAAAACAGGAAGCGGCACGCAAGCAACAGGAAGAAGAGCAGGCCGCCGAGAAAGCACGGCTGCAGGCCGAGCGGGATGCACGCAAACAGGTGGCCGAGGCGGCCGAAGCGGAGCGCCAGCAATCACTTGCGGCGGCCGAGGCACGCACCAAGGCCGAGGCGGATGAGGCGCGCCAGCGGAAATCCTCGGAAGGGGAGCGCAAGGCCCGGCACGAGGACAAGCACACCAAGTACGGGCGCAAGGAGCTGCATGTTGCGGCCGGCAAGGGCGGGCGTCGCAAGAAGAAGGCCAGACCGTCGCGACGCGTCACGATCGAGTCCACCGGCGTGCATGGCTTCGAGCGGCCGACTGCAACCGTGATACACGAGGTCGGCATTCCGGAAAACATTCCCGTGTCCGAGCTGGCACGCAAGATGTCTATCAAGTCTGCCGAGGTCATCAAGACACTGATGCAGATGGGCGTCATGGCCACCATCAACCAGGTGCTTGACCAGGACACGGCAACGCTCGTGGTTGAGGAGCTGGGTCATATTGCCAAACCGGTCCAGGACAATGTGCTGGAAGCGGAGCTGAAACAGCAGGTCGAGGAAGTTACCGGCGAGCAACGGCCGCGTCCGCCGGTGGTGACGATCATGGGCCATGTCGATCACGGCAAGACCTCGTTACTGGACTACATTCGTGCCGCCAAGGTGGCAGAGGGCGAGGCCGGCGGTATTACACAGCATATCGGCGCTTACCATGTCGAGACCGACAAGGGCATGATCAGCTTCCTGGATACGCCGGGACACGCAGCCTTCACCGCCATGCGCGCGCGCGGTGCCGGCGTAACCGATCTTGTCATCCTGGTGGTTGCCGCGGATGACGGTGTCAAGCCGCAGACGCAGGAGGCCGTCAGGCACGCCCGTGCGGCCGGGGTGCCGCTGATCGTGGCCGTCAACAAGATCGACAAGCCCGAGGCGGACCAGGATCGCGTCAAGAACGAGATGGTTGCGCTGGAGGTCGTGCCGGAAGACTGGGGCGGTGACACCATGTTCGTGCCGGTCTCCGCCAAGACGGGTGAAGGCATCGATAACCTGCTGGATGCCATACTGCTGCAGGCCGAAATCCTCGAACTCAAGGCTGTCCATGACTGTCCCGCTACCGGTATTGTGGTCGAGTCCAGCCTCGACAAGGGGCGCGGCGCCGTGGCCACGGTGCTGGTGCAGAACGGTGTCTTGCGCAGGGGTGACCTGATCCTGACCGGTACCGAGTACGGCCGGGTCCGTGCCATGTTCGACGAGACCGGCAAGCAGATTGATGATGCCGGGCCATCCATGCCGGCGCTGGTGCTGGGTCTGTCTGCGGTGCCAAGTGCCGGCGATGAGGTGATTGTGGTCGCAGACGAGCGCAAGGCGCGCGAGCTGGCACAGTTGCGCTCGGAGCGGTCGCGTGATGCGCGGCTGGCCAAACAGCAACAGGCGCGGCTCGAGGACATCTTCACCAGGGCGGCGGAGGGCGAGACGCCGACTGTCTATATCGTGCTCAAGGCCGATGTGCAGGGCAGTGCCGAGGCGCTCAGCGATGCGCTGACCCACCTGACATCCGAGGAAGAGGACGTGAAGGTCAAGGTGGTCTCCAGCGGCGTGGGCGGCATCAACGAGTCGGACGTCAACCTGGCCGTTGCTTCGAATGCGATTATTATCGGCTTCAATGTGCGTGCCGATGCTTCCTCGAAGCGAATGATCGAGGATAACAATATCGACCTGAAGTACTACAGCGTCATCTACAACGCCATCGATGATGTCAAATCCGCGGCGAGCGGCATGATGGCACCGGAGGTGCGCGAGGATATCATCGGCCTGGCCGAGGTGAAGGAAGTGTTCCGGTCGCGCAAACTGGGCGACATCGCCGGCTGCATCGTGGTCGATGGCGTGGTGCGTCGCAGTTCGCCGATCCGCGTGCTGCGCGACAACGTGGTGATCTTCGAGGGCGAACTCGAGTCGCTGCGCCGATTCAAGGATGACGTCAACGAGGTCAAGGCAGGTACCGAGTGCGGTATCGGCGTGAAAAACTACAGCGTCAAGGCCGGCGACCAGATCGAGGTATTTGAACGCGTCGAGGTCGCCCGT